>Ga0181612_123099_pt1 | contig 14014 bp, 6 predicted proteins | sample HoacroProtozoa21_FD_119630 | JGI IMG/M metagenome (GOLD analysis project Ga0181612, IMG submission 119630) | Hoatzin crop microbial communities from Cojedes, Venezuel. Combined Assembly of Gp0051906, Gp0051904, Gp0051908
AGGAGTTCTGATGGGGAGATACAATCTAATTGCTCCCCTTCAAAACCAAAAGTCTTTGACTGCAAAACCACCCAGACATGGTTGCCTGAAGAGCAGTAAGGTAGATCTTCACTAAGCTGAGAGGACATTTTGCCACTTACTACGCTAAGAGAAACTCCAAAGCAGCCAGGGCTATAGGAAAAACAGAAAAGAATTATGGATTTGTAGGATTTCAAGAATGTTGATAATCCATAGGGTGGGTGGGAAGTGTGAGAAAACGTGTTTGAAATAAACTTTAAAATATTGCCTTTTGCATACTTAATTTCCAAGTATGTTTCATCATAAGGATTACAGTTTCCCAACAGTGTCACAGCATAAAGTGAAGGTCAAGCAAATAAGACCCAACTGGCTTGTCAGAAAGCAACAAATGTATAGGAATAATTTATCTGAAGTAAATCAACAAAAAACCTGACTTTCTGCTCACAGAAAGCATCAGTAAAACCAGAAAGTGTAGTCGCTGAAAAACTTTTTTCTTATTTTTGAATGCATGGGCCACCTGGAATATTTAATTACCTCTGAGAAAACCATTTCCAAGATGCTTTTTTAGCATTTTTAAGAAAAAATTATGAACACAGAAATTTAATAGAGTTACGAAAGAAAAGACCAGTGGAATCCTGAACTGCATCAAGGAAAAGACATAGGTAGATGAACTAAAGTGAAGGACGTACTAAAAAACAGCAAAGAAGAAAAGCCTTTAAAAAAAATCTGTAGTAAGCGGAAATATTCCTGAACACACATTGTCATTAGAAACTAAACTTACACAAACTCATTAATTTATTACTGTGCCTTATAAAAAGCCAACTCAGTGACAAAACTGACCCTTTGACCTTATCCTGGAAAGGAATTTTTTGATGTCTTTAGAAGACAGGCCACAGGGAAAGCACTCACAGGCCACAGGGAAAGCACTCAGCTGAACTATGATCTTTTTTTCTTCAAAAATATTTCAAGAATTTATTTTTTGTTTTCTTCCTAAATTAAATTAACTGGAAAAATATTCTTTTCTTGTTTTGTTTACCTGAGACCCTCCAGAAGCAGGGACAAGGCATGAACACAGATTTGCAATGAGAGTCTCCAGTGACACGTTCAGGCTGTCCACATACACAGTATAGATCAGGCCAAGGCAAGCCTAGAAAGGTAGACACAACGTATTAGACTGCTATATAGGGAAGGCAGACGTCAAATGACTTAAAGTTCTATGTATACAATTTTTTAAAAATAATTGTGTCTTAATAGTTATTAATGTAGCAAAGTACTTTCCAATTGAAGACAAAGTAATTTGCTAGAGAAGCAATCATTCATTTTAAAAAATGACCTTGGCTGTTTAGAAGGGATGTATGTGCTGGCAGGTGTATATATATTATTTTTTAAAAGAAATAAAATGTTTAATATTTGTGCTTTGTTCATTACACAAACAGTGCTTTACTGCAAGTTACTTTTAAATACTATAAAATCAACACAGCTTCCTCTGTACTTTGAATTTTACAGACCTAAACCTGACTTGTTTCCAGAGTAGAACACCGATGAATCAATGAGCTTTCGAGACTCATTTTAAGATTAGCATCAAGGATCAACAATTCCATACATTACTGACTTACATTCTTTACTTTGTTATTTCAATATCAATAAATTTTAAAATGAACAGTATACTAATACTTCATCATTTCCACATTTCTTGTATGGATCCAATTTTGATTCACAGATACAGCTTTTATCATTTTTACTAATAATTTAACGTAAGATGATCTAACATCACATTCTACACAGCCTTTGCAAATAGGAAATAAATAATTTCATTTCAGAGCATCTTTTTGGTGCCTTTTAACTACTGTAATTTTGATAATTCAGCAAATATTTTAGGAATTCTCTTCTTAGAAATAATTCCAACAGTAACTTTTCATATAACACCTAGTTAAGCTGTGAAACTCCTTGCCACAAGTTGTTGTAAAATCTAAGTGTTAAGAAACTGGATAAATTGTATCAAAAAACCCACACAACCGACATCTCTGGTTCAGGATGTCATTTAACTATAATTCACATTGAATTAGGAAAATATTTTGTGGAATTGCTTCTACAGCTTGCCCTATTCTTACACACTTTGCTCTGCATTCGCTATGAGCCACTATCAGAGACAAAATACCAGGCTACGTGGACTTTACCAGGACTCTCACTCGGTACAGTCATTCTTAATGCCTAATGACAACTTAACTGTTGAATGATTTACTCCCTTGATCTGTAAAGTGAACTATACTTGTTTCTCTTAATATGGATTAGCTTAATAAAAATTTAAGCCTTTCATTTATCTCAGATCAGCCATATTTCATCAGCTGAAAGTAATCCAAGATCCTAAATCTGTCATGCATCTTCATTTGATCTGGAAGAGGCTCTGATATTTTGCCTTTCATATGGAGGAAAACTAGGATTTTGCTACTAATTTACCGTTATATATTCAATAAAATATTGTTCATGTTTTGTTTTTACCTGAGCAAGTCTGTAATTCCCTTCATTATACAGTAAACTGAGCCCAGGAAAATCTCTACTTCATCTTCTATGTAGATTTAAAACTGCTTGGAGGGTAAAAAAGCACTGCTTCAACCTATAGGAGCTATTTACTGTCATAGACATTGAATTTTATCTAGTTCAATCTATGCCTACTTATGCTTTTAAATTCCCAATCAATTCTGAGATGTTTGAAATCAAAAGTACTTTCACTGCTACTCATTAAAAAAAGATTTGTCTGCTGACATATATTATAAATGGCAATTGCAAGTTCTTTACCCTGAAAATTTCTGGATAATCTAGTCTGGACACCAAGACCAGACTCTTAGGAGCAAATACTTCCGCAGGAGGAATTAAACCAGACTCCTCTTCACCTTCAATTTCTTTTGTTCCCTTGAAAACAGAAACACTTCAATTAATAAGCAGAAAGAAACTCAAACTAAAAATATCAGCATTCATACAAAAACTTCACTTTTCTCAGAACTTCAGAAGACAATGAGTGCATTATTTGAAACTGGTAATGAAGTCAACTAACAGGATCACATTCCAACGGTTGCCTGAACTCCCTAAAAGCTTCTAGATGTAGTTCAACTTGTTAAAATTCACCTGGGAAGTCATGCACCAATGTAGCTAAAATAAAATTCTCTGAGACAGCAGTTTAACAGGACAATGTTTCACATCAAATGCTCCTTGTTTCACATTTTATATAGCGAAGTGAATTATAGAATGGGATCCTTTCACATCAAAGTGCTAGCCGATTTGCAATCAGCGTTATTCCAAATACCCAGAAATAATATATTTCACAAAGGAATGTTTGGTTGTACTACTCATATTCATATAATTCAATCTCTTACAGAATTTCCACAAATGTTACAGCTAAAACTATCTGTACAGTCATTTCCAGCCTGATCCAGTGAACTTGGAATCTAAAGGAATTTCTTCATAAGAAAACTAGTTCAGATTTCTCAAAAAATCCCTCAAACTTATGAACCACTAAGTTTCTGGTTAAAAATAAAGAGAAAGGTACAATGCAGATAAACTTGCAGTTTTTCACAATATTGTGCAAGTTGCTATAACCTCCTTGCCAGTGCTTACTACTAAGTCACAAATATTTTCTTATATTATTCATGGCCAAAAACTAAAGATGTCACTAAATACTTTCATTTTTAAAATTCCAGATTCATTAACTGTTCAAGTCTTCACATGACAGGAAGCCCATGCTTTCCAATTTTTGTATGTAATTCTCTCCACCCAACACCTCCCACGAAATTTCTAAGTATTCCATTTGTTCTTCTGATTGAGCATTCTTCTAAGCAAAATCACCATACTATCTTAATTAGGAATACGAGAAAAATTGCTTTCCTTTCCATACAACAACATGAAATATCTGCCTTCTGATTCTGTCATGTTAGTAGTCATCATTTCAGTTTCTTTAAAAAAAAAATCCAACATCACTTTTCTATTAAAATGGAAGAAACCTGATGGAAATGCTTTTAAATGCCATGAACGCTGTGAGTTCATGGCTTTATTTCACAACCTCAGTTCAGAATGTGTAGTTTCTTTAAGCAAACACATGTATCCAAATAAAAGTATTAAAACAATCATATTAGAAGTACTTTAAAAGCTGACTTAATAAATGCTTTTAATTATGAAAAATGTTTAGTTACAATAAGCTTCATGTGGGAATTTTATTGACAGGGGTGCATGATCAAAACAGTTTCGAGACCATCACCCTAAAGCATAATTTTTCTTCTAGTAGGAAACTGAACAGGTTCCTTCAGAAGCACTTGTTGTTTTAACTAACCTAAATGACTTTCTACTGAAACAAAATCATAGAATCGTAAGTTGGAAAAGACCTCTAAGATCATGAAGTCCAACCATCCATACATAATAACAGTCCTATCCTGTCCAGTCCTGTCTGCACAGTCCTGTGCGCCTTGGTCAAAGACAAAAAGGTGGCAGCTCAAGACAAACTTTCAGGCAGCAGTCATCATCTGTGAACCACTTAATTGTTTTTGCCTCCACACCAAGACCTGTGTTTTATTATATAAATGTTCTCCTCAGTTCTAGCACCAAATTGAAAAGGTCACAGAAAAGCTCCAGTAGCTGGGTATCAGCTAGAAGCTGCACTGATAGCTGTAGGTGAATAAACAGCTACTTCCTAACCTTACCCACAGGTGAATGTGTCTATCTACATTAGAGCCTTCGTTCCATTGCTCTTCCACCCATAAAGTCAGACCTGACCATTCAGGCTTGTGTCCTGAACACGGGCACGTCTCTTGGAAGCTGCTCAACCACGCATAACTTCTGTGCCAACCTATGATAAAGCACTTCTCACACACAGCCCCCAAAAGAACAAGGTAAGTACATACATGTGTGCACACATGCACCTTGGTACTCTATTTTCATTACTACATAGACAAAACAGGGGATGCAATTTTTTCTATGTATACCAGAGGAGACAAAAATGCTAAAGTATTTTGGTACTTTTTTTAGACACAAACTAAATGAGATTCTGGGGCTCCTGTAAAACTGCCACTATGATTCTTCAGGACATAAAAGTTAGATGGTATTCACTTATGCTATGCCACCCCTTGTTTAAGCAAGATAGATATATATATGTGTATATATATAAAGTAAGTATAAGCATCGTTATGCTGCGTCAGACAACAGCTTCATCTACAGTTCGGTACCCTGCCTTGGTGTCAAGGGCCCCCCTGAACTGAGGGCAAAGCTTAATAAAGCCATTCCTCCAGTGCATTCTCCCTGTCTCCAGCAATCTGCAGCTCAGGAACTTCTTGATCTGAGATCAGTCTCCTGTCTAAAAAACAACTCGGCATTCAAGTAAAAATGGTTTAAAAAGAGAGTACTTATCTTTGTATAAAACAAGATGTTTTAATTAAGAGATATGTATAGTATTTTCATACCAAAGTAAAAATACTTGGTACAACAATATATATAGACATATAGTCATATGCTGGGCTTTTTACATTAATTTTGACCTAAACAGCAACCAATGCACACACAATGTACATACTTAGTCTAGTTTGCATCTCATTTCTAGGTTAAAATTATGATTCACAAATAGAGAAGCACAGTAACTCAACAGTCACATGTTCGACACATGCTCATTTATTTCCATTCACTATAATGTTGACAGCAAGAGCTTTTACATTAATTACAGTTCCCTCCCCCTGTCCTCAAAAATGCAAGAAGAATTTTTAAATTATAGTTTAGTGGTTATACACCACTAAACATATAATCAACAAAAGTTTGTTGCATCAACTGTTTTAAAGAGCAATTATGAATTCTAGGCATAAAGGCAACAGATTCTCGCTATCTGACAAATTGTGGACCCTGACAACAATAGGAAAAAATGAAATTAAAACATATTCCACATTTCTAAAGTCAAGGGAATAGGGAAACTTCTCTAGATTCACAAGGCACCAAGATAATGAAAACTCCAGGTGCACAAACAGGGAGAAGGTTTCTATAAAAGGTTATTTTCATAAAATCCATTCAACTTCAGATTAAGTATTCAATTAATTCTTATTTAGATTTAATTTAAAACTTTAAGGTCACGATAGCAGCAGAGTATTGAACTGATAAATCATTTACACTATAAAAACACTCTCTTACTTCATAAAAGATTTACGGAAAAATGTAACGTGTCTAGCTGTATTTCTTCCACAGCTAAACGATCTGACAGGCATGCAGGCACATTATTACGAGTCACTAGACTAAGAAGATAATAATTTCAAACACATGACTTTTAACCTACTTTTCAAGCAAAGTATTAACAGTACAAGCATTCTGTAGCAATTTTGAATCCAAAGCAGAAAAAACACAAATTTAATTCTTTCTAGTTACACTTTTGCTCAGACGCATGCACATTTTGTCCTTTATCCCCTTTCTCATCTAAGGAAAAAATATTCTCTAATCAAAACTTAAAAAATAAAAGAGTTGTTCTGGGTTTTTTTCTCAATGCATTTTTATTTTAAAAATATAGCATACAGTTTACAATTAAATTAAGAATAACTGGATTTAAGGAAAACCTTGCTAACAATACATAAATTGAAAGAAATTTAAATTTGTTAAATAAGAAGATAATATCACTGTTTCATTTTTCTTAAAATCCAGTTGATTATTGAAGTTTTCCTTTTGCACTTCTACTGTACCACTAGAGAGCAAACAAGTGTTCCAGATGCTTAAAGATCCATTTAGTTTAAAAGGATTTAAAAGGTTTAAAATCTAATTCCGAAATATCTGTGCGTTTAGAGTGGAAATGAGCAAGTGTTTTTTTAACATCAGATTAATAAAGTTCTGAAATACTCTTCAGTAGGCTAAGGAATAGGTAACAGAGACTAATCTAACTGTGACCATACATAAATTCACCATGCTGAAAATATTTGGTCCCCTGTAATTACATCTGTGTGTGACTGAAACCCATCAGGGTCCTGTTCCCTGTCCGCCAAGCCCAGAATCCTCTTTTCTGCTGCATCTTGACTTGGTTTCTGAAGTTACAAGGAGAACATAGTGCAGAGATCTGTAAACTATGTCTGACTCAAGTCCACAGAGCATTTTGTCTACAAAATGTACCAGATGACACTACAATTATTAATACGTTTATTACAGAACATTTTATCCACAAAATCACTCAGCTAACAAAAACTGTCTGCAGAAATCTTCATTGTGCGGGCTCCTTGTTCACACACATATGCCTGTGACAGTCTGGGCACCTGAAACATGGAAGGTACACAGGATTCTCTCTGATTTTTTAAAGACTGCCTTTTTTCTTATAGTTCCCACTGCATCTCTTGGAGAAACAGCATCACCAAACTGTTAAATTCAGATATTCTTGGACAAATTTTACATCATTGTATTCCAAACTATCACAAAAATATAGATACAACATCACAGTAATGAATGTTAATACTTATGTCCCATGAGATCAAAAAAAGTACAGGAAAAATGAAGATAAGCAATTTTAAAACTAGACACAGAATTACATTCTTAAAATGTTAATACAATTAAGTATGTAATTTATTTGTTGTGTAAGTAGAGCATGGTTGAGGATATATCATAAGATTAAAAGAAAAATCTTATCTGGTTTTACAGTAGGGTGTTTGATTTGTTTACTTCTCTTTTTATACCCATCTTTCCTTGCATAAATAATATATAATAAACTCAGAAAATGATGAAATTTCTTTTGAAGGACATATGATGCAATTTCACTTTGCTCAACTTGTTTGCTATAGCTACACATGGCCTGTTAAAAGACTGGCCAAAAAAATTGTGTGCCCTGTACATTTAAAGCAGACCAATTTTTTTCCCCATATGTTTTTAATGAACACACACACTCCCCCCTACACTAAAAATATCTATATACAACTCCTACATAACAGAGTAATGAGTTTCATAGGCATTAAGCCCAAGCTAGACAAATTCAGGCTAATTATTCCTGCATTTTTTAATAAGGAAGATAACTGATAACTGGAGTTACCTATCCACAAATCAGGCATCATGTCCCAGATCCACAGTTTAGAAAAAGGCTTAATACATTTTTTAACAGAAGCAGTCAAAATCGAATACCTGTGGGCTTGATACACACATTATTAAACAAGGTATTGTTTTCCTTCAAATTGGTGTTCTTGTGCTTTAAAACTCCCTCTACACTTACAAAATGTGTAAGAACAACTGGGCACAGTTTGTAGCATTTTATCAAGTACGCTGTAATGAGCTAAGAGTTTGAAAGGTTGGTATTAGAAGAAAGTTTCAAGCATTAAACAAAGAACAATTTCCATAATAAAATATGGCGTGTTTTCCTCAAATAAATTGGTGTAGATGAAGAGCAGAAACTTTCCTGAAACGGAAATGTACATTAAATGTTTTCTTCATATGCAACACACAGGGTACTGTGGAAAAATGATTTACACATTCTAATGGAGCAAGTGATGGGCAGTCACATGGCTCTCCCAGGTCAGTACACATGCCAGTCTATCTAGGGAGACATTAAAGGGAATGTAATGAACACTGCAAATCTGAAAGCTTACAATTTGAAGCACACAGGCTTGGCTTAACAACATATGATTGATACCATTTCACAACTTCATCACAGTCTCCTGTTTCTTCAGTACGCACTATTCGCACTACACAGCAAAACCTAAGCAGGTACGAAGGTGAGTATGAAGTAGTCCTGCAACACTTTCTGCCCAATGCATTTTGACTGCTTTAGATCACAAATACATATTCAGAGTTGAAAATTATGAGTTTTAAATAATATCTTGTAAGGCCAAGCACAGTGTTTAGTTTCTGTACTTCACATCAAAGGAGTTTAAGAGAGAAATTTCATTGGAGCTATTTTGCATGGTGGCTTGCCAAAACAGAAGTAGTAACACTGCATGAAACATGACAAAAGCTCAACCAATCGATAGCAGAACTGTTAAAAAGTCTTTTGCATCAGGACCTTCTCTCATTGCTTAGTTTTACTCTTTATATACTTTCTACTGCTGACACCAGAAATCTCACAAAGAAACTAGGCACCTGAAAACTAGACCAAACCTCAAAACACCAAACCCGTAGTAAACTGGTCATTCACAGTTAGTCTCAAGGAAGAACAACAAAAACAACCACCACCATAATCAGCATGCTAACTGAAATATGTTCAAAGCAAACAAATGGTGGTAGCTCTTCATGCAACGGTTATTTTACTTACGAAACTCTTCCGCTACAGAATGGTAGTAATAAAAATGCATACAGGATCATGAGAAAGCCGGACAAGTTAATGAAATTCACAGAGGTTACTAAACACACACCAGGCATATTTGGCTCAGTTGATCCTTGGACTGTAGAGGTAGATGAGGGACCACTCACGGAGATATTGTGTATGCCATGATCCTCTGTTGTTCCCCAGACATTCACTCTTAACCATCCACAGAGACAAAATACTATGCAAGATGTCTTTTTTTTCTGACCCAAAATGACAACTTTTATATTCTTCCAAACATTTAGTGTTCACTGGCAGATAATAGCTTCAAGAACAGAATAATTCTCTTTCGATACCCAGATCACACACACAAAAAGCACTAATGCAGGTTTAAGTCTTAGTGAGGCAGTTTATCAAATACAGAAAAAAAACCCCACAATTACATGATTACAGACTCATTTTTGATTCCCTTCTTTATTTTCTCTCTTACTGAATTAATTTTAAGGACACAGAAACGCCCACATTTGTAGAAATCTAAAATATAAACTGATTTAATTTCATTCATTATTTCAGACTTGGCCTCAGGTATGTGGAACAGAGAAGAAAAATAATTACAGCATCCACATAACAAGCAAATAGCTCTTCGTAGCTATGAATTTCATTTCCTGTAGATTTATGTATAAGTTAAAAACATTTGTGAATTACCTGATAAGGGCTGATCTCACACTCCAAGTTTTCCCTCATGTGGCAGTGCACTACAAAACATATCTTTCTGATTCCCGCCCACCCACTTTCATAAAAGCTACTGCAAGTACAAGATCTCTACTGTTAAGTCATATTTGCATGACACCAGGTGTGTTTAAAATGTTGCATGTGGAAAATCAGCACATAACCATTTTCATGTAAGCCACAATTTCAGTTTAAGAAATTATCTTAAAACTTTTAGTAGAAAAAGGTGACCGATTTTGTGCTACTTCAGTGAGAAATTGCAACTCATTTAAAGGCAACAGATGTAGCAGCCAAGAAAACAAATGACAGCAGCCAACTTTTCTCATATTAACCTTATATTTTTTTATTCAACAGAGATATTCATTGCTCTGACCTAGCCTTCAAAATTTAAGGCTTCCTCTCGAACTTTTATGAACCTATTTTTGCCACAACAGTCATATTAAGATGTCAGCTCTGCTTCTATTGACATCTAACTTCAAAATAACAATGTAACTAAAATCTACATTAGGAACCAAAATCAACTTTTAAAGATGAAAACGACCTACCAAGATAGTCCAAAAAAATTTCTCCCTACTACCGAATGTAGCTGACATTAAGGAACTTACACAGCTTGAGAACACATTAGCATTTGCTCTGTCAATACGCAGCTGACCATAACTATCCTTCCTCTCCTGTCTTTTCACCCCCATCTTCAGAACGTGGACACGTCCACCTTAGTACTTGCATATGTATGCCCAGATCTACCATTTATCAAAATTCCAGCACTGAAGGCTCCTAGATAAAGCAACTCTGAACTGTTATCCAACTCTCCAAGATTATCAGCTGTCCATCCAGTCTCCACTTACAGTGGCTCTGACTCCCCCCAGCTGGATCAGTATGTCCTTCTGGGTCATCGAACCACCTCTGCAACAGGCAGCTCTGTGAATTGCATTTGTTAGAGATGCATTTTCAGACACAAGGACAATCCAGGCATGCTGACTGTACATCTCCACTGTGGGGGCATAGCCTACTGGAGTCAGTGCATTTAGTTCTGATTAATGCTGAGCAGAGAAAAAATAGCTGTATCTTCATGTCAGACTGAGGAAAATCAATTTAAACTGAGGCATTAATAGAAAAGTTAGAAAACACAAAGTATTAGATGTAGCTTTACCGTTCTGAAGGTGACAGCTGGCAGGCATTATTTGAAACTCAAAGGAAATAAAATGTGAACAGAAAGTGAAATTAGAATTGTACTTTTATTAATTCATCCAGTCCTAGAGAAAGAACATCCCTCATTAGAAAACTTTCACTCTAATACTTCACTGTAACTGTCAAAAACAGTTTGCCCTATGCAAAATTTTGCACTGAAATTGTGCCAAGTGCAGCAACCCCGTTGTTTTTCTACTAACCGCCCAGCAAAGAAGATTTAGAGACCACACAGGATTTCTTATTTTAGGAAAAATTATTTGAATTTTGCTTTAGTAATCACCTGCCAATTGCTCATTTGGGATGAATCCCTTTCTCTCCATGTGACTGAGTCTCTGCTGGTCTTATTTGCACCCAAATACACTCTTCGCTGGTTTATTAACCATCAATGGCCAAAAAACATTCAGCATCATTTTATTTACTTTTCAGATTATATAAATGCACAAATTCAATAAATTCTAACACATGAACAATTAAAATAAACTTAGTTGACTGCTTCCAGAAGACAAATCTGCATACTGCCTACAATCTGCTGTACTGAACTAAAACCCCAGGTGAATAGATCTACTTCATAGCTTGTCTACAATCACAGAATCATACCACTGCAGATAAATTGTACCAGCATAAAAGCCTTTACTTTTGATTTAACAATTTCAAAACAGGATAATGAACTGTAATAATTCACAGTAGGGATTCTATCAACTATAAAAGAAAAAAAACAAAGACAGAAAATTATGCAAAGATTATAAACATCAAATAGAGTAACCTCAGATCTCTGTAACAGGTCAGCTCATTCACTCCTTAAATACTACTGACACTTCAGAGTGTTCATACTGAGTAATAAGGAGTTTGCATTGCACCTTCCAGCATTACACAAAAATTACACCACCAGCATCTATTAGATGTTTACCATTTAATGCACCTCACTTGAAAACTCCAGAAGATGCTTACGTGCAGTATCATCTAATCACATTGACAGAACTTCAGAAAAGTAACCTAGTACCCATGCTTTCCACCTTCCAGTCCAGCTTACGCAGCCACACACCAAAGCACACTTCTGGAGTAGGCCATTAGGCTATGGACACCCTGAAAGATCTGGAAAATCTAAAGTAATGCATATGCTGAAATTCCATGGGGCCATAATCAATAGCATTAAGTAACTTCTTTCAACATGTTACCCCTGGCACTGAAAAATACTAAAGAACTACAGTAACAAGTCTTCAGCAAGAACTAGGCATATGCAAACAGTAATTTCAGAGCTTAGAGTTTATTAAAATCTTTCTGAATTTTCCCAAAGGCAGCAGACTCGATCCATAGCTTCCACCCTTTCAAGCTTTACATACCTAAGCAGAGGAGACTGCAGAGACCTAAGCAACATAAGCAGAACAAATGGCAAAAATCAAATTAACATAAGAAAACGCTAATTCATACCCTATTTTAACTCAGTCATAATGTTTTTTATATAATATAGAACAGTATACGTGGAAGTATACCAAAGCAAAATTTTACGTGACTGCATTTAATTAAACAAAACAAAAATCAGTGCAATTAATTCCTTTAAATTGCATACGGGGAAACGCATTAAAAAGACTCGCAACGAATCACTACTACTACCACTGTTTGAAAGTCAGACAAATTACCTGATCTGTGCTTACAAGGGAAAATCTCTGCTTAAAAAATAGTATCCTCCTACCCTGTGACCTGAGGCTTGGGGCCATCGTGTAGACACAGACAGGAATAAAGAGGAAAAGGAGACCTTTACCCAAAACCAGCTTTTGCGCCTGCAATAGCATGAGTTCAAATCGAGTACGTGTGCGCATATATGTGAATGCACGAGCCAGGGGATAAACAGGACAGGACAAATTACTGCCAAAGTCATTAGTAAGATGAAAATATGCTTTCCTCTGTACAACTGTTCTCATCTTAACTTTAAATTCTGGTCTAGAGAGGACCTGAAATGTATAAAAGGAGATTAAAAAATACAAGTCTATTTCTCATCATATAAGAACATTGGCTGCAACTTTCTCTTTACACAGGAACAGGAAGGAAAGCAGGCATTACTTAAATCTCTGTATGTTATCATATCTTCTGTTTTTCAACAGATTTAGAATGATGATGTAATATACTAAACACTAATTTAAATATTGTGGGGTGGGATGGGGGGTGGTAGGGTCCACAAAATGGGGTTTGGGTCATTGACAGTAAGAGGTCACTTTCAGAACAAATTTAACATTTGGGATATTCACAAAAAGTTGTTAGACTTTATCTTAAGAATAACAAGCTAATATAATACCCAAAGGAGGATCCAATTTCACACTTCAGAAAGGGTACAACTGAACTGATTGTTGTCATAGTCTGCTAAAACTAAATGTCGGTGACTCATCAAGCAGCATACACTTTAACACAGTAGGATCACAACTCTCCAGTCCAAGCATACAAATTATAACTTTATGAAGCATGAAGTCATTTTTTTGGCAGTTTTTCGCCTTGACTCAGGAAATATTTGCCAATGTTGTGAATCTACCATTTTATGGTTTGGGATTTTTACAATTTCTTTTTCCTCTTTTTGCAAAGGGGCAGAGGGAGGAAAAGAATCTGAATGGCAGGAAATGGAAGACTTGTGAATTATTACTTATGTGCATTTTCCAGAGTCATATATTAAATCTTACCAACTTTGTGATCACAATGTTTTAATGTACATATGCTTAAGACAACACACAAGAATGATACAATCCTGTAGTAAGCTTGTTATAAACATATGTATGGTGCTTTGTGCCGATCTCATTGAGCAGATTTTCTGTAATGCAAGAAATGCAGTTGCACAGGCTCAGTTACTGGCATAAATCATTCTCTAATTTG
>Ga0181612_140212_pt1 | contig 14014 bp, 7 predicted proteins | sample HoacroProtozoa21_FD_119630 | JGI IMG/M metagenome (GOLD analysis project Ga0181612, IMG submission 119630) | Hoatzin crop microbial communities from Cojedes, Venezuel. Combined Assembly of Gp0051906, Gp0051904, Gp0051908
AGTCCCCATCCCTGGAAATATCCAAGGTCAGGTTGGACGGGGCTCTGATCAACCTCGTCTAGTTGAAGATATCTCTGCTCACTGCAGGGGGGTTGGGCTAGATGACCTCTAAAGGTCCCTTCCAACCCAAAGCATTCTATGATTATATGATTCTATGAACTCTCAATGACAGAGCTGGCAAGCTCTGGGTGTCTTGTGAGATGTGCTGTTGCCCCAGAGTGCTCAGCATGTTGTTGCCTTCCATTCCCCAAGGCTGGGTGGCCCTAGCTGGCTGTACAGAGGCTTGCCATTAAAGTCTATTGAAAAAAAAATCTAGTCTAATGAAAAGAAGGACTTTTCACAGTCTGATAGGCATACACTGCTAGGAATACATAATGTCTCTGATCCCATCCATGTACAGGCCAATTTTCACTTCCAAAAGTTGTGGATATGTTCTTCAGATAATTTGTCACCAATGTTGTGTCTTGGAAGGACAATAGAAGTAAACTGGGAAGCAGTGGTGCTTTAAACAGAAGTGGTGAGAGTCTCAGAAGGTACAGGTAATGCATGTGCAGCTGCTGTCCTAGTTGTCAGGACAGTCTTGAGCCTCTAAAAGAGATTACCACTCTCCAGGAATTATTTTACAACATTAGATATGTGCTTCATCCACCTGTTCATTTTTAATTAATGAATTAGTTTAATGAGCAAATCATACCATGCTAGTTTTCTCGTGTTATGGGAAGAAGTATTTGTTTATCAGTCTGTCTGGCTGTTGGTGATTAATCTGAAGAACCGTTACTCTCACTATTGAGTGCAGCTGGTCTTGTGAACCTTGCAATATACGTCCCTATGCTGTGTGGGTGCAGTGGACTGTAGACATCACACTTTTCAGGCTGAAAATGTGGATGTGACTGTGCTCTCTCTCCTAGGGGAGTTTAATAAGCCTAATGAATCTATACACTTCCCTGACAGAGGCAGGAGCTCTCAGTTGCACCTTCTTCCAGACTCCCCTCATAGTAGTAGGGCTCTGACATGGCTGAATGTGTCATATAATAGCATCTTGAAATGCTTGTGACATTTGGTATTTCAGAATGCCCTTTCCTTGGATTACAAGATATCACTGATTGATATTGGGCTGGTGATAGAGTACCTCCTTGGTGGAGCTTATCGGAGCAGCTACACAAGGAAGCATTTCCGAATTCTCTACAATGATCTCTACAGAAAACACAAGGTAACTTCTGTGAAATGGCTACCACTGGTCACCAAGAACAGCCAAACTGTCACTCCTGATAATAGCTCAGATTGTCATTGTGGTTTGTCGGAATAGCATCCGTTAAATGTATGCCATGCTTTTCTGTTTTATGAATATCTTTGCCAGTTGTGGAGAGGTTGCAAATAAAACAGACAAATGCCTCCCCAAACTACTCCTTCTTCCCCAAGACCACAAGTGACTGTTAAGTTAACTGTTAGTTCAGTGAATTTACCTTTGTGTCCAGTAGCTGGGTTGTGTTTTTCCATCATCCATCAATAAAGGTCAACAAGGCTGTACAAAACACCATTTTCCCTTTTGCAAAGCGGTTGTATGTTTCTTCTCTAGCAATTTGAACCACACCACAGAAATACTGAATTCAACAGGCATTGAACTAGACTTAGAGTATGTCAGCATGACATGATGAAAAGCAACATGGAGATCCCTAAACCAAGTTTTGAGCAAACATCTTACTTTATAGAAGCAGCTCAGTGCTAATGGTATATCTTCCTGTTCAGGCCAGTGAGCTGTTTGCCTGGCAGAGTTTTTTCCATGATGCACTTGGCATCACAGGGGAAGTCTCATGCTGGATGTGCTAGGCTACACCCATGGTGTGGTGGCTTTGTGCAGGCAGAGGGTTGTGCTTGGACATGCGTGCCGTTCTGCACCTTCCAGACGCTAAAGGTGTTTCATTGTACAGCATAACATTGTGCCGTGTCTGCATATCAGTAGCATCACCTCTACAAGCAAACAAACTGCCTCAGCTGCCTCAGAACAACAGTGTGCAAACATACTAGCACTTTCATTTTCTCCATTGACTTTCCAAAACTTGAAAACATCATGAACTTCTTAATAAGTTAGCTGAATATCATTCGCAATGTCACAGAAGGAGCTGATTTACTGCACAAGAATTCTAACCAGTTTTCGAAGTAGAACTGGACTTTGAGTAAAGTGCTTCCATATGTTAAAAAACAAACAACAAAAACCTCTCATACCCATGTACTGCTTTCATCACTAATAGAAGAACCTCAGGGGGATGTGGGAAAATGAGAAGAAATAATGAAACAAGGATGGGTGAAACCACATGATGGTGTAAGTAGGAACTGCAGGGAAGAGGGTCTGTGACTCAGCTGGTGACATTCTTCCCTCTTAGTCAACACTGAACAAAATGCCCAAGGATGCTAGACATCTCATCCTTTGGAGCAAATGGTCAACAAAAAGCTCAGAGGACTTTTGTATTTTAAAGAGCTTATGGCACTTTTTATCAGGGTAGGCACTCACAAGAGCTTCCAGTTTGGGTGACTCCAATCTGGTGCAAGCCCTGTTGGTGTTGTAATTGGTGGATGCTATTGGGGAACTAAATATTTTAAATTTAGAGATTCAAATATATATATATATTTTAAATTAAATGTGAAACAGGCTATTTTTTCCTAGATGGCGTAAACTCCAATGGTAGTTACAGTGATAGATGTGGTCTGAATAACATCAGTTTCTACAGGCACCATTGCAATCTGAGAGAAGTACAGGAAAACTTAATCTTTAATTTGCATTTCTCTCCTTGTGTTCTATGATATGCCTTTGGATCTAGAGAGTGCTTGCCAGCTTTTCTCAGAGCCTGTCCCATTCCCTTCGTCATACTAATCAGGCGGGTAGCAGAATGGGATCTGCTGAAAGTACTTTGCATTCTCAGTTCTTCAGAACAGCACAGCCTTACAAATACAAGGTAATGTAATTGCTTATCCTAGGCTTTGCTTAGGACATATTAGGCTGCTAAACATTTTACTGAGAAATTTTAGACATATGTTGATCAGGCTGTTAGTTGTCATAATTCTACTTAAAGTCCAGTGGAGGCAAAGTTTTACTGCTCACTGTTCATGAAGTACAGGTCTTGCAATTTTGATGTTGACATCAAGCTCAGACCCCTCCTGTGATACTTTTTATCTTTTGTCCATTTGTTGATAAGGGATTTCCTTCACTGAAATATAGTATCACCAAAATTCTGAGCATCAAGCATGGGTGAAAACTCTTCTTACTTGGAGGCAACAGTAGGAATTCTCTGACTTTACAGATGTTTTCTCGTGATTGCTGGTTAAAGTAGCTACAGTAAGCCTGCCAAGAAGAGATACAGTTCTGATATCTTGACAATGATGATAGACTATTTTATTTCAAAGAAAATTATATAAGAGCAAAGATCACCACATACGTGAGCCTGACAGTCAAAACATAAAGTAGAGTGAATTTAAATGACTTTATTGGGATTAGTCTGAGACAAAATAAACCCATTATAGCACTGGCACAACCTCACTTCTACCAGTCACACTTTTTCTTTGCCTTTAACGGGAGAATATCCAGGTATGAATGCTTTTTCTCCTGTCATGACACAAGTACAAGAAAAGTGTGAAAGTAGAATTTTGGTGTCACGGGGTTTGGAGACTACCCAACACTGTGGAAGGGGAGACTATGAATGACATGGGTGCAGAGCAAGGACTGTTTTTCCTCCACTAACATTAACAGCTTCTTAGCATTGGTGATCTGAATGTGGTCCTAGCTGCGGTTTATGACTTAAATATATATGACAATCAAATAGCTGCTACTTGCAGTTCAAATTTGTGTGCAGTTTTGTTTATGTGAAACTGAGCCTCAACTATTCACTGAGATTTTCTTTTTTTAAAAAAAAAAATTATAGGAAAGATCCACTGCTTTCCATAAGTGTAAGAAGAAATCAAAAGAGGACATAAACTTTGCAGAGAATTATGAGTCATCTGGCTTTGTCTATCCCTATAACGACCTCCTGGTTTGGGCAGTGTTAATGAAAAGGCAGAAGATGGCAATGTTCTTCTGGCAGCATGGAGCGGAAGCCATGGTCAAAGCTGTTGTGGCTTGTAAACTCTACAGGGCGATGGCACATGAAGCTAAACAGAGCAACATGGTGGATGACACTTCAGAAGAACTCAAGAAGTACTCAAAGTATGAGTTCTCCCTTCATTTCAGTATATTAAGTTCTGCAGTGCTTAGAATGGTGAGGTGTTTATTTTCGTAATCCACGAGGAGTTGTCAGGTTAGTGGTGCCATGGACTACAGAGCGTGAAAGAAATACTTTCAGCTGCCCGCTATTCATATTGTATAATAGAGCTATGTATTGGTGTGCAGTCTGGAGGAGAGTTAAAGGAAAGCTATTAGCATGTTATCTAGTTGCATATTTGAAAATTGTATGTAGGTGACTAATGCATGGCTCGCTGTTAAATGATCAAGTGGAAGACTGAAATTTCTCTTACAGCTTCCCTTCCACTTCAGCTTGATAAAAAGCCATATGGCACGTATGTGTTGGACTTTTGAAATCTGTAACGTGTCGTAATAAGCAAACTAAAACCAGTGCTTAAATTCTGCTCTGTGTAAGACCTAAATAAAAATGTGTGCTGAAAGAACTGAGTGAATAAAAAATGAAGTAGAACAAGAATTTTCTTCAAGTTTGTAGTTTCATTTTAGTGTTTTCTGTAGTTTTTTTTGTTAATGATGTATTGTATGCTTTGTGGACATCATGCCTCAGATTCAGAGTACAATAAGATGTGCTGCCTTTTGCACGCAGCTCCAATGCTTAACTTAAAGGAAGGTGTGTCTTCCTTGAAGAGTCTTCCCTATAGAGATATTTAAGAGCCAGTGTAAAAGAAGAGGCTTTTGCAACTGCCTGCAATGCTTGTCCACAGTGGTGATGAGTCTGTTGTTGAAGGAAATCCACAGAATTTATAGGGTTCATTTTGATCGCTGAGTGAGGTTAAGAGCAAAACAATTAAAAAAATAGAGAACAGGATGACCCTCAACCTTATGATTAGGACTAAATAGTTACATTTACTCCACAAATTATTCTTCACTTGATATATTGATAAAGCAATGGGAAAAATGGGAGAAGTCATGCTTACTGAGGTAGTTATCTGAACGTTAGTCTGTGGAGTTTTCAAACAAACCTCTTTGCAGCAGTGATTCTGAGTTTTGACTGATCCCTGTTACATTAAGTGTTAATTCCTTTCTGCTCTAGGGAATTTGGGCAGCTTGCCTTAGATGTGCTGGAGAAAGCATTCAAACAAAATGAGCAGATGGCCATGAAGTTGCTGACTTATGAACTGAAAAACTGGAGCAACTCAACTTGCTTAAAACTAGCAGTGTCTGTGGGACTGCGGCCTTTCGTATCCCATACTTGCACACAAATGCTGCTGACCGATATGTGGATGGGACGCCTGAAGATGCGGAAGAACTCATGGTTTAAGGTAACATCACTCTAGTTTTTTCTGAGCATTTAGGTGCTGTTTAGATGGTTTACACATGTCTTTGTGGTTATGAACTTGTCTAGTGCAGCTTTAGACAGATATGCTTAAGCATGGTTTGGAATGTGCACATCTGTGAAAGAACAGTAAGACGGGGAGGGAAGACAGTACTTGCTTCTGTTTTACTTCTTTGCAAAAGCAGTTGTGGGATGATGTTAGCAGAATGCATTGAGTAAGGATTTTTTTGCTGTTCCCACTCATCACCCTTCAGTCCCTTCTCACCGGCTTTCACTGCTCCTCATTCCTGGTTCTCTGGCAGCGCTGCTGATGGGAGGAATGCCCTTTGGACATAGGAAGCAGTATCTAAAGTGTCCTGAGATACTGTGACACACTTCGAAACCACTAAACAGTCAAGAGCAACAGGCTTCCTCAGAGGCTGTAGGAGTGTGATACAGAGATTCCCCACACCAGTGGCTTCCTCCCAGGCCAGTGGTATTGCACTGGGTTTGTGCTGGCACCATACATGGCTGACTATAGCCTCAGGTCTATCCTGTCCCTGCTGAATTAATTTCCTGAATCTTGTGTCTGTCTTTCAGGTCATTATGAGTATTCTCTTGCCTCCCACCATCTTGATGCTGGAGTTTAAAAGCAAGGCAGAAATGTCTCATGTGCCTCAGTCTCAAGACTTCCACCAGTTCACATGGTATCATGGGGACCAGAGCCCAACCAATTCTAAAGATGACTTGTCTCTGGTTAGTCTGCAATGATCAGTCATTTGTGTGTCAGGGTCTGTCTGTTTACTACAGTAAAATCTTGAGGAGTGAGAAGGAGGTGATCATCTAGAAGTGTCAGGGCTCAGTTCTCAGGAAATAGGGTTTTGATCCCTGGTTTGGATACAAACTGAAGTGACCTTGGACACATTGCTTTATCTGCTCTGGGTGTCACTTCCGTACGGTGCATAAGGAAAAAATCCTTCCGAACCTCACAGAAGTATAATGGGATTATAATTATCTGTCAGTTACACAGATACTTTAGGGCACAAAGTCTATTCAAGCTGCAGATAAGTACCTGTATAATCTTGTATAACAAATAATCTAAGAATGGTTTCATATCATACACAAAATCACATCCCTAAAATTAAATTCACGTTGCCCAGTCGAGCTGTCCAAAGCAGGGGAACGGCAGAACTGAGGCAGCCCATGTCCCGTCCTCTCCAACTCACTCCTTCCTCCTGCTCTGCCTGGCCAGCAGCCTCTGCCTCACATCTCAGCCGTAGCCTCTCCCCTTCTCCGTGGCCATCCTTTGCTCTTAGTCTGTCCTTGAGATTTTGTTTCCTGGATTACATCACAGCCCTACCAGAGGTCTAGCTCCTGCCTTCCTTGTTGAAAAACAGGATATCTCTACTTCTGCAATGCTTGAGCCTAGCAGAGATGCCATTTAAAGCACAAGAGAAGCACTATGCTTTTGATTTATTCACCTGAACTGAGTCCTGAAACACTCTTCAGGGACCTGTGGTTGCACAAATGTCCTTCTTGGGCCTGTCTGTGGAGAGTCTCCAGCACAGATGAAGTCTTTGCCTTTTAAGATCTGAATTCCCCTAGACTTCTAAGCAGAATTGCCTGTCCTTTTTTTTTCTCATTCTGCACAAAGCATTCCTTGAGCTGAATATTTCCAGAAGTTTTCAGTGTGAGGTAGAGAGCAGACACAGAGAACTTCCGTCTGAAAGGGTAAATGTTGGTGAAGTGCTAACCAGTGAAAACAGGATTGTCAAGTGAGAGCTGTCAGGCAATCTTTTTTGCTCTGCTCTGCTCATCTTCCAGCAGATAAGCTTTGTAGATCACTTGGGACCTTTTCAATTAGCTCTGAATTTATATAAAATGCAAGAGAGTGGATTGTAGTTGCAGGCTTTTGCAGCAGCGTGGTGGGCCTGTCAATGCCACGCTTGTGTTTTCTCTCTCTGATGCAGGAAAATGCTCGAAGCCATTATTTCATGCAGTGCCTGTCTAATACAGTCAGCTCAAAAATGCTTTTTATGGGGTTAAGTAATGGCTATGATACAGAGGATGGGCCAATTGTAATTATTTGCAGCAGGACCACCCCTGCAGTCTGGTAGGAGGCAACATGGCAATGTGGTAAGCACTTTTCTGACCAGCCTCAGGCAGGGCTGCTTCCTTCCTGTGCTAACAATAAGCTTAACTTCTGATTTTATCTAATGTAGAGTGTTGTTTAAGACAAAAAGGCCGAGCTACTGCTTTTTCTTAAACACTCCGATGTGAAATATTATAGAAAAAATACAGAAAATTTTAACAGTGTACACGTCCCATATAGAGCACCTTTCACACACAGTCATCAATTCCAGTGACCTGCTGCAGCTGGAAATTGCACTCTTTCCTGGGACAAATTCTTTCCTTCACCTTGGAAGATCTGAAATTTACACATTAGGAAGATTGTGTGTATCAAATTCTCTAGTCTAGCACTTTTCTGAGTTTAATGTAATGAAAAAAAATCAGTTTTGCCCTGATAACTCAAGGAAACGTTGTATAGTAGGGATAAATATGTCACATATGAAGTGCTATACTTCAGATGTCTAGTAGCAAGAAGTTTTAGCATTGGTATCAGCCAGGGCAGTCTGCTAGCATTGAAACAAAACTGAACAAGGTAGTTTGGTTCCCTCAGCCTTACCCAGCTATTAGCTATTTATAGTTCCCCTAGCCCTATCCTTCATCTCTGTAAACTCCTTTCAGCACCTTCTGGTTTTGTCAGTTGCCCACTGCTGTTGTATATTCAGAACAAAGCTTAAACATCTGTTCCTGTCTTCCTTCTAAAGTGACACAACCTTTGCAATCATAAGCCATGGTTTCTTACTTTTAAAATGCTCTTATCTTTTAAGGATTATGATGTGGAGAAGGTTGCTCAGAAGCCTGGTGAAAGACAAGTAGATGGTGGACAAGGAAACCTGCCTGGCACTAGAAAAATCTATGAGTTCTACAACGCGCCAATTGTCAAGTTCTGGTTTCACACGGTTGGTCATCACACTAGACCTCAAATTGCCAAAATCCTTCCTTGATCCGTCAAATACCACTTGATGCTGCTTTAACTTTGGCAAGCATGAATTTGTAGCCACTTAGTGGTGTGCTGGATGGGAAGACGTTTGGATATTCTCTCGCAATTAAGTGAAAAGTTTTTCTGCTAACATCATGCAGCTGCATTAAAAAAAACAAAGAAGAACAAAAACTCAATTATAAGGATGTAAAGAAAAACACGAGCGTAGCTTTTTACAGTGTTTAATTGCACACATAGAGGTAGATTTGAAGCTGGCCTTAAATATGTTAAATACTTCACAGACCCTCATGTCCCTTTCTTTAGGAATGGTTTCTGAAGGAGTGAATACTAATCTGTAGGAAATCATTTGCTATAGAGAAATATACATGTATTAAATCAATGTTAGTAACTAGCCCTGTGTCAGCAGAGCTTAGGATGTTTAAGATCAGGCTGCCTGTTGGGCCAGACCACCATGTACATAAACTGTCAGTCCTTTAACAAGGAGGGGTTAACCGCTTTATAGGTTGTTAATTGTTACCTCAGATATGTTTATAGCATGTTCTGGTACCTTTACAATATGTGCTTTCCACCTGATGCTGTTCTTCCTGTATTTTGGAAGGCACCGATTAACCAGCAGTGATTCATGTAGATTTGAGAAGGGTTACTTGCTCCTACAGAAGGTTGGGATAAAAGCATAGTACTGCCTTTACATTGAAGTAATGGTGTACAGATAAAATAGTCTGTCTCATATATGGATCTGGGGCTTAGATGAACATGTGCTGCAATAGTTCGTCTTCTGCTCCCATTTTTTCAGCACTAAAGCACCAATTTCCAAATGACGTTTAAGGATATTCCCATAAAAAACACTTTGCAGAACAGGAGGAAAGAGTTTGGGCTCAAAAATCTGACAGAGCCCAGTAGTTTGAACACATATAGTCAAGCTAATCAGCTGTCAATATATTTGCAGAAATTTGTTGGAGATTTTTGTGTATGGGCTACATACAGTGTGTTTTGTAGATGGCGTACATGGCATTTCTCATGCTCTTCACTTACACTGTGTTGGTGAAGATGGAACCAAGACCGAGTGTGCAAGAGTGGCTTGTTATCATTTATGTTTTCAGCACTGCTGTTGAAAAAGTCCGGGAGGTAAGCTTTTCCGTTCGCACTTCTTATCTATAAAGGATGTATTATAAACCAGAGGATACCGTAAACTGAAGAATGCCAAATCCTGCATTCTTCTTGTAGAGAATTTAGCAAAGGAAAGAATTATACAGGGCATTTATTTCTGAGAAGTCTTTTATTTGAAGACCAGTACTTGGGCTTTGAAAATTCATCTTTGTCCTTAAATCTCTATTTTTGTAGGTAAAGCCAGAGGTAATGTGCAGGTTGCTTGAGAGTGATTGTGCTGAAATGAGATTTGGACCCTCAGTATAGGCACCTGTTTCTTAATTTTTATGAGTGGACCATTAGATTTCTTATAATGAATATGGTATTTGTCTTTAGATATTGACTTTGAGTGTGGACATCGTTATCAATTAATAGTTGTTACATGTAGAATAATCTATGGCTCTCCATAAAGCCTAATTGACCTTCTATAAATAAAACTGAAAAAAACCCCACCATCAACATTTATTAGTGGATTCACTGAGCATGGAAAAATGATAATTGCAATCAAAATTAATCACAATTATTTGCAGTTGATTGGATCCAAGCTTCTGAACACAACTTGCACTCCAGACCTGAGGCTGGGGACAAATGCAGCTATGTATTTCCCAAATTATTTTGTCTGATCGGACACATCTTCACTGTAGAACTGGCACATAGTAAGGAATAGTAGTGTGAATTGTCATTAATATGACATTTGAAATGCAGTACTTTGAGAGGAATAAGACTGCAAAAAAGCAGTCACAGTTCTGAGTGAAGGATGCTGTTACAACAGGTCACTCAGAAGACAGTGACATCAGTACGAAAATGGTGAAGGATTTCAAGGGGCAGCAGAAATGCTGGGAATATATTGAAGCTTGGATAAACATACAAGTTCTGTGGCTGCGTGAGGTAAAATTGAAAAAATCTACACAACGATCGTCTAATTGAGAAAAAATTTTAATGTGAAATAGCAAACAATTTGGAAATCATTGTTGTGGGGTTGCATCGTGTTGATGGTGAGGCAGTGGAAACATCAGCTCTCCTTCTAGCAGTAACAATCATTGGAGACTTTGAAATTCATGTCTTCTACTTGCTTTTCTTTGTCCATATAGTAGTTCTGGTCTGCTGGCAAAGACATTGTAGGACACTGTGTCTTACACGTGCAGCTAATTAACTGCTGAGGGCCTTGTTATGTATAACTGCAAACCTCTGTTTCTCTAGATTGTATCAACTAATTGTTAAAGCCTTAGGCCTTGATCCTGCAACTGGTTCCTCATGTGAGTTAGTCCAGCTGAATTGAGTAGGATCAGTTGTTTATATTAATGTATTCATATGCGTAAATTCTTCCAGGATCAGGGCATAACGTTTCAAAATCTCTGCTTTGCTTGGCACTTATCAGTGTGATCTTACATAGCTCTGCATAATTGGCCTCATTTGCACATTGTGCAAAGGTTTTATTTATGGCCCCCCAAAGATTCCACTTCGCACATGTGCTCAGTGAAGCTTAAAATCCCTTTGGGGCACCTCACAGCTGAAGGAGTGAACATTTCATTCTTTACCTTGCTGGTTGCCAGCACTACTTTTTTTTAGCGTGTCCTTGGTGGAACACAAGGATCTTTCTTTATATTTTCAGTCTGAAATAAAAGGCATTAGTTATTTTCCCATCAGCAAGGTTAGGTTGGTACTTTCCATGACTTAGGGACTTTTGAAAGGGCTCTTGCATGTCATGACTATTTTTCTAGAAAATGTTCATTAATTTATAATGATACATCATTAATTTATAATGATACATATGCATAGCAGTTCTATACTGGCTGCTCTTTTCTGCTGAGGAACTTGCTCTTTAGTGAATGGGTTCAGGTTCAGAATCTGTTTTTCCTTAGGAAGACCCGTGCTATTTGGTGTGGCATACTTGAGCAATATGACACTATAGATTAAATACTTACCTCAACTAATGGTGAATGGCAATATGCAGTACATGGTCCTGCAAAAAATATAAAGGGAATAAAATGATACATTCCCATATATCATGAAACAGTTCAGACAGAAAAGGTCAAAGAATGTATCTGATTTTAATGGTTTTGTTGTTTTGTTTTGTTTTGTTTTGTTTTTTCCCCACATTCTACTCAGGTATTTATCTCAGAACCTGGAAAATTCCAGCAAAAAGTGAAGGTGTGGATTTATGAATACTGGAATTTTACTGATTCTATAGCTGTCATCCTGTTTGTGATTGGTTTTGGCTTGCGCTGGTCCGACCCTCCTGTTCAAACTGCAGGGAGGCTACTTTACTGCTTGGATATAATATTTTGGTATGCTCGGCTCCTTGATCTTTTTGCTGTGAATCAGCATGCTGGCCCATACCTGACAATGATTGGGAAAATGGTAAGTATTATGATTTGGAGCAATATTTTTGTAGTTAAGGCATCTGTTGAGGAATGTGTAAAGGTCAGAAGTGACAGAAAAGAACGATGGTAAAAAGAGAGGTCACCTAATAATTCATACTGAATGTATTACCTGAAAATGCAATATCTTTTTCTGTTTGTGAGTTGACCATAATCAGATTTCATCTCTCTCTAATTTATTCATTATTTGAATTTATTCACAAAAGCCATTTTTGCTTCATTCCTTAGAGGAGGGTTACATTTGAGTTAGGTTTCTGATGCGGCCTGATAATAAGAGAAGGAAAAATCACTGTCTCTTGCAGATGGGCTCACTACTATAGATAATTCCCATAGCCCTTGGAAACTGTCTCATTATTATTTTAAGTTTTGATTCAAATAATTATATCCCATTTTAGCAGGCAAAATTTCTCTGAGATCAAAGTTAATTTTTTTCTCTCTTGATATAAAAACTGCTGCTGAACTGCTGCCTAGTCTTGAGGGACATCTGCAGATTCCCACTGTAATTTCCCTTGGTTATTGGGAACTATCTTATTAATACTTTTATATTCTGTCTTGCATAGTAATTCTGATTCAGTGTTAGAAGGTAAAATCATTTTCACTGCTATTCCTTGCTCTCAGTTTGGAACAAATACCACTGAGGAAAAGCACCATCTTAAGGTTTCTGCTTTTTTTGGATCTTGCTTAAGAGCTTAAGAGGGGCTTGAGAATCAAGTAGAACTTTTAGTCTTTTTGGTTGAGGATGACTTTAACCTCTATAAAATACTTGGGCGGTCCAGGTAATAGAAATAAAATATTTTTATTTCCTCCAGCATATTAGGTTATTAGCCCTGTTTTTATATTCTGATTTGTAAAAGCAGTAATTGATACTCTTCCCTAAAATGTATTTCCTTTACAAGTAATTAACAAAGCTAATTCTTTCATGTAAACATGTCTCCCAGACAGCAAACATGTTCTATATTGTGGTCATGATGGCCATAGTCCTGCTGAGTTTTGGCGTGTCACGAAAGGCTATTCTTTCACCAGAGGAGCCCCCTTCTTGGACTCTGGCACGAGATATTGTATTTCAGCCCTACTGGATGATATATGGTGAGGTCTATGCTGGAGAAATAGATGGTAGGTAATTTTCACAGTACAGCTCAACAGCTTAATTTTATTGTGTGCAGAAACATGTCCATGTTGGACTACTAGAGTTTTGACTACATATTGAGTCTATTCTTTCTCAAATAATTTTGATTCCAGTATATACATGTCCTTAATGAGTAATACTGCATGAATAAAGGTGAGAATATTAGTTTCTTCGTTAAAAATACAGATTAAGCTTAAAAACATGCAAATTTAGCTTGTCAGATAAAGTATATTGCAAAGCTCAGAGCAAAGCATGTAGGAACTAGTGCTAGGCTAGTTCATGGTCAGGGGATCTGGCATTGAAATGAATTTCCAATTATGCGAAACCAAAGCTGCTGATCCCTTGCAGAAAAAACTACAAAGTTTTCTTAAAGGAAGAAAGAATAAAGGGAAAACAAAAAAGGAAAAACAAGAAAAAAAAATTATTTTTTGCCATAGCAACTCTTACCATGGCATCATTCTATAACAGATAAACCAGTTGAACAGAGGAAAAATAGAACCAGTCAATGTAAATAGGAAAAATGTTATATATTGATTATGACTTTGACCTTGTCTCAGCAAGAGAGAAGAACCAGGCACTCCAGGAAGTATTTCAGCATTACAGATGGGAGGCACTCTCATGCTGCTAAGTGATGGGTGCACATAAAACAGTCCCTAAAATAGAAAAGTAGGTATGCAGATAGATACAGATATTGAAGATACATAGTTCAGCATAGACCTGATTCATGAAAATAATTTAAGAAGTTGCATCCATTGTTATTGCTGAAACAGTCACATGATGGCTATGTATTTTGGTTATAGAAGTCAAAAAT
>Ga0181612_156173_pt1 | contig 14014 bp, 7 predicted proteins | sample HoacroProtozoa21_FD_119630 | JGI IMG/M metagenome (GOLD analysis project Ga0181612, IMG submission 119630) | Hoatzin crop microbial communities from Cojedes, Venezuel. Combined Assembly of Gp0051906, Gp0051904, Gp0051908
GACGCCTCACCAGGGACCGGGGTCGCGGCGGGAGCCTGCCCGCGCAGAAAGCCTCAGTAATCATTCCCACCTGCCTACCTACACGCATTCTTTACATATTTCCATATATTTTAATGTGTTCTAATGTTCTATAAATTACGTATTATGCATGTTTATATGTATTAGCTATTTTTTATTAGTTACTTACGTGGAACTCAATGCACATGTTTAGGTGCTGGGTACGTATAACTTGTCAGTTGTCTCTCCCTCCCTGTGAGCTACGTGTGAGCAGGATGCGATACATCACCTACGGGCAGGACGCGATACATCTCGTGTGGGTAGGATGAGATACATCATGTACGTACACTTCAAGTTGAAACGCGCGGGGAAGGGAGCGAAGCCGGCTCCTGTGGCTCTGACGGGAGGGCGGCTGCGGGAAATGCCACGCGGTTCCCCGTTATCTGCTGCCTTATCTCCTTCTGCCTACCTGGGAGGTGTGCCGGGAATTTTAACCTTCCACAGAGGGGCTCTTCACCCAGGGCGAGTGTGCCCATTTGGCTAAAGCACATAGAGCGTGGACGGAGTCAAACTGCGCGAGGCACGCTGACATTGAACTTTTGGAATGTCTTGAACTGGTCTTGGCCAAGCTGACTTTTTTTTGGTGTGTGAAATCTGTGCCGTTTTTCTCATGTAAGAAAGACCCGAGAAAGACCTGATTCTGCTTCAAGAGGTGTAAACAGGAGGGTGCAGAGCAGGGAGAACAGAACATGGGGCATAAGAGAGAGGATACAGAGAGACAATGCAGTGAATGAACTCGAGTGTCCTCATTTGGACTCTCCCTTTAAAAAAAACCCGATGCTGCTAGTTAGTTTTCTGAGAACAGCCTGGTTAGAGAGCCTCAGGGAAGAAGCAGGGTACTACTGTTTTTTTTTAGTGTCCCGTTCTGTCAGTAGCGGAAAGGCAGCTGCAGTGATTTTGCTGGGTGGAGAGTTACGAGTGCCAGAACGCCAGTGTGAGAGAGCGGTTTTCAACAGCAGCAACCCGTCTCTGCGCAGTCCCCTGCGCGGGGCGAAGGGGAGCCGTGGCTGTAACCTTCTGTCACTTCTGTTCGCTCTCCTGCACCGGGTCTGCGGCGTTGGCTGTAAGAGCAAAGCGTACCACTAACGGTATGTTTGAGTGGTATCGTAAGATCCGATTGCAAGGTACCAAAGGATTAGAACAACCAGACCAGATGAGCTCAGTGGTCCCGGCAAGCCGAGTATTTGCCTGCTGATTACCATCAGGGGCAGCTACAGCAGGGACGGGAGCTCCTGCCTCCCTCTTTTTCCATTCGTGGTAGTGCACGGACGTAGCGTGTCTCAGAGAGGGATTTCCTTCCACTGGCAGGCAGCTCGCAGGCTGCCCGCTGCAGACAGCCAGGCTTTCCCTTTACCTAACCCCAGTGAAAATACTGACTATTCCTAAAATTACCAAAGTTTGGCAGAAGACTACATTTCCTTGATAATATCTTTTCAGCAGGTTTTTTTCATAAATTACTCTTGTTCGTAGCTCTGTAATTTTTAATCTTCTAACCTTATTTTGTGAGTTGTCCTTTTCTCCTTGTGTCATGAAACTGTCTGTTCTGTAACAGTTTCCAAAGAACATTTTTGTGCTGATCACTGCTATACAGGGATCGGTCTTGCTGATCTGTGTAGTTACATCTGCAGAGTGAAATAAAAGCAAATTTCAGCTGTTGTTCCTAATCTAAAAGCTTCTAAGCCTTCAGTTGTTATTGTCTCCTTTTGCATTTTGTGGTTTTGTTTACTCTTTTTATATGATTGTCCGTGTGACTTTTCAGAAGTACAGAGTATGCTTACATGCTCCAGTGGAGGTTGCTCATCAATGCCTTACAAACTCGGTTTGATAATCTAGTACAAAGCGTAGCGTTCAAGGGAAGGAGGAACTCTAATGTACGCAATAGCATTAAAGTACTTCTGCTATTATTCTAGTTTCTTATGTAAAACCTCTTTTTTTTTTTTGATTGGGACTGCACATTAAAGAAATACTTTGCACTGATCTACCTATAATAATGGTTAAAGTTTGGGAGGGGCTTACAGGGGGTTAATTAATCTGGACTGTACTACACTGAGCTACGCTGATTCATCAGTAGCCATGTTGTTCAAAATGTAGTAAGCTCTGAACAAACAGCAGTTGCTCATGAGTTAGCTACAGGTCAGGAGATTTGTCTGTTGGTACTTCAAAATGTGTAAATAATATTATTGAGACTCTAAGGCATAATTTCTAGATACAGAGGAATTTCTTTCCTGCATAGCGTCTTTGTAATACTGCAGCTTACTGTTCTTGTATCCTTTTGTAGCTATTGTTCTTCATTTTGCTGGGCAGGTGAATTCTCTTTTTCTTGTCATTGATACAGTAGACCAGATGGCTGCATCCTGACATACAAAACCTTCCTAAGGTGAGATTTCAGCAATTCCCAGTGTTGATCCAACTTTTTTTTACTGTGGGCAATGGTCATTTCTACATTTCTGTGGGAGCAGAGGGGCCAGTTCTGAATGTTGTAAAAAAATCTCTCAGACTGTCCACACATGAAAATTTCTCCCAGTTACAGTCTAGGGTGAGTTTACAGCCAGGGAGCCAGTCCAGGATCATCCCACGTGTCAAACTCTCTGTTCTTGGATCGGTATCGCAACTCACAGACCCGTTCCAGAGCAGCTTCAGTTTCTTCTGGAGTTGCTCTGCCAGCGAGCAAGCCCACGCCGCTTTTGCTCCTGCTGACCTGGGAGATCTGCAGACAGGAGGCTGTTTTCAGGACAGATGGGTGACACCAGCATGGAAGTGCTACCACCACTGAAGTGCCGTCGCGGTCAAAGCTCATCACCCCTCTTCTGTCAGCCATCAGCCCCGCCATGGGCCAAGGTAAAACCCAGTGCTGCTGGCAGCATCAGGAGACCTTGCTTGCTGAGTGCTGTGAGTCAGCTAAATGGATATATATAAATGGCATTCCTATATGGAAAAAATATGATCTTTTAATACAGTGAGAGAATTACTACGACTGCAGTATTTTCCACTCTGATTTATCTGTGTGTTTGGTTTGACTGTTTTTTCTTCCTAAAAATCGCCACTATTCTACAGTAGTAATGCAAACCACTAATGTTTGTTTGGAGATTACGACTTTGGATTTTATTGTTGATAATAAGAGAAAGAATACCACTAAAAATGTGGTGTTCTTCTGTAAAAGTGTTAGTTTGTGTATGGAAGAAAATGCCAGTTGCTGGTAGACCATGCAAGCAGGATCACAACAATGACTAATCAAATAACTTCCAAATGTCTTGAATGAGGTGGAAAGCTGATGTCCTGTTCCCCTAACATATTTTCGGATGTATCCCTCAAATCTTGGAATGAGGGATCTTGAGTTCCTACAAATCTTGTAAAAAGTGGAGGCGAGTTCTTTGTAGTCCGTCAAGACATGAACACTTCACCCACGCTAGAGTTCATTTCTTTGAAGGATCTTTGTGTTGCACATTCACTGCCATTGCAGGGTCTGTAAATGCTTATGTGCCTCTCCTCTATGTTTTCTGGAGTTTTCATGGTCCAAAGTATTAGTAGTATCATCCTAAAGAGTCTCAGTCAAAAATCCCAAGCTTCAAAAACTGGATTTTTTTTTGCCCGTGCATTTTCAGATAAATGGTCACCACTAGCTCCGCTCAGAGCTTGAATGTGTGAATGTTAAACCAAGCTGCCCTGTGCCGTATTTGAAGTGAACAGGTTGAACAGGTCATTAAGATCCAGTGTTTATGTTTCTCATAAGCAAACACTGCTTTGAGAAGCTACGTGTCACCAAAGAGCTCTGGTGCGCTTGACTGACGGCCCTTTGCTTTTGCAGCTTTGCAAGTTCTTTGGTTCTCTGTTCATTGTTTGCAAGGGAACTGCAGAGTTGTTGGGGGATTTTTTAGGTGAAAAGCTCTGGGGATTGCTCATTTTTCTTCCCTAAAGGCAAACTTGCATCATTTTTAAACAAGACTAGGATGTGTAGTAATAGACTTACATTTTTTTTTTTCTTGAGTGTATCATATGCAAATACCATGAATTTCCATGCCTTAAGCTAAATCACAGGTTTAGAGGAAAAATTCTTAGTTAGCTTTAAATTATCTCCTGGTTTTCGGCTTTATCTGCTTAATCTTGAGAAGAGAGATCATGCCATGGTCTTCTGTAGTCAACTTCCAAGCTGGCAGGTATGCAGTCCTAGGTGAAGGAGGTCCGGGAGATAACTCTGCTTGGGGAATATCCCAATGCCACAGGTCACTTTAAGTAGACACATCTGCTTCAAAGCGAAACGATTGCAGGCTCCTGAACTCCACAGTGGGAATATTGTAACACTTGCCCAGTGAACCTAGGTCTGCACCGGGAGGCAGGCCTCTGTGTAAGGCACCGAGCAGAGAGCTGGCCCTGACAGAAATACCCCGGTGGCCTTTTGTCTTTCACAAGCACGATACCTGCACGCTAGCTATATTTGGCTTGTTTGTGATCATGACCCGCTATGGCAAGGCGCTGTTTTGGCAAGGATCCCATTTTGAGTTTTGTGTTTCAAATTGTTATTGGCTGTTCTTCTGTAGAAAATCTCTGTCCCCTTTTAAAAATAAATTGACTGTAAAATCCACTTGTGTTTAAAGAACTTCTTGGTTCCGTTTGAGCTCACTTCTGAGCATGAAAGATGAAAATTGGAAGTTATATGACAGAGGAAAAGAGTGAGGTTTTTCAGTCACCAGGGAAGAAGATGAAGCTGAAAAGAGAACAGAGTGAGGGGCCTGAGTGTATGGGAGGTGCTGGATGGCGAATGTATGTATTATCTTTGCTGTTTGCGATTTTGAACATAGTACATTAGATGTGGATTGTGTTTTACGAAGCATTTAAAAGGCAAGTTATCTCTCTGAGGAGCTTGCTCAGTGCCAAAGGAAACCAAAGGGATGTCAATATTTATCCATATTTATCCATAAAGTAATCTCACTCGTGAATGCATACCAAGTATAGTTCAGTTCAGTAAACCAAGGATCTGTTTCACTCTTACGTAAGTTTGATGTGTTGCTCAACGAGACACCTGTAGATCTAAAGGTGTTTACCCTCATTCATGCCTAACTTTTTGGTGCCTATAATCTCTTTATCAGACTGTTGCTTTGCTCAGTTTGACATTAAGCCAACTGTCCCCGTTCTGCTTTTCCTGGTGATTGCCTTTCTGTGTCAGTGTAAATTACCCACACATAACCCAAGTCACGTAATGATCTTTTTGTATTTTTTCCTGGATAGCAGCAGTTTCTCTCTGTACTGAGAACCAAAGTTGGGTGGTATCAGTGGTTATTTTTGCCACTGTATGCAAAATGACGCAAGAGATAGTACTTTTCGTGCTTCTGAGAGCTTTATTTCTACATCAGAGCTTAGAATAGGGAAATATAGTTGCATGTGGGCAGATGTAATTTATATCCCATCTGAGTACAATGAGGCATGTAGACTGTCCACCCAGAGGACATATGCTACAAAGTGGCAGTACTGCTTCACAAGGCCCACTGATAAAAGTGGTGTAACTCCATCACCAGAATCATATTCCTTTCAGCAGATAACATTTCATTAGCAGTTTATATGTGCTGAAATTTTTTCTTAGAAGATGGGTAACTAGAAGAAGAAAATGCACTGTGTACCTGCAATAACTGTGGTATGATTTCATGAAGGTTTTCTAGCTCAAGGATCCTGTAGTGACATGGTGGAGCTGCTGTGGATTTTGCCACTTTAGTCGCACGTTTGGCCTTACCAGCTTGTTGAGAAACCTGAATATCACTACTCAGAAAGTGCCTTAAACATTCAGGGGGGTTTTGTCTTTATTCCTTTTTGGGTGGGCTCTAGCAAACACCTTTTCTTGTTCCAAACTGGATTTATGAAAGGGAACTTACTTACTGTAGTGGGAGCCCTTTCTAATTGCACGTCATCACGCTATGACAGGATTAATAGGTTGTGCTGGATCTGTAGTCTTCACTCTTCCCACAGTGCTGTTATTGAAGCAAAAGTATCCTGGGGTGCCAGGCTGGATATAAGGACTTTGATCCCATCACCAGAGGATTTGAGTGGTCTAGGTCCAACTAGATTTTTCCTTCAGATGGCCAATTAGATGGTCTGGTGTTTTTTCTTTAGATTGCTCAACCAGGATGTGGGAGATGTTCTGCTGCTTTACAGGAAAGTCCCCCAAATCCTACAAATAATCTTGGCCAAGATATTTTCCAATCCCTCCTCTTAGTGAACTATATTTTGTTAGAAAGAGAAGGTCAGGAGTCCACATGCTGCTTCGGTGGGCTGACCTGGATTCCAGGCGATGTTTGCCCAAGGACGTAGTACAAGAAATTCGTCCCTTGGGCAGAAATTGAAAGTGAGTCCCAGGGAGTGCTCTGACCTCAGAGCTGTTGGGTAAGCCTGGGCAGGATGAGGGCCTCGCTTCCTCCGTGGACTGCCTTTGGGAGGCAAGAGCTGGTCTTTGCGGTGAAACTCAGGAGGGCTGGGTGTCAGATCCTCCCCGGTAAAGGGTCCTGGCTGCCTGGGAGAGACGCCTGCTTTCCAAGGGGCAAAAGCTCCTCTCCCTGGAGTTTCTTATGGGCTGATGCAAGAGCTCCTCATGCCACAAACCAGCCCTCACTTACCCCCTTCCTTGGTGGGACTCTGCCCATGGCTGGCAGGGGAACACCGTGGCTCTGCCTGCCCCAGTCAGGTGCCGCTCGCTGTAAAGTCCCCTGGTATCGCTCGTCCCAGACACAGAACGTACTCCGTTTCCCCTGCTGATGTTGAAAATACACGCGAAACCAAAAGTTAAAAATAAAACCCAGAAGCAGTCTAGTTGAGCCACTCTGGCTCAAAAAACCCCCGGCTCTTCCCTACGCCTGAAGCTACGTGTGACAATGGCAATTGAGTATCTCCCTTTGTACTTCAGCTCTGCAGCATCACACGTCACTCCCTGCTGCTCCTGCTTTGATCCTCTTCATTGTTATTGAAATGCTCGAATCTTGGGATTTCGATCGTCTGTTTTTTTCTGATACTTAGTTGTCTGGACTTGTCAGGATGAAGTGCTTAGACTTTCAAAACATGTCTACATGAAAGCAGCAAAGTGTATTTTCTTTATTCCCTGTGAATACAGCAAACGTGAACAGAGGACAAAGACTTTGGTCAGAGTTACAGGCACTTCTGAGAAAGCATAAATTAAACTTTTGTGTTTTATTCACAGTATTTTCCTTATGTGTTTGTGATAGTCTATGTAAAATTTCTGGTGTGAAGTTGCATATTTTATACATTCTGTAGAATTGCTACTTTCTAAAATTTAATTTTCTATGATTTTTTTTTTTAAGAAGGAATTTTTTAAAGTCATATGGAAGACATTCCTTGGAGACTGCTATGCAGTTACCAGCTACGTGCTATGTCTCCCATTTAGCCTGGGTGCCATGTGCCTATTTCATGAAATCTGCTTGGTGCCTGACATTTAGCATGTGGTTCCACAACTGTTATGAGCTGATATCAATGTAGGAAAGATGCTACCCAAAAGAACATCCCTGCCAGTCCATAGCCTGACTTCTGCCACGAGTCACTTTTTCTCACCACCTCCAATGTGTGTCAGCACTGGCATTTGAGGAGCTGTGTCAAACTGGGGAGAGGATCTAGCTGGAAACTAATGGACCAAAGGAATTTAATAGAAAGCAATTTTCATTGGGATCTGTTATGTGACCTGCGTCACTGTGTGTCTGCCCGAACGCTTCTGTCGGTATGATGGAACCAGCTGCAATGCCTGACTCCTAGGACTGTGCCAATAACAAATAATAAAAATCACCGTGGCTTTGTGTTGAACGTGAAAAATGTTTTACCTCATCTCGAAATAACATTCAGCTCTCACGTCTCCCAAGCAGCACGTACTCCTGAAACCAGATTAAAAAAAAGAGAAAGTTTTAAGATGTTGATGTGTTCATCACTTTTTATTAACAGACAAAGCTAGTAGCTAAATTCAGTTTGAATTCATGAGAACTTTTGTCCCCCCACCAGCTTTCAGCTCCAGATTATGTTTTGGCCGTGTATTTGCTATTCCCTGAATGGTCTTTTTGGCCAGCCCTACCTAGTTGTCCACAGAAAACCATGCTGGCGTGTGGACAGATGGTGTAGCCAGAGCTCCCAGTGCTCTTGGGGCTAACGAGAACCTCTGCAAAATCTAAAGCCTGCAGTCAGCAAAATGAAGCTGATGTTTTCTGGCTTCTGACGAGGGTAAGAAATGCGTGGGACGCTCCCGTAACATCTCTAGAATTCCATTACTTTTTGTTTCGTGTTTCATACCTTCTGCCTGTGCCTGTATTGAGCAAATTTTTGTGTATTCTTTCAGAAAACCGGTCACAGGGGCAATGAAAATAGCTGCTTCTCAAAAGGGAAAGATCAGTGTCACACAGAGGGAAAGCTGTTTTAAACTTTTCTCAATGGTATGGTAAAATACTGTAAGAGGGTGAACTCAATGGGAACATTTCTACTGAATTGAGAACGAACCTGGGACTGTCTTGTATGTGAGAGGAGAGACAAAACGACAAAGTGAGAAATGGTTTCTACCATAGCTCCCGCTTTCTGTGCAATCTGTTCACTCTCTTCTGAGCCTCAGCTGCTTCTCATCAGGCTTTGAGAAAACTTTTCTGAAAGTAGTACTGTCAGAAAAAAGCCTAGCACAGTAAGTAATAGTTCTATTTTTCTGAGCTACTACGAGGAAGAAAATGAGTCAGATCATATCAGAAAAGGAGGAACTACTGGTCCCAAACATTAGATGACATCTGCTTGAAATCCTTTGCTTGTCATTGACGTGGGACACTTCCTTGCCAGAGGACAAAGTAACGCTGCTTGTTCTGCCACTTATTCCTTGGAATTAGGCCCTTCAGCACGAGTAATCTTGACATAGCCTGGAGTAGCAACAAGAGTGTAATGACTCAATGTCACACAGTACGTGATGGGACCGTGACATTTCATCATTCCAAAATCAAGTCCCAGGTTTTCTGGAGTGATAAGCTTTTTATTTTGAAATAAATATTCTGTGGCTACTTGCCAGAAGTGATACCTTTTTTCAGAGATTTTGAAATAGATGATTTTTTTTTTTTCAGTTTGAAAATATTTGATTGGTTCAACAAGGGCCTTTTCCTGAGTAGCTCCTCCTGACATCTGTGGCAGTCTGTGATTTCTCAGTGCAATGTCTCTTGATACTCCTGTAGTTTGCTATTAATTGCCTATTGATACATACGCTTTCTGGATCTTCACCCACCCCTGCCCAGTGTACTTAGGTTCTCTATTGCCAAAACACGTTTTCCCCCAGATCACCTTTTGCTGAGGATGTTCCGTTGTGCGCATGTGTGAGGCTCCCTTTCAGTGTTTATACGGCATCACACTATAAAGTGTAGACAATGTCAGGTAGCCCTGGCTTTGAACTGGACTGAAAAAGCCATGGGATGCCATTTCCTCGGTTAGCATCAGAGAATATTTGTTTTTCCTGGTAAAGCACTAGCAAAGTCTGTTGGAGCAGCTTGTGCAGATAATTATTCTACTTCTTCTCTTTCCCATTTTATTTTTCTCTTTTGCCTCTTGCTTTAGCACTGCTAGCCTGCCATTCCCAAGCAAGAGTTTGTCAGGAAGGAAAAGGTCACATGAAAAGCATCCTTACGTTACGGTACTGCAAGCCAAGGCTACTGTGCAGCCTTGCAAAAGAAATATCAGTGGCAGTTTTGCATCACCTTCATTTTCTTCCCTTCAGTGGTTTGGAATGGTTGTAGTACATCAGAAGTTATTTATACAAAATAATAGAAAATATTCTTTTTTTGTCTAGGAATGCTCTAAAAAACCAGGAGTGGCTCCTGGCTTCTCTAGGTTGCAGGACAGCTGGCATAGCTGCTCGGATTTCTTGTCTTGACCAGAAAGTGAATTGGAAATGAGAGTATAGAATAAGGTTTTTTTGTGCTAAAATTGGGCACATTTGAAGAGGTGGCTACTTACAAACTTGCAGTGACATGTAACTAATCGTTACAGGGGACCATGGGCTCATGATTTCCCTTGCTCTGGAGCTTGGTAGCGATGCTGCGTGAATGATGTCACACCTCAAACCTAAATGCCCCAGGTCCCTGCGCTGCCGTCATCGAGGCCTGCCTGCGTAATGCCGCAGGGCCTGGCCGGCACCCTGCGCTGCCACAAAGCAGATAATTAAGAAGCCACAGTGACAGGCTTTCTGAACCACAGCTCCCGTCATCTTGGATGTCATCCTCAGTGACACGGCTGTCCTCTTCCTGACTCGGAAAAGGAGCGTCATTTCTTCAGCTATACCCCATACCTATACTATAGACAGTATCTATACTATAGTGTAGTGTAGCCAGCTGTACTATATGTCAGCTATACTGACCGTGACAGGAGTGGGGGGGAGCCGGAGCTGGTTAGCTACCTGGGGCCATTCCCACCCCTCAGCTTCAAGCTCCCTGGAGCTGATTCATAGCAAAGCTGGTGAAAACGCAACGTGATGTTTTACAGACCCAGAGCGAGGGATGGTCTCTAATGTAAATTTTAGCCTTGGTTGGGAAAGGAGCCACGCAATGGCCTCGGGCACTTCATGTGGCCTGGAATTGTGCTTGAATGTTCACCAAAGGGTCACATTGTGAATGTTAGCTTGAGATATTTAAGTGTCTTCTGTTTGCATTTCCATTTCTGCAGCTCCTTTCACAGCCTTGTCTTATATGTGGGAGATCGGCAAATAGCGCTTAGCCCCGTGTTTCTGAGTAACCCTGTTGACACTGATAGTGATGCTAGGCCCACGCAGTGGTGGAACAGGTGAGGACGTCTTCTGGACCAGGGCTCTGCTACAACAAAGCTTTTTTTAAGGTATGTTGTCTGAAGCCTTCAGCACACATTTCTCAGAACACAAGGAGCTGGCAGATGTAGTTACCTTTCTCTCAGGCAGAATTTTATGCAACATGGCAGGAATACGTTAAATGTTTCCTTAAAATAAACGAAAGCTTTACAGGCTGAGCAAGAGAGCACCATGAGAAAAAGACGTGATGTCCTGGCATTAAGCTTCATGATTAGGCATAGAAAATAGTTGGGTTTACGTAAATAATGTAGTCTTATCCTATTACAAATAACCATTCACATGGTTTGCGTCATTTCTCTCTGCTGACTTCTAACTTTCTGGTCCTGCATTTTATTTGTTAAAGTTAGTTTACAGTACCGATAAATCTAATTTTTGACAATTCATACCATGTAGGTACCATTTTCCCTAACTAAATGGCTGTGCCCACAAAATTTAGCGTTTAAGCTTAGTGTTCTTCACATTAAACTGCAACGAATGTTGGCATTATTGTTGCTGGCAGTTTTTTCATGTATGATGTTTTGGGTTTTTTTAAATTATGGTTTTGTAAAGGACTGAGCAGATGAAAGTTAGGTCTGGGTTAAATTACTAGGATAGAATTTCCGCTCGACATGCGGTAGGACGTTTATAGTATGTTTTGAGCAGAGGAGCAGGGAATTTATTAACAACTGTATTTGAACTTAGAAAATGAAACTGTTTAAACGTGGAGTATCACATTAAAAATTGTTTAAAAATCAATTTCTATGCATAGATTTCTTAAAGACTACAGGAGAAAAGATTTTCTTGTATGGGCACCTCTTGCACCAAGGGATTTTTGCCACTTCAAGAAACATTCAAGGAGAGTTCAAGAAAATTGGGAGGAGGCCAACGAAATCCATCTTGTTGATATTCCCCATATTGCAAAACTATTTTAGCTACGGGTACTATAATAGCAGTGCTGGTAACTGTTTTGCTGGGAATGCTGATTGAAAAGGATAACACAACTGGGGTAAACAGACATGTCTTAACAAAGAAAAAGATTAGCAGGAATTTGAAATCTCGTCTATTGGTAGCTGACTCCTCATCTGTGATTTCACCTCTTGTCCTCACTGGTTTTCCAGCTAGTAACTCCAGAAATGAGACTACAGAGCTATGGCAGAATTTTGGATCCCCATGACCTAACAGATAAGCTCTGACAATGGAGATATTGTAGAAGAAATTACTGCCTCCACAGCTGTGAACGTGATGCCAGCTATTGCTCAGTTTGTCTCTTTTTGCACACTTTTGGGATGCTCATAAGTCATTTTGGATCTCAAGCATGGCATCATCTTCCTGCCCCTTCTTCTGCTCTGGACACAGTGAGTCTGGCATTTTTCTAGAAAACGCTTGGATTTTTGTGGGACAAAGTGTGCCTATGAAATTTGGAGGGACTGGTACGTGGAAGCACAGCCCATGGTAGCAAGTATTCTTAGTTTCAGGCCTCTCAGATGAGGACAGTAACACATGTATGAGGAAAATCAAACCTGCGCCCTTTAGTTGAGAAGGTGGGGAGAGGAGGTGACCCAGGCAGTCTTAGGTGGTTGGCTGCAATAGTATGCAAAGCTCTCAAGAAAATTTTGAATCAAAGGACAAATGGAGGTTAGGAGGTGAACAGGATAAAATGAAACATCACTTTACAACATTGGATTGTGTCAGCCCAATAGACTCTTTGAGAAACTATTTTCTACACAAAGGGAAGACACGTTTCCTTCCTGGGAATTTCAGTTAAGCTTTTCGTGGACTCTTGTGGGACGCAGTGATTAGGGAGCTGCAAGAACAGGGAGTAGGTGTGCACAGAGCTGGCTGAAAGGGAGAGAGCACTGCTGAGTGTTAGTAAGTACATGGCGAGGAAGGAATTCACGAGCTGGGTGCTGCAATGGCAGTGAATATGCTGGATGGAAACAACTGTGGAAGGGAAGGACGCCGGTGTATACGGTGAATGAGTTGCGAATGTGGAAAGCGGTCTGGTGAGGTCTATCCAGCAGGCAAGGGAAGCATACTGCCCTGATTCAAAAACGTTTCTAAGATTTCATTTAAATTTTGCTTATACTTCTGATTGCCTATGTTAAACAAAGCTGGACTGAGACTGAAGGGTGCTCAGAGGGTTCAGAGGGATGGAGAGCTTTGTGCTGGATAGGATCTGGGAAGTGGGCGCTGTGTTTAGTCTAGCAAAACAAAGCCTCAGAGAGGACCAAGGCTGCTTTCTATTACCAGGGGGGCCATCAGTGAACACATGGGACTAACCTAGCTGTGAAAAGAAATTTGTGTTTCAAATGAGGAATTGCTTCCTAACCATGCAACAAATTTCCAGAAAAAAGTTTTGCAGTGGGATTGGTCAAGCGCTGGCACAGGTGCCCAGAGGCTGTTGAAATTCCATCCTTGGAGGGGTGCAAAGTGTGACTGGATGAGACACTGAGCAACCTAATCCCACTTTGAAATGGATGTTCAAGTAAGGGGGTAGCCTCTAGGTGACCTCCAGAGGTGCCTTCCACCTGAATGATCCCATGCTCCATTAGAGCGAAGAAGCTCGCAGTCACCTTTCACAGCACATTAGTGAGAAGCAAAATGGAAGAAAGGAAAACTCAAAACCCAAAACAGGGGTTTTAAGGCAGACCTTTACAACGGGGTTGTTTTGTATGTGTGGGTGGTAGGCAGAAAAGAGATCTGAGGACCAGGGTGTTCTTTCCAGGTTGTGAGCCTTACAGGGAAGACATGCAGGGACAAGACAGAACATGTCTTGCCATATCTTTTAGTATTTGGGTCTCACAGCTTAGCAGCAGCAATGATGCCTTCTCAGCATTTTTTGATACAGAAGAACTTGGCGATTATTTACTGGTTGTCTTTATCATTAATTTCCTGAATATAGCTTTCACAAGATTCAAGATATTTTGCAGGAAAGCTGAGAATGGCCAAGTAATGAATAAATACAGGTGCTGACGGCTTGGAAAAAAATATTATTTTCCAGTGAATAAGTGTACAGCTGAGGCAGAATAAGGATATTGAAAAGGGGGGGGGGGGGGGGAAGGAAAAAAAAAAAAGGGAATAAAAAAAAAAAAGGAGAAAAGGGGGGAGGGGAGAAGCCGAGATTTTCCAAAAATACAAAAAATTTTATTTTTTTGGCGGGCA
>Ga0181612_101370_pt1 | contig 14013 bp, 15 predicted proteins | sample HoacroProtozoa21_FD_119630 | JGI IMG/M metagenome (GOLD analysis project Ga0181612, IMG submission 119630) | Hoatzin crop microbial communities from Cojedes, Venezuel. Combined Assembly of Gp0051906, Gp0051904, Gp0051908
GAAGCTCCTGCCTTTCTGCACTTGGCAGACATCTTTGATCTTTAAAGCTTTTTATTTTCAAAACCCGTGGGTGGTTAAACCGCAGAACAGCAGGACCTAATCCCACCGCTGTCCCCCACCGAGACGAGCCGGTGCGAGGCATTGCCCGGCCGCGCTGGGGTGATTGCTGGGCTCACCTGGAGCGTGGCTGCGGGCGGAGGGCAGGGTACGGCGAGGGACCGGAGCCTCCCCGCATCCATCGCCGGCCTTGGCGGGGAGTCGGGGAGAGGCAGCGTGGGGATGCAAACAGCTGCTGGGTGGATGCAGCCGGCTGCCAAGCTAGTAGCGAGCGCCGAGCAGCGAGCCTCGGCTTCTGGTAGGGAATTGCCAGCGACTTGCACTGCAGTTTCTCTGAGGTTGCTGGAAAAGGGCCCAAACCGCTCTCCTTGCTGGAAGAACGGCAAGCTAGAACCCATTTGTTCAACACTGCTCTAATGCTTGCTACCACAATGGTGCAAAAACTTGCTTAGCTGGAGCCCTGCACCAATGCCAAGCTCCCTCTTGTCTGCTGAATTCGGGGGATGGCTTCTCGCTAACGGATCAATGAATCGATAGCCTCCTTCAAGCATTTATTTAAATATCGCTACTTTTTACGCTGCTGTTGGCAAGGGATGGCACCAGCAATATTAATTCTTGCTGGGTCAGAAACAATGCTGCGTACAGCCGCAGCACCACCATGACCACACCAGCTGCTGTCATCTGGTTTTTCCACCACACTCAAACCAGCTGCCGCCACCTGGTTTTTGCTGACACAGCATTTTTCTCCTGCCCTGCTGAGTCGTGGCAATGACACTCAGGCACAGGGCAGACTTCTGTGCAACAGGGATTATTTTTCTTCTTTCGTGATACATCTCAGGTCCAAACTGGATTAAATCATGGTCTACATCTAAAGTGAACTGTTTCGAACAGGTTCTCAGAGGAATTTTCTTCTGAAATAGAAATATTTGCATGGCATTTTAGGAGCAGTTTTTAATGAACTAGACACTCTCTAGCATGTAGCTTGCTAGAATGTGCTAAAAAGCAAACATGGCAGGACTTATTGACTAACCCCTTTAAGTAAGAAGGGCCAAAATAATTTCTTTCAAGTGGGATTTGGGAAACCGTTCATTGGGAACTGAGCAATTTTCTTTGTAATCTGATTTGTTGCTTGCTTAGCAGAAAAGGAGTATGTCCGATACTACGTACGGCGGGGTTGTTCCACACGCTAAAGACTTCCAAATGATTTCTCAAGAGTAAGCAAATCTCAGATATACTCAGTTTGCTATAAATTGCACTGGGAGTATGACACCTGTAGAACTGACGTCTTTGCTCTCTGTACTATATAACTAAATTTTGAAGAATATTGTCTGTCTCTCCCTGTACACCTGAAAACTTAGGAACATGTGTGACAAAGTCCATCGAGTCTGGCGTCCTGCCTCCACACAGTGTGTCAGGCATTTTGGCAGTGGTTATTTGTAACTTCTGGACATAAGGAACTTTTTTCCCCTCCAATATGCTAAACTAGGGTCTGTAGCATGAATGTTTGTTTCTGCTAAACAACAACAAAAAAAAATACAAAGTAATTACAAAAAAATTCTTAGTACTGTCACTTTTCATGAAATTACTACCAACATACCAGTCTATACCTGGTTCTCCAAGCAGTGAATTCCTTGGTCTCCCTGTAGTCTGAGGTCCTTCTTCTAAAGCCCCACATAACTCCAGTTCTCCCCCTGCTCTGTGCTAATGCTTCCTGGTCTGACCATGAAACCCGCTGGAGGCCCATTTCCCAAATTCTCTGCATTCATCTCGCTGTCTCTCGCCATCCTTCTCTCTCCGACTGCAAAGCTGGCTTCCATGGTTACTACTAAAATAGGCAAAGGAGATATTTTCGGTCAGAATCTGCCAGTTCAGCAAGATCAAATGCTTTTGGGAAATGTTCTGATTACAGTGAAATTCAAGCAGGATGTGGTCTAGCAACATTAAATCAAAAATCTCTCCAGCTTCCTCCAGCTCACCTGCATCTTCTCAGACCACCGTCCTTCTGGGCTGCCCAGTGCCCTGCTCCGCCATCAGGGAAACCTGCCGCACAGACAGCCCCGTGGCAGGGCATTTGTGTGGAAATGCTCACTTCTCTTGTTCTTTTTGTTCCAAGCACCGACATAACAAAATCTTCTCTGCCCTGTGTCAGCCAGGATGCCTTCCCCTCAACCAGCTTCCTCCAGAGCACCCATTTCTGTTGTCAGACTTCTTTGCAGGTAGTATTTATTTTAGATGTATGTAAAAGCTATCCAACCATGCGATGGCCTTTGCTCAGCAATGTGCTGCTGCCACTTGTCCCTCCTCCTGGTCTGTCCTGTTTCTTTCCCTTGTGGCATGTCCCAGTTGGGTTGCAGACCTTCTGACGAAAGCGACCATCTTTTTTTTTTTTTTATATACCATGAAACACCTACAACACTTACTCAGCCTGAATAACTTTTTCTTTTTTTCTCCTTTGTTTTTTTTGTAATAGGACCTCCTGCAGTTTAGACATCTTTTTGCTTCCCTTACGGATGGCATTGTACTTCTTTCTCTGTTAAAGTTCCCTCACAGGTATTAGGACAGCATGAGCTGTGGCTTGTGTGCAGTTTTACAGCACAGACCTGATGGTTCACAACCCTTATGGTGTTCCAAAGCTTCTGAGCCTTTACAAATCCATGTGACTCCATCACCCAAGGAGACCAGCAGACCGAAGGGTGCGTGGACCTTGCCTGAATACCCCAGCCCAGCTCTGCTGTCTGCAAGGCGCTTCTATGCCTTAGGGTGAGCTCTCGTGAGCACAATGGCTTCACCGCTATGGACCTGTTGTTGTAATGGAGGAGAAAAGAAGGCAGCTTTTCCTCCATAATCGCCAGTCTTTGCCTATCTCCTCCAGCCAAGCTTTTCAGAAGCAGTGGAAGAATGCTGCTTCTCTCATTGCATTTATCCCTCTTTGCAAATCGCAGTGTGCAGCGATCAGAGACAGTAAACCCACCATTTTCAGTGAGACTTTACAAAGTGGGCCTTGTTATCCAGTGGACGGCAAAACGTGGGGAAGGAGACAGCCTCCCAAGAAGTGCAAACAACTTTTCTGAGCTTAAAACATAGTATCCCGCTGCAAGGCAACAGGATTTTTTTTTTTTTTTAAACAGAAACATATGTACTTTTACACCCTTTTAACCAGTGTTCTCAGGGGTGCCTGCAGTGACATAACCAGAGGATGAACACATGCTCTGCAGCCACTCTCTCGTTTCAAGATTTGCTGTTGCCCTCACACACGTTAGCTCCTGGTGGGCCAGACTGGAGGACTGCAAGGAGCAGCGACAAGCCGGTGCCTTGGACGATGTTGCTTTCAACAGCTTGCCCTAAAACAAAAGGGTGCGAGCAGCTTTGGTTTCCGAGTTGCGTGTAATCAAGATGTTACAGGACACCCTACCGACACACGCGGGCGTTTCAGAGTTGGGCCTGTGTCTCTGAGGGGAGATGCATGCTTCTGATGGCCTTCCAGTGGGGACCTCCTCCTCCCAGTGTCACTGCTCAGAGCTGCTGCCTGAAAGGGTGTTTGCTGCCAGTGGTGCTAAAACTAGGGACCAGACCAACTGCATTCAAGACTTCCCTGAACCAAAAGCAGTGGACTTCCATTTCTGAAATCCAAATAGGCAGTGACCTGTGTGTCAGCACCTCCACAGGCAGCTGGAAGAAGTACATTTAGGAGAAGCTGCAGAAATGGAATGAATTCTGATTTGCCAAGAAGGTGCTGCCTGACTTCTCCCACCACAATCCCCATCAGCAGGATCAGACACGCTCTTCTGTAATCGCAGTTTAATGGCTTACAGTTTGTGGGTTGAGCTCCGGTAATTGACTGACTGGAGCCATCATCTCCCTGCAAATGCAAGGGAAAACACCTTCCCCTAAAACTTGGCTAAAGGAAGTTTTATTTGGCCTGTGTTAGCCCACACTTGCAAAGCTGAAGGCTGGTTGGCTCAGTTGGTTAGCACAGATCACTTGAAGTATCGTTGGCAGATACGTTAGGATTAATGGAGTTGTCTGAACTCTGTGATAGAAACATCTATAGGCGAACTTCATGAGATCCACATCTACAAATTAGAAACCCTTCTACCCTGTTTAGGGTTTGTTATCTTTGGAGATTACCATGAAAGGTGGAACAGCTGTGAGAGCTATTACTCAAGCTGATATATAATGATTACAAAAAAAGGTAGGGTGTTTAGACAGATGATATGAAGAACAGATTTGTGAGGGGATCATTAAATTCATGTTCCTCTGAACTCCTAGGAGCAGGCGTGCATTAAAAGGAAGGGCATGAGTGAGATCGTCAAGCCCACTGAGGTCGGTGTTCATAAAAATATCTTCTAGATTTTCATCGTAGTGCCCATCAGAGGAGGGACTGGGGTGAGCAGGAAAGTGGAGGAGCAGAACAGAGGGAAGTCCTCTACAAAGTTATCTATCAAAGATGTCCTCAGAAATGCCATTATGTATTTCAGTGGTTTCCAAGAGAAGAGACATCCTTATTGATGAGACCAGTAAGAGTTCCAGTTGTGTGTGATGCTCTTGGTGCCAGGCTGCTCCTCAGTCTGGAGGAGGCTGATGCTGGAGGACCCTGCTGTCAGCAGAGACAGTGGAGCAGAGCGTGTGAGGGATGTCAGTGCCTGGTGCCTCAGTGCCATGGGGCTGGCAGAGGCGCAGCTCGTCATGCCAGCAGTTACTCTGGGGTAGGTGACCAGCCGGTCTTTGAGGTAGATGATGAATCTTGTCTGGCCTCCAGCTTGGGAGGGGCGACAAGCAGCTGAGCGCCAGTGGAGCTTCTCCTCCAAATGCCCTGGGAGGGAGAGCTCTCCTGCTGTCGAAGGGCTGCTCTTCCTCCAAAGGTCCCGTCTTGGCTGTTCCTCCCAATTCAGGGGCCAGGACAAGGGGCTAGCGACTCTCAGGGACTGCACCGACCTGCAGAACATCGACAGAGGCACAGCCTGGGGAAGTGGTTTTTCCCTCACCTGGCTCTGGTGAGGCCTGCAGGGATTATGTGGTGGTAAAACAGCTTTCCTTGATTTCAGCTCCATGTAGGAAAACAGTCACTTTATCAACTGCTTGGCATGTGTGCTTCAGCGAGGCAGAGGAGGCATGCGGAGTCTCCATAATTAATATCAACAACTTCCTCGGAGGAGGGGGTAAAACCTGAGTCCTGGAAACTTTGATTCCCTTCTGGTGCTGAGGGGAGGGGAATAAGGGAGGTATTATTAGAAAGCATTTCTTTCATTTAACAGATGTTAAATAGCTCTCTACCACTAGATCAATCTGTCAATTACGCTAATAGGAAACAGTGTATAGAAAAGTTAAGAGACGCGAATTGGACAGGGAACCCCCCCCTCCCACCCCCCCACCCGCCTTCTGCTGAGTCCCTGGTTTGGGGCCAGGGGCTGGGCACGGCCCCAGCAGACGGCACTGAGCACGAGGAGCAGCCACGCATGTGCCAGGCACATGTGGGTGAACAGGGGAAGGAACTGTTGTGGGCCATCGCAAAAAGAACGTGCTGCAGCCGGACAGGTTCTCTCCCACCCTGTCCTGGTTGTTGTGCTTGAAACCCAATTAAAAAAAACCTTTAAAGCAGAGACCATACGAACCTTTGGGTTTTTACATATATATATATGTATATGTATATAATGCTAGAAGTTTCAGTGGTGTTAATCGGCATTTTCCGAACCTAGGTGGATTAAAGTCTGGATGGGAAAAACAAACCTCTAATGCGTGATTAAAGGTTGAAAAGCAAGCTTGGCTTTGCAGTAGTGTGCCTTGGTCCCAAGTCAGAGCCAGCGCTGTAAGGAGAGGCTGGTGGTGTTCTCCCCTCGGACCCTGCGTTGCTTCCTTCACCTTGTCCTGGTGATCCCCAGCCCCTGCAGCCAGCTCAGTTTGGTACGGTTTTACTAACATAGCTGCGTGGAGCCCAAGGTTAAGTGATGGGAATTTCAAAACAAAACAAACCAATAAATTAATAAAACGGACGTGTCATCAGCTGATCCTCTTCTGACCACCATCTGTCCCTGGATCATGTGATGTCTCCCAGCTGGCCACCCAAGAGACAAACCATGCAAGATCATCATCACAACATATGCTGTTATTTACACATTTTTAAAGGTAATAGCTGCTAGGCTGTCATATTAGCAGTTAAAAGTGGTTATTTGGGAGCTAGGGATTTTTTTCTTTCTTTCGTTTTTTTTTTTTCTTTTTTTTTTCTGTTGAGGAAGCCAGTGACTCAGCAGGTATATTTCTGACAGAGACATGTTCAGGGTTGGATCAGTGGAAGTTTCTGTGTACAGCATATGTGATTCTTCTCTACCCCCCCCCCTCCCCCCCAATCTAGGGTATGCTGTTGTGCCTTTTGTAATAAACAATAGAACAAATAAAATAAAAAACCCTGATACAACCAATTTAACTAGTGTACCTTTTAGGAACGTTACATGCTCTCTTTGCCATCTCCAGGATGCAAACCAAGCTGCGCATTTTGAAACTATTGTTAAGATCAAGGATGTGGTTATGGGAAGACTTACAATTTATAGGATACTTAAGCATTAAGGATTGAGGCACAGAACATTTCCTGGGGATTAACGACTGACTGGGTGAGCCTCAGGCCATTAACCCCTGCCTGGCATTAATCTTCAGGAAATGCCCTGCAGTGAGGTCGTTATTGCTGATATATGCCAAATCAGAAAATAATAAGAAGAAAGGTCCGTGGTTTGTTTATTTACATTTTACATAACACGGTTATATGGGGACTGTAGCAAATTAACATCTTTAGCTGGTCATGCTGCTTGGATTAATGCAGTTCCTGCATCTCACTGCTTTGTGAAAGATTGTTGCCAGATTGCAGGAGTGCAGGCGGGGGCAGAATTTGGCCCACTGCTCGTGTTGCACAATATTGAACACGATGAATAAGCGACGCTTCTCTGGTATAACTGCTGGCAGAATTTAGCCCTATATAGAAACCAGCTCAAAATGCTTGTTTTACAGCAAAGCAATTTATTCACAGTTCTAAGCATCTCGCAGCCTTTTTTTAACTCATTGAATAATCCTTTTAGGTTCCCCATAAAGCAGGTGAAATGCTTCTGCTGCAGTCCTAAGGCAGAACACAGGCTGCATAAATAGCATCTAAATTACTAGGAATACAAAATACACACACGGTAATACATACCTACAAAGGCAAATTCGTACTGACAGGACTGCAGTGTGGGCTTAGCAGCAGAAAAACATCTCGGAGGGGGAAAAAAAAGTGGCTTTCTATTAAAATTGTATATGCATTTCTCTCTATATTTAAACACTTAAATACTCTTTTGTGCACGTTCTTAAACCCAGATGCAGGCTCCTTTTTAATGAGCCTGCCTGGTTAAACATTTATTAGCTTAGAGATGTATAGTTTTCATAAAGCTGGCTGAAGCTTTTTGCAGAATATCTTTGCTGGAAAAAAAAAAAGCTTTTTTTTGTGTACATGGCCTCAGTCCTTGCAACCTCCTAGAGAGTCTGTCAAGGCGCAACTTAAAAGCTCGTTCAGGCGACCATGACCCCCTGCTAGCAGATTGTCTGCCTAAAAGGTAAGGGAAAGCTAAAAAAGAAGTAGAAACTTAAAAGTAGCTTCTCAAAGGCTGCATAGATTTTTTTTGTTAAACCTAAAGTGTTTAAAAGCTTTAATATTGATGGCCTGTCAACTTTGTCCTGATTCTTTGGCTTTCAGTTAAAAGGTTTTTGTTGTTGTAGCTTATGCAGTTGCTCTGTTGCTATGGAAACGTGACATCAAAATGACGTTTCTCTGTTTAAAAGCTTTTAACTAAATTCCTGCCTGTCAGATGTAGGCCCCATTTTGTGCACTCAAGCTTCAAGCTGTTGCAAAAAGGTTTCATATGTTCTGTTGTCATTCAAATTCTTTATCCACATATGCATGTCTTGCACTACAAAAAACCGAAACTAAAAACTCAATCTATATTAAGTGTCCTCTTTTAAAACCCTTTTAGGTCAGTCAGCAATGGCTGCAGCAGAAATTCCCAGTTACATTGTCTCTTCTCAGACTGAGAAACACAGGAGGGCCAGAAACTGGACTGATGCAGAAATGAGAGGTTTAATGCTGGTTTGGGAAGAATTTTTTGATGAGCTGAAACAAACTAAAAGGAATGCCAAAGTTTATGAGAAAATGGCTAACAAACTCTTTGAAATGACTGGAGAAATTCGCCACGGAGAGGAAATAAAGATAAAAATTACAAATATGACATTCCAGTACAGGTAAGCTTCAGTTAATTCTTTTTATTTTAAGAGATTTTAGCAGGGACAACGCAGTGATTTTTGCCTTTCAGAAAGAAGTCTCCAGGAGGAAATCTGTCGATAAAAGATTAAAGATTGTTCGTATCGCTTTTAAAATTCTCTCTTGCCAGTGCTGTTACGTCATTGTTAATTTTTTCCCCCATTTCATGTCAAACTCTGGGACAACTTTGTTACTTTATAATTACCTAGTGTTGTTATGATGCAGAGGGAGGGAAATGTATTTAGTGGGAAAAGAGATTTATTTTTTTTTCTCTCTCTTTGCTGAGGGGACTGATTGTGTTAGCTTGGCAGCAGTTCCTTGCAGTGAAACTCCTGCAGTTTGGAGTGCCCTGTGAGGATTGGTATCGCAAGGCAAAGTTTGGAAATAAAAAACCCACCCCCAGAATAATGTTTTGGGGGACTGAAGCTCCTAGATTTTGTTCTCGTGAGTTGAAGGGTTACAGTTCACGGGGCCAGGAATAATTGAATGTCTTATTACGGAGTGACACACATTGCTATAATTATCAGCAGCAGCGGCGAAAGAACTATTCTATCCGCGGCGAGAGAGCCGACGTACCCCGTCAGTCCTGCTCCGGGGGAGCCGGGGCAGGGCGGAGGTGGCTGCCAGGGGATGAGAGACACCAGGCAGTGGCAGTCAGGAGGGGAAGCTGGCTGTAGAAAATGCGAGGCATTCATGCATTTGTTGTTTGCAGGGGAAAAAATAATTAGAACTTCACAGAAATATTTGCATATCTTCCCCCCCTCCCCTTTTTTTTAAAAAATTCTTATCTCTGTGAGGCACAAACTGCTTCACACTGGAAATCCTGAGTGGTGATTTTAGCTATGTGCTTGTAATGCAAGAAAATCGAATCTGTGATTCTTTTATTTAATCTCTCCTCAAAGCTCGTATTAATAATAAAAAAGGTTATTACAGCAGGCAACCATGTTAAAACTGCTGGCTTTTCTGTAAGGCACCCTCACTGTATTTAACGCAGAGACTGCTCATCAAATAGAGAACTGGGGAAAATCCTGTAAACCCCTTAACTTTGAACGTCCTTCTTCTACATTTGTGTCATCCACAAGCATGATCTTTAACATCATTTCCCATAATATTAAACTTGATGTTTTGTAGTAAATGCTAATGTCTTCAAAATGTTGCACTAACCCTGCTGTATTCCTTACAATTTTCTTCACCCAGACTATAGATGAGAAAGCTGGAAGCAAAATAAATTTTTGCCCAGCATCACCCAGCAATTCACACTCGGGTGCAGATTTAGAAGTCGGGAGTTGTCGGCTCCCAGGCCTTTACTTAGTCTGCTAAATCTGCAGTCCTCCCTGCTGAGAAATACATCTCGTGGCACTGAGATTTTACAGGTGTCTAGCAACACTGCACGATATTTAAGTGCCGTAATTGCCAAGTGGAAGAGGTTATTTCTGTCAGCCTTTGTTCTAAATTTTCAGTGTTGTCATCAATCAGACCGTCTCAGTTTTCTAATTAATGTTTTTACTTGCAAGTTGCATTGGGGGAAGGGAAGAAATAAAATCACTGATGTACGTGCACTCTGCATGTGGGGGGAAACGCAGCAAAATTGTTTTTTTTAGTTCTTATGTTTCTGTGAACTTCTAAGATTGCTTCTGTTGCATGTTTTCGTGCTGCTTTTCTATTTTGCAGTGCATTGCAGCTCCCTGCATATTGATTGAGATGCTAATTTAGGAGAGTTAGAAAACCGCCTTGCACTGTCTCGGTGCCATTTCACGTTGTACCCTTGAATATGAAATGCATCTTTCTTATTGTTTGCTCTTACCCAAAGCACGCCTGTGTGCCTGGCTATCAGGGCGAGGTGGTGGAGAGAACAGGGACAGACAAAAGCTACAACTTACTGTCTCTAGCTGTCTGGGTACTTCTTGTTGCTGTGTGAGGATGGGAAACGTTGTGATGAAACTGTAAATGATGCGCGTTGCCACCGACTGCTGGCTTTGCTGTGAGGCAGCGGAGTTTTAATCCACATTTTGGTGCCTGGAGGATACTCGAGGAAGATGCTTTACCTTCTTGTATTTCTGGGCATCATCACTGCGCTGTGGCATAAACTGAAAGAGAAGATCCTGAGAGTGGGAAAATGCTCTATTTTGAGATAATATTTTGTAATGATGACGTAGGCTTAGTAAGCGTGGCATGGGAGAGCATAGCACCAGCAGCCAGAGTGGGGGGAGGGGTCTGCACGCGAGTGGTTGTTTCTTCCCACCACTTCAGGACCCTTTACTTTTTTAGGCAATTGTTTACGGTGTCACAAAGATGATATGGTCTGTAGCCCTTCTTTGCTAGCCAGAAACTAACTGGATTGGAATATGTAATCAGCTAATAGTATTATTTAGTGATGTGACACAATTTCATAAGGGAAAATAAAATTTCAGTCCTACAAATTGCTATACATATGTATGTGCTTATATACGAATATTTTTTCTATAAAAGAAAAAAGCAGTACTTGGATATTTCTACTAGTCCTTTTAACCAAGCTCAGTGCTAAAAGTGGCATGGCTTGTCTTATCTTGGGATGACTCTTGAAATAGATAATAAAATCTGAAACATTAAAGGATCTAAAATAGAAAGCAGTGAACACACTTATAACGGTGCCGAGGATCCCATAGCATTTTAAGATGCAGTTCTGTAGATATTGTTTTACTTATTTTACTCAGTGAAAGCCATTACTCGTGCAGAAGGACTCAAAAGGTCAGACAAACGTATATGTAGGTAGAGGAGGAGCATTTCTAGCCAGTAATTATTGCAGTTGCTGCAGCTAATGCAACTTAGTGCATGCTTACGGTGGCACAGAGCTCAATATGGGCTCACAGCCCAAGTGCTCACCCTGGTTCTGGGTACGTTTGGCTTCTACATGGAATTTTGTGCTGCCAGATAAAGTTAGTTCAGGTGCAGCTCAATGCACATGAGCATCCATCACAAAAGCAATTTTGGGGTGATAGTATCTCATTCCTCCACATTTGAGGTAAAAATATTACTTGAATGTTAAAATGCCATTATATAAATCTATTTTATGTTATTATTTCCTCATTCAATTCTGATGTTTATTTCTGACTGCCCTATATTTCAATGAGGTGACAAGAGAATGAGAAGATGTTTGGAAAACACAATTAGGCTAAGATGTGGAAAGCTTTCTTTATTAAGAGAAGTTGAAGAGTTTGCGACTCTCTTGGAAAGAAGGGAAAGAAATATAAAGGAGTTCCAGAGATGCATAAAAATCTAGAGTACTATTTTTCAGAATATAAAGCAGATATTTCTTTTGCTGTAATACAAAAAGTTATTTATTGGAATTGCAAGGCAAGAAACGTAAAACTAGTTAAAGTCATATAAATTTGTATTGCACTGCATAATAAGCATGTGGAACTCATTACCACTGAAAATCATTGACACCAAGAGAGCGGTAGGTTGCTTTACGATTATTATTTTTACTAAAGATTAGATTTATTAAAAATACAGACGCTGTTTGTCTTCAAATTAGATAAGAGTCATAAAAGACAATGGCTTTCAGGGTGTTACTAGCTGTCGATGGAAAAGTAAGCAAGTGTCTGTATGGACGAATGTCCCCCCGAAAGCTGTCCATCAAAATGGTTCTTGAAGTATTTGGCACTTACCTTTGTCAGAAGACAGGCGCTGGGATGATGGGCTGGGCTGGGAGCGGTTCCTGTGTTCCTCTGCATTACTGTAGTCCAAGTGCAATTGGAGGAAACTGGTCAGGGTTCAATGTACCGCGACCTGAAGTAATTCTGACCGGAGTCTCAGTGTATTAAAGGACCGTTGCATCTACTATGGAAATTGGCTGGGTGGAAAATTCTGCACAGCACCATAAATGGAAGGAAATTTTCTTTGCGTGTGCATTTGAGTAAAATTCTGCTTTTAGGAATTGCAGTAGTATCTGAAATATCTGCAATGGATAAATCAGCCACCAGGTTTATAATGTTCAGTTTTAAAGACATCTGTGCTGTGAGCTGTGCGAACCTTTCTATTCATCCGTCTTGGAAGGAGGAAGGGCTGAGTCAAGCCTGCTGGAATTCAAAGTTAAGCTTTCTGATGTTCAGTTAAGCTTCCATAGGTACGTCAGTGATAAAAGGAAGATGGGAAAATGCGGGCCCTCTCTGGAAGGAAACGGGAGACCTGGTTACCCAGGATATGGAGAAGGCTGAGATACTCAATGACTTCTTTGCCTCAGTCTTCACTGGCAAGTGCTCCAGCCACACCACTAAGCTCAAAGAAGGTAAAGGCAGAGAGAATGAAGAACGTGCCCACTGTAGGAGATCAGGCTTGAGACCATTTAAGGATCCACATGGAAGATAAGGAGGTGACTAGTGACAGCAAACATGGCTTCACTGAGGGCAAATTGTGCCTGACAAATTTGGTGGCCTTCTGTTATAGTTCTGGCCCATGGCCAGCAATAAAGGGCCATGCAGTCGCTTGTCCTCCCTCCCGCTGCTGGGGTGGGGAGGAGAATGGAAAGAAAAAGGCAAGAACTCGTGGATCGGGATAAGGGCAGTTTAACAGAACAGCAAACGAAGTGAACAGTCACACCAACAATACTGGTAAGGAGAATAAGCAAAACAAACAGCGAAATGGACAGAGCAACTCTTACCGACCAATGTCCCACATGCTCCTGAGCTGTGATTCCACTTCCCCCCCGACCAGCTTCGCCCCCGGAACCCAGCATGACAGCACACGGTATTGAATACCCTGTCCTGTTTGGGCAGTTTGGATCAGCTGGCCCAGTTTTTTCCCCTCCTGGCTTCTGGTGAAAATGAACCCTGTCCTGGCCAAACCGAGGACATTATCCACCTCTTATTCTATACCATCTACATCATGCCCAGGTCCCCTATTTTCCAATTAATCACCACCACTTTTCCTGTCTTTAATACATACAACAGATATCATTCCCTTAGTCTGTGGATCATCCCTCTAAAGTGTCCATTGAGTTCATTTAAACCATGACTTTGGGCTCCATCTGTCGTAACAGTCTTTCAGGGCAGGAGAAGTGATGTGTGGTGATGGGTGGTTGCATGCTGCATCCGGAGCTCATAGCTGGTGTATCTGGTGTGGACTGTGCCCATGGTCTGCCAGGCTGAAGATGTCGATCTTGATGAAGTTGCTGGGTGCCAGCTGTTGAAGCCAGGTCCAGTCCTATCACTGCTCTGCTTTGCTAGGTTTCATCAAAGTCTGCTACTGGAATGGATTGGTTTTCTGGTCCATCTGTGGTGCCTGACACCAGGGTTGGAGCAGCTGTCATGCCCACCCTGGGGGCTGTACCAGCCGCGGGGGTTGGGGCAGTGGCAGCTGCAGCACCAGCTGAGGGGGCTGGGGTAGCCCCAGGGGATGGAGCGGCTGCAGAGCTGGCAGGGGGGCTGGGGCAGCTGTGGTGCCTGCCGCTTTGTTTCCCCCTCCTTCCCCTGTAAAGCACTGAGTAGTGTTGAACAGGGCGGCCCGGTAGGCATGGACCAGGCCTCAGCACATTGAAATTATTTATATCACCCTGGAATTATCAGGGTGGCAGCACACTTCCTCCAAATATTCTACTAGTTTGTCAGGATTCTGCATCTGCTTAGGGGTGAAGTTCCAAAACACCGGGAGTGCCCAGTGTCCTAGATACTTCCCCATGCTATCCCAGCCACTCTGAGCTATCC
>Ga0181612_123343_pt1 | contig 14013 bp, 7 predicted proteins | sample HoacroProtozoa21_FD_119630 | JGI IMG/M metagenome (GOLD analysis project Ga0181612, IMG submission 119630) | Hoatzin crop microbial communities from Cojedes, Venezuel. Combined Assembly of Gp0051906, Gp0051904, Gp0051908
CACGCTGCTGCTGCTGCTCACCCATTCCTCCTTCAGATCAGTAAAGGCTTCAAGGTAATAGCTCGGTGTCAGCCTTTTCTTAGGAAGAAATAGTGGTTTAAACTAGTTTTCAGTTCAGGTTTATTTTCTATGTTTGCTGGCATTAGGCTCTGCTATTTGCACATAAATTAGTTACAGTTTGAGTACACAGAGGTTAACATCACTGCTGCCCTTCACGACTACATGATAGCACACGTAGCCATATGAGTTTGGGAAATGGCAGCTAAAAAAGAGGATTCTCCATTTTTTAATCAAATGGTGTTTTTAAGGTGGAATCAATAGTATTTTCTTGTTGTTTGAGTGGCTGAGGTGGTAAGCTAGAAGACTTTCAGATACTGCTTCAAAGGGCTTTATCTGATTCATTATACTTGTTGCTGTGCATTCCTGTTTCATAGGTTGATTAACATGCTAGTTAAAACAATTCATCAGAGAACTGCAGAGTAAAAAAACCTCTAAAGCCTTATATTAAGTTGACTGCTACTGCTGTGGTTTTTTAGGCATTTGTGGTGCATTTCTGCAGATATTTGTCTGTTACAGAATTTTAGTTAAATTAAGTTTAATGGATTTTTATTTTAGTATTTAGGTTCTATGCTTGTAAAAGAGTTAAGAGGCACCGAGTCAACACAGGATGCATGTGCAAAGATGAGGGTAAGTTAGTAAACCTACGCCTTTGTCATCATAATATTAAATAACATTAACTAGTGATTACTTCTGCTGTGCCCTTTTTGCTTTTATAATGTTCTGTTACCCATTTTTTTCCATTGCCCTTGCATTTACATTGACATTCAGTAGGAAGTCTGTTCTACCTCTTACCTTAATTTCAAGTAATACCAAAATTTAAAGGTAGATTTTATTTTGCATGTTGTATCTAAGAAAAAAGCAAATGTGCGTGTTATGTTTTCTCTTGAAGCTTCAAGTCTTCAAAGTCCTTTCCACTCATTTTCCATGTGCCTGTATCACTTTGCTTTTATAAACAGAATTTATAGAATCATAGATTGGAAAAGACCTCTAATATCATTGAGTCCAACCAGAGTCCAGAATCTGGATTGAATTTACTACATGAGAATATGTACTAGTAAATATATTAACATGTTAACAAAGCCATTGTTTTTTACGTATGGTCTAATCCTACAAATGTCTTTACTCACATGAATATTCCCATTTATTACGGGTGAGTTACATGCTTGTTGACTGAAGGATGAAAAGGGAACTAATTCAGTTTCACCTGATGGTGGAAAAGCAATTAGGTTTCCTTCAAACTGGTAAGAATATGTTTTCCTGTCTCTCTTTGGCCCAGTATTGGTTTGCAGAAAATTACAATGAGCCTTGGTCTATCTCCAACAAACATACCGCTGCTGGAAACTCGTAACAAGCCACAGGCCAGCGACATGATTTATTCCCAGTTGTAGTTGTAATAAGAATGCACCTGCTCATAGAGATGACGAACATATTATGGTCTGGCATGATTAATTAATGAAGACTGTAGTTGTTTGGTGATCTACCAAAGGTGTAAAATTACATAGTTGAACGAGTGAAATCCTTAATTCTGTGGATCATGAGTATTTTATGCAAGATGCCTCTGCGCACTAGACGTAGCATTTGGATCAGTTAGAAAGCTAGATAATGTGTAAAATTCATGTGATCAGACAACCATTTCCTATTGGTTACGTATCTGCAGCACACAGACTTCTGTACAAGCTGTTTTAGCTCAGGGCTGGCAGTAATTCACACTTACTAGATTGCCTAAAGATCTGTGGCTTTTCAGCTAATTACATGCTAATCATTCCTTACCTGGGCTTAAACCCCTCTAAAAAAACCCAACAACTTGACACAGAGGGATCTGCAGGGACATACACGTGTTCTGGGGAATTAATTGAGGCTGCAAGCATACCATCTTCCAATCCAGGTTTCGAACTGTCAGATTTAGCAGTTCAATTTTTTAGGCATATGCCTGTGCAGATCTTAGGGCAGAGTTTGACACCATAGTAGCATATGACAACTTCAGTAAGTTGACTGAACTAGGAAGCTTAACATCAAAAAAGTCACTCTAAATAATTTATAGACATTATAAGATTTAGAAAATTTAAATTATGTACCTGAAAAATTGTTTGAAAACAAATTTAATTTAAAATAAAATTTTTCTGTAAAAATAATGGAGTTGCACCGGTAGTCTATAGTGTCATACAGGGCACATATATTACAGTGACAGGGTTTATATATATTTATTTTTTACATTCTGTTTTGAAACCATTGTGCTGTGAGAATGTTTATTTTCTGCTTTGAGGGTTTTTTATTGCAAAGAGGTTTGAATAAACAGGTTTTAATCAGGGTTTCATCTATTCTTTCGATGTAGTCCTTTTAATCATATTCCTATTCAAGTCAGAAGCAAAAAACATTGACTTAATGGGAACAGGCTAGTATTTAGCGTAAGTTTCCCAGTGAGAAAAATAAATCTTTTTCCAAAACTTTCTCCCTCTGGTTGTGTTCTGAAAGTTGGTGCCTATGAATTGTGAGTCCAGGTTATCCTAAGCTATCCTGAAGTTTTGCTCTGATGTTCATTATTCTGTGTACCACTGGGTTTTCATTGAACATGTGGCTTCTTGTATAGCTACATTTTATTTCAAATGTACTGAAAGGGGCGTTTCACTTACAAAAAATAAGTGAAGAGCTAGATATATTATTTGACTGCTTCTCAGGTACTGAATTCTGTCCACTTGTCCAATGTCTTTAAAGTCAGTAAGATTTTTACATCGGGTTGTACTAATGTGATAGAGCAACATTTTTTAATTTTAGGTTTGTTTTTTTTTCCATGTATGTATTTCAAATCTATAGAGTGTTGCAATCTGAAAAATCTTGGTAACCTTGTACCATGTTGAGGTCCTTACCTGAAATTTTTTAATCGTTCTGGAGTCAGCCACATAATGTTTTTTAAGGAGAATGTATGAAAATTGAGTACCTAATTTTTCTGTTAAAATGGCTTTAGCTTCTCCCTCTTTAATCTAATGCTGCTGGAAAAAGCATTGCTATTCACTGAATGTCTTCCCGTCAGCAGGCGTGCACAGACGAAAGCAGCCTGTCAGTGGAAAAAAAGTATCTTGATCTTCCTTAATCACTCATAGATACAGAGAAACAACAAAAATTACATGTTTGCTGGCAGCAGATCCCTCCCCTTTAGTTGTAGATGCTTCCTGTGCTTTCAGTTACTGCCACTGATGGTTCTGGTTCTCAAGGGAAGTGTCATGCAGATCTCCCTCGCCTCTCTCCACGGAGGGACTTACAGCAGCCTCCTGCTCTTACAGCCCAAGAGTGAAGGTAGATCCTAAATCTTCTATAATGTTAAAAAACCCCAAACAAACAAAACCTGGGAACGTCTGTCTTAATTACTCTTCTTGGCTATCCACTGTGCGGCTCAGCATCGTGCAGCAGTGTGCTCCAGCAGGGAAGATGATGGATTTGTTTGGGGAAAATCATGCAGATGCAGTAGAGTGAGCTCAGCACAGGGGTCAAGGTTATACATGCTTTTTGTTCCCACCTGAACTGCAGACTCTTGCAGCCATCCAAAATTATGGATGTTTGGCAAGAACTGTGCCTATTGGAGTGATTATACTTTATTTTTTCATTCACATATTTGCACTCCAAGGATGGATTTATGTTTTATGGTTTCCTGTTTGTTTCCAGCTGTTTTCTCTCACAAACTCTCTCTGCAGTCAACAGCACTGTCTCCTTATCTCCATTCTCCACCTGCTGTAAACTGACCTTTGCTACTTGGAGATTAAATCTCACTGTCCTGGACAGAATACATTTATTAATTATATTTAAGATATGCCTTCAAGAACTTAAGAGCTTTCATCTTTCTCAGCATGGAATAGGAAATATTACAAGTTGTGTTTTCAGTCAGGTTACTGCCTTCACTTCAGATCACCATAGGAACACGAAGCAAAAATAAAATGTGTTTACATCAAAATAAAGAAAAGGAAAAAAGTTCAGTTGGAGCTAGGAAGATACTTGTTCTCTACAGTAGACTCCATCTGGCATTTGCACATATGAATTCCTTTACCAGGTAGGAAGGGAATAGTTTTATACGTGCTGGCATGAGCACAGCAGCAAGGTAGGCTCTTTCCTTGCAGTAATGTTGTATCACGACTGTTGCATACACCAATTGCACAGTCTGAACCAATCAGATATTTACTGCAAGAGTAGGAAAATAAGATTTTTGTGCTTGGATCCTGCCACGTTCCTGAATATTACGTATTTTCTTAAAGGTTTTCTTGTTAGAAAAGAGGTTCTTACAATTCAAGTTCTGGGGAACCAGCAACATAATTCTATTCACAAAATAGGTGTTTAAATATCTTGCTTACTTACGACCAAAATGTCAAAGTTGGAATTGTTACAAATTCTGCTTCTCTTATCTCTGGAGAGGAAGATGAAGCTGAAGCAGAGTTGACTCTTTCACTGAAAATAGGCAGGATCTGGGGCATTCCTTTCTGATTTCTTCTTGGATAAAGAAGGAGCACATGGATATAGATGGCAGTCTCCTTGTTTCTGCTAATCCCTTTCTACTTTTCAATCTCCGTTATTTCATTTATCCCCCAACAGTAGAAGTGTCTGCCATAGGCCTCCTAGTGAAACTAGCCTGGCAAATACCATGTCAGGCTCAAATACTGTATTTGAGAATTTAGACTCTTTGGTTTGTATTCTCTTGCGACTTGTAGCTTGTCTCTCTCGTGTGGCCACTGCTTTGGGAGGGCCTGCAGTCAAACAGGCACATGGATGTTACTCAAAAGGAAAAAAGAAGTTGTGGGGGGTATCTTAAAGATGTTCAGTCCTTTCACACATCCACATCATGTCATTCCATGTTCTTCAGAGCAGTGTCCTTGAACTCTGTGGCTGAAAGTAATCCAAGGTGCAGGAGGGATGTGCTGCCCTTTCAGCAGCAGATGAGTGTGCACAGATACTGCAAAACCAAAAAATACCTCATTTTTAAGCAGATGAGTTGCAGGTGCATCCCCAGTGCAATGTTCATATTAATGATGTAGCTTGAAGGCATCCATTAATTGTAGAGAAGTAAGCAGTCTGGTACCACAGGGATTACAGATGCTATTTTATTCCAAGAGGTATTAACTCATGTCAGGGATGCGTTATTAAGCCTTTTGGACTGAGAGAAGTTAGTAAATATTTGTTCCAAGTCAGATTGTAATTCCAAAATTGGATTCAAAACTAACTGGTCAAATGTGAACTTTGACTTTTTATTTCAATTTCATCTCATGCATGATATTGTCAAAGTGATCCACTCAAAAAGATCTGCTTAATGAGGCTTCATAAGCTTTAAATAAGTAACAGACTTATGGGTATGATAGTAGGTGGTACCAAGACAATTTTGAAATGTGCGGTTTGATGCCATTTGGAATTAATAGTTGCTACCGGTATGGGAAAATGTTCAGCTTCTCGTAGTGAAGTGGATTCCAGTACATAACTGAATAGTAAAACTGCCAGCAACAGACTTCAGATAGCTATTAAAAAGCAGTATAGGACAGAATTAACAGATTCATCTGCGAAAGTAAAAAGCCGAGATGAAATCTTAAGACTTTACGGGCTCATAAACTGGTACTCAGAATTTACATGTGTTAGTGACTTGGCGTAGTTGAATAATGTCTTATTACTGTGTATTTGCAAGATCGAATATAACTACATATGCAGTAAAACCTAAAAATGAACATGGTTTCATTTTGGCCACTGTGTGAAAGCTGAGTAATCCAGTTATAAATGTATATATAAGTACATAAAAGTGGTCAGCGTGGCAAAGTAGAGGTACCAGTGTTTCCTGTTTCGTCTTGGCAGGAAATAAGTAGATGAGATGAAAGCATTGTGAGAATGGGGTGGATTACACCATGTGCTGCAGTATATCAAGTGAATGTGTGAGCATCTTACTCAGATACCATTTTACTTGTACTGCTGAATTTCTTATTCAGCTGCTTTGTGTGTGTGTGTGCACAGAGATACCATGTTTTGTACACTGCAGGAGTATTCAAAAGCATTGGATTAGTGCTCTCAGTTCTGCACAGGACAAGATATCAGTACAATCCCGTCTTGACCGTCTTGAAAGGATTAAAGACCCTTTAGGTTATATGTTTTGTATTTGCATGTATTGCCTCTTAAAAAATAAACAGCCAGTTTATATTGCTTTATCCCTAGAACAAAGTCCTCTGCCTCTTAACCCATCGTTAATTATCATGATTTGTTAGATACACTGACTGGGTGGATCTCAAATTATTTGGTGTTTAGTTTATATTCTAAGTAAATGTTCTGCACAACCTTTAACGCCGAATCAAAATACAGGTAGAAATGCTTCACTCACTGAAGACAATTTGTATTACTATAATATGGAAATCTGTTTAGAGTCTGTTTGTGAGTGTGGTGGTTTTTTCAGTGAAATTAAAGAAAATTCATAAATAAGGTCAGAAGCAAGCTTGGTCTGTCAGTTGCTCACTCTGGCACCACTGCTCTTGCACCCCTTTATGACCAATTTCAAAGGGAGGAACTGGGAGCAGCCCTGTCCAAGGCTATACAGGGTTTTGGCACTGTCCTGCATAACAGCAGCAGTGGGGTCAAATGCAAACTCGGAAGAGTCTTAAACCCAGACCTTTGCTGTAAAAGGAAGCGCTGTAATAAACGGGCAGTTTTGCAAGAGATGCCTTCCACCTCCTTCCACTGGATGGATCTCCATTCTGAGTGCTGAGGGGACCAAGCAGCTTCATCAAAACACGAGAGAGGCTGCTGTCCCTGATATTCTTTATCCTGAAGAAAAAAGAGGCTTTGTGTCTTTTGGGGGGTCGGGGGAAGCTGAAGAAATCTCACATTAGATTTAGGATGGTGATGCTTTCTTCAGTCTTCCTGTGGCTGCAGCCAAGCCTGCTTTATGGTTCTTGAGTTACACGTGGCCTTCTTCCACACAGTCATCTACCTTCCGCTAGGAAGTACTTCAGGAGCGGGACCAAAGCTCGGTCTCTCTGGCACGCGGGCTCTGCAGCAGTAAGACTCCTCGCTGCAGGAGCAGTGCACCTGAGGAGACAGGGCATGCACATCTGTCCTTATGTAGATGACCGGCTGCTGATGAGAGACAGGCAGTGGCAACAAGCCTAGAATATGCTTGCTGTTCATCCAGGTGATTCTCTTAAAGAAGTCTTAAAAACAAAGAGCCAAAGTTACAGTCACAAACGATGGAGTTCATAGGGACTGTGACCAGTTCCAGGCTAGTGAGCACTTGCCCAAAGACAGGGTCCTGTCACTACGATTGCTTCTACATGAGATAAAAATCTAATCGTGCTACCATGGTATGAACATGCCTTGGAGCATTAGACCATATGTCAACATGCACATGACATCCAATGCAAGCCTTCAGCTGTGGCTCCTATAACTTTGGCTCAGGTCCATATGCTTCCCATAGAGGCACCAGATGGACAAGAATATTTTGTCCTCTCATCATGTCCTCACAGAGCTGATACAATGACTAGAACCTGAAAAGACCAAGGAAGGGGCATACTGACTCCTGTGTCCCACTTCTTCTCGGATTCTGGTCACAGGCACAGGGAGAGATGCACACTTGGCCTGCACAGAGGTGTGAAATGTCTGACCGTGAAAGCTGTGGGACTTCATCTCAACCTCCTAGAATTTAGAGCCAAAGCAGTTACAGTGCCTGAGCGAATGCTATTCACATTGTATCTGAAAACTGCTGTTACACATCCTGGCAGCCGCCTCTTCCATTAAAAAGAAAGAAACAAGCAGCAAATAGTATGAGCTCACCATGACAACTCAGAAGTGTGGAAGTCTGGAAACTGCTTGGAGATAATTATATGGTGGACTTCTGTTACTCTGTCACTGGGACTCAAGTGGGGGTTGAGTTGGGTGTTTTTCACTATAGCACTGTCATAATAACCAAGGATGTTATTCCACTGCCCAACTGTTTGTTGCAATGGAGATACGTGTGCAGTACCATTTGCCAAAATCATGCTTCTACACTGGACTAAAGCCTTCCAGGTCACCTTTGCACAAATCCTGGGGTCTGTATGGTTTGCAGGCTGATAGGGGACATCCACTGCTACTTACCAGCTGAGGCAGTTTGGCTTAATAGATTACAAATGTCCATCACTTTCTAATTCATTTCCTAATTTGCCAGATATAATTTAACAGTGATGAGCTGTTTCACTCAGATACAGTCTTCTGGCAGGTCATGACCTGGATTAAATAGTAGAAATCAGGTCTGCTCTAGACAAACCCAGGTGAATGTGGAGCAGATAAGGAAGACGATTAAATTACAAACTACTGGTCTAGACAAAGGAGGACTCTCAGATGGTCAGTGCAACGTGGCTTTGCCAACGGGAAGCGTCACCTTTATGGGAAATGGAAGACAGTGCAAATTAGACCAAAAAGCTAAAAGAAATTAACTTAGTAGCTGTGTTTGTATAGCATGTTGGAGGAGAAGAGGAATTTTGCTGCTAAGGAGGCGAGGATGGAGATAATTACAATAATCGAAATAGGAGACAAAGAGCTCCTGCGCATAGCTGTCGGGATAAAAAGCAAGGACAAAAGTCGGATGATTGCTGGGTTGCCAGATGATTAAAGTGACGTTGTCATGTTTGCGAATATTTTGTCTGGATATGAGCATACGTGGGGTATATTGGTTGTTATTCTGATAGGTGTATGCACTCCTGCTTCCGTACAGTCACTGTCGTCTTTTCTGTGCATTGAAATTGAATTTTATGAAAAGGCTCATTTGACATCTATTATAGACGTGCACACACACATACACACAGGTAGGTACTTGCTCTGCTTTTCACAGCGATACCGTTTCTTTCTCCACTCAGTTCAGAGACATGCAAATCAGATTAACGTCTTCCTTCATATTTGGTTAGATTCTTCAGGATGTTTTACCACTTAAGCTTTCATTTTTTAAAAGGGCCTAACCTTCTGGGTGGAAAAAGCTTTATCCGGGATAAAGTGACACTTGATTGTCATCTTGAGTCTCTTGTCATTTGCTACAGAGAGATGCAGCAGTCCTCTCCATTACATGGATGGGTGGGCCTCTCCTTCAGACTTTAATTAGAGGTTTTAGCCTTCATGGCATAGGACACTAATTGCAGAATGTAGCTGGATCTGTAGCTTTGAATTTTATGCTGGCAAAAGTGGAGTCTCATTTGATTCTGGAAGGAAGGAGATCTGATAAGGGGACTTGATTACAGGTTTTTTCTTCTCAACTTTTGTTTGTTTTCCTCTCTGGTGTTAGCATCACCTATTTTTCAGACAGATTTTTTTCACAGTCTGTGTTTTCAAGCTTATATCTGTGCTATTTTCTTGAAGAATACAAAGCCACCACTGCTACTTTTGTTCAGCTGCTCTAATGCTCTTTCAAGGTGCCAAATCTAGACTTTCCAATGCATTTACACTCTCATTCTGTGTGCTGGTCTATCTTCATCTTTAAAAGTAGCTGAACTTACTCTTTCGTCTCAAAAAAATGTTTGCTTTGTCTCTATGATTGGTTGCAGATACTACCATGAGTGAGTGTTCTCTGAACTTTATCTACATTATTTATCTACAGTGGTTTTGTATAGGACAGTCTTGTCTGTCATTGCCTTCTGTGCTAAAAGAATTCAAATCAGCTATAAACTGTTATGCCATTTTCAGTTTGTTTGGTTGGGTTTTTTTGTAAATTTAATGTGTAAGCTAATCAACACATTTTCTGTAGAGAACTTCAATCTATTCCCAATATTTGCCCAGTCTGTTTGGCAGGAAATATCATTGCTGTGTGCATCATGTTGAAGGCACACAGAAGTAGACTAGCATAAAAGAAAAAAACAGCCTTATAAGAAGACATTAACCATAGGTAGGAGAACCTGGCACTGAGAGAATGCAGAATAAGCCTCCATGCTAATTCATGTGTAAAGCAGCTTCCAGTAGCAGCTGCACTTGAGGAAGCGCAGACGGTCAGACGTGACAAGCTACAACGTTGGACTGACAGGTTGATTGGCAGGCCTAGAGGGCTGCAGGGATGTCTCATGTCACAAATACAACTGCAAGAAGGCAACAGAGTGAAATATTTCTAAATAACAACTAATTACAGCAAAGAAACAGTACTACGGGAAGTACTGTGCTGTTGGTTTTTACAGCTGGGAAGGGCAGGAAGAGGGGAGGGAGGCAGCGATGAATGAGGCAAATCAGAGAGATGTCTTCAACACGCACGTGTTGGGAAACCCATGATTGCATGACTGGTCTTTTTAAGCCTGGCAAACTTATTTCATTCTCTTCCCATTGTGCTAGGAAAAAGGAGAATTTTTACCATCCTTGCAACAAACTGTGACGTTCTTTTTAGTTTTGTAACTGCAAGGCAGCTATTTCAAAAGCCCAGAGCATAGTCAGCTCAAGAAAAAGTCAAATATTTGGATAAGTACCTGTTTTTTAACTTCGGTATTTTGTCAGAAGACGAAGAGAAAGACCACTGTTTTGCAATGCAACACAACTCTAACAACATCTTCATTTTGGTTTCAGAAGTCTACAGAACAAATGAAGAAAGTACCAACTATTGTCCTGTCTGTCTCTTACAAGGGAGTCAAATTTATTGATGCAACAAATAAGGTATGTGCAGTTGTTCAATATTAGCTTTTATTTCTCACAAATAGGAATACCTGTGAGGCAGGCTCTGTAAGAGCACCAGGCCAAGGAGGGAACAGAGCTCCACTTTGTGTTTTCCTCTCTTTTTTCTCCCCAAAATGAATGTAATCTTGTCATTCTCCAGAAACTCAGTCTGGAGGACAAGTGAAGCAGCTTTAATGGCTCATTGGGAGAACATTGTGTCCAACCTTCTGCCATTAAAAAGCAAGCTTATTACAAAAGGCATTTGGCAGGGAGCCTCTTTGGAATCTTCCCCACCCAGTGCCTTAAATGTGCAGAAAATATATATATTAATTAATATAATTTTGGCAAAAAAAGAATAAAGATGTCACCAAGTTAATAATGTATGTAACTGCTTTGTGTTGCTGAACATTCAGACCACACAATACATCTAACCCAATATCTTTCAAACTTGCCAAATCAGTCAGTTTTTAGAGGTGTTTAACTAGAACTGAGTTTTAAGTGAAGGAACAAAAGCAGATTTGTGAACTTCTGCTAGAGTTCGTAAGCCGTATCCAGGGTTAGAAGATGGCATGAAAGAAAAACAGCGGTGAAATTACTGTTACATCGTCTGGCATATTTGCCAGAGCAGAGAGGCCAGGGATTCCTGTCAGCTCCTTTTTCTTCCATTGATTCAAAATTGAGCTTTGACAACCCTCATTTCCTTTATGTTCTCTGATGTGCAGGGCATAAATCAGGACATTGTAATGCTATTAACTCTAACTTGGAGAAGGCTGTTTTCAGCTCTCAGATCTCTTCTGTAGTGTAAAGGATGTAACTGCAATGTCCTTAGGCTTACAAAAAAAGTCAGAAGAACAAAAGGAGCTTCCAGTATCTCTTTGCACAGTGCATGTAATCTTATGTAAAAAGGAAACTTGAAAGAAGTTTGGCAAATTACATTGGCTCTAGACCGGTCCCATGGAAATCTTATGCCCAGTAGTGCAATAGATGTATCTGATGGAGGTAAATAATGCCACAGTCCTGTGTTTTTTCTCAAGTGGTAGATTGCTTTCTCTCCAGTTCAAAATCTGCACTGCCTTTCCCTTCTGTAAAAACCAGGTAATAGCCTGCAACTCTCCCAGGAGCGTTGTTATCATCCTTGTCCACAGTGTGCTGTACCCAAATCCTTCGAGACCCAAAACAGATTAGCACTAAGGTGAGATCCTATTCAGACTTGTACCGCTTCCATATGAGCTTCTAGTTGACAGCGCTGGGCACCACTTAGCAACAAATGCATACTTTTTAATAACAAAAATAGCTAGCAGTTATGTGCTTGAAAACTCAGCTCTCATGGCTGTTCATCCTTTTCCTTTGTGCCACCAAGCTAAGGATTGGTACTCTGACACGTAGCAGGCAAAGCTTCAGGTGACAGAGGGGCCCTGAGCTCATTCCACGACAGCTATTTCAGTGGCGCCTTGAAGTTTGGCATGACACCACTTTGACATGACACCATTTCTTCGCAAGTGAGGCCAGAAAGAAATTGCTGCTTAGGAAAGAGCAGACTTGCAGAATTTTGTCGTGGGTCACAGCTAACCCTAACTTCTGGATGATTTCTGCTCAGAGGGGGGGTTGTCTGACAGGAGGTAGGCAAGCAGAAGGCAGGTGGCTTAGCAAAAACCTGATCTCTCCAAGGTATTTCCTTGGCAGAACCAGAACCAACTTTCAGCTTCCCTGCTTTTTGAGAAGCGCCGGAGGTTTCTCTTGCCAAACTGAGGGACAATTTTTAGAATGACGACTGTACAGTGCCAGTCAATGCCTGAGGAGTGTACCCAGAACAGCGAGCTGGTTCATAGCCTTGTCATTTCTACAGAATAAGACTATGGGTCTACTGGAGTAGTGACCCTAGGGAACACTAAACATATACACTGAAAACAGGTTTGATTTTGAAAGGAGATCACAGAGGTTATCCTATAGAAGCTAGGGAAAAGCTCGATTTCACTACTAATTTTCATCCAGACGATTTAGTTTAGGTATACCTCATTTTATTAAAAAAACCACTAGATACGGGTATGTTTCCAAAGTTTACTTGGTTTAAAGTTAAAACATTGAACTACTCACCAGGAGTTCTGACTAAAGGGCAAAGCCCTGTGTCAATGCCAGGTCACCTAGGAAAAGTTTCAGCATAGCAGAGCTCTTTCCACATACACTGCATAGCTTCAGGCAATTACTTTGTGGCTCATGATTTGGCGTAAATATTTCACATGATTTGAAGACCATCCAAGCTTCAATTCTTTCCACTTTTTAAACTACAATGTTGCCAATACAACATCAATGACAGTATATTACAGCTATATCTGTGGATATCTAAATCCCTGGTTTTGGTGAGATTGTAGTTCTCATCAAAATCTTTATTGAGGGTAAAAGTTATCAATTTGAGAACAAAGAAAACAAAATGCTTAAAGTAACATAAAAAGCCAATGATTGTTAAGCAGAGATTATACTTGTCATTATAAATTGGCGTATATTGAAACATAAATACTGGTTTTTGTCATTTTTATGAATAATGCATCAAACAGAAATAATCAAGTATGTTGCAGCAATTTAAGATTAAGAGGATTATTTCATTTCTTCAGTAACAGTTCCCTTATCTTCTTTTTTTCCGTAATTTGAAATTTGGAATGCTTTTATGAAGATTTTTCCTAAGCCATGATTTCTCCAATTAGATATATTAATATATCTTTCAAAAACTTGACACCTACATGCAAGGGGAAAAGTTGCCACTTAGCAAATGAAAGAAGATACGGCAAAGCATCTGAAGTGACTTAGTTGCATATGTTTCCTGTTCTTCAAAAAAAAAAAAAAGAGGGGGAAGAGAGGAGGTGGGAAGGAAAAGACGAGGGTGAGGGAAAACCAGAGATGCTCAGAGATTGTTTTAACTTGAACAGATGCCACTGAGGCAGCAGCAAACGGTGGCCCTGCGCGGGACTGGGACGCTACAGCTGTCACGTGTTCTGTGGTGCAATAGCAGCGTCACGCTGCAGCAGGCTTCTTGGCTTTGGGGGTTTGTGGAAAAGCCAGAGCTATAGCCGGCAGGGCCACAATTCAGAATAGCCTATAAACTAACTGCTAGGTAAACTCGTATTTGACGAATCTGTTTAAATAAATCATTTGAAATGCATGTGTTGCTGAAGCAAGGCCTAATCATAAGCCACTCTGCAGTATCTTCTTCTCTGGCTTCATGGTTCCTTTGGCCTGAACACAATAATTACATACCAGCAATTTATATAATGAATACTCATAATTTTCTCCAAAGCTTTAAGACAGCTTTTTTTTGTTTCATCTGACAGACATGCCCCACCTCTATCTCAGTAG
>Ga0181612_134299_pt1 | contig 14013 bp, 9 predicted proteins | sample HoacroProtozoa21_FD_119630 | JGI IMG/M metagenome (GOLD analysis project Ga0181612, IMG submission 119630) | Hoatzin crop microbial communities from Cojedes, Venezuel. Combined Assembly of Gp0051906, Gp0051904, Gp0051908
CTGCCTGCTGCGACCGTGCGCCGGCTGAAAAGGGCTGGGCCTGGGAAGCTGATGTGAGAGCAGAGGAATGTCAAAGCAGTCACGTAACAAGCCAGAATAAGGGCCAACTCTGAGTGTAACAGATAACAAGATAGCAGGGAATATTCTGAATCATTCCAGTCCCATGCACTTTTGTGTAAGTATGAAATAGCCACCTTTTTTTTAAATACCTGACCTGAGGCAGACACGTACAGTGACTCATGCTAACCTAGGGTATAGTCAGTAATAAACTGCTGAGCGTGTTTGGAATAGGAAGAATATTTTTTGGTTTTTGTGAAATTTGAGTTTTGGCATTGGACGAACAGGATTATGCAAATTGCATGCAGGGTGTCATTGTAAATTTCAATAAATTGCCTATAAATTCAGTTTATAGAAAAGCAGGTTGAGTTTAATAGGAAAATGAAAGGGAGAGGCTACCTACATTCTGTAAAGCAGATCAAGAAAATAGTAAGAACAGAAAAAGTCAGCATGTTGGGGAATTACAGGGTCGTGTCTGACAAGCTTCTGCCTGGAAACAGCCAAGGCTGCATTCCTGCTGCGGCTGAGTTGGGAAAGAGCAGGTTGCTTATAGATAAAGGGTGTTTGCTTACAGGTCAGAGACGGGCCTGAGCTGATGTGGAGCTGAGCCTAAAAATATTTGGGTGGTTTGTATCCAGGCCTGTTGCTGCAGGGCCTACAGAAAAGGTGAAGAATTTGAGAGAAATGGAGGTTCTTTGAAGCTGGAGGCTGGACAAAATAATTTCTTAAGACCTCTTCTGGGCCCCATTTTTGATGGGTTGTAAAAATGTTGGAAAGAGTACAAGAGTGAGGGGAGAAAATGGGAACTCGCTTATTTGCAGTGGAACCTTTTATGTTACACTGAGAATGTGCACCTGTGTTTGCCCAGTGTATACAGAGTAAGAGTGGTAGAAAAGAGTCTTAAAGTAAATACTAGAATATGAACTTGAATAAATAGTAGATATGAAGGCAAAAATAAGTAATGTCCTAAGACAAAATTTCTTTATTGGGAAACATGTATCCCTCTCATTGCTTTTAGGAAAATCCCCACAAACACACCCGCAGCTCAGAGGGCAGAATTTCTCCAGGCAGGCATATTCAGAATAAAATACAGGTGGGGTTAGTAAGGGTACCTAGTGCCATTTGAGTAGAAGTGAATATTCGTGTTATACCACTGACTCAGAACTCACATTGCTAATAGACACTTACAGTCTTGAATCAAGTGGTGACAGGGGAAGAAGAAGGAAAAACAGATTAGGGAAATGGGATTGATCAAGATCAGAAAAACAAGATTTTGTGTAAAATCTGGCAATGATTTGGGAGAATTTATTACCAAGCATGACCCTGGTATCTTATTGTAACTTTTTTTTGCAAAAGATTGTTACTCATTTTTACAGCAGCAGGAATGTCCAGCAGTGCAATCTCTTGGTGTCTTTGCACTCTGAACAGAAAGCTGTAGGGAAGGTATACTGAAGAACTGGGGTAACGTTTAAAAGCTGAAGAAAAAAGTACGAAGAAGGTATACGCAGCAAAGATTTCAAGCAAATGAGCAAAGACCGATAAATAACCAGAGGTAGAAACAGTGTTTACAAAGCGTTTAGTTCCCTTCCTTCTCACTGTCTGTTTTATCCCTTCTTGCAAACATTGCATTCTGCGGGCTACCTTAGGAGCTCTTGGCCTAAAAATAATCAGTATGCGGTAACACCGCTTCTGCAGACACGTAGTAACGTAGTTCCAAGAAAAGCCAGCCACGTCGAGCCTCTCAGTGATGTCGTGTTCCCCGGTTCTTCCTTCCCCACCAGGTCTCTGTTTTATCCAGCTTTCTGTAATGCAGCAGCTGAGCAGCGTCGCTTGACGTCTTAGCTAGGGCTGTGCACATCCGAGTGCTGCTCTGCCGGCAGTTTTCTGCCATTGTAGGTAAAACGATCTGGGAAGTAGACATCCTCCTTAAAACCCTACAGACTCGTACTGCAGAGCTGTAATCATGTAGAAGTACTTTATGTGAGCACAGCCCATTCCTGCAAATTAAGGGAATAAACCATAGCAATACAACACCACAGCTATCCTGTTGAACTGCCTCCACACTGCAAGCTTGCTTTCATTACATCTACTTCTAAACAGACAGGGATACAGAGGCACCAGGACTGAGACTGTTGTAATTTGTCTCCTGCATCACTTTTTTCTCCACTGAAGCATCGTGCCTGGCTCTGTGATCAGCCAGACAGGGTCACTCCAGCGAATCTGACGGCTTTCAAGGGGAGGACCTGCTCCCTGCATTAATGTAATTGCAGGTCATTTGTGAGATTCCTTCCGTGTCTTACTTCCTGAAGGCCTGCCACAGAAATCGGGTTTTGTAATTTGAGTACTAAAGAGTGGCTGGGTGTAATGATGTGCTCCATTATTCAAGCAGCCTCTGTAGCATGAGAAATAAAAACTCAGTGTTGCCATTAGGACTGAAAATACAGACGTTGGTACATAACAACTATCTTGTGCAAGCAGTGTAGTGGGCGTTGTGTACACAGTTACGACTTTGAGCTTAACTAGGGTCTATTTTGTCCTGTTTATAAATGTTTTCCCAAAAGAGACTGATGAGATTTCTGGTTATGCACTCATTATACCTCTCTTGAAGTCACAGATTGTACAGAAAATGTATAATAAATAAGCTTTGACAGTAGCAATAGGTTCCCCACTAAAGCAAAGCAGGATCTTGGGGGAGCACAATTTACCTTTTTGTCAGGTGTCATTTTGATGACCACGAACAGGCGGAATGAGATGTACATGCTGAGGCCTACAGACGGACTGATCAGCTGCAGAACAAAGGTAATTGGGGCTGAACATTTTGTCTCGCAGCAGCTGTACGCTGGCTCTTTGGCGCTGTGAATGGTCTAGTCACTGGGGTTTCGAACAGGAAAAGGCTGCTGTTAAATAAAGACACAGGAAAGAGAGAGTATTCTTGCAAGACCCGAAATTTAAGCCTATATCCAGACACGAACAGGAAGCACATATCCTAATTCAGTAACACACTGTACGTTAAAAATATGCATTGTACAATTTGAGCTACTGAATTTCAGTCGGTCGACCTGTGCTACGGTGGTAACAACACTGTGTACTCCCGCAAACAGAAACCTATTACATTAAAGACTTAAAGCTCACAACGACTTTGACTACTGGTTATTATTAGCATTGTTTTATAGATGAATACACCAATCCAAACTGAAGATCAAGGATTTACCGAAGTTTGTATGGAATAGTCTCTAGAAGAAGTAAAACTCCTCCAGAGCCAGACTCCAGGGCTTCAGCCTAGGGACTATCACTTTATCCCCACTGAGGCTGGGCACAGGACCTTCACACACAGGGTGCGGAATCGCCTGGGCTCTGGATGCTCTCAGTAGAGCTCCTTAGCTGGTGCTTCACTTCAGGCCAGAGTCCGTGTGTAGGGCACGCTGCTGTGGGAAAATGCACTGGTTGTGAGACAGTAACTCTCTCATGAAGGCAGCAAACATCAGTAACGTTCCTGCAAAAAAGCCCTGTAAGCATCAGCTCACGGGCCAGCTGTGAGCAGCAGCGCTGCATATTGCTGGCCAGTGCAAGGCAGGTGGAAGAGGACTGTGTTTCCTCTGTCCTCCTTGCTAATGCCTAAGTTCCTGAATGCCAGGTTGGCTCCTGGCCCTCCTGCTGTGTGGGGACAGGGGGGATGTGGCCGTGGCTGTTCTGCGAGGTGGCCTGTCTGGGCAGCCGCCGTCACCTCCCCAGGTCTGCCCCTCTCAGCTGAGACCTTTCTGCCCACTGCACGGGCGCCTGCTTGGTCAGGCAAAACCTGTGCTGTGAGACAGGCCCAACGTCACTTCAGAAACAGCAAAGCATCAGCTGCAGACGTGCAGAAGAGCAGCCGCTATAAGAGGAGGGGACTGGTAACAGAAACCAGGCCCTCGGCTGAGCAGCTGGTCGTGCAGCTGGTGTGGCGGAGTCGATGCAGGACGTAATGCCATGGCATCATGTGACAGTGCCTCATCAGGCATCGATGCAACGTCATGCGGTATGAACATCCTGTGCCATCAAAAACCATTTTACAGTGCAATTAGAAGGCTGATAGCAGCGTTTGTAGGAATACGCAAGGCAGTGTTGTCAAGTAATACGGCAATATGAGGGTAGATCTTAATGATACAGCACCTTCCATTGCTATAGTAGTAAATGAAAAATGTGTAAACTCACTTCTTGTTGCTGCAGTGTCCAAATTAGAAGCTACTAATTAATGTTTGTCCTCACTTATGCTGCTAAGCTCCAAGCCTACGTTCTTCTAGAGACAATTCCCCTGTTCTCTGGGGATCCGGTGCAGAGACAGTTTCCTGGCAGGAAGGGTGCTGACCTGGGAGCCAGGAGGCTGACGCTGTGGGACTCACGGCTCTGTGACTGACTTGCTGCATGACCACTGAGTCAGTCACAGCAGCTTCCCGTGCTTCTGTTTGCCCTCTTCACTGTTCCCTGTTTCATCTTTTAAGGTTGCAGGAAGGTATTTCTTTTTAATCTGTATTTATACAGCACCTAATACAAAGGGATCCGGGTTTCAGTGCGAGTCCTTACAAGCTACTGCAACGCAAAGAGCACGTTGTATAGTGAAGAGCTGTGTTACACAACTTTGGCCTAAGGGTGATAAAGCTGCCACGTGGAGGCTGGGCAGACTTACTCGTGCTCAATTTATGTCTGTGCAGCTCCTAATCTTTAAACTGCAATTAGAATCTCTTCTATGCTAGCGTGATAAAGCCTGCTGTCTCACAAGACAGCTCAGTCAATGCCCTTTTGGTCTATATTTGAAGGTTGTGCTACCATGAGTGTGCCAAGAAAGGGCGTTTTTGTCTTTTTTTTAACTTAGCTGAATGTGCCAGTGACAGTTCTGATAAAGTTACAGCTACACAGCTGTAAAAGTGCACAAGACTGCCTAATCTTTTTACTTTTCAGAATAGACATAGACTTTTATAGCAGTGCAACTATTACTGTATGTGGAAGGAAAAGATGAACTGGCCACTTCAATTCTGCCAGTCTAACACAGCAAAATATTTTAAGTGCAATTCCATTAGAGGATTAAGCTGTGGAAGCTCTTGTGCTTCACAGGTGTAACCTTGTCTTTTCCTTTCCTTTCTTACTGAGCTAGGAAGTATTTTTCCCTCTTGCCTTCTCTCTCCTTTCTTTTGGAGCTGGCTTTTCTTGTCATACTACATACTCTTGAAAGAGCTTGGCATTTTTCCCTGCCCTTTGCGGCATTGGAATGCTTTCTTCCTGTTTCTTAATCCCTGTTACGACTGCAAGTAAGGCAGAGGTGGTGTCTTTGTTTCACTGATGCTTTTAAGTCACATGATGATATTTAGGAAATCTGTGGACCTGCAGCGCTGCAAGATTACACCCATAATGAAAAAAAACATTACAAAAATGCAAAATGGGTTAATGAGTGCCCAGGTCCTTAAAGGGTCAGGTTCAACTTTAGGGCAACTATAGCTACTAGTGGCCAGCAGTCTGATTCTCCAACATTTTCATTGCTCATGTGGCCAGGTCATTAAAAATAAAAAAAAAAGAAAGAAAGACTGGAGCTCTGTTTAGATACCAGCCAAGAGTTCAGCAGGAAAGTGCAAATGTAAACACGGTGTTCACAAGAGGGCCATGGCTCCGTGGTCCTTCACAGTGCCAGGTATGCTGTTGCTGTCGGAATTGAAAATAATTAGGTGCCCACTGTTCTCAGAAACAAGAAACACCCCTCAACATGTCCAACAGATCCTTCCTACTATCCTTTGTGTGGCTTTCTCTGTACAAAAAAAAAGATGGTGGAAGGTGATACCATAGACCTCTGCATTGCTTCCTAGAGTTTATGTAGGACTTTACTATGAGGCAGCAGGCAGGCAGTTAATTATTACTTTAGGCTGAGGTCTTGGCATTAGTGCCAGTCAGGTCACAATTTGCCATTGATAAAACCGTTGCGCAGTGCCAAGTATAGCAATGTTTCAAAGACAGTAGCAAAAATAGAACCCCTGGTTTCTTAGCAAGTATCTGTAAATTTAGCAAATACCCATTAATCTCTATCTATCTGTCTATCTATCTATCTATCTATCTATCTATAACTCAGGTAGAGGATGACCCTCAAGTCTAATTAATTTCAATGGGGTTAAAATTTACCTTCCTATGTTTCTCCTACTACTTCAAATAGCAGTACTATTACTTTTCTGTACTAGGTAAGCTTCATTCTCAATTTTCAGCAGCTCTAAGGCACTGCAGCTGCGGACTCCATGCTGATCAGCATTATCTGGCAGCCCAGCGATCCAGCATGGATGGTACCCACAGGGCAGTGCCGTACATCGGCCATTCAAACCGCTTGATGTGTATTTCAAATAAGATTTTAAAAATTTGATTTTAGAAAAGCTTGTGTGAGCTTAAGCAGCAGATGAAATTAAATAGGGCAGCATAAGCTAATAGCATGACTCATGGGAAGGAAACAGAGCAGCAGTTGGTAAAAACTGTTCAGTAACAAAGAGTCTTTATATTCATAAATTCATACAGGCTAACATGAGGCTTACAAAAAGGTTGTTTAAGCAGCAGAAAAGTAAATTCTGGTCTTGAGATTCTCCCAGTTCCTAAAGAGTTACCTTTCCATCAGACACTTGCCTTTCCCTGTTCAGTCCCTCCTGTACACCTGATTACTTAAGAAGAGACAGGAGGAAAGAAAAGAGGCAATCTTTGGTGAATGAGCTGGTCCAGTGGCATTTTTGCATGCTGCACAAGTATCTGTGTTTAAAATAAGTTAAAATAACAGCACAGATACACCAGCTGTGAATTTATGCAGATCTTTGCTAAACCATTGACTCGTACCTGTAGCAGTAAATCGTATGTTTCTGATCCCAGCCATTTCGTCGTGACTGAACTGAGCAGGAGTGCGGCATGAATGCCATTGTGTCAGCAGAGCTAAGCCCTTGGACGCTGCAACCAAAGACATACTTTATCGATGTGCTGATGTTACTGAACCCAAATCCTGGCTCTGAGACTATGTGATTATAATCTAAAATCAGCTGATCTAACTGAGAAATAATTCCACAGAGGTTAATGGAAATTACACGGGATTTTATATAGTCTCAGGCCCAGTCTTTTACTGTGTAAGTCGAGACTAGTTTTAATTTCACAGTTCATCTGAGTGATGGGCATTCATCTGTGACTGGTTGGGTAGGTTGGTTTCGATGTGAGTAGCCTTTGACACAGCTGATCACAAGGCACTAGAAAGCTTTATGAAGACAAGCACTCAAGCAAATATAATCTGATTTTACAAAGAATCCTGCCTGGTAGAGTAAGGATAAGGCATTACCCAGAAGGAGCATTGCTTACAGTGGAAACACTGTGCAGGTTACACCCTGCAGAACGCAGAGTAGATGGAGATGGTAAGCGAGCTGAAGGGAGGGTGAATGGGTATCATCCAGCAAAAGGCAGGCAGGAGGAGCTTCCCTGTCCCCAGGCGGGCCATGCTGCAGGCGGCTGTGCCCCCAGCAGGTTATCTGGCTTTGCTACCAAGTGAGAGAGGCGTGCAAATGTAACAGATTTGGCTTAAAAGGCATCAGACAATAATGCTGACAGATACAAGAGGGATGCACTTTGATGAACACACCCATAATGCTTGAGAACAGGACCATGCCTTGCATGAGCCAGTGGGTGAATTTACTAAACATGTAGGAACATCCAGTTTCTGGGAAGGGCTGGAAGGATGCTGGATGCTCTGGCAAGAGCAATGGTCAGAAAAACTCTTTATGTGACATCTACTGTATCTTATGATCTGCATTCAGGTAGTAAGACCTAGTGCATTGCTGCACAATTCAGAGAATTCAGCTCTAAATGGGAATGGAGCATAAGCTGTCCCTAGGGATAGTCACAAACAGGAGAGCAGTGAGCAGCAAAGGCAAAAGGCTGCTGGAAAAAACCAAAACAGCTAAGAAGGAACACCTACCGTTCAGTGTTTCCTGATGAAACAGCCATGGCCCCAAACAGAAATTCACAGACTGGAAACCCCAGACTGCTTTCCCTGAGGAGCAGTTTGTGTTAGCAGCCAAAAGGTCCAAGCCACAGACACAGGAACAACAAAGATAACGAGTACCGCTGGTCGTCACACACAGACGACCATATGCTGTAGCCACCCAGAGCTTGGGCTAGAGGCAGCTCTCCCACACTGCAGTGACACACAGCAGTATGAGGTACAGATAAAGACTGAAAACATAAAAAACAATTAAGCACAGCACAACCAAGAGAAGGAGGTAAAAGCTCCAGTATAGGGAGTTAATGGGGAGTTCATCTGCACCTTCCATGGCAGGGGGTTGGAGCTAGATGATCTTTAAGGTCCCTTCCAACCCAAACCATTCTATGATTCCCAGTAACAGAGCTGGGGTATCTGCAATGTTCTTGATTTGTTATGAAGGAGAAAAACAACACTGAAGTGTTTCAGTGCCATTAGGAAGTAAAGGACAATCACTTCACTGGGAAGACTGAATCTAATGAAAACACTGGACAGTGAAAGAGCACAGGAGCTTCTCGACTGGTCTGCAGCTCTTCCCGCATGTTCGTCTCTCCTGGTCTCCTCCCAGTGACACTCCAGACCTCCAGCTGTCTTTCTGAGAGTAAAGCTCCTGCCCTTTCTGTGAGATCACCTGGAAAAGAAGTCAGAAAATACCAGTCAGTACTAAAGTCACAAGGTCTATCTGGTCTTCCTCCCCCGTGAAATCTCTCCTCTTTTTGACCAGTTGTATGATAAACAAGACAGGAAATAGAATTTCAGGGAGAGGAAGGGATAACCTTGAATTATCCTTTGGGGCAATGTGATAATCTAGGCTGAGCTGATTAGACAGCCAGAACAAATAAAATAATTGCTTTATAATATTTAAGTAACGTATCATCTGCAAATTACTGTGATATCTGGGAGAGGCATTGCTTGCTAGGGGAAGAAAAAAGTAGATACACAAAATGACCTAATTACTCTGAAGATTTTAGAACATAAAGACATACACTGGGAGAGATTGTGATCAAACAAACCTCAGCTAGGATCTGACGAAGAACTTCTTTCTACCCCTAAGGCAAAACGGCAGACACCAGCTCAACACCTCTTCACCCATTTCCAGTGCGAGGCGTAAGCCCCAGTTTCAGAAAATACTCTGTCCCGTTTAGTTCCTTTAGAACATCTGAGCCCTTATGACGTCTTGATAATGGACAATTTTCTTGTATCAGACCAAGCACCAGGGATTAAAATCCTGGTGTTTTGCATCCAAATGAGGTTTCTACTGGAACAGAAATATTTGCTTTTAGAAATTGATTGTGTGAAACAATGTGCTACAATTTTAATCATCCTTTGCTGATTAGACTTTCTGGGGTAAAAGTCCCAGCGTTGAGTATTTTGTACAGAATCTCCGACTTCTCTCCAGTGTAATCCATCATTCTGTGGTTACTGCTAACCTGGCCAGATCAGTGACGTGCTCTGCTCGCATCCAACAGACCCACCTGCAGTCAGGGGGAACGGCCAGTCAGAGAACACCAAAGAAACCCCACGGCTTCATCCTTCAGACAAAAGTTTCTTCATGTTTTGCAGTCTGCCCAGCCCGTGTCAGAGAGGTCAGGGAGACAGATGTCACGGACAGGACACAAGGCAGAGCGAAGCGCGGACCGTTCTCCTCTGCGGGGCTGGCCCGGCGCGGAGGGGTTTTCACGGCCTCTCGTGCCCTCTAACGGAGGGACCCGCCGCGGGGACGGGAAGTCACCTCTCACCAAGAACCTGGCAGGTCCTTCTCTTCCGCGGTTGCTTCGGTGGGTTTGTTCAGCTGCACTTCAGAGCAGCAGGAAAATGGTTTTGACGCGGACCCCAGATGTGGCAGATTTCCTCCAGAATGACGCCCTATCCATCAGGAACCGAAACCCAACACGTGCCTCGCAGAGGATGCCTCCGTAAGCCACGGTAGGTTTCTGGACCAAAGCTGATAAATAGAAATTAAAAACGATCATCATTTGGCACATCTGAGCCACTGCTGGAGCGTTTGACAAATGCTGGTGTAAACGAGAGAGTGGGATGGGAGGAATGAAGAGAAGAAATCAAAGTATGAAAGAGACTTCAGTGAGCAGCAGGAAAAAAGATAGCGTAATAAATAAATAATTTGAGTTGAAAATACTAAGTAGAGAAAAGCAAAAGATAGAGATGTGGAAGGGAAAAAAAATCCATATTCTCTGGCAAGAAGCCAAGAGAAGTGTCACCCCCAAGAGCCAGGTGAGGCACAGTGAAAGAGCCCCAGATCTCCCGAGTGAACCGTAGGTGGGACCTAGAAATTCACTGAATCTTCAAGGGTGAAACACATCAGAAAGCAAGGAAATGCTTCAGGGCTTCTAGCTTTAGACGGAATTTTACTGGAAGTTGTGTTGTTAAATGATGCTGTCTAACAACCTAGGATCAACACCTTTACTCTGGAGTAAAGGATGAGGTGAATGAGTTGAGAATTGGTGTGGACTTTACTACAGATCTGGCCAGGTCATTTTCTTGGTGTGCCTCGACTTTCTCATCTGGTTCCCCAGGCTTTTTCCTCTTACTCAGGCAAAAAGCAGAAGTGCCAGAAAACCTCCAAGGACACAATTCAATTGGTATTTTCTGGCTTGACTAGAAACATTGGTGTCTGGAAATTTCATGTTCTCACACAGACAAATTTCCAACTCATACTTCTAGTGGCTTGGCTCTCCAGGTTTTAGCAGGTCTCAACCTATGCTGAGAGGGAATAGAGGACGTAGCAGGGACCTTCCTCTTCCATGTGACTCCTACCACTAGTGCCACTTCTGACAGCCACAATGGGACGTTGTTAGTGAGGAAAAACCATTGCCATTCTCACTAAAGCCTGACAAGGCTTTGTGGATGCCTTAGGCTGTAAGTTATTATTTTAGTTTACATATAAGCTTAAGGAAGTGCATTAAGAAGCTCTTGTGGAATGTCTTAAACAAATCCACCAAAATAACCAAGAAACATGAGACTGTCTAGAGCTGCCAAAGGAATGGTACCTCAACTCAGATGTTACCAGGAGCTTTGCTTTATCTTCAAATAATATCTAACTAGCAGCTATAAACTGTGATGTGTCTGCCTCTTGGAGGACAAAGGCATGTGGGTTTTCATGCATCCAACAGAGCATCCAACAGACAGGGGCTAGCACAAAAGTGAATAGTAAGAGAGAGCGTGTTTTTTTCTAGGGCAGCAGATCACTTGTAGGATAGCGAGTCTTGGGGCACTTTGTATTGAAGCTAGGAAGAAGAGGAAACAATGAAAAGGAAGCGGAGAGCGTTGGGAAAGAGCGATCTTGACCAAATAGTGGCTTGGGATAAAGTTTGGGGAAAACACTTTGAGAATTTCCACCATGGCTGTTCAACCTCTGAAGTGTTCCCTTGTCTAAAACCTGGGAATACTACAGCAAGCCATTTTTGCTTTGAGGGGACAGATTTGCTTTGGAAAAAACACTGTGAGAAACAGGAAGCATCACTGTTTGTTTTGTTTAGTAAATTTTGAAGGGAAGAAATAGCCTGTCTTTTTCTACCTCAGTCAAGAGTTCCCAAGCTGCTGCTCTCTCAGCTAATCTCATCACCCCGGATTTCTTTCTGGCTTTTCGCGACATGTTTTTCATAAGCGTATCAGTAAGCTGAAGCCCTCTCCTGCCCCCTGCATGAATTATTGTTGTTTAGATTTTGGCAGAATGTAGAGATCCCTATGAAGACTGTGGCTGCATTGCCTTCAGTGGATCTTGTTCCTGCCTGACTGCTATGGGACACTGAGAGGTCAAATATATGACCAGTTAAAACAGGAGATTTGAGGAGGGAGCGATCCTGCCGGCCCTCGCAGCTGCAGGTGCTGGTGTAGGGCAAGCAGCGAGCCCACCGCCAGCCATGACAGCGACGGCAGCGCGCGTACGTCTGCCCGCCGTAAGGCCCCGCTCCATGCAGCTCTGCGCCGGCTTTAACGCTGCTGGCCTCCCTCTCCGCCAGCAGCAGGGACCTCTGGAGGAGTTCCTGAGCAGGAGAAGGGAGGAGACCTAGCCCTCAGAGGGGTTTAATCAGGAGTTAATCAACAATTCTAGGTAAGATCTTTGCTCCACTGAATCCATTGGGTGTTTTGTGTTCGTTTCCACTCTTACAGCCATTGTGACAAAGCCCGTTCTGTCCATCCAAACACCTGGGTGCGTAGCGGAGTGAACCAGACTCTGCGATCTCAGGGAACTCGGCCTTGGCCCTGCTCCCAAACACCCGCACGCCTGCATGGGGAAGAAAGCCCGCGGGAGCTGGAAGTCTCGGGTAGCAGACCCCTAGCCTCATCCCATTTTCCAGAGTTCAAAGCAACCATTTACCTGTTCAAGGGAACGTTGGGGAGAGCAACAAACGCTTATAAAATGATGTGGTGATGCAGACCGCGCTTTTCCTGATGGGGTTTTTGGCTGAGCCTTTCTTTGTGCTCAGACCTACAAATACGGTTGGAAAAGGTTCCAGGGACCGGCTCCACTCGCCATGCACCTCAGTGAAGATTCTGATAATCAAGCAAATATATACACACATCATTGTAGGTTTGATTAGGATAGGAATATATATAACCAATACATTAGCAGTCTTTTCTAGAACATAAGACAACCTTTAGTTTTAGAAGTCTTTTTGAAGCGTATTAATGCTGACCATTGTAATGCACTCTAATGCAAAGGAATCAATAGCCTTTACACCACAGCTAGTTTGTTGTGCACAGCAAATGAATAATACAAAATTCAGTGCACTTAACAGCCCAGTGTTAGACTTCACAATCTGTATAAATCAGGACTCTTTTTGCATTTCCTGAAAGATAGTACCACAAGTTGCACAGGCAGAAAACTACTATTTATTCTTCAACCAATTAATTGAATTTTCTTAAATGAAATATTTGCAATCGATTTCCATGTTTTTATAAAACATCTGCCTCTTCAAATATTTGCTATGAATCCAGTTCCTGAATTTGTTGCTGGAATGCAATGGAATTGTTCATACTGTAAATCCAAATTACAGGAATTTCATTGTTCGTTACTTACAAGGAAAGAATACATACCTCAGAATGTATTTCATGTTGCTGCTGCTGGTAATAATTAATATGTGCTATGATGATAGCGAGAGTCTCCATGTCAAATCAAGGCCCCTGCTGGGGGCAGCGACAGGAGAAAAGGCCGTTTTCTTCGCCAGTTCTTCACTAGGCATTTTTTGCGTTCAAATCCTACGTTCCAGAGGTCTTACCTCCAGTTGCATCTTTATTTATGCTGCCAGCATTCTGACCTGACTCTGGCACGAAAGGACGTGATTTTGCGCTTCCGTCTACCCAGCAGGAAAACAAATTAACGTTCCCAAGAAGGAAACTGGAAGTGGATGTTTATTTGCCTTGTTATCTGCGTATCCTACTTTTCTGAGTCACGAGCAGTAAACCGCCGGCTGGGTACTGCAGAACTAGGCTGGGGAAGAATTCTGGTGTGCTACACGGCACATTTTTAGTTACTGCTGGAGTTCCGCAGCGAAGCCTTGAGATGTAACAGCAGCTGTTAAACGGAAATAAACTCATTTATTGAAGAATGACCTTTTTTTATTTAAAAGGTAAGCTACAGCTATGCATTCCAGTCTGCCTACGATCCCCAGATCGCGGCCGATCTGCCAAGCGCAGCGGCCTTGGAACGGCCCCCGCCGGACACCCCGGGCAGCCACGGTCAGAGGGGACAGGTTCGGTGGGATCCGCTGAACACGTAACTTCGAGGGAGACCCTTAAAACAACCTCCGATTCTGAAGGGCAGCTTACAGGGCTCCAGCGCTTTGTCACTCCTGAGGGGCTTCTGCCTTCCCCTCTTCCCCCGTCCCCGCTGCCCTCTGAGGAGCCGGACCCGCCGCCAGGCCCCTGGGCGCGCCGCCTCACCCCGGCCCGACGGCTCGGGGAAGGGGCCGCGACCGGCC
>Ga0181612_152716_pt1 | contig 14013 bp, 7 predicted proteins | sample HoacroProtozoa21_FD_119630 | JGI IMG/M metagenome (GOLD analysis project Ga0181612, IMG submission 119630) | Hoatzin crop microbial communities from Cojedes, Venezuel. Combined Assembly of Gp0051906, Gp0051904, Gp0051908
AGCTGTTGATTTAAAACATTGTGCAATGTTAATATAGTCTTCTGCTTAATAATTATTGATTTCCATTACCTTATTCCTGCAATGCTGATGACAAATTTAAATACTTTCAAGAATATTTCTCTATCTTTCAAGCTAAGACTTTATAAGTCAGCAGACTCAACCTCTTACAATGTCCTCTTACTCAGTGACCACAGGGGAACAACTACAAAGGAAAAAAACTAATTTGCAACAGCAAATAAAAGTTTTAATAAACCTTGCTGCAGCCTGGAGAGTGCAGAAATGATGATGAAATAGAACAAGCGTTGCAACCAAGAAACTGGATTGCAAAAGTTGCAGCCGAGAAATCATTGCAACTGGGTCTGGTTCTGCGGTGGAAACAGACCCAGAACAGCGCTTCCCCACTCCAGCCGCTCTCTGCCCAGCAGCAAGGGAAGTGCAACCACTCACCCTCACACCGGTGGAACCACAGGGTCTGCTCCATCTCCCAAAGCAGCTTGAGACTACTCTTGCTAAAGGCTTTTTATTTCAAAATACTCAGGGCACATACAATCTTTCCCACTTTTAAAAAAAAGCCCAGTCAGCGTTTCAGCATGAGAGCAGAGAACACAGAACTGTCTTCTCACCCACTGTCTGAAGGGATTTAAAACAGGCAGGTGAAAGCACACACACATACGGTTTCTGATCTTTGGTTGGGGCAGAGTATGAACTCTGTGATTTCAGCTGATGCCTGTGTAGACCTTCCTTGCGGAAACTCTCACTGATACAACCTTGCAGAAATGGTTGTGCTAACTCAGTGATGCTGGAGCTTTATCCTTCGTGCTGCAAGGCTTGCTGTGAAAAGCATTAGAATTCACGTCATTGGTGCCATCACACACCCTTGGTACTAAACTTGGCCCTGATTTCAAGTTTGTTACCATATTAATTTAGTCATTCAACTCTCGGCTATCTTTATATCTGTGCTCTTTTCTTTGCACTGCTATAAGTGCATATAAATCAGATCTAATCTCAGTAACTCTGACAGTTTCCATGATGCCAACAACAATACCAGTACCCACGCGTGCATCTAAAGTAAGGGTCCTCTGCTAAAGAGGAGGAAGGCAAAGAAGAGGTCTTGAAATAAAGTAAGTACTAGAGATTTTTAACTTTCATTAGATATTTGTCATGCATAAAGATTTCAGCTCCTATTTTGCACTACATTCCAGCACAGTGTTCCTATATTGTTGATTATCATTAATTTAAAAATGTTATTTGAGAAAAGTGTCAGAGTTCAACATGAGAAAATGTAGTTGAATTTATCTGTTTATTGATGTATTGATGAGTGCTTTTTAAAACACACATATATCTGGAATTACTACCTTGTTTTATAGCCAATAATATTTAGCTTTAAGTCTTTCAGTTTCTAGTGCTTGCTATCTTATTAAGAATGTAAAGCCATTGCCCAGTGTAGTCTTGCAGACATAATGAGCTGGATTCAAAGTTAATGAATCTTCCACTTAGTTTTAACCCCTGAATATAGCCATGACCTTCTCCTCCCACAGTGTTGAATTACAATGAGGTGGAGGGTGGTTTAATCTATTGATGCAGTTGTCAGTGATGGCATTGCTATGTTATTAATTGCAGACAAAGACTGTGTGTGCACACTCATTCCTTCACTCAAAAAAGAGATACTTTTCAAGCTTTATGTAACAAAGCCATGCTCTGAGCTTCCGACTGTCCCAGCTTAGGCTTTGCGACTAGAGTATGTGCTTAATTTGTCATTAAATAATAGTCACCATAACCGCAATATATATTACACTACAAGGCATTCATAACATAGGCTATGTTTTAGGCATCAAATGTATGTTACAGAGGTTGAAGAAAGTATTGGGCATCTGCTGAGTGTGGCAACAGCCCTGGGACTCAATCTTAGTCCCTGCTTTCATGATGCACCTTATCTTAAAGGTGATCCAGTGGTGTTTAGAGCAAATTCTTACATTTTGCAATAGGAGTGAGCTAAAAGCATACACAGAGTTGTAAGCCATGTTTAAGCTGGCAAAATAAAATTGTCCAGAAGAGTTTACAGTAATTGAGGCTCACTAGTACAGCACAACCGATGCCTAAACTGATAAATCCCCATAGCCTCCAAGAAAGGTTGGCTATGTGCACACGACCTCTTTGTGATAATCTCTGTCCAGTGTTAGCTTTTGAACAGTACCCAGGAATCATCTGGGAAAAAGTCAGTAGGTACAGGCTAACGACACGGCTTTAACACTACAAGACAGAGTGTTCCAGTGCCCAGGTAGCTACTCAGGTAATTTGTAATTTGCTTGTATAGAGGCAGACCCTATGGACCAGCTACGCTGCTGTAACACCATCAATTGATCTTTTAGAGTACAGAATAATCTTTATCGAAACTATGACATCTTAAAAGCTGATGGAGTTGGGCCCACACTCTTAATTACATGTGTGGCAGAGAGACAGTTTGTTGGATAATGAATTCACATTCAGATCTTTAACCAAAGGGGTAAAGTTTTGGGAAATCACTGGAACCCAAGCAAGACAATGGAGACAAGGCCAGGTTGGGATATCAGGACATATCCTGGCAGTCTGTGGTGAAGTGCCTTATCTTATTCTTGTTTCCAGTGACTGCACCTTGTTTGAAAGAGACGTAAAAATGCATTATGCACGTTCCTAATGTTGTAAGAAATGTATGCAATTTCTGTAGTTTCCCAAGGGATAGTACACCTACTTGCTAGATAAATGGACTGTAGGAACTTAAAAAGCAATTGTAGTGAATAAATTACCATGTATGTGTAGATCTTACCTTCCCCTCAGGAAAGATACAGATCCCTAAAAACATTGTGGGAGAAAGGTACTGGGATGATACACATCCTCAGATAACTGAGACGAGTAGGAGGGACTCTGTTCTGCTTTGCCTCAGGCACATGGAAAGAAAGTGTTTTGTCCTACCTTGGAAGGAGGAAACAAAGAGGTAAGAAGGGCTGTGTACCATGGTGGGAAGGCAGGGGGAAATCACTCCCAGTCCTGCACAATGTCAAGGAAGTGGAAAGAAAGCCCCTCTCTTCCGAAATCCCTGCTGCAGGGTAGAAAGAAAAGGAGATGGCTGAGAGCTGAAAGTGTGTCTCTACTTACTGAACTTCTAGCATTAGCTGTGCCTGAGTACAAACTGCAGTACTCGGCAAGTAAACATTTTGACTCTGCATGTGAAAACAGCACATAGATTCCACATCAGCTGCAGTTTCCCAGGGATTTACCTCTCAGATGGAGCCTGTAATTTATGTTTGGTGGGACAGATTTTTCAGTTGTTGTGAATCAAAACATCTACATGAGTCACCACGTAAGAGGATCCAGTCCAAAATGCGTATAGATAATTTCTGTTATATGAGAAGGTTTCTGGGGGGACCTGTTTTCTTGTGATTTCTACCAGTGTAATTTTGGAATAACTACAGTGAACCTAGAAGTATTTTTGCCACTGAGTGAGAGGTGAATTAGCTCCAACATGTGCATTGCAAAGATGTAAATGTCAGGACATGTTGTGTCTCTTGTTATAGTTGTCAAGTTTAAAACTCAGCAGGTATATATTTAGGTCCATGACAGTCATGTTAAATTGAGCCTATCATAGCGTTTATCATACAATGAATTTGTGGCTAAATCACAACAAATTATGTTGATGCTGACTTTTTAGTTCTCTTCCACAGAAAAACACTGATTATTCAATTTAATTGATGATGCAGAAAAACTGAGAATATTACTGAAAGCAACAGGCCTTTTTCAAGCAGAAAAGAAAAGCAAGCGAACACATGTAATACTCTTAAAAATATGCTGAGATGTAATTGCTTTGAATAATTCAGCAAGGAGTTGTCATCAGATCTGTAGAAGATTTTTATGAGATGGCTCCTTAATAACAAGGTGTTTAGAACTGGTGTTCCCCTGTAGAGTATTTTTTGCAACTATTGTACTGCTAACAGCTATCATTTCTGCCTGTACAAGGAGAAAAAAATTTCTAGAGCAGCACAGTCCAGCTGTTGACATACAAAATGTGTTTATACTCCAGAATACTCCTGCCTGGCTCTTCAGCCTCTCCTCAAAGGAGTGGTTATTCAAGTAATGCAGGTAGTCCTAGCAATCCACCCAGCAGTGCCCCAGCACTGCAAGGCAAGAGGGCAAGCCTTTGTCAGTGTGTCACTGTGGGAGGGCATGTAGGAAGGGGGGGGCAGCTGTTGTCCTGCACCTCCACATGCTCCACCGTGGAGACTTGCTTCTGGAGCAAGCCAGCCCAGAGACACATCCCTCAGCTGGGATACGGCCCTGGTGCTGATGAATTCCAGGCTAATGTCTGAAATTTAATTCCCTTTAATATGTATAACTGAGAGCCTGGGAGAAGACACTTTGAATGTTGCTTTTCAAGATGCTTGTGAAGTGCTGGCATGAGAAATCAGACCCAATAAAAAGAAGAGGGAAAGGCTGAAATAGAAGTAATAGCCATTTATTAGCCATTTGTGGAAGGCGTTGGTCATCGTGCGTGCTAAGCGATGGTAATGATGTGGTGAGCTGGTGTGGTGACTCAGAGCTGACTCTTCTGAGAAGGCTGCAGCTGGCTGCTGTGCTTCCAGCCGTCCTCTTTCCCGCTGCTCCGGGGAGCTGCACAGCTGGAGAAGTAGAGGATTTGCCCATTCTGCCCAAAATAGAAGCCTGGACACTAGGGAAGAAAAGCAGGTTGTCAGGACCGCCTTCTTATTTTGTATAATATATGATGCATATGATACATACTTTACAGCAGTGACTCCCTCCGGTGACTGGAGGAGCAAAGGCAGTGAGGACTTTTCTGTAGGAGGCCACCTTTGGTACCAGGGTCTCATCTGGAGCACTTGTAGGAAATAGTCACCCTTCCCTCACCTGTGACCCAGCAACTGGCAGCTTGGCCGAGTCGCTCACCCTTCCACCACAGGCAAATCACAGAGGTCTCAGTAGCCCTGGGGGTTCACGGCCAGCAGTAAGGTTTGGTGCCCTGGGATTTTATTAGACACTGTTATTCACTGTGAGATGGATTCTGCTTTAAAATATGACAGGCAGCTCTTTCAAAACACCTGGAGGTGGAGAGGAAGGCGGGGGAGTACAGGATGAGCTTCTTTCTTCAACAGGTAGAGAGCGGGAGTGGGGAGGTGCGTGACATTGAATTATATCTACACTTGTTTTATATATAGTGAGAAATAGACAGAGGAGAATCTCTGGTCCTGACACAGGCCTTCTGCCAGTGGGTGCCTGCGGCTGCTCAGAGCACGTGAAACCACCTCATGTGGCTTGCCACCATTAGGGCCTTCCAACGAAGCGCTTCTTGCTAGGTATGTCTGTGTTACCTTCTTTTATTTGTTTATTTCAGTTATCGAAAGTGAGGCCAATGAACAGCAGCTGCTCTTTGGGGTACAGAGGGCTGCAGCATGGCTTCGGCGTGCGGCACCTCTGAACGTCAGCGGCTCTAGAGCAGCGCTCTGCCCCACTCTTCTTCCCAAATCTTTTTGATTTGGTCACATTTTCCATCCTTAGTGTTTCCTTTCTGGAGAAGTAGTTGCATGCCGACTTAACGTTATGCCTGACTTTGCTAACTTGCTGCTGTAGGCACTCACCATCTCGTTCCTATCTCCATCCTCCCTGCCCAGCCTGACCCCGAGCTTTGCTGCCGCTGCAGGTGTTGGTCACTGCTTAGACCAAGCACTGCTTAGACTGCGCAATGCTTTGGGCTAGAGTCGGGTCTTTCTGTTTATGAAGTATTCAGCACATTTTGGGTTGCTGGAGGAAAATAATTAATGTTCTTTTTTGAGTTATTCTTGATGGTAAAACAGGTGTATTGCTGAAAGGAGTGATGGTTTGGTTTCAATCACCCGGTCATGTCCAACTGAGGAGGGTGTGTCAGCGTACTGATAAACAGCGTTGGCCTTCGTGAGGACACAAGTATTTCTGTTGAAATAAGTTGATGTGCTCATTATCATCATTTCATCTTAGGGAGATCTTTACATTTACTGAGCTAATTATTTGGCACAGAAATGTTCAATTAAAAAAACCCCAAACCACCCCAGACCAAACATTTTGTGTATTGTGGGCTAATGTAAATTCATATACTGAAAAGGATCTTTCAGAGTGAAGTGCTGCAGTCATTAGTTTGGGGATGATGACAATTGAGCTCAGACTACATGAGAAATTATATTATATAAAGACTGTTATCTGGGAGAATGGTTCTCACTGCAGGCCTTTCTTGATGCCTATTAAACCACCGTAACTGTCTGGGGAAAGCTTAGAGTGCTTGACTCCCTTGCTCCAGGGCATACAGCAAGGTACCAAAAGTCATTCTGGATGGTGCTCTGGTTGTTGTGGACATGGATAGCCTAAAAGGGGATGCAGACTCGAGAGGGGATGGTTACGTTACCAAAACCACAATAGACATTTTTCCTCAGGAGCTCTGTGCTGGAAGGAATGAAACCATTGATGCCACCTGAATCCTGCACTTCCTAGACCTTACCTGTGCAATTACATTTCCTGTTACAGTCTTTGATGGATACATCCTGAGTTGATATTAACTTTAGGAGTTTTAAAACACTGTATAATCATGCTAACTTTCACAAACTTGTAATCTATTTAAATTTCACTAATGAAGAATCAGAAGCAAAAACTTATAACTAGCCGACAGCTCACTTCAAACTGCTTTCAGAGCCAGAATTACAATGGAGGGATGCAGGAATGCTTAACTCCTGCCCTTATCTATGCTCATTATACAGCTCCATTCTCTTTATTATTGTCTCTCCTTTCTAGAGACTAAAACACCATTTCATAGATGCTCCGAAGATTTACATACAAAGCTTGAATCAAGTCACAATGAACAAAAGACGTTCTGATCGTGGAAAAGAGTTCTTCTCCATGCCCACCAGCTCTAGCAAATGTTTCAGTCTTTTTAATGACTTAAAGGCTTAAAAATTACTCAGCCAATCTATTTTAGACTTTCAGTAACAAAGTAGAAATTAAGACAATCTGCAAGAAATGAGATCATTTCCTACTTTGAAACCTCCTGTTTCCGAGTTGCTTTACTGACTCTGCTTCAGATTTCCTGAGGAAGGTTTAATCCATTACACAAGCCAAAATTTCAGGTGAATAGATTTTGTGTGGAGGAAGATGAAGTCTAGGGAAAGCTTCTTTTTGCAGGGGAACTAGAATGATGCATTTGTGAATAATGAAGAATATGCCTCCAAATATATAAAATCAACAAACTTTTGTCCAAAGTGAGAAAATGTAATTTTTGTGTTTATTTTTTTCCCAGCACAGTTTTGCTGACTTCAGTGGAATTATTCTAGTTTACAGTTACCTAAAAGTGGAAAGAACCAGACATCCCCTTCCAATTCTTGATTCTTTCTTTTCTGATACCTGATTCTCACACTATTTTTCAGTGTATACTGAGGATGAGGGATTCCTGTTGCAGTGTTTGAAAAATTCTGTCCCACCTCTGCTGTTTGTCTGAAAGCTTGTTGAATACAGCTCTGCAATGTCAAATGTCTTTGATTTGATTTGGACTGGACCAGATGTCAACAAATTGGAATTTAATGTTGTTGAGACAGATGACAATGTAGGAAGCATGAAGGGATTCATGACAAATTAGAATTAAAGAAAACATTCAGATGCAGTTATGCAATTTTTATTCATCACAACTTAGATCAACTGGAAAAAACCCAGAAATTTTATTTTTCTCTCATTCCTTATGAAGAGGTGAATGTGTATTTAGGATTTATATCATAAGACATTCAGTACGCTTTTTTTTTTTCATCTGAACTGGTATTTTTCAAAAAAGAGTTCATGGTATATATGATGTCATTCTTCTTTGGCCCTTTGAAAATATACACATTCTGATTTGCATGACAGGAGATTAGGCAGAAACTCAACCAAAACCTCAGCTTTAAGGAGCAAAATCCAGACTCTTTTAGAGTCTCGGATTTATCCACAGTAGTATAGGTACATAAACCTGGTAAGAATCTTTGCTTTCTTCAAGTTGTCACCAGCAAATTTGCAAATAATGGCATTTTACATGTACAAGTGATTGCAAAGCAAGTTCTTAAGTCAGAAATGCACAGAAATAAACTGTTAAGGCTGCCTGTGTGAGCATTTGCTGGGGGATGATTAACTGTTGCTTAACCATATAGCAGAATATACAGACAAACAATGAAGAGACTCTGCTCACAGCGGGAGAGCTTCTGCTGCAGCACGGCATCTGCTTCCCTGCAGGAGAAAGCTCCTTTTCTCCAGGATCTCAGTGGTGGCGTAGAGGTTTCATTCTCCAGCCTTGGCTTATCAATTGTACACCTAGCTGGGGCCTCAGAGATGCCTTTCCTCTGAACGCCATCACTGCCCTCCGATTTTCTTTAGGAGAGCAGGTGATGTAGCTTCCAGGGGAATGGTTGTCATGGGCTGTGGTGTGGACTGATGAAGGTCAGGAAATTCAAAGGAGTCAGAAAGGGACTGGGAGAAGTTTTCCTCAGCCCTGAGCAGTGTCACATCCCCTTCCTCAAGCAGGTAGCATGGTGGGAATTGGCAGATCTGGATGAAGGAAGAACAATCCCCAAAAGGCATGGGTGTATTATTTCCCTTTAGGTAGCGCTCGGGGGGGCTATCTGAAGGACACAGGTCTGGTTCCACCTAACCCTGATTTCCGTCCTGGGCAGAACTGATGCAGGAGAGGATAGGTTCAATTGGGGTGTAAAAAATTCTGGGATTTTTTCCTGTTGTTACGTGGCAGCCTTGTCTGACTAAAAGACTGAATGAAACCTGATTAGCAGCTGAGGGTTTGACTTGAGGCTTACCTGAAAGATTTCCATTCTTCCACATATGGCAGAGAATTGCACTTATAATCCCTTTTTGGGTTTTTTTTGATTGCTTTGGGTTTTTGTTTTTTTCTTTTTTTTTTTCATAAAGGGGAAGGAATTTGTCTCTTGTGGCCATTTTCTCTATAAGGACTGAAATATGGGTCCCATGAAAAGATGAATCATCTTATCTCTCTTGATACAGTGTGTCTTTCAATGCAAAATTATGATTCTTTTTCTGAAGAGTGTTATTGGAATTATATACAGTGTACATATATATAACTTGCATAAAAATATGCATGGATTTTTGCAGAACAGGGACTCCATGTAGAAACTGGTTTTAAAAAGATGTTATAGTGATAGATAAAGGGAGTAATTGTTGAAAATTATTCTTGTTTTTGCATCCCTTCCTTGTTATCAAAAGCACACATACTTTGTCTTTCTTGGTCCCAGTTTCTTACTCAACTGTATAAATATTTCCAGAGATGTATTTTCTGTAAGGCTGCATACAACTCGGAATGCTTTAGCTCTGCACACTTTATTAGATGTTAAAGATTCAATGAGTATTTTTGCTGAATTCGGACATAAACCTTTCTGGAGTCTAACCTTAGAGAAATCAGAAATTCATGGGATTATCCACACTGTTCTCCATTGTCAATGATCAAGGTTATAAGAAATATTGCTTCTTGATTTTGAAGAGATCTCTGTAGAGATACTTCCTGATATGTCTCCAACAAATTTATGTTGCTGAAAAAGCACTGAACTCTTTGCCTTTTTTCTTTCAGGTGACTGAAAAGAAGACATTGGTCAATTATACTCTTGAGCTTCACTCACCTTCTAGTTTTAACTACGGGTTGCAAAGTAGTTGATAAACTCTTTAAGAATTTGGCAAGAACACAAAAGCATGTCTAAGAGTTGTGCCCACCAAGTTTTTAGGTGAAGTAAAGGATAAGTAAGATTAAATAATAAGTACAAAAGTCCCTTATTTCCATAGAGTGCCCACTTAGCAAGAGTAGGTTTTCCTATACAGGCATTCTGACTACCTCTTCTGTTACCTAGAAATACAAATCTGGCTTGAGAATGAACTTGAAAGTTAATTAGACTAGTAAAAGTACCTACTAAATGTCTCTGCTCTTGTAGAATCCAATAAAGATTGACTTCGTATCAGACATAAGTGATATAATCAGGATATCTAAGATTAAACCTGTTGAAGTGCAGGGCTCTATTCAGTGACTGTAATCCTGAGCCTAGGAGCTGCAGTGCTTACACTTGATTTTGCAAGAAATAACAGGTCTGATGATCCACAGCTAATTTTCTTCCTCCTCATTTTTTGATATTATGTTAAATATAACAGAAGTGTCTATCTTGATGCAATTGATTTTATAGGCACTTTTTTAATTATTTAGAGGATATCCTGTCAGAACCATGGTACAACAGCACCACAATTTTCCTTGCCAAGAAACATCAAAGCTTGAATTCTCCTCTGTTTCAGACTCCCTTTTCTTTTCACCCACCCCTTATCACACCTCTAGTGTTTTAGAGTACAATAAAATCTTTCACTATTTTTGTTATTAGCTCAAATCTTTACAGGAACAAGACAGAACATACCAGAAAGATAATGCAAATAATGAAAAAGAAAGGTACAAATGGGGTTTTATATGTACTCCAGAATGGGAAAGAGCTAAGCAATGTAATTTGAAAGGAGGAACACCTGTCAGTTGAATCTATTGCTACAATTTAAAGCTATTTCTACTCACGACTGAAGAAATGGGCAGACTATTCCCTGCTTTTCTGCAAGAGTCTTGTAAGGCTGCTCCTCTTTATACATCCCAGGATGGCTGTGCTGCTTTGGTAACAGCAAAATATTGTTAGCTCATGTTAGGTGTGATCCTTTCTACTCTCCACCTTCTTTTCTGGAAATATATAGGTTCACAGGATAAATCAAGCTGGAAGGGATGTGGAGAGGTGGGTGTCTAGTCCAACCTCTTGCTCAAGGCAGGGTCAGCTGTGTACTCAAACCAGGTTGCTCAGGTTTATCTCTGCCCTGTATATCTCATCCTCCTGGTGTGTCCTGCTATGAAAATACTGTCTCCATCTTCTTAGTGGCCCTCCCAGAGGTGGTGGGGAGCTGCTGGTAGGTACCCCAAAAGCCATCTCTACCCCAGGCTCAGCCAGCCCTGGATTCTCAGCTTCTTTTAACAGGGCGAGTGCACCAGTCCCTGAGTATCTTGGTGGCCCTCCACTAAACCCACTCCAGTTCATGTCTTTCCTGTACTGGGGAGCCCAACCTGGAACACAATACAGTAGAAGCAGTCTAAGGAGCGCGGAGTGAAGGGGGATGATTACTTTGCTCCGTCTTTGGCTATTCTTCTGGTCGCATAGCCCAGGACCTTATTGGCTCTCTTTGCTCCCAGGGTGCTCTGCTGGCTCAAGCTCACTCCCTGTCTGCCAGCCCCCCTGGCATCTTTTCAGCTAAGCTTCTCCCCCCAGTCAAGTCCAGTCAGTACCATTGCAGGGAGCTCTTCCTTCCCAGGTGCAGGACCTTGTGCTTGCCCTGTTGCATCAATAGGTCTTCAGCCTGCGCTAAATTTCAGGGTGTTTATAAAACACACATGCAAGTCTCAGGAAGCACAACCTCCTCCAGACTACAGAGCCTTGGTAGAACTGATTTGTTCAAAAGACTTTCCAAGCGAGAGCCATGTTTTTTTTTTAATTCTCTCTAAGGAGCAAAAGTCTATTGTGGTGTTCTGAGAAACAGAAACACATCTTCAGGGAGCTGAGCATATACCTTTCAAGTAGTAGACCAAATCTCTTTCTTTCTGTAATCTTCCTTAGGACAAAACCTACAGGGCAGTCAAAAAATTCAAAGAAGAAAATTTTAACCTTAGAAGTACAGTTCTCATTTGAGAGGTTTCTTTTCTTTCCGTGATTAGTTTAAAAATATTATGCTAACACTTCCCGACTAACAGACTACGATTACATAGGAATGCGCATACCCCAGATTGAAGTATTGTCTGCGGTCACAGCTAAGAAACGGAACCTTGCAAAAGAAGGACAAACCCACATGACCACCTTTCCTGCTACTGTAGAAATCGTTATTAACTCCTGTATGTAATGCAAGTCTGTAATGCTTTACTGAGGTATAAAGTTGGTTCTCTGATGGTTGCATGGCTTCCTTAACAGCATTTTGAAGTTATTCACAAACTAGCAGATACGTTGTGATAATGCGAACTTCCCTTAGAAAATTCCTTTTAGGTCCTCCATGCCTACAGTTTTGCAGAGATTTGGAAGCTGAAATTTACCTAATTGTCTAGTTTGTTAGTCTCTTTGTACCATGTTCATCACCATGGTTTCTGAACATATTTCTGGTTATTAAAGCTTTATTGTGTTCCACCAGTGCATGATAGGAAGAAAACAAGACTTATTTCTTATTATACAAGCTTTAATCTTCAAAGAGGATGCTAAACCAGGCTAACTGCCTATTACCAATCATCTCAAACAACAATAAGAACTATATAATGGTACTTCAGCTCTCATACTTTCATGCAGTATAATTATAATTATATTACTGGAACCTGCACAAGTGCATCTAACCTACCAAAGGTAACAAAAGCTTTAATCTTCAATTATTACTTCCTGTCTTTGTGTTGCCTTTGTGTTCCTTCTGCAGAGTACATTGGATCATTCCAGCATGAAATTAATCTCTTGATGAAAATAAATCACTCTTTGCTTTCTAGTCAAAATATGGTTTTGCTTTGCTATTCATAAACACTTTATTTTGAAGAGGTATATTTTTGTAGAATGACTGCAAGTCTTGATGTTTTCCAGTAGCTGTCCTTCATCCAGACATGTTGGATTAAACCTGCTTTCGCTGGACCTGTGTTGAGTACAAAGTTGGACTAGATGAGCTCTGGAGGTCCCTTCTAACCGAGGTGATTCTGTGGCTAACCCACATGTCCTTGTCTCCAGTATCCAAACTTTATTCTACATTTGTAGGACATAGATCTAATAAATCTCTGGAATAGCAGAGGAATAATTTTGATGATATAAACTCAGGATCAGATCCTTGTAAAACTTTAAATTCCTGAAGTCTTCAGAAGAGTTTCAGAAAATACTGAAAAACATTTGAAAAAGGAGGTAAGAAAACTTAAATCTAGGAGCTACAATTTCTTTTTTGACTTAATATTTCCAAACTTAAGATGTAGAAGTTTTTCCTTCTGACTGATAAAAAATTAAAAGTACATATGGATACAGACCTTCAGATTTGTTCTCTAGTGGACAATTTAACTAATTTTTTGTTTCATACTTTTTTGTCAATCAGGATCAGGTAATTATGAAAAAAACCCACTGATATAGTTTTTTTTTTATCCTGTTGTCAGTCAGTAGTATCACAATAAACAGTCGCAAAAGAAGCCAGTGGAAGCTCAAGAGAATTATCTCTGCTCTTATTCTGGAAGTTACAGCAATCCAAAAGCTATTATGCTGGAGATTTTCCTGTTAATTAATGAAAATTATTAAAAAAAAATAATATTGGCTTTCACTCTTTGTGACTACCTTCTGGGAACAGATTTTTAAATTTTGATTTAAAATGCAAAAGAAAGATAAAACATTAATATTTAATGTTAGTGGGTTAAATCTGTGTTGACCTTAGTAGGTAGCGACCTGTAAGTTCAAATGTTGTTATAACAAAATGTAAAGAGTTTTCCTATATTTGCCTCAAAGTATGCCCCTCTCATCTTTCCTCATCTCTCCTCTGATTAGTAGACAGAATAGGATTCTGAATACTGATAGACATAGCAACTCACAAAGTATCTAGTTTCCTACAGAAATTATGGCTGAATTTTTCTTATTTTCTTTGCACATTATATGTTTGCTCCAGCATATGCCTGTTAAGTTTTAATAACTCAACACTGTTTTTATAGTTTTAAAACCTGTTTTTCAACCAGGTATTTCTTAATGATCTCTTGTGCCAACAGAAGTCTGTAAGAAAGGAATTTAAAGCCACTAAAAAGCTGTGATGGTAACAGCACAGGAGTCAGGAAAATCATAGAATCGTAGAATCATAGAATCATTTGGATTGAAAGGGACCTTAAAGATCACTTAGTTCCACCCCCCCTGCCATGGGCAGGGACACCTTCCACTACACCAGGTTGCTCAAAGCCCCATCCAATCTGGC
>Ga0181612_105434_pt1 | contig 14012 bp, 14 predicted proteins | sample HoacroProtozoa21_FD_119630 | JGI IMG/M metagenome (GOLD analysis project Ga0181612, IMG submission 119630) | Hoatzin crop microbial communities from Cojedes, Venezuel. Combined Assembly of Gp0051906, Gp0051904, Gp0051908
CCGCCCTATCTCAACCGGCCGGCTGCAGCACGTGGAGGCTCACACATGGCTTGGATAAGCAGGCACACCTCGGGCCCGGGCCCAGCCAGGCCTCCCCTGGCTGCCGGCTCCGAGCCATCGCTGAACACTGCAGCTCTCCCCTCTCAGAGCAACGTGAGGCAGCCTGGAGTCGTCACAGACAGAGCAGTTTCATAAACATCCCAGGCTTCCTCACCCGTGCCACACTGAGCTCCCCGTTAACTGGATTCAGAATAGACCATCAAAGATCATTTAATATCTGCCTTAAAAATCACCTCTCTATATGCAGATCTAAAGGAGGCCAAAGACACAAGATCATTCTTAGCAGGCGTCAAGCAGCAACACGAGGAGGATCTGCCTAAACCCTCTTTCGAGTCATCTTGCACCTCAGGGACACGCTGCCAATGCGGAGCAAGCCCAGGGCTCTGCTGCCCAGAGGAGCCATCATGAGCGAGCACTGCAGGCAGCAGGATCAGTCCCCCCTTGGCACCGCTTTTGATGGAGATTGCTGGTTGCCTGGAGCATGGAAGGGCATGATCTTAGAGCAGGATCCACAGAAGACAGAAAGAAAAGACCATTTAGAGGGTGCTGCTATCTAGCAATGGTTAATGATTGAAAAGCACTGGATGTGAACTTAGGCAGCAGTGCAAAGGGAGGATGTAGCAGTTCCCCTCCCATTTCCATTTATTTATTATTATTTTGTTATATATTTTCTCTTGGTGGGAAGCACAGTCATCCATGATGATGTAAAGCACGTGCATGATGGCTGCTAGCATCATTGGATTGGCAGGGTCAGAGTGATCAGATCACTACATATGTTATTTCCTTGTTCTTCGGCCTAATGGGGCGTTCCACTTTATTATTGTATTTTTTTTTTAATTTTATAAGACATGTTTCATTAAATCTGAATTATGGCAATTCAGGGAAAGAAATTAGTCCATTAAAATTACAATGAAAACATCTTATAAAAAGGCTGTCAACCGCCATTTCTGCTCTGCTGGGTGAGGAGATAAGGAGGAGAGAGCAATGCGTCGTCTCCAAGTGGGGACAGCACCTGCGAAAGCGGGACCTGTCTGCCAGGTGCTCTGGAACAGGAGCCCCTGTCAGGGGGAGCTAAAGGGCTCCTGAGGGCTGACTGAAATTTTTCCATCAAAAAGCCTATTTCGGGTCTTTCCAAAGAGCTAAGAGAAAACAGCAGCATTGATGTACTTTCATATTTGGTCTCACTTCCTTCTGACCAGCCGGACAGCAGAAATGAGCAGGCAATTCCTGCTTGGATTTCCCTCCTGCAAAACCCCAGAGAGGGTTGAAGCGATGGCAACGTGCTGGAACTACAGCACCCTGGGTTCTTCTGGATGGGAGAAAGTTTTGAGCTGGAGAACAAGCACAGGCCCCGGCAGATGGGGAGCTGGAAGCAAGGACTATCCCCAAAGCCTCATTGAGGAAGGTTTTGCACTTTGAAACAGATTGTCAGAGACAGCTCGTACCACCAGGCCCAGGCTCCAGTGCTCCCCTACATTGCTTTACTCCTTTGGCAGCAATGGCATTCTCAGAGGAGGAAAGAGATTTTGGTAGAAATAAAAGTGGAAAGAAAAATCAACCCCCTTAAGCTTACTCATTTATGGTTACGTGGGATAGAAAGCTCACATCTGTTCTCCAGTCCAATTGCTGTATGATTGCTGCTGCCCTAAACTCTCTGCACCCCCTGAGCAAAACAGCACTGCACCCTCTCTGTGCTTGTCAGCAGTGTAGCAAAGGTCTGAGCTGGAGGGAAAAAAAAACATCTACCTGCAAGGGAATAAAGGTCAGTTCTGGTGAAATGAAATAGATTTTGAAACCGCATGTCAATTAGACACGTACAAAAGAAACTAATAAAGTTAATCCACTAAACCGGAAAGCTGTGATAAAGCAGCCTTGTCAGATACATTGCAAAAAAGGTGAGGAGGGGCTGGTAAACAGAAAGAGAAGCGAGGAATGGAATAAAACAAGGTACAGAGAAGAAATAGTGAGTAAAAGAGGAGATGCAGATAACTGTGATATTCATTCCTGAAAAAGTAAAAGCAAATGAAATGAGATCAGGATGAAAGGCAGAACCCAAATAATCCAAAATATGGAGTTCTGCTGTGTTGAACATAAGGAGGGAGCAGGTTCTTTCTTCACAGAGAAGATAATTGTCTTAAGAACCCAGGAGAGCAGATCTGTGTTTGTAAAGAGCACAGCGGCAGCGGCAAGAGGAGAAGGGGACGCCTGGGTGGGAAGAGGACAGCCTGACCGCCAACATCCGGGGTACTTATGCACTCGCCCAGGGACAGCGCGACCACCAGCAGCTGTCAGGCGAGATACACCCGCTGAGCCGAGGGTCCAGCTCCTAGCGACGCAGCGTCGGCCGACAGACTACCTCAGGCAGAAACAGGCAGACGCAGTGGTTCGGGTGCTCCTTTCCAGCGCGGGGCTGTACAGACACTGGTAACAATCTCCAGTCTCGTGGATGATCGACGGTGAAGCAACAAACTACAACCGACAGATCCGTGTGTTAGACCCGTGTGACCCATTCAGCTGGGATCGCTGCGGTGGCTGATCTGCAATCCTCCCACAAAGAGCTGCTGAGGACACCAGAAAATCTTGCTCTGATCAAAATGTTAACACAGGAAGCTGAAAATCTGGCTCCGGTTTTACTGCTGGTGCCTCTGAAGCCCGGCAAACGCTTGTTTGAAGATCTGCCCTCTCTGTCACTTTGTCTTCCAATTCTTTGATTTTTTTAAAGTGAAGATGACGCACTTCGACTCTCAGAGCATTCAGTCCTTGAAAGTCTGTTTCACAGTGGTAACTGCCTTTGTCCACCTGATCACCGATATGCAGTGAAATTCAGCAGCAGTTTACGTGCATTGGGCAAATATGCTTGTAAAAGTCCCGTTACAATTTATTGGATGCTTTTTGCTTCCTTCTGTGGTTGTGGGAGAGTGGAAATTGTTCTGTTTCATGCACACACAGTGAACACGGGGTACGACCAGAGAGTTCAGCCACCTCTGGGAAGTGGTGCCTTGCACACCACTCATGCAAGCAGACCTTCTACCGGCTGAAACGGACTGAACCGAGAAACAGCATGGTCTGCATTGTCGACCAGGATAAACTGGTTGCTCCACTGAAGCACTGGATCAGACCTGAGGGCAACTTAGATGGATCTTAGCCCACTCTGGTCATGGATCCAGCATGGATCTTAATGCAGCATGGACAGAACTTGAGGGAATGACTGAATGGTGCAGGATGTCAGATGTCACAGAAAAGCTGCTGTTACACGACACAGCCCCGTACCAGCCCTCAGTCCACACATCATATCTGAGTGAAACCATGGAGCTGGCCCCAACCAGTTTACCTGAGATGGACCTAAGATGGCAACCTAAGTCAATCCTTAGATCTACTTTAATTTCTTCTGCCTAATTTATCCTTCCACAAAACTGACTGCCCCTGGAAAAACTCCCCATCATTTCCTTTAGGGGAGTCTAGTCCAGGATTTGAAGAGGCAAACAGTTCACTAATGTTTTCCCCACCCCTTAAAAGCTTTCTCCAGTCCAGACCCTACCCTTGATTTGGCAACGCTTCTGGACACAGGCCAGAATTTGCTGGCTGGAGGTACAGTATGCCAGTGAATGGATACCCTGCCTTCTCTTTCCACTTCTATTTTACTGTTGCAATCGTTACGGTGCTGCAGGGCACTTCCTGAGTTTAATGAACATCAGGCGGGCCTTCCGCCTGACAGTTCATTAGTGCCTTCCAACAGAGAGAGCACCGCACTGAAGTCATTATTGATTTGTTACATGCACCACTGAAGGATTTCCATATGGAGAGGTAGTCAGTTGAGGTGACCCTGAAAACACAGACAGTCTCACATCAAACACCAAGCAGAAGGTGTATGAAAGAGCATCAGGGAATTTGGTACCATTAGCCTGGTGTCTCTGATTCGGCTTCAAGGATGGAGTGGAGGCCATGGGGCTGACACTGTCCTGAGATTTCAGGACCCTCGCAGATGCCATTGCATCAAATTGATTGCATTTCTCAAAGGGTTCTTATCCCCAGCACAGCCAAGGCTCTTCCAGCCACGGTCAACAAAGAGCTGGGTACGTCAGCCCAGACGTGAGAACTGAGGGCATAAAGGATTCTTCTAGTGAGATCCTACACATGGATTTCCAGTGCAAGAAAGAGGAGGAAGAGTATAACACTTCACTGCAAGAGGCAGACATCTCTCTGAGTGGCTCATTAGGAGAAAAGAAGGTCGATTAAAACTGGAATCAGAGAACTGCAATACTAACGTTACAAATATATGTGCAAAGCGGTCCTCTAGCCTCACTCTCACATTCTCATGCACTGGGTTTCTGTTCCCCTTGCCTCTTCTAAAAGGAGAAACAGGAATAGGCTGATTAATAAGGCTACAGAAAAACAGAGAACCAGCTCCAGACAAAGAAATACACTGTATTTAAACTAATTTCCATATTTTTATTTCCCCCCCCTAATTTTGACACTGATCTTTTCCCCTTTCCCTGTTTTTTGTTTTAAATGGAAAGTTTCTTCTTTCAAAACAACTTCTCTCTGTTTCCCCCCCCTCTCCTTTTCATCAATCTCAAAACACAGGAGTAAGCAGGTTCTCAGCTCCTCCAGTGAGGGAAATGTTCTGCTCAAATTTTCTCATCAAAACCTGGTAGGTGTTTATCCGATTTTTGTCACACACACCACTTAGGCCAAACCATGTCTGAGGAGGCATATTCATGACATGTATCAATGTATGTTTACTGCAGTGGCTTCCTCACCCTTTACTACTTTGCTCTGCCCTCTGCAAGAATTTTATTCAGCTTTACCCACCATCACAAGCACTGTATCAAGCCCAGGTTCGAATCAGAGCAGCACAGATGTGTAATAGGAACAGGCTACAAGGGAGCTGAAAGGGAGCCCTTGGGTACCAAACACCCAAGGTGCCTTGTACCTCACCGGGAGCACCCCAGCTTGGTGCAGTGAAGGAGTGATGCTGGCAAAGTGAGTCTGGTGCTTCCAGCCAGGCCTGAAGCAGGAGGAGGGGATGTGCCACGCTGCCCTCTGAATGGCAGTGCTTAAACATCGATGCAGACCCGTGCACGCTGTAGGGCAAAGGAGAAACAGAGGGGAACGTAGTTGCTCTTTTTTCCTGGAGAGTCGTACTGCAAAAGTATAAATGCCATTACTTTGCCCTGCCTCTGTATCTCACAGACAGAAACACACAGACATACGCCGACGCGAAATTAGTGCTGCACTTATTACTTGTCACCTGCAAATGGCACCACGTGTATTAGCAGATAGTGGTGTGCATGTGGCATGCAGCATCCAAACATCTCCCTAGCCTGAGACATAAAGGCAAGATCAGACCCAACTGCACTGGGAAGATGCCCCAGAAAGAACTGGGGGGGGTTGGAAGGGAAACAAACACACAGCTACCTCGTATGCCCTAGCATCCATACCCACCCAGGGTGGGTGTGGGGAAACCCTGACACCCCTTTCCCGGTAAACCTGCTCCTGTAATGCATGCTCTGGCAAAGCACCATCTCACAGCAAATCAGCACTGAAATCTGGAATTTAGCCTTAGTCTAAAAATATATATATTTAACATCCCAAATGCAAAAGCATGACCCGTTATTTACTAACTTGGGACACGTTAATAAAGATAATGCTTAATTATTCCTGAAATAGTTCAATGAAAAGGTTTCCTCAGCTACAAACACATCACATTCCTCCTCTGTTTGATGTCCTAATTACAAGTATCACCGTCCATCTGAGTTAGAACTAGATTAAGGCTCTGCTTGCATTTAAAGTAGCTGTTAGCTCTGCTTAATAGTGAGAGATGACTAATTGGCCATCATGTTGGTGATGAATGAAGCTGAGACATAAGGCAGTGCATGAAAATTACGTATGATTATTGCCAAAAATTAGATTGAAGAAAAAAAAACATGTACACGCACACACACACACCCCCCATCCTGTTTGAACACCAAGGCTGATCTGAAACCCACCGACAGTTCTGAATACAAGTGGAGGTGGGTTCAGACTGTAGCAGGCAGCTGAGTGTTCATCCCTGGGCTGGACTCATGCACCTCCACCCTCTTCACACATGGTGGGGTGTGCCTGTCATTGTGGGTGTGAAAGAAGCTGTTTGTCACGCTGCGGCTGGTTCCTTCCCCACCATCGCCACAGAGTAATAATCTTGTCACACCTCACAAGCTAAACGTGGTTTCTCCGACTCTCCATGTGGCACTGGCAGCACAGCAGGCATCCCTCTTCCCTTCCAGGCCGTGGCTGAGTGGCTCCCCTGTGTGCTGTTAGGGCGTGCGTGTTGTCGCAGGTGCTACTTTTCAGTGGGAACAGAAAAACCAAGGCCCTGACCACACCAGCTCATTAAAGGCTCAGTGCTCTGGAGGACTAAGGGTATCAGCAGGGCAAGGACTCGTGAGAGGAGTAGCGTCTTTCACTAACCTAGTGAGAAAGCTACCGAGCTTACAGGCATGAGGCAGACACAGAGAAACCAGCCTGCTGCTTCTCACAGCTGTCGCAGCTCCTCTGATGAAATCCATAAGCACTCTTCACAGGGGTGGTGGAAGGGGCTTTTAAGGCCACTGTGTGTATAAGATACTTAGACTCACTTCTTCCCAACCTGTTACTTCTAAGGCTACATCTACCTCTTCAGTCACCAACGGTCCGTGCTTGGCTGTTAAAGCACCTTTGTGTTCGACCCACAAGGCGGCTGCATGTCAGCTCAGGTGGACTCACTTCCTGAGTAGTTTTGAAGGCTTTTTACTGTGAAATGTTCACAAGTGCAAGTAGTACTCAGCACAGTGAAGCCTCGCCTTTTTACTGGAGCACAGGCTATGCAATGAATTGATAATAATAATAATATGCTTTTCTGTCTCACCTACTTTCTCGCCCCCTCCAAAACGAGCAGCAGCACTTCCTCCCCTGTTTCTCTCAGCTTCCAGATACAAATCTTTAAGATTAAACTTAAAGAACTTGCTACTGAAGGTAAGAAAAGACTTTGCTCTACCTTGGCATCATTGTTGGGACACTGATGACTGCAGAAATCCGTGATTAAGGTGGGAGGCTGGGACTGGACCACTCCATGCGAAATGTAAGGTAAAAGTTGCTATCTATTCAGAACACAAAAACAACAAAATCGTCTAGGGAAATTTCTAAGCTGACTCCTAGCTTGGATGTTCGGCCAGCCCTATCTGAGATGTGTGATATGAACACGTAGCCTAAATTTTTATCTACTCCAGCAGCTCATGAAGAGAAGTTACCAAAATGCATCATAGAAGGTAAAGTTTGCAATGGCAGGAGTCTTAATTCTCTCTGGTGCATTGGCTCAGTGTGACCAACCAGTGGAAACTGATCTTTCTCAAACAAAATTACAGACACTCGGCCAGTTTTTGCTGAGGGACATCCTCCCTGTTGATGGTTTATGACATGTTTTCGCAGCAAACCCCAGGTTCAGAAAGGAATGAGAAAAGAGGTCAGCGTTCTTATTCCTGTAAATACTTTCCACAGGAGAAAGGGCTGTGGGTCGACAAATCAACAGGCGAGTCCATTGAACATTCCACATAATGCAGCTGTTGATATAAGGGGGCTCAAGACGCTAGAGACTGTCCCGGCGCTGCTCCCCATCCACGTGTCACTTTGTTCCTGGCTGGAGTCTCACACGCAGTGCACAGGCCAGCGCTGGCTTTGTGCTTGCTGCTCTCTCAGACGTACTGAGCCCGTGCTTGGGCAAGGTTTTAGGAGTGCTGTCGGCACTGCAGGGATGCCCATGTTTCAGTCTGAGACAACTAGCTTGTTGTGACCACCCAGAGTTGATTTAAAGAGGATGCAGAGGTACAGTGGAGTCTCCTGTGCAACACAGAAGTCGTATATAAATATCTCAATATCTATGTGGGGCACTTTTTGCTGGTGTGTGCAAGTGGGAAAGAAAAATGGTCACGACACCAGTATCCCTTGGGGCTGCTACAGTCCATGCTAGATGCCAGCCCACGTGAGATACACTTAACGGTCCCCAATTGTCTGAAAATTCATAAATCTTCAAAATCATCCTAATGGCAAATATAAATCTTAAAAAAGCCCTTGCTTCTCACAGTCCTTTCATGCATTGCTTGGCAGTCAGCTTGTCCCCAGGATATGAGGAAGCATCTGTGTTTGCAGGGTGGGTGTGGGAGGAAACTGGCTTACCCATGAAAATATTGCCAATTGCACCTTTTATTTCATACATTTAGCCACTGAGATGAAACAAAACTGTGTAGAAAAACTAATTTCATCTGCTGCACAATACCATTATTACCATAATCTAGTATAAAAGGGTGAACTTCACAGCACTGGTAAATACATTATGAGAGTCATTTAAGATCCCAGCTCAACAGCTGAGCATACAGAGAGGCTTGCATTTTTGCAAACAAGGGCTTACAAAACTAATGCCTCCTTCCTGCTATGATCCTGACACTTTAGCTCAGAGTTACCCAAGGAATAATGAAACACCTGAGTGCATTGTTCCTTTTTTTCCATTCTTGGTTTTAAATACTGCTTTCTCTCCACCCTACCTATAAGCCTGGAACTGCATCTTCTTCAGTGTAGCCGCAAGGAAACTGCAGGACGATAATAGAGAAGACCTTGTCTGTTCCTGCCTCTGCCACCAGTTGCCTTGCCAGACGGCAAAAACACTGTACCGTGTCTGCTTAGCTGTGCAGCACCCCGGGGCTCTCGTTCTCTTGTTTGTACAACATGGAGTGCAGGGGGTAAAACACTGTCAAAAGGTGCCTGCAGCTGAAAGCACGCCAGTAATTAGTAATAGCCCATGGCCCCCCAGCTCCAGGCTCAGCACATCATCTGTCAGCTCAGCAGCCAGCGTGCATTTCTCTGGCCAGACAGCCTCTCTCCCAGGACAAGAACCAGAATTGCAAAATACAGGCCATGTTGTGACAACCGGATGGAGATGCGTAAGCACACACAGGTTTATCCAGCGGCTACATTTTCCTCGTTGCTTCAAACGAAATAGTAAGTTTCTAGCAAAAGCCTTTACGCAGGAACATTTTTCACTGCCCTCCCACGAGCCAGTATCACACCGTATTTTCTTCATTCGCTGTGCTGCATCCAGGGGGTATTTTCCACGCGTCCTGCACTCAGTCAGCAGTTATGCCTCTGTGCACCACAGACTGACGGGTGAACTGTGCATGTCTGATACCTCGTACCTCACACTGAGCTTGTGGTTTCCCTACAGTTTCCCTACATCTTTTCTCCAACTCAACAGGGAACTCCTTATCAATCACACCTTCTGCGAGGGTCAGTTCCTGACCCATCTGACTTCAGCCACCCGCCATGCGATAATGCATTAACACTGCTGTTCACACCAAAGCAGACTTGTGTGCTCACCAGAGTAACTCTGAGATTAAAAGTCGAATTGAAACTAGCCGGACTTGTGCCTGTTTATAGATGCTGCTCACTCCTGCAGAATATATTAAAGGCATGACTGTCTGGTGGAGTTAAACGTTTTGCCCTCATCTCAAAATCATAGAGGAAGGGTGTGAACTCCTCTGAAATGTCACATCTGGAGTTCGCACTACGGCATAGGTGAACTCACTTTCCTTAAACACCTTTTATGTACGCTGCAGAAGTACACAGCCCTCCAGGAGACCGCAGCACACAGCAAAAGCCACTGGCTTTTAGTCACCTGACTTCACTGAATATTGTCCTCAGTTAATCTTGTGCTGAAGATGATCTCTGAAGTACCAATCATGCAAAAATCGACTTTATGTTTGAAGGACAAATGCAAAGTCTCTCTTACTGTCCTTTTATAACACACACTCCATCACACCTGACACAACAACTCCTGTCAAATATTGTAGCTTAAATAGCTCTGTTGGTAAATGATAAATACAAGAGCATCATTTGGATAACCTTATAACCTGGAGAGAAGAGGGTGCTCTGGATTTATTGTTACATTGTTTAATATTGCTTCATTTTGTCCATATAGAAATACTGGAGTTGTTCATAAAGGTGAACCCTGTAAATCAATAAAGACATTCTTGGTAAATCTGTTTTTTAGCTGGGACAGATTTTAGCTGCATTGCTAAGAAGTTCAGAGGGGCAGAAGCTGTTTTTCCCCCAAATGAAAAAAGAGCATTGCACGGAGACAAGTGCTTTCTGCTTCAGGTGCCAAGAGATGGAAGTCTGCTGGTCGGGAATATCTTCCCACAGGCTGTCAAACCCCCATGGTGTTCAGAGGCAGCAGCACGCAGCGAAAAGCACGCGCCGCAGAAGAATCCTTCCAGAACACCTCTGGGCTTGCCTGAGTCTCTCTAACGGCAGCACTGAGTTTCATCGCTCCATGCTCAGGAGTCTGACCTGCTCGGGTCTGTAGCTCAAGCCAGGGCGCTTTAGCACTGGTGCAGTGCCCAGATCCTGCTTTCCAAATGTCTCGTGTGGGCTGCATTAATGCAACAGAGGCATCTGCACGTAAGCCTTGTCAGTGGGCAAGCTGCAGGGATGTGCTCGTCTCTTTGAGAAGCATTTCTACACTGGTTTCCTCTCCTCCAGAGGAAGGCAGCTGGTTGACAGGTGGACCCAGGATCTGGCCACGGGCACCAGTGGGAAGCATCTCACAACCTAAGCCCTCTTACCCAGATTCTCCCTTGCAGGGCAGGATGTCCTTTGGTATTCAGTTCAGAAGGTGAAAACATGAGTGTAAACCCAGACTTCAGCATCTGATGACCTAGGGAGCAGAGGCTGCTGTTAAGTCTATTCTGGAAACTAGTGGAAGAGATTCGAATTGTATTCCTACAGCTTGTTTACGTTGGGCTTTTCTGCTTGCTTCTTTGAAGTGCCTTGATTTTGAAGGTTTGTTTGGGGGTTTTATTGTTGTTTTTCTAATAAGCTATGTACTGCAATTTATTCTGTATCACAGAAACCAGAGAAATGTCTCTGAGAGAAAGACAACTCATGCAAAGAATGACTCAGACGTACATCCCATCCCGCAGAGAAGAACAATGCTCGTGCCGGTGCAGCAGAGCCTGCTAAAATCTGTAACAAGGCTGCTGGAAAACAAGAAAAAGGCTGGACGAGGTATAGAAACAAAAGCCAAACTCTCTGATCAAAGAATTGAATTAGAGACAAGAAAAGAAGAGAGAACTGGCTGACAGTCAACCAAATGCCCTGCAGGACTTGGAGAACACAATTTAATCTCTCTTTGCTTCAGTTTTCCATCTGTAAAATGGTTACCGGCCACCTTATCCACTTAGTCTATGGGAGGCTGGGGTCAGAGATGGTCTCTCATTATATGTCTGCACACTTCCTAGCCAAGTGAATCCCGTATTTCTATGAAGGTAAATGAAGAAGAAATTCTTGAATACCGGGACAGTTAAATCAAATTTCTAAATGATTTTGTGTTTCACTGTTAACTGGCTGTGGGCTCTTACTGAAGCTTTTTCAACTAGGGAGACATTCTGGACCTCTTTTTCCCAAAGCCAGACCAACTCTCTGATCTCAACCAGCAGATCAGTTTATGTCCTCTAAACAGTCCTACCTCCCTTCCCACACAGTGTAAGTCCAAGGCAAATTATATCACCAGGCAAATGAGAAGACAATCTGGTTTTGATTTTCATTCAGTCTCCATCGCCTTAGCTGTCTTAATACACCGAGGACCCAGTGGCTGTAAGCTGAGACTGAAATACTTAAATGGCATCTGAAACACAAATATTAACAGGGAGAGGAGCTATTCCCTGGAAGAGCTGACCAAAAAGCAGTGCTAATTCTCCATTACTTAGATCCAAAATAGAAGAGCGTAAGAGGAAGCACAACCTACTAGACTCAGTGCAGAGGTCAGTCACAGAGCTGTTCTGAGCTTGACAGGTGCCAGAGGCCAGAGCAGAGCAACACGCAGGTTCTTTCTGACCAGCTAACCTACAGGACTGACTCTTACTCATACGGAGTGTCTGTTGCCCTACTATCAACCGCGGCAAAGGGACTTGCACCACTCTTGGAGGCCACTAGAGAAATACACAGTAGAAAAGCACGAGACCCATGACTAGGATTACAAGTCCAAACTGCATGATTTATGGCAACACAGTCACTCTGACCACAGGGTTTTCTAGGTAACAAAAGAAAACTCTTTGTCATCCCACGCTCTTAAAGAGTTCATCTGCAACTGAATCCCCACCCACCTGCCCAGCTTCCCCAAGCTGCCTCCTCAGGTGGGCAGCCCATTTCCCAGACACAGAAGCCCTGCTGCCCTGGCTGCGGTTGCAGGGTGATGGGCTCTGTCTCTGCCATGAGGATGTTTGGTTTGACACAGCTGCTCTACACATGCAGGAGCCTGGCGCTCAACATGTTAATGCAGATCCCTGCTGGAGACCATTCATCGATGTTGATAGCAGTCCACAAGATTCTTAACCTCTGTCTAATACTGTCATGCTGAATAGATGGTCTGCCCTCGTGTTTGCAGCTTTCACTGCCTTGTCACGTAATATCTTCAGGGGCCAGAGGCCACACCACTGCTTCTATCAATCCAGCTGCGTGCCCTGCCTTATTGCATTAGTCCTTTACATCTCTGTCAGACTCTGGTAGGCAGTCAAGGATGTTTACTGATATCCACTGCACAGTCAATCTCAGAGTGATCTCGGTATCTATGACCCCTCTCTTTACAAATCACATTGGTTGAAGGCTATAATTATGGGATATAATTAGAAGTGGAGTTTCATTTAATGGAGGCAGCAACATGTCAAGCGCCCCAAGAGTCCACCAAGCTGCAAGCTATGATTCCTCCTCACTCTCCTCTGCTGCTGCTGCTGCTGTTTTGGAGCACATAAAATGCCTGTTGCACTGAGGATGACCTAGATGATGCTGATGACCTTGCTTCAGATGTTGTATCTCCAGCTAAGAAGTAAAGCTCTAAATATGAGTTTAGCCCATCATTACACCTATCAGATCTTACAAGACAGCTTCAGATCTTACAGGCCAATGGACTGAATCCGCTGGCTTTCAACAATTCCCATAGTAGGATCCCTCCCTTTTCCAAGCAAGCCTGTCCAACCCCAGTACGTACTCAGTGCATGCACTTTTACTCCCTTCCCAGGTCGCGAATTCAAGTAGAAATGAATATGGCAGTGAAGTCCCCCGTATATTAAGACATGGAAGGTGGTCCAGTCTTCATTATATTACTTGTCTTGAGGGAGGTTTGTTCTACCTCTTGACAATCCTGCAGTAGCAAACAAACTCTGGAGAAGATTCAGTGTACCTATGCATTTAGCTGTAAAATGTCTTTGGAAAGACGGAGTGCAGTCTACATCTCTTGATCAACCTAAACTTGTCATGTCCTGGTAGATTCTAAAGCAAATCTTTTCTGGACTATCAGCACTACAAAAAGAAGTCACTACCATGGAGCAGGAGCAAAATCCAAAGCAGAAAAGAATAAAAAGCACCTGTGAGAAAGGTGACAAAAACCAAGCTAGTCTGCATATATTCCTCCTACAGTGCACCACCCAAGCGTCCCACCCTGCATCACCAGGGCATAGTGAAAGGCCTTGGCAGCTCTTTGGGAGCAGTCAGTCTTTGGCCCTTCTGCTGCAGCAGGCAGTAACAAGCCCTAAGATGACTGAGACGTGAGCCTTTGTCAGCCACTGCGACAAGAACAGCAAGGACTCTTGCACCACCTGGGACAGCACCACTGGTAACTGCTTGGAGGAACGTACTCATCACCAGGCTGTCGTGCCACCCAGGTCCTGGGACCCCATTCCTCTCTGGGCATGGCAGCCAACACAACTCAGCCGTCCACAGCTGCCTGGGATCCAGCATGTGCCAGCACAGGGCTTATAAATATCTCAAGGGTGGGTGTCAGGAGGACGGGGCCAAACTCTTTCCAGTGGTGCCCAGCGACAGGACAAGGGGCAATGGGCACAAACTGAAGCAGAGGAAGTTCTGTCTGAACATGAGGAAGAACTTCTTCA
>Ga0181612_162361_pt1 | contig 14012 bp, 7 predicted proteins | sample HoacroProtozoa21_FD_119630 | JGI IMG/M metagenome (GOLD analysis project Ga0181612, IMG submission 119630) | Hoatzin crop microbial communities from Cojedes, Venezuel. Combined Assembly of Gp0051906, Gp0051904, Gp0051908
AACGAAGATGTGTGGTTTGAGCTTTATCTGCTTCAGATTATTGTGGCAGTTTTTTTCCTTCCATAAGATAATTAAAGTGTTAGAGTAGTGCAGTGAAGTATAGATAGTCTTGTAAAGGAGAAAGAATAAGTATTCTGTGATAAAGATTTTTTCTTCCCAGTATAGCAAACCACAATAAAATCCTTTCTGGAATAAGACAGGGCTAAGTTTGAAAGCTGAACCTGAAAAACAATGAATTGTACATCAGTACTATTCTTTGCCTTTCCAAAATCCTCTACCTGAAACCCACCGTGCATTTTATACAGTTACAGACATAAAACAAACAGACCAAGTAACATTGATAAGGTTACATACAGTGTCTGTGGCAGAGCCCAAAGCAGCCAGATCTTCTTGCATCCAGGAGGATGCTTCAGCCAAACCAAATCCTTTGTGACTTCGCAAGTCTGCAATAGAATGCATGGCTTCTGGGCAAGGCAGAACGAGAAGGAAACTTTCTCTGGAATCGACATCTGGGAAGCAACTGTTTCAGCTTTTCAAAAATGAAAAAAAAAAAACCCCACCAAACAATCATTTCCCAACCTTTAAGCTAAAGGATACTTTTTCCTAATGACTCACGATAACTGTCATACCCTGAACCTGCAGACACACATTCCGCTGACTACAACCCACATCACAAAATCTGTTTCTTTAGCGTCATACTGGCTCTCTGGGACCCCAAGCACAAGGAATTATGAAGCTTATGGGTTATTAGAGCCAGCAGGAAACAAACACGTTGCTGAAAGAAAACTTCTGTCCTCAAACCAAAATACTTCCTCTAATATTTCAGTACATTAATATCAATACAGGAATAATTCTTAACTTGAAATGGGCATCTATACCTCTGCATAGCCATTTACCCACCTGCCAAGCTTCAGAAGGATATCTAAAATCTGGTGAACGGATCCTTATATAAATTTCACTAGCCCCAGCTTTGCCCTCCTGAGCCTTAGTCATGTTTGCCCTTTTCATTCTTAATGCCAAGTAACAACACATTCCCTACCAATGTGGTTATGTTCATAAATATTTAGAACTAGCTGAATGAAATCATGCTTTGTTCCATCCACTCATCTACACTTAAGTGTGTCAGAAAGCCGAAACTATTATACTGCCAAATAGAAAGAACTTCATGAAAGATAAAGCAATACAGTTCAACTTTGCTCAAATAGAGTTCAGCCAATTTTCATCAGCTGCAGATCTAGTTTTGTACATAGTTTACATTTAGGACCTCATAACACCACTTGCTTCCTTGGTATGCTATGAGGTATCCAGACTACCTGTTTTGACTACTCCGGTTGCTATGGTTTCTCATGGTTTAGTTGAGAAGTCTCTCACAAACTTCAGAAGCTTCACACACAACCTTACACACCCTCCTCGCACTGGTCCCCAAAAGACTTTATCCTCACTAAGCTTCTGTGTCTTGTTAAGCATTGATAACGATTGTCCAGTCTCACACATAAGAATGGGGGTAGGCTATTTGGTCCATTTTTTCCCAGCCCAGTGTACGTCAAATTCTATCCCAGTTATGAACTGTGATGAGTTTCAGCCGTCTGACAGCTCTTTATCCATTATGTTTGTATGAACTCAGTAGATTGGTGCTTTCTCCAAATGCACAGTTCAAGTACAGAACACCACAAGTACTGGATTTGGCTTTTTGGCTCAGGGCTTTGTTTTTTTTCCACAGTTGTTTACAGACTGAAGGAAACTTTAGGATGGGAAGAAGGCAGCTCTAAATCCTCTCTCATTTCATCTTCATCACATCAAAAAAACAGGCCTTAGCACCAAACACTGATTCTACTGCAGTAGCAGCAGGCCAGTTTGTTTGCTTCTAACATCTATTTAGAGACAATGAGGCTTTACCATTCTCATTTTTGCCCTGTATTTCTAATTACTAGTAAGACTGGATTGTCTTTTTTTGAATACAGCTATTAGATATAGACTCACGTAATTTCAACAGCTCTGCAGTGTATTCATTATTTCTTGTTGCTGCTTCTTTGCATTCCTGCACACTGGACACTGAAATTGCCTTTTAATGAAGGTTTTGGCTTGCTGCATTTAACCTCATTGATCCTGGATGGAAATAAAGTTTCAACTTGTTGGATTCCGGTTTAAAGTGTGACACAATGGTCTATTTTTTGGGGAGGGGTGTGGAGGGGGGAGGAATCAAGAAAAGCCCAAGTTCTCAAAAGGATTGAGAGAAGACCAGTGCTGGAATTCACTGAACTAAATATGCTTGTTTGTGGGGTTTTTTTGCAATGAGGAAAGCTTCACCCCAATTGGGGCCACTTATTTTCATATATATGTATTCCCTGCCTGCCTTATCTTGTCCCTCAGATAACAGTAATTCTTTGTTATTCCCTGTAGTGATAATACAGTTTCCTAGGATTTAGATGCTCTGTCTTCAGTATACAGATTTTATACATTTCAGGTTTACTTTTGGTTTCTTTGTTGATTTTCCTTGTTAACTAAAAAGGAAAAAATCATTGAAAAAGAAGATATTAAATATTATCAAAGTTCAGAAGAATAAGGGAAGACAGTCTTGCAATAAATGCCCTGATGACCCCCAAGACACAGACACATCATTTAATATTCTTTGTGTCCAAGTCTCCTCTTCAGAAATCCAGCGATATCAGTAAGTCCTCTATTTCTTCCAACTTCAAGGCAGAAACTACCTTACTTTCCAGATCCTCTGCACATAACACAACAGATTAAAGTGGGGCCTGTAGTAAGACAAGTATTGAGTAAAACCAATGCAATTGCGGACAAAATTTGACCAAGGATGCTCAGTACATTAGCCGCATCCCAGTTATTATATATCAAGCCTCAAATCAGAACTAAGTTCAGCATCAAAAATCAACCACATAAACCCAAATTTTCCACAAACCTGGGATTTAGTGACATATTAACATATGGTATTAAAGGCAGGATACTACTGACTGAGCATGCGTTTCAGTATATCCCTGTGACTGGTATGTTGGAATAGCTCCTCAATGTCCAGCTACTGTGAAAAGTATTTATGAAGCATACTGAGATGGATTAAAAAGGAAAAGAGGAGGAGGAAGCTAAGTCACTGGCCTATCACAGCTTCTCCGTCACTTTCCTATCCCTATTTGGAGGGAACGGGAGCTTTTCAGATATCTGCATGCAGGAGAGGCTGTAGGTCTGAAACCTACGTCAGCAACCCGCACTCTTGCCAGCTGCCCTGCCAGACACAAACTCTGCCTGGTGGGAACCAAGTTGTCATAGGACCTGCTGAGTTTGTTATTTGTACTGCGGTGTTTAAAACTGCTGCAAGGAAACCCAGGGGATATTAAGCAGAGCTGTTCCTTCCCTGTCATGACATGTAAACATGAACAAATCCGGGGTCTATCTGGAGAGCATCAAAGTCAGGTAACACTTAGCCCAGTGCAACACCCCACAGCTGTGGGGGACTAAAGTGTGAAAGAGTTCTTGTTTTACGTAGCTGCTGTGAAACGTCACCCTGCCTGGGGTTAGAGCATGTGTTGACTGTGCTTCCACACCCTGAACCTAAGTCGTCCTTCTTCTAGCTGCCTGGAGCCAGGTTGTTTCAACTTTTTGTTTGCTTTAAAGCACCCTTCTGTCCCACTTTTCTTGAAACAACACACACCCTGCATGCCAGACACTGCTAAGCTAGCACTCCTGACTTGATGCATGTTCTGGCCTCATGGAGAATGAAGGAATCATTTCTTTAATGTCACAGTCCGAGAGACTGTACACAGAACAGACACAAATGAAGTGGACACACCATTCTCCCAAACTGTGCAGGTATCCACACAAACATCTGCTGCTGTCTCAGCCACAGATACTCCAGCCTCGAAGCACATCAGCAGACTTGCTCTTTTCATGTCTCATAGCCCTGATGCGAATTGCACAGAGAGACGAAATAGTGGGGCAGATCTTAATCCTTACTTGTGTGAACTATCAGATTGACAACTCATGTGTTTATAGACTGTTGATATGAGAAAGGTCTACAAGAAAAGACTCTACTTGGATTTACACTTTATAAGGATATGACATCCTATAGTCTAAGTATGTGGCAAATATATTTGTATTCCGGCCAGATTTCTACTCTGATACAGCACAGCTGATTATGGTGAAGTCATGTTGAGTAACAAGCTGGCCTTCTCTCATTAGTTCATCATTTGGATTTGCCCTTGCTATTTTAAAAGACCTGCCTGGGGTTTCCCATACCGGATATGACCTCCAGGCTGCCCTTTCTCTGTGATGACACGATAGTCTCTAATTGCAAGCCCTTGAGAAAATTTTGTAAGAACATTATGCACCACTCTTGATCAGCCTTCCTCTCACTCAGCTCAGGTTCAAAACAGTTGGCTCTGATTCAGCTGCAAAAGTCAGCTAGAAGACTATACAATTTTGTTATTCTAACAGAAAACCTGAATCCACACACCACATCTTTCCTCCAGATGGGGAATTCCTTCTGTACAAAACTCTCTTTAAAGTGTTGATTAGTAGTTACTTTATGAAAGAAAAGAGAAACTGCTTTCCTTTAATCCTCTATAGAAACAAGTTAATTTTTTTTTTCCACAGTGAGGGTGGGGTGCTGCATCTATCGAGTATATCTGTAAATCAGAAATACTATTAATTCTCTGCAGAAGTCCAGACCCCTCTGAAAGAAGCTTCAGGTCCTCTGCAAATCCCAGAGGCCCTCAATGGGCAGGATGGACAGAGCAATCATTTTTTCAGAGCCATGTTAGAATAACTGGATCTCCTCCCACTTCATCCCAGTAACATCATAAAATAAGCATGTGTTTCCTTTACCACTTACTCTTCCACAAGTGAAGAATGCTTTCATCACGACATGCAGATGAAGGCTCTTCTTGCACTTTTTGTGTATCTTTCACTGGAGAAGTTAGACCACCAAAATAAACTGAGTGACAACTAATGATTTTTATTGTCTACCTAACCCCAGCACTTTCTTCTACATCCACTGTCAACTGTCCCCTCCATAGGACATGTATTGTCACACAGCTGGTGTCATGAGTCACCACTGACAAGTGAATGGAAGGCACATGTGAAAAACACTTTCTTAAATAAAAGAGCTGTAGGGGGAAGGCTTGTGTATTCAGTAGGGTTCTCACTCTTAGTAAAAATATCTGCAAAAATTTCAGATGAGGAGTGGGGTAAGCTGTTTATCCTATTATTTCACTTCATTAGCCCTAGAGCCTTGGCCAAAGGTATAGTCAGCAAAAGATTTTGGTGCTCACACCCTAAGCAGAGGCCCTGCTTCAGGTGTCTGTCTCTCCCAGACCCACCCCCCCCAAAAAGCTATAAAGTCTCATTTTACCACTGGAAACGACAAAGGAGGTGAAATCAGTTTGGAAAATTAATTCCAGAGGAATTCCTTCTCTAACTGAAAGATTTCTGTGTGGAGACCATTGGGAGAGCCATATTTTTAGTAGGAATGGGCAGGGATGACAAAGATACTGTTCAGATGGAAGACAGAATAAAAATGTTTTATATCAGAAAAACTATCACAGATACCTGACACTTGGAGTACAGCCTATGTGTAAAAATAGAGAAAAAAATCTTCTTTGAGAGTTTCTGACCCTTCATATCAACATTTTGTTTCAAGATGTACGCATATCTTTACCAGGTGCTTGTTAGAAAAATACTCAAATTTAAATCTTGACTTAAAAGACAAACTGGCACCAGAAAATGTATACCTAGGTAAGAACACAAAACTGCTATAGCTACAGTCAAAAGAAATACTTATAGCACCTACTAAGGGGAGAAAACCATCTCCCCTCACACATCATAATCATCTGAATGGAGTCGGTGGTTTCTAAAATACCAGAGACAAGAAAGCAGCTCTCCTCAAAAGGGTGATGCAAAGAGATTCGGAAAACAGACAAGTTACAGGTGGAAAAGCCTCTGATACCCCAAACTCTGCTATACGACACGATGAACTTCAGGTATGTGCCTGTATTTATCCTACTCAAAAGAACCCACTGAAATCCAAAATCTTCAAATTCATGGACCCTGAATGAATTTTAAAGTGCAGTGTACTCTTAAAAGTTTTGCTGAATCAAGGCCTATAACATGCAGTGTCAGCAGGTGTAGAGATGCAAGCATAATGCCTAATTGTAAACTATTTGAAATTATTGGTGACAAAGGATAAATATGCATCAAAAATGCATTAGTAAAGGTTTTCATGTAATCTTAAGGTGAAGGTCATGTTCATTGGATCATAATAGCTCTCTTTTACCATCATCCCGTGTCTGCGAATTCCCTAATTTATAAGGATGAACATTTGGTTCTCCTCACTCTGTTTCTGCATATTCAAAAAAATCCTGAGTTACACAAACAAATCTCTTTCCTTGCACAGGAAGAGAATAAAACATCACTGTACAAACTGTAGAGAAGATTCTTAATTGTACTAATGCTCACTTGAGTTGCCTGCCCTGGCAGGAGAGCAAGTGAAATGGATGGCTTAAAGCCTCCTTATGGCACCAGTTTTGTATGAACGGGCTTTTATTTCAAATGAGAACCACGACTTCAGTCTTTATCCTGTCTTGTACTTTGCCCTTCCAAATATATACACACAGTTCACAACCGCACTGTTTACAAAACAAGTTGTTCCAGAAGCAGTGAAACAGACTGGATTCCTACTGATTTGTGTCCTTTGCTCCTGAAATTGCCCCATTGCCCTTCCCTGCCCCAATACTTCTACCAAGCATAAGACATCATGTTCTGTTCCTGTTTAAGATCTACAGCGTCCGAACTGACTGTGACCAAGCTGTGTCACGGCTGAATTCTTCCTGCCTTTCCAGTAGCGGGCACACAAATTTGACTCTTCTGCTCTGCATAGTTGCTGGGTTCATGAATGTGTACAGGTTTACTCACATCAAGAATTTCACCCCTCAACCATCTGATCAGAATCTGCCAATATGTTTAAGACACACATGGAGTACAGGGCGAGGAGACATGACAGGCAGGGTGGATGGTTAAATTCACAAATACGTAAGTTGTATAAACCTCATTTCCTTAGGAAAACATGCTAAAAATAGAGTCAATAAAAAAGACAAGGCAGCTTGGAATGCTTTCTTTTGCTTATTTTCAGCACAGCTGATGACTTTCGGAGTTAAATCAAGCCATACTATTTTAGTCTCTGCCTAATAACGGGATTTTAAGCTTCGTGTGAAACAAGACATTACCTAGAACTTCATGGAAAGGTAAATAACTGGACAGTGCGGTACAACCATGGCAAAAAAACCTTTGATCTCTTGAACAGTATCTGAACCTTCAAGATAAACCTACTATAATTAAACAGAGCCGCTGAGCTAGGTCTACGCCCCTATAGCTAACTGCAAGAAAGATCACGTTTAACACGCACGTGCCAGGGAGAGAAGTGGTTTCTCAATTACTCCTCTTTCTAACTGGGTAGTACGCAGAGAGAAAAAGGGAGCTTTGCTGCAGAGAGTTTGGAAGCAAGTCACTACCCATTTCGAGCAAAGGAAGAGATGAGGTCTGTGGTCTTGAGGAAAAAAGTCCACAAAAAAGAAATACTGTGAACTACTTATTTCTCTTTTACTCTCCCATAGAAATGCCTGTGCCGTACTAACAGTTTACATGCAAGGGTATGTGCAAGCAAATTACATGTCTCCTCCACCTGCAACCCATGCTGGCAGGTCACCAGCCAGCTAATACACAGCTATGACAGCCCAGCACTAAACCCAAGGTGATACATCCTTCTCTGTACCACCTGGCATTTTAATGCCATTTTAACAGATACAGACTTCCTCTAACCATGCTGGTGCACATCTGCCAGCTTGGAGCTCATGCTGTACAAGTACGAGATTGTCTCCTCCTCTCTGTGCAGACATTATCAGGCTTACCTTAAGCCAGTTCGGAAACAGATGAGCTGAAACTGCATTAAGGCACTCAGAAGAACATCCATAGGAGGATTTACTGCAAAAAACACAAGAGAATGAACTTTAATGGCAGTAGTTATCCCTGTAGACAAGTCTTGAGCTACTTTGTTCTCGGCACTACCCCAACAGCAAGGCAGCAAGAAATTCCCTTTTCCCTGTGCTGGCTCTGCATCTCTAGACTAGGTCACACCGCAAAACTACTTACAATAAATCCTTATGAAGGCATCAAAAGCCCTAACTACACTAAACTTCGATTCTTTTTTTTTTTTTTTTGCTCTACACAGCAAATTCCACCTCCCCTACAGATCCATGACCTAATTCCATCTCAAAGGATCCAGTAGCAGTACACAGAGAAAAACCAAAGAACAATCTGGAATTACGGCACTGTATCTTTCACACAGGACTTAAGCTATTTCATCCTTGATATGTTATTGTTACTCCCGACAGCTCTCTGCATGTGATTTGTGGCACGCGGCAACGACACAGGGCATGATTGTTGCAAATGTTGTAGCAACAACTTAACAAATTCCTGTTAAGAGAGATCAAGGCAACATGACATTTGCGGAGAGCAGGATTAAGATGCTTTTGTGTGATGCTCCAGAAGGCTTAGGAGCTCTTGACAATTGTTTGGAAAAGAGTGACTTTTTTCTTCCTAGGAAGAGATTCTTAAGCAATAAAATGTGTTATCTACTTCTACAAAAACCAGTCACACAGAAATATCGCTGGCATTGCGGAATTCACGATGAAGGAGGCAGTAATGGGAAGCAGATGCAAACACTTTATGGTTCAGGAGGCCAACCCAGACCGACAAAGTGGGTACATTCAGCTAGAAAGGAAGTGGGAACACCTCCCAAAAATATTCTGCTGACTTGACTTCATGTCTGCTGGTGGAACTCAAGAAATCTTCAATGGTTTAAAGACAGCTGTGGCAAAGTCTAGGTCTTCAGATCTTGTGGAGACAATTACGCTTGATAGTGGGATACAAAGCTGATTCTCCGCACGCTCTTCTATTAAAAAAATTATCCAATTAAAATTCACACAGCACATTCAATTTCTTGATTTGGAAGACAGAACAGACTCTGAACGAAAAGCTGTTGTTCACATGTATTTTAGGAATCTCTTTCCTGCACTACTCACTTGCCTGACAGCTTCCCAGTGTGGACTCGCGACGTTCCTCGTGAAATAAGGCCAATTATTGCCTTCACTAAAGATACAAAGCACAGAAAAATTAAGGTCTAGATATTGTGAAGTGGGATCTTGAAGGAATTTGGGCATCTAAAACAGCTCCAAAAGCCCCCTTAACTTTGTTGTTATTGACACTTTTTCCAGTAAAAAGTCCCTTTGCTATCTAAGGCCCTGTTTCTTTATTTCACAGAACATTCATTTAGCTCATTTACTGGGACGGGCTCTCCTTAACCACGGGCCACTTTGTTCCCCATCAGTTGAAAGATGGCAATGGGGAACAATCCCTCTAAAGCCATTTCACAGGGAAGAACCAAACAGTCACTGACTCGACAGAGCAAGTGTGCACACAGCTTATGCACTTTATATTAAAGAGTTGTCGTGGTTTGGCCCTGGTCAGCAACCAAAGGACTCCATGGCTGCTCTACTGCCCCTCCCCCCACCAGGCTGGGGAGAGAATGGGGAGAAAAAGGCCAAACCCGCAGGGCAGGCTAAGGGCAGTGTGACAGACCGGCAAAGGGAACGGACAGGAACAGCAACAACACTAACAAGAAGAATACACAAAACCAACGGCAATGCCCAGAGTAACTCTCACCGCCCGCTGCCCAGTGCAGCCCCAGCTGCGAATCCCCTCCCCCCGGGCAGGCCCACACCTTGGACCCGAGCGTGACATCACTGGTGGAGAATAACCCACGTGTTGGGGCAGTTCAGGTCAGGCAGCCCGGCCGTGTCCCCGCCAGGCTTCCCCGGGGAATCAACCCCATCCCAGCCAGAGAGGAACAGCGTAGTTGAAGTAAATTCAAATATTTAAAACAAAAGTTTTTGACATTTCTATCAAATAGAATCACATCTGCTTACGGAGTTACCCACTCATGAGGTCATCAGCACACATACAGCACACCCCGTATTACCTGCAAAATGCACCAGTTTAAGCTGCCGAAAGAAAATGAGCAAAGCACACCAGATTAAACCCCAATGGAAGACAAACAATCTTCCACCTTGTGGCAGTTTTTGCTGATCCAGCTGATGAGCAGTAACACCACCGAGGCTGCAGCTATCAGCTTCAGTGATGTCTCACAGCTCAGCCTCAGGAGCTCACATCTGGCATTCCCACTACTGAAAGGATGCAGAGGAAAATTCGTACCTTTCCCATAACAGTCAGGTGTTATACTAACAATCTCTGAAAAAAGAGACACTAAGAGATAACACTAAGCTGATAGAAAATAGGTGTGTCAAACTGAGCCAGCATGTCCTGGATTTTCCACATCCTTCCTCCTTTTTCCATCTAACTCCCCACTTAAAACCTGAAAATTTTTCCAAGAGTTTAGTGTAAATAAGGCATACTTTATATAAAGATTAATATATATCTTCAATAATAATATAACAATAAGAATAATAAAGCAGTAAAAGACACTTTAATTACCAGCATAATCAAATCCCTAGTAAATTTGAAGTAAGCAAGTGAAGTGTGTCACAACCTCCACAGCCAAAACACACTGACAGACAGTAAGGCAGAGAAGTAGCACTGCGATTCATAATTCAACTACCTGAAAGTTTCAGCTGATGATTTTAATGATTTCTGAATGCACAAATGCTGTTTTATCTACAAATTCTCTACTAAAATTGTTGTATAGATCATGGAGGCAAAACAAATGGATTACTGTAGAAATTATATGGTGTACCATTGAAATAACTATACAGCCTTACAGAACTCAGAGATTTTTAAAGTTTAGAATACTCTGTTAAAGATGTGGCTAAGTACCATGAAACAGCTTATGAAGCCTATGGAAAAGATCTTTCTATTGAACTATTTTTCCCCCTGCAAAGCAAGGAACCTTGTGAGAAAGCACGTCCAAGAGGTCTGTGCCAGACCACCTACCGACCTGTTCAACGCACGCCAGGAGCTGCAGGATGCCAAGTGGGCCAGTGGGTTCCTCTGCCCAGATGAACCGCTTGTGTCCCAGCAAGGGCAACAATTCAGCTACAAGACAAAGGACCATTTCATTTCTCCTGCTTTCCTGCTCCACTTATGTGTCTGCCTATGAGTCTCTGTTGTTAAAAGCAAATGATTAATTGGGCACTGGGGAGCTGTCAGTATTATTTTTTTTAACGATGGACTTTTCTCAACTCGGATGCTAAGCACTTTAAGATATTTGGGGTCTTTTCTTGAAATTTTGTGTTGCTAAGTGCATGGTTTGTTTCAGGTTTGTTTTTTTTAATTTGGTTTTGGGTTTTGTTCTTTTTTTTTAAAAAAAAAGTTCTTTATCAGAATTTGTACCTGACAAAGCACATGAAAAGACAGTGAGCCCTTGCAATGTGTTAATAAGGAGGCTTACAGCCAAGTCCAGCTCCCTAACTACAGTACAACCCAAAATAATTCTTTTCACTTCTGTAGAGAAGTAACAAAACTAGGTACTGCAGCGCAAATTAGAGTGACATGAGTGCTGCTGCCATGTATGCTGGGCAGCTTACACCACACCAAGGGGCTGTTTTAGCACTGAAAACAACATCACAATCTGGGCTGTTTGGACACAGCCTCTCCTTCCGGGACAGGTGAGCACAAGACCGATTGCACGTAGACAGCTTGTTACCAAACTTCTGCGTGCTGCTAAAAGCTACTGAACACCTAGGTCAGCCACATTTACCTTTTTTCCCCAGTATCACCTGGCATAAGTGATTTTCAAACAGACTCAAGGTCTGAGTATATGTTGTGGTGAAACAAATCTTTATTGCGTACTCCTTCAAATCTGGGTTACTTCATTAGCTACAAGCTCCCTGGGTTAGAAACAGATGCTTCTTGTACACATGGGCTGCGACTGGAAGCGCCACTGGAATTCATCATCACTATGGGTAACAGAGCCTTTTCAAAATGTCACTTTAACCCTAAGCCAGGAACAGTAAAGTACAACCAAAACTGCAAAAGTGAAGTTCTCTGCCTACAGAAATCAATGAGAATTTTTTCCTTGATTTCACTGGAGCCAGGCTTTCATCCTATGTATTTGTACTTCAGGTTTCCCGTGGTGAATAAATAGAAATGAAAAGCTGAAGTCCTGGCACCAGTGTTATGAGTCAGACAATAAAGTACGTGCAGTATGCATTTCTTCAGAAGAATTAGGCTTTGAGGGCATCAGTGTCTAGATGTACAACCATGTGAAACTGTTAGGCTAGACAACATGACTTCTTTAGCGGGAGCAACAACCTCCCGCATGTTTTCTTTTGTAGACAGGAAGCCAGCAGGGTTATCGGTCTCAAAGAAGTTTTGCAGATACAGAGTTGCTCTGGGTAGCATACAGGGTTGTTTGGTATGCTGGGGAAGGAGGGGTATGAAAAGAATACTGTCACAGCTAGGACAGCCCTTGTCAAAAGCTATGATGTAAACACAACGGTCCATGAAATGAGATTTTGCTATTTTACAACCCAAAGCCAAAGTGCTATTTGGTCCCAAGTCAGAATTTTCCCCATAACCCAGCTAAAAGTTTGTGTCCTTTATAGATACTTACACCACTATGCTGAAAAAAGTAAAAAAAGATTTCCACAACAATTTTTACATTTGTTAATAATTATCATGCTTTATAAACATGTGTTGGTCACATCAGAATTATTGCTCACATTCATTAACTCTGAGCTGTTTGATGCTACGTTGTAATTTTCCATTAGGAAAATGTGACTGGAAAAAAAAATACTCAAAGACTAAGTGAGGCTAGTATTAAAAAAAAATACCTCTTAAAATCTTTTACAGTGCTCCTTTTATTGTTTGGTCTGTCCTTTATCTGTTAACATGTTGGAGAAATTACAGCATTCCCATTACGTATAAACATCTGTATTTTTTTTCTTTTCTTTTTTAAACACACCCACAGCATGCTTTCTATCTGTATATACCTGCGCATACATACTAACCATCCCAGTTTTGGGTATTCAAAGTCATTGGCCATTTTGGAAAAAAACCTGGAGTAAGTGAAAAATCATGAACAGTGTGCAGAGCTAGCACATTTCTAGGATCTGTAAAACCAGAAATATTCCTCTACTAATTGCCTTTTACAGCTTATATCTTTTCACGTGCAAAAAACCCCACCCACCTGCTTTGTAAGGCAGATGGAGGAGAGATACCTTAATAACAAGTTATAGCAGCATCCAACAGTTCTAAAGGTGTTTTTTTCTCTGTTTTTGAGGTTTGTTTGTTTGTTAATAAATCACACATTGAAGGTCTAGTTCTTTGAAAAATTACTTGTCTGTGGCATGCAATGCTTTTTGCCAAGCGTCTTTGAAGATCACCAGTCATCCGGGAGCCACTTCCTTCTTGGACGCCCTTCCTCCACGCGGGGCAGCTGCAAGAGCCGCTGCAGTGCTGCACCCACACGTGCATCACACTCCGCACAGCTGACAAATACCATGGCGAGGGCTAGAGGGGCAAGACCTGCCCCGGGCAGGTGCCACCAGGACATCCCACGTTCTCCATATGAAGAAACATGACGTGCTGCTTTAAGAACCCTTAAGGGAGATGAGTCAGAAATCCCGGAGCATTTCCTTCTTCGGGTCATCCCCATCTCCCTCTCCTTTTCCCCCCTTCTCTGCAGGGAAGCTGGGTCTGTGGTGCACAGACTTTCCATGTCTGCAGTTGCTCAGATTCCCTTGTTGTGGTTTCTTAGCAGCATTCCTGAACTGTGAACTCATTGATTCTTCCACATTAGAGCAGGGAAGCCAGTCCAAGTGCCTAGTATTCCCCCCTCAATGTGGACAGACAGAGTTCAGCTGGTCTGCATGTGGAGCTTCAGCTCCAGAGAATGGCTGAAGCTAGCAGCAGCTGCTGATACTATCACAGCAGGATGCTAACTGCCCATTTTCATGTAAAGACCTCATCACTTAAGAGCTCTCTGCTAACAA
>Ga0181612_166544_pt1 | contig 14011 bp, 17 predicted proteins | sample HoacroProtozoa21_FD_119630 | JGI IMG/M metagenome (GOLD analysis project Ga0181612, IMG submission 119630) | Hoatzin crop microbial communities from Cojedes, Venezuel. Combined Assembly of Gp0051906, Gp0051904, Gp0051908
CATCCTTCCTGTAAGCCCCCTTCAGGTACTGGAAGGCTGCTGTAAGGTCACTCCGGAGCCTTCTCTTCTCCAGGCTGAACAGCCCCAACTCCCTTAGGCTGTCCTCATAGGAGAGGTACTCCAGCCCTCTGACATTATAATTCATATTGTATTACAGTATTATTTTGTATTTGCAACCATGCAGCTACAGTATGTCTTTTCTGTTTGTAAGCTAATGGGGGTGTGAGGTTATTTTGTTTGTTTTTGTTTTTTTGTGTTTGTCTAATGCAGTGAATCATCCTCATCACATGGAGTTAGCTTTGACAGGTTCGGGACTTCCTGTCATGTTAACTTTTAATCCAGGACCAGTTATTAAGTTTGTGGACTGTTTCCTGGGTGAACAAACACAAGTTCTATGCACGCTCAAAAATGAATCTGAGTCCCTTCCAGTAACATTCAGCTTTCGCAAGACTGCTCACTTTAATATTTCTCCTGAAAAAGGAAAAATTAAAAGAAAATCTGCAAAGGTAATTACCTCTTGCTCTTAGATTATGTCGATACGTAGATTACTTTACAGTGGTCAGTGGTGGAATTTCTTGAAAGTAAACCAGAACAATTTCACTTCAGTAACCATGATGTCTAATATCAGCCAAATATATGATGTTTTTTCTCCTTATGTAGAGTCTTTTAATGCTCTTTCCTGTACACCGGGAAGCAAGAAGTGTTATTTTAAATTTTGAAAAAATAAATTGTAGTACTAAAGAAACTTTACTGGGGTTTCTCCTGGCTTTACTTTTTTTTATATTTTACTGACTTGAGAAGATTGATTTATACTCAATTCTTTGCAGTATCATTTTAATTTCTTTCAGTAAATCACAAATACTCAAGTAACATAACATATCTTTTAATGGAAGAAACCTTGCCAAATTTAAGTCAAATATGAAGACATTTATAATTTCACTAACCTGCAACTCAGGGCACAAGGCAGAACTATTTGTCCTGGAAATGAGCAAGTGAGACTTTGTGGTGTTCTAATGTGTAGCAGTTTTATATTTCCATCTATTGCTAATTTATGTGTGGCAGTTGGCATATTCTAAAAACCCAGTTTGGAATACCTATCTTAGAAGTATGTGTTGAGAGAAGTGACTCAATTAAACAGAATTACATAAAACTTCTGTCTTTGCTTTTCTGTCTCATGTCTCATATGACTTTTCTTTTCCAGGATGTGATATTTTCATTTTCTCCTCATCAAATAGGAACATTTAAAGTGAAGCAAATTGTTGATATTATTAGTACAGGACTAGAGAAAAACAATTTACAGCTTTCGAAGACAAAATCCTTTCACCAAATATATTTGAGCTTTATTGGTGTGTGCAAATCTAAACGAAAAAACATTATATTCAAAATTAATCCTGGTAAGATGCTAAAAAATATGTGACAAGTGATAAAATGTTTTAAAAGTACATTTTTAACATTTTAAAAGAGAATTTTTTTTACTATTATATGATTTTTTACTATTTTTAATTTGTTTTTTAAAATAATCATATTGTTCGTTTTTAAAAAATAATCATATTGTTTGTTTTTAAAAAATAATCTCATTGAGAGTTAAGGGAATGCTCAATTATGTGACATAGGGGAGTATAAAACAATAAAATAATCGTAAACCCCCCTTATATTTTAACAGAAATGGAACTATGAAAGCATATATTTTCATCATATGATTATTTAACTTTTATAAATCAGGAAATAAAGGCTTCAGTTTTTGACAGCAATGCCATTACATAGTGCTAATATGTTTCAGTTGTAAGTAGAGACATGGGTAAAGCACAGAAAGAAGTTAGGAAAGATAACAGGGTATTCTTTATTGATGGAAAGCTATTACTGCCAGATGAATTTGCCAGTTAATAGAGCCTGCTACCTGTCCCACGTCCATTAACTCTTCTCATCCTATGAAGCCTATGCTAGCATAAAGAATCTTTCAGGCTATGCAATAATTAGTCTCTAATTTGTTCCTCATGTTCCTAATGTGTGCCACAAAGAACCCCTTTGCAGTAGATTTGACTAATCCTGTCACCAGATTTTAAATCCAGTCGTGAGAAACTGCTTTTTCTAGCGTCGGAAGTGCTGTAGCATCTGCAGGTAGGACTAGTGCAACACAGCTGTCCTGTACAGCAGTGTATCTGATTTCTGTGTGTGGCTAAGGAGGGGAGCTTGAATAATCCTTAACTGTCTGCTACCCACTTGAAGATGTCCTCACTAATTGAAAAGCAGGAAGGTGATCATTGTGGGGAAGTAAAAAGAAGTTGTCATTGGAAAGTCAGGATAAAATGCTGTTCTTTCTACAAACATCAGAATGGTTGATAAGCCACTGGACATTCCTGTTACTCTTAGGAAAGTGGCAGTCAAGAATAGATGAGAAGCTAAAGTTTTGCAATTTCTGGCTTTTATTGTTGAAATCCAGAACTCCTGAAGTTTTCCTGCTTCAAAAAGACAATTAAAATATATTTCTGTGGATCAAAGATTTAATGTAGTGTTCAAGTTTTGTCCGCTTTTCTAAATGCTCTTGTCTATGATCTGCTGTTAATGTCCCCATTCTGCTCCTATTTGCAGGTTTATAGAAAGGATGGAAAGTAGGGTTTTTTTGTAGCCACCTGAGAGTAAAGTAAGGCTAAAGTGGGTAAACCCAATATGTGTAGTGTATTGATTTTTTTACAGGTAAGGGAGGAAGGGACAGTTGAATAATGGATTTATTTATTTATAGTGCTGTTTTAAGCGTGTATTTATGTAAGGAGAAGTGAGCAAACACATGGCCTAGTTTCTGTCATAATTTTTCTCTTTAATGTATAAGTGCTTCTCTAAAACTAGACTGAAGGTGATCTGAGCTCTGTTTTTAGTCGTGACAGCTTGGGAAATCTTTGTAAAAAATAGTGCCTGTGTTTGCAGCCCTTAAGAGAAGCTTTAGGACACTGCAGACAGTGTTGCGGCAGAGGCAGCTCTGAGTGTTCGGTCATGTGCATGTGCAAGACAAAGCGTTGCAGCTGGATGTAGCAGTAGTGGTTTGGGCTCTAGTAAGTGTCTGCTGTGATGTAGGCCAGAGAAGGTGGTTGGCTGTTAGTATGATCCGAATGCCTTCTTCACTCTTGTCTGCGGAAAACATAATGATGTGGGTGACTGATTGTTTCACTGCTGGATGGATCAGTATAAATTAAGAAATATTTTTCTAATGCTTTAAATTCTGTTTAGAAAGTATAAGTGTGCGTAACATATTTCATTTGAATTTTAAGGTATAACACCAATGATTTCCAATGCAACTGGCCAGTTTGTAGCTGATGACACAGGACAGTGCACTGATACAGCACCTGTGGCAATACTTAAATCAACCCAAACACAAATTCATACTCACCGGATAAACAGGAATTTTAAGGGTGATGCACTTACAGCTTTTCCTAATGACCGTGCAGCCAGCATTAGGCCTAGTGAATGGAGTAAAAAGTACAGGTAAAAATTATGCAAATATAATATTTAAAACCACACATTTGTATATACTGTATAGTAGATCAAGATTTGTTACTCATATGACAGTTTACTAGTTTGTTTTTTTTTCAGGCTGAAAGTTCTTTAAAATTCATTGCATTCTATTTAACTTTGAGCCTCTTGCATGTATATTTCTTGAGCTGCTTTTTATGTGAAACTACAAATGTAGCTATTACAGTTTCAATATTTCATTTTTGTAGTTGCCTTTACAAGGGAAAATATTAATAATCAACTGTAATAAAAAGAATATTTGCTATTAAATATATGTGTAGCAAAATCGACATGTTTTCATTCTAACAAGACTCAGAATCATTTACACACATAGTGAAACTACAATTCTCTTCAAATACTTAGGACTATTTTCACAAAGACTGAGAGATACAATTATATAGATCCAGAGTTTTCTTATACTGACTGTGAAAGACTGTCAAAAGAAGCACATAAGCAATACTATGCAGACTTCATTTCTAGTTTAAGACAGCGTCGTTTACAGAAAGATGCTGCAAGGTAAGACTTTGTTTAAAGGATAAGTAAATACTTTAGGTTCATATGAAAAATATGTGTATATACGTGCAGAATTAACTTAGTGGCACCAATCATATACCTAAATTTGTCCCATGCTGAAATGTTTATGGTCTTGGGACCTTCATTTATAATGCATTCAAAAGCTGTTTTGTTCAAATGTTCATTTAGGCAAGTAGAGATCACTTCCTCGGTAAAATATATGGGCAGAGGCATGGAACTTGAAATTAAACTTAAAATGAACTTAAAAGAAAATGCCAAGTTTTAAGAAGAGTTGGTTGTGGTTAATAGGAAAAACATAACATTGATTGTGTTGGATTCTCTTTTATTTTTGTGTAATAAATTGAATGTATGTCCAACAAGTATGTCTAGCTCACCCAAAGTGATGAATTCAGTTTGTAAATTATGATATAATTTGTGGAATGATGCAAGTAAGATTGAAGGATTGTATTGGTTTTCTAGCCTTGTCTTGTAGTTAATTCTCACTTTGTGAATTTGTGTATTTGGTTGGTATGCTGTGAAGCAAAATCACGGAAAAGCAGAACTGACAGCTCTGCTACTTTTAAAAGTTTTATTAAAAAAAAAAAGCTTGTAAAGCGTCTAAAGCAAGAGGAGTAATACCTTAAGAGTATTGAGTTTGCAAGACCCATTATTTAAGAATTAATAATACCAATGGATTATTCTTGTAATCTCAATTTACCTTGCTGTGTGTATACATCATGATTCAGACAATGCCTGCAGAGCTGGATTTATTTTATTTTTATGCATGCACATGATGTTAGGTTTTCTTGAAAGGAACTGCGGTTGTGTAGTGGGTGAACTGTTGTTTATATGACCATAATGCATATATTTAAGGTATATTGCATGGGAAGCAAGAACAGAAAGGAAAATTTCACAGTTATCAGATGAACTTCACGGTTACTATCAAACATAGTAATAATTTTTGAATACTTGATATGAAACATCTGTGTAAAATCTCTGGAAGTTTCAAATCTCTTGGTTGCAGGTGAAATTGATTGATTGGAGTTGAAATTTGACCAAGAAAAATTAATTGCTCTGAAAATTAGGCTATAAGTGGTCCAATTCAGACATCTGCAATTAAAGGATCCTTCATAAACTTGACTTTTGCTAACTTTTAAGTGCTTGACTTTTGAACTTAATTGTTCTTTGAGAGGTATTTTAGGCTTTATATAATATTTATATTTTGGTAACCATAATGCTTGCAACCTGCGTAGCTAAGCAATTGCCACAAATATGCAATAGATGTTAATCCTTGTCTAAACAATACGATAAAAGAATTTTCAAGGCATTTTCTGTACTTGAGGTTTTTTTAATAATGAAATATTCCTACTTAAAGTATTATTACATTTAAAAAATCTTAAAATAGTTTAATGTGTAGAACATGGAATGCTCAAACATCTATATTTCCATATTTTTTTTTCCTTTCCCTATAGGCAGTTTTATATTTATAATAATTCTGTAAGCATAGGCCTTAAACCAGCTGAAGGGCTTGTGTCACCAAAGATCTCAATCACAGATTTTTACAAGGAGAATCTACAGTTCAAAGTCCTTCCTTCAGATGAGAATTGCCTATTAACTAGTCAGAAAGCAGCAATTGGTTCTAAATCTTCCATCAAAGAAGTAAGTTAAATTCTTGAGTAGTAATGTAAGCATAATGTGTTTACCATATAAAGAAGCATAAGAACTTTGATTTTGCCCTGAGAAGATGTCTTGTGCTTATCACAGGTTTGGAGTGGGCTTAGTGCTATGCCATCTTCTGCCCAAGAGAAGGAAGACTGTAGTCTAACTTTGACATCCAAGCAGCTTCACCAAATACTCGTTGGTAAGATTTTTAATCTGGTTACTATATACATATAGTTGTGATAAAAGCACTTATAGTAACAATTTATGTTAATAATTGTTCATCTTATATAGAAAATAGCCTCATTTGGTGGCAGCCTGATATCTACAGCAGTGTTTAGCTAGAGCTTTGTACTCCTCAGAAAAAACTAAGATATGATTAGGTGTGAACATGTAAAAGGATAGCTTCCTTTAAAAACTGCTCATACTACAGCCTATTATAGAGACATCAATACAGAATAGTATGAGGGTTGCTCATACCCTTATGCTTTGTTATTGGATAGTGTCTGGATGAGCATTAATAGCAGCAGGATTTATGGGAGCATTCAGAATATTACTGGGAATTAACAGTGAACAGTGATACTCCCAAAAATTAAGACTTCTTCAGGATTCTCCTTCAAAATAATTTCAGCGGAATGCTCTGTGGTGGGGACTAACACCTGCTAAAGTCTGTGAGGGACCCATCTGTTAACAACACTTGGTACTAAAACTGTCCTGTTTTAAGGTCAGTTTTTCTTCAGTAAATGTATTTAGCAGCAAAGTGAAAAATTCAACTGCTTTCTGGGCTTTTTTTATTTTCGATGAAGCCAGAACTTGAGCAGTACGGCTGTGTATACTGATACACTTAGTGGAAGGTAGAATAAGAGAAATATATTAATACAGAAATTACTTAGTTTTGTAAGACGTTTGATTAGTGCCATGAGCACTAAAGTTTGCAGAACAGCATAAAACCTGGTGATAGCAGTAAATAAAGTAGTGAGATAATTCTGTCACCAAACCACATGGTCACACATCAGGGAGCAAATAAACAGGTTTCATATATGAACTCTCAGTGAATTGCTGGTTTCTAGCCATTTAAATACCTGATTAATAAAAAGAAGTATTTATCATTATTAATAATGCCTTCTGTAATTAGCATATTGCTTTTGCTGTTTTAATAGCTGGCTAACACAGAATTAAGAAATACTGCTACTAAAAGGTGCTGCCTTTTAAGTTGTACTGCTGAAAACATTCACAGAACATGCATGGTATTTACTTCCAAATTTTAGTGTGAATTTGTTCTGCTGCAGGATTGTTCTAGCTGACTAATTCTCTAATTTGAGGAACTAAAATATTTTGATCGTAATGTTTTAGTAGTTAGCTTCCTTACATTATGTGAATGTTTTGGGGCAACTCTCAACTCCTCCTCCAGCTTTTCCAAGGTGGATTCTGACCGCTAGAAACCAGCCAGAAGGTGGAAAGCGGCTCGGGCAGAAGCTACCCAGGAAGCAGCGTGGGTTTCGAGAGGGCAGACGGCGAACTCGAAGAAAGCAGGCTGGAATAAACCAGGAGTTTGGGTACGCATCCCGCAGAAAACAAGGGGCGGGGGAAGGCGTCCGGGGAGCTGCCGGTTCCGTACTGGAATCAGAGTTACGGCACATCTGCAGGCCATCCCGCCGCGGCGGCGAGATAGAAAGAATAGCGTGAGATCAGCCGGGTCACCTCGAACACGGTGAGGAACACGCACAGAAAGTATAAATCAGAGCGGTCCCCAGCGCCGAGCGCGGCGGAAGAGCGGGAGCGCGTGGGGACGGGGCTGGGAGGAGCGAGGCTGCGGGCGCGGAGACGGGCAGCGAGCCGCGCGGGAGACGAGGAACCGTCAGTGCGTGGGTTGGTGATCGGGGAGAGGAAGACCAGGGGCTTGTCCTCGGCGAGGAGGAACATGGACAGCTGAAATGGAAGCAGGCGGAAGGGTTGGGACTACCTCAGTGAGATATTATATTTAAAAAAATAAATCTGTGTTTGAGTCAGGCAGTGGCCAACACCAGGGATGGGGAAGACTAGGGGAGGAAGGTGGAGCAGAGGGAGAAATGTTGGCGTTTTTCCCAAAAGCTGGGCCTGATGAAGATGATGCTTTGGCCGAATCATTAGAGGTGATCACTGGGAATTGGTGGGGTCAGGGAGAGCTTAAAAGACTGGGTGAGGAGGAATAAAACATCAGGAAATCGTTACACACGTCACACAGCTTGGCTAAATACCCCCCAAGTGTTGGAGATCAGCAAGGCGCTCGCCAGCACCCGGCGGGTGAGATGGACGGGAGGGCGGCTCACGAGGACCCGTTGAGGGTGACCTCGTCAGGCCGACCGGACGTCCCCGGTGACCAGGTACAGCAAAGCTGGCGACCGCTTCGTCTCGATTTCCACGATGCTGTGGCATTCTGGGTCCCTCGCCGGGGCGGCTGCGAGGGCCACCACCGGCCCCGGCGGGAGGAAGGCGGGAGCCCGCGGCTGCGCAGGGCAGGCTCCCAAAATCAGCTTCTGCACCCTGGGGAGCAGTTTGGTGACAGTTAGCCATCGAGGAAGCAAAAGCACCAACGGGAGCCCTGCAAAAGTCTTTGCTGGTTCAGTGTTTTTACTCCATAATGAAACAGAGAGGGAGGTGAGAAGGGTTCTGCGTGATGCCTACACGGCAGAGGCTGCAAGGAACTTCAAATGCAGCGTTAGAAATTCTCTTCACAAATTGGAGGGGTGGCCTGAAGAAAATAGGATACAACCTGAAAGAATAAAAGAAGAAAAAGCAAACCAACCCCGGCGTGCTGAGGAGGTCTGAAGGCAGGGGCTGAGGCGGGGAGGCAGGAGCGGGTGCGGGGCTCTGCGAGGGAGCGCGTCCTGCTGCTGGGACGGGACCGGATGGCGTGGAGCAGATCGGCCGTCGGTGCAGGGCAGGCCAGCGGGCGAGGGAGCGGTGGAATCCCCATCGGAGCCGTCGGCAGGCTGGCCGCTCCAAGGACCGTCCCCAGCCCGTCCCCGAGGCTCAGCTCCGGGCGCCCGACACCGGTGAAGCTCCCCGGGGACGCCAGCGCCGGGGCTCTTGGCGGTGGGAAGCTCCGGGAATCCGGGGGGTCTGCACCCCCCAGCGTCTCGTAGGGCACTGCTGGAAGGAACCCTGCGGCTGCTGCTCATCCCGCCTTCGGGGAGGAAGATGAGCTAGGTGACCGCTTCGCTGTCCTTCCTAGCCTTATTGTTCTGCAGTAGGGATTTTTTTTCTTTAAGTTCTGTGCAACAGTCATGAAGTTATACGCAAAACTCTGTTTTCATTTAAGAAAGAAGTGTTTCCCTACTACTTGTGAAGAAAAAACTGGAAGCATTAACCAGTGCCAACCCTAACAACTCCAGCGCAACAAGCAAATAAAAGCAAACGCAGCCCCTGTACAAAATTCTGTTCTTGTTTGAGGAGAACTTATAATTATTTGAATGCTTGGGGTTGTTGCGGGTTTTCAAGACTGAGATCCAAATTATTTAAAAACAATCATATATTGACCTCCTCAGGCTTGCAACAGGCTGGTTCCATTTTGAGAGTAGTTTCTGGTACTTCTAAGATGAATTTTAGAGGTCAGTTCTGCCCGGGAGTCCCTGAAACATCTCGTACCGTGCATGTTCGCAGCGCCTTGAAGACAGCTCCGCAGTGCAGGCGTCGCCAGGCCCCGCTGCGCAGCGGGGTCAAGCAGCCCTTGACTCTTCGTGAGAAGGGGGTTCACTGCTTCTGCTCAGATCTGTCCCCTCATCATGCTCTCAGCCCTGCGCTGCACTCTCTCCAGTAGCTCCTCATCCTTCTTGAAGTGGGGAGCCCAGAACTGGAAGCAGTACTCCAGATGTGGCATGTTTAAATATGATGCATAATTATGCTTTCAGAAAGGAAGGTTTGTCTCTGTGTTTGTAAGCAAACCTTTCTTCCTATCTGCGCTTCTGTTTTGTCTGGGGGTGCTTCTGCCACCCCAGATCAGGTTTGCAGACCACAAGGTTTGTAGCCAGCTGTACCGCAGCATATACGCTGTCCAGGTTGCAGCACAGGCTACGTGGTACCTAACATTAATTACCTCATCTTCTACCTTCAAATTTACTTTATAACTTCTCTGATGGAGCAATGACCTTAAAATAGGACGCAAAGCCTGGAAGGGATGCAGAAGACCTGTGAAGGCAGAGAAGCCTTTGGTTAGGTGCAGCTTCCTTGCCCTTGCCAAATGTACCTGGAAGAGAAGACCGGTGTACTGTGGACCTGGTGGCCACCCAGCCCCTGGCTGGGGAACAGCACGGCTCTTGCTCAGCTTCTGCCGTTCAGATTTCTGTAGCATGGAAATGTGGGTGCTGGGAAGAGGGATGCAAGACTGCCAGGGCTGGGAGCCAGGCGCAGTGCTGTAGAAATGAGATAGTTCCCTTCCTTGTCCTGCAATTTCTCACCATTGAACTGTTCCCGCTGTAGGTCATGTTTTCTTAAAATTCGCAAAAAATAATCTGACTTGTCTTAATGTCTGTCATTTTCCATTTTCTGTTGGAAGTTTGCAGGAGTAAATTTTCTTTGTTGGTGTTAGGGCGAACTGCTGTGTTTATGTTTCTGGCCTTGCAAGGTAAATCAGTTTTGAAAGTCTCTGCTTGGAGCGCAGGAGGCAGACTCTTCTTGCATGCAATCCGTGCAATCAGTTTCTCAGGCTGTTACAAATCCGAAGTTGTATGTAGAGAAATGTACTGGGCTTGATAATTTAAAACCACCGTAAAACTTGTTTCCTAATATTGTACAGGGCCTTCTTTTTTTAAAAAAAGATGGTATAAGAGGCAATGTCTGCATCTTGCACTGTATGTATGCCAGATTTTGTTAAGGCATCCTCTCTAGGATAGGAAGTATCACACACTGTCATCTCAAGTCAAAGGCAGTTCATATTTCCCACAGCGTACTTTTTCTTGGTGTTACATCTACACATCAAAGTGAACCAAAGCAGCGTGAAAATCACTGTGTGAAAAGCACCCACCTGCTCTTTGGTGATCCCTCGGGCAGCAGAAGAGAGGGCGCAGGCTGGCAGGATGGATGGCCAGGAAGGAGAACCACAGTTAGTCTGCCCGTTTGCCTGGAAACCTGAAATTGTTGGTGGGCATCTCCCAGAATGAAACGCAATTTGGTAAATGTAGGAACTTCTGCTCCTACAGACAGTATGTGCATTAGGAAGTGTGTACAATGATTAATGCTGAGAGCTGTTAACACACAACCCTGGGTCAGAATAATTTCAACAGAAAGCGCCATTAAAATGGTATCTAGAGAAGCGTCTTCTGCATTCATCTTACTTTCACAGAACTCTTCATTTCAGTTTCCTCTCTCACCACCCACCTTGCTCACGTTGATTTGAAGTCCTTCAGAGCAGGGACTGAACTCACTCCATATTTAAAATGCCCATTCCACAGTGGCATCTCTCCTTCTTTGGAGTCCCTTTCGTAACTACAATCCCAGGTATAAACTTTAATTAGAGAAAAAAACGTGCAGAAATATTCTACATCACTTGCCCAGCCCTAGCCAAATGATAGAAAAAGTTAGGGAAAACAAAAGACACTTGAAGAAGAAAACCAGAATGCGATACAATGAGCTTTTGGTGTGATAGCATCGTGAATCAAGTTTTCATAAATCATTCCCTGTGAAATTTGAAGAATCAAACCCAAGGACATGTTCAGCTGCTTATTCTGTTTGTCTTAGATCTGGCTTCCTTTCAAAGAGGGTACACAACAAAGATGTTAGTGCTGCATTTCGGATCCAAGTGCCAATATCAGTAAGCATTTTTCAGAAAATAAAACTTCATTGTTAACCAAATTTATTTAAAAACAAATCAGCGGGACTTCTTTGTAATTATGTATGTGCCTGGCTGTTTGCAAAATCTTTTCTTTATCTGTAATCCTTTAGAGGACGAAGTAGAAAAGGGCCAGTTTCTCGGAGTTTCCCCCGCTTGGAATCTAAAAGGGTTCAATTGTCTGCACAGATGTTGGCCTCAGCAGGGCACAGTAGCTCTCTGTAATTTTTTAAAAAAGGGAGAAAAGAAGTTAAAGATTTTGTGAAAACTAATACCCTTAGTATTTTCTTGGACCATCTATGTAATTCCCTTTTCTCTGCCTCTGCCTAGATGGGAGCATAGTTAAAAATGGACTGTAATTAAAATTACCGGCTGGACGCAGAGGCGCCTTCCTGCGCCCACCCATCGGCGGAGGGGCGGGTGGTGCCCCTGGTCCTGGTGCTCCGTGCTGCCGTTCCGGGAGCTGCCCTTGCCTGCCCGGTGCCCGGGGAAGCCGGAGAACAGCGCTGCGATGCTTCACCTTTGGGGGCTGTGTTTTGCATATTTGCATGACATTTGCTTATCATTCTGAAGTTTACTTCACTTTCTCTTTTTTTTTTTTTTTTTTAAAAAAAAGGCAATAAAAGCTTGCTTTAATCATGTACATCACTTAAAAATGCAAATTGTACTGGAATGAAGTGTCTTATTTCTGTTAACACATGTAGGAAGGAACCTTGAACAAAGTGGGAATGACTGCCTCTCAAATAAGAAAGAAGGAAAACAGTTAAATAAAGGACAAAATGAATTTGTCAGCTGCCTTTCTAAATCTAATATTTTATGCTACATTACGTGTAAATATAATATTACGTATTTTTAAAGAATTTTGTAAATGTAATTTTGCTTTCATGCTTTCTGTTAGCATGTACTGTGACGAAGTCATCTGCTGATAAGTTTTGATAGTATCCTCAAAAATGAATGATAATGTCATATTTATTCATTAATTAATATTGCACATAATTCTTCACTCATTTCATGCTAGCTCTTGTTAGTTCTAACAGTTATCTGAACCTCAGTTACCACAATCTCCTTGTTTTTCAGAATCATCGTATCCCCAGAAACCTATTAATTACATTTAAAAGCACCACCGTTAGCCAAGGCCTTAATTATGCAAACATATTCAGTGTCCCCATGACATTTGGATAATCAAGGTGGTACCACCTAAACAGCAGCCCTATGATTAGGTCTTTCTGCCCTCGGCTGAATAATCTTCCCTGCACCTGTTGTGCACCACAACAATAATGGGATGTCTTATAAAATAATTAGAAAAACCAAACAATGACTCAGACTCCAGTTCACTCCCTGAAATAATATTCATTTTTCAGCATCAGCAAAAGACATAGTCCAAGATATCTACAGATTATTAGCAGGCTTTTTACTGGCAGAATTCTGAAATATGAAACCTTTCTTACCTAGTGTGTTTTCTTTCAAATGCCTGTTCGTAGATCAATTATTTTTAAAAAAAGAAAAATAAAAAGGATCCTCCAGTTATGTGGATCAATATCCAACTAATCATTGACAGAAGGGAATCCCCATAAGGCACAATTAAATTCTGCAGCAAGCAAAATCCGTGTATACCAGCTTTCTCACCGCTGTCAAGTGGGATATTCTGGAGGATACGTAGTAGATATGGAATGATGACTAAATGTCAAAAAATAATAATTCATATAACTGATTAGTAGAACAATAGCTTACAATCCTTGATTAGGATCCTTCCATTATCTTTGGATTATAGTAGCTTGCTGTAGAGCAAACTGACTGCTTTTGGGAAGTGCTGCTTCAGTCCACATATGTTGTTTCATTGTAAAATAAATCTGTGGCATAAATGTGATACGGTGCAAACTGAAAGGGCATTTTGCTCAGCAATGGCTGCTGCCGATGGATTTGAGTGCACTGGGTGGAAGTGCCACCTCCTGCGTGAAGCAGGTGCCTGTAGTTCTGAGCAGGCTGCGGAGGCTTTCCCCGCTCTGTGCCCGCAGGAGGTTCTGCCAGGACCCCATGCTGCCTGGCTGGTCCCCCATCCCTTTGTTCCCGAACAAAGAAGTCTCAAGGTAAAAAACAACACAGATCCTTCCTCTGTTATGAACAGCAATTTCAAAATCTGTTCGTGAATTGTTTCACTAAGGTTCCTCTGGTTTATCATCTGCCTGCGCTATTAACTTGTTTCCTACAATGTTTGTAAAGTGCTTGGTACCCTCAATACATCCTGATTCTTTTCAAGTCGGTGTATTTCCTTAGAGCCTTGCTGATATCGTTTCATAACCCTCCTCTTTAAAAAAAAAATACTTCAGTGACCATCATGTGTCCTGTGGACTCTGCTTTGCGTGTTGGACCTGCAGAGCAGCACCCTGCTCGTATGCCCCATTCTTCCTGGCATGACTGCGGTGCCAGCAGGGCAGCTGCGCTTTGATTCTTTTATGGAGCTCTCTGCTCTGCATGTCTGCTAGTCGGACATCCGCGTCTTCCTTCCACATTTAAGGTTAATCCCGTCGA
>Ga0181612_130226_pt1 | contig 14010 bp, 9 predicted proteins | sample HoacroProtozoa21_FD_119630 | JGI IMG/M metagenome (GOLD analysis project Ga0181612, IMG submission 119630) | Hoatzin crop microbial communities from Cojedes, Venezuel. Combined Assembly of Gp0051906, Gp0051904, Gp0051908
GGACCTCTGTGGGTCATCTAGTCCAACCCTCCTGCCGAAGCAGGGTCACCTACAGTACACTTGGCACAGGTCAGGCGGGTGCTGCCAGCGGGATGCAGGCTGCTGGCCCTCGGCCCACCGCCCAGGAACCCTGCAGCTGCTTCCTGTTCTTGGGGGAGTCACAGCAACCCCGGCCGTTGCATCTCAGGTACCAGAGAGTGGTTAGGGCTTTAGGGTTTTAACCTCCCAAGCATCTCCTCACACCCCAACAAGAGCACTTCCCTTCTTACACATGAGACAACCCAAGGCAAAGAGATTGAAGTGACTTGCTAGAAGCGTGATTGAGGTGGGATCTAGGACTAAAGTTCTGGTGTTTCTCAACATCCAGTGCTTTACTTGAAATGAAGGTTTGGCTGTTCTCGGCTAGGGTCCAAGGACATGTTTTGTTGGCAGCATGACACAATCTATTTAGAGCTTTTTGATTCCCACATGTTCAAAGCACTTGTACTTTTCACAAAACATTGTGGTGTCATTGAACACGATGTTATGTTTGAACTGAAAGGAGGAAAAAAACCATCTCCATCTATTATTACATGTAAATAAGAGTTGATCTCCTACAATCATGTTATCTTGGTAGAGAATGAAATATGAGTGAGCTTGACCCTAGATGTGCTAATTAGTGATGATCTAACATTAATTCACCGAGACAAAAAAGCATCCTGTCAGATCCACCACCATTTCTTTCACCCTGCATGAAGGCATCCTAGAATAGAAGGAAGGGTGGAGGAGAACACAGAGGTACCTGAGGACCTAATCATGTCACAGGGACACTAAAGAGCACAGTTTAACTCATATGTATGGTCCTGTTTTAATGGGCTGACTTACCTGCATCACTCAAGATTTCCCACAGTAGGATTTTAAATGGTGCCAGGAAAGTATACTATTGCCTCCACTTGTCAGCTTCAGCAACTTAGCAGAAACATGCTCTTACTGGAGAGAGCCTTTGGAGTACCCCAGGAAACTGCAAAGGGCACGGAGGCTGGCAGCATCTAGTGAGAGCTACCACTGTGACAACCGCCAGCTGCAGGCTTCGTGAGATAGTTTAGTAAAGGTATCTTGTGCCACACTGCTAAGAGAGACTTCAGGACCTTTCTTTTTAGTTGGGTGATGCTGAGAGTATGACATTATTTAAAATGCTTCTTCTGCAGACAGGCAGAAGGAAACAAATTTATTCCTTGTAAAAACTGCCCTACACATGAGTGGAAAATAGCTAGCATTTTGGTCTGCTGCTTCAATGTATGTTATCAAAACTAAACCAGAAATAAAAGCGCTGGTACCATTCCATTTCCACTAGAATAGCCCCAGCTAGCAGGAGCTGGGGGTCAGGTTCTCACGTCTCAATACTCCCAACAGTAAGGTGCGTCTTGTATCTTGATACAAGCTGAGTGATTTTCTTCTTTCATGCCTAAGCTCTTGTCTGTTTCTGCTCAATCTCTCTCTTTTAGACTAGCCTACAGCCTGCATAGAGAGAACAGGCAAGTCCTAGAGGCCCAAACAAGTTCACGTGTCTCACTGTTTCCAGAGCAATGGTAAGCAGCAGCATTCCAAGGAGAGGCACAACAGCCAGCCAGCCAACAGTCACAGGAAATCAGTTGTGCCCCCCAGGACTTAAGAGCCCCCCAGCTGCCTTTCAAGGGAGCTAAATACTTGGGTGTTTTTCCTAGTAGGCGCTTGTAATGGACAACACACCTGTACTGCAGTAGTATTATTTTTCTAAACATATCCAATGGTACAGCACCAATACTGTTGCAGGATCCATGATACAAGCTTAACTTTCTCTTCTGGTTTCCCAATTCATACGTTTGTTGCCCCTGCTAGCACCAGGTCACCAGGTGTGGGGCTCAGATAGGATAACTCTCTCTTCTGGGTGCTTAAGTTCTTTGACAGAACGACTTTACAAATAATGAGTGGCAGGGCACTAAAAGCTTTGTGACTCAACTGATAAAACAGGTCTCCATGCTTCATGGGCAGTTCAGATGCTTGACATAAGGGATATTGTAACAATTAATAACTAACTGGCTGGACACATGGAGAGCCCAAGGACAGACGTCTCCCATCTGGAAGCTCTGGGAGCTGAGGCTGCACTTTGCAGGATGGAGGAACAGGAGATGGTAGGGTGAGAAGGTGACAAAGTGGGTGTGCCCCTGGAAGACAGCAACCTTTTTGAGACGCTTTGCCTTTTGTCTCTCAACACAGAAGAAGGTATTATTCTGCACTTCTCCAGGTGGCTTTCACCACCCTAGCTACCAAAGGATCAGAGCAGCAATGATCCCTGCAAATTCCTGGTGACAACTCAGCTAAATGAGATGCATCACTAGAAGCTACATTCATGTATTTAATAGGCTTTAACATCAGCTTTAATGAGACACCTCTGAGACCTCGGAGAGGTAGCAGACAGCGGGAAACATGCTTCAAAGTCCTGTGGGTATGAAAAGTAGAATTAAAGTTCAGAGGTATCGAGTACAGGATTTCTAAGCACCTGATGTGTTAGAGACTATTAAATTGTTCTTTAGGCTAACTTTAAAATCTCCATCTGAATAAATTTGTTTGATCCAGCAACAGCTTTATCAAGATTATCCAAAACAGCAGCTGCAATAGCCGCTGGACTGCATATCTCAGAGTAATTACACATTACAAAGGAAATCCTTGAAGCATTTCAATAACGTGCCATATTACAAACAGCACTTAAAAAGCCACAGATGGACGTGTGAGCCTCCTAGCATAACTTGACTGCAGAGATGGATTTGGAAGATAGGATGTCACTTTTACTCCAGCTTGCTTCCTGCTCCCTTCCCTGTCTCTCACAAGTAGAGGGTGTTTTAAAAAGCATTGAAAAAAATCAGGTTCTGGTTGATCCTGTGGGGTTGAAGACTGTGAAAGAGGAAAGTGTAAGGAAATCTCTCCCTTCCCATCCCCCCTTTTCTCTCACCTCCCAATTCAGCTCTTGGATGAAGTGTTCCCTCCTACTTGCTCTGCCTGAATACAAGGGGCAGAAGAGTCCACTCAGCAGTCAGAGGGACATGTGACCAATCCAATTAACAGGGTGCTGGGATGAAGCCTTTCTGTCCTCTCTTGCCCCCCAAGGGGTGTCCTGCCTGCTTGTCTGGTTTTGCCTAGGCCTCTGGCTACCATGATGCAGAGCATCTCCTGCCAGCAGCACTCTGCGTGAGGGAGGAGACAGAATTTGACCCAGACAATAAAAATAACTGAAATGTTCATGGAACCATGTGGTTTACATTTGTTTATCCTTCAAGATGCTTTTGCTAAGAGAACTCACAGCTTTTTTGCCTATGTTATGAGACTCATAGAGAAAAGAAGGATTTGCAGTATTTCTTTACTTCTGGTCCCAAGAACACCCGAGCTTGAAATGGACCCATTTAATTTGCTCCTCTCTCTCTGCATTCTGTTTCTTCTTGGCTTACACCGGGATTAATCTGTTCAGATTTATTTCAGTACAGCCCATTCCTCAATGCACTGGCCCCCAATATTCTCACAGTAGCAAGCACAAGAGGCACAGTGCTGCAGGAGCAGAAAATAGAAGAGGTCTATTCCACATCCCAAAGAACTGCCAAAGAAGATAGCCAGCTGCCTTGGATAACGAGCAGCCATAACAATTATAGTGAACAAGGGCACAGCAAATGGCACTGCAATCAAGAACAATGAATGTTAGAACTGGAGACAGATGGTGGGTGGATTTCAGCTTGGGACATGCATTTTTAGCTCTGGCCTCCGCAGATTTGGAAAACTCCAGCACTGCCTTCCCACCTCTCCACAATGCCTCCATCACAGGGGTACTCTAAAGATGCAGTACCCTGTGTATTCTTAGTGCTGGGACAGACTCAGAAAAAAGGCTTCTCAAGTAATTGTCTCTCCAGATTAGGTAGCCAGTTAAGGAGAAAAAGGCAGAAGAGATCCTGTCAGGGCAACAAAGACTGACATCTGTCTAAAAATGCCCTGATTGGAAACAGAACAATAGGAGGAGGGAAGAGCAAGGTTGTCCTCTACTTACCACGAGGAGCAAGTGCTTTCTGCTTCTACCTGATAACCAGGAGTCCAGACACTTGTCCAGGAGGGTGCAGACCAACTTCCTAATCACCTCAGCCTGCCAGAGGGGGTTTGGCTCTCCACCTGCCTCAGAGGGAAGCAGCCTGATCACCTTCTCATAATGGATGTACAGTCAGGCCTTCTCAGTCCTTCATGGTGAAGCAGTTTTCTTTCATATAAAGTGAAGAAAAGATTCCTTCTGTATAAAATACATGTTCAGTGGGCCAGAGAACAAGTGTGAGTAATATTATAGCCTGACTCCAGCCTGGACACCCTCCTGGCACAGCCAGGATCCACTGGAAACATCCACTCTTCTGCTAAGGGAATATTTCAAACAAAACCTAAATGTTTTGAGACAAGAGACCCAGAATAACCAAATCCAGAGTTTCCTGCTGTCTGCTTCTATGGCAGACCTGCGTGAAGGGGCAGTTGTGTTCGAGTCCCTCAGGGATTTTAACCAGGTCTCTGTCACTCCAGATGCATCACCACACTGGATACTAGAAGTCAAATGCAGAACTACTACTGATCCTTCCCTGGCACATAAGCAGCACTCATGTCAGAACCTCTGGGCATGTCATGCCAACACAAATGCCTCAAAATATTCAAGACATCTCTACAAAGTTGATAGCTATGAAAAAGAATCCATGAGGGAAGAGACCTGGATCTTTCCTGAGAGGAACCCAGAGGTCAGATGGATATCCTAAAACGGCCCTTGATGTCTGTGTTTAGGCAGCTGAATGGAGCCTTTCATTTTCTAGAAAAGTGATTTTCTAAAAAAGCACCTCAGCCCTGCCTGGAAATACCTACAGCCTAGGCCTCTTCTTATGCAACTAGAAGAAGCCTGCTAAGGCTTTTGCCCCAAGTACTGCCCAAGAGTGCAGGTTAATGACAGAGGTAATGACTTATCAGATTAGTCCCATGCTTAACCTCTTGGTCCTCTCTCTCTGTCACTTCTCACATTCACCAGGCTAATCCAGAGCTGGGACAAATGACAAATACAGGGCAATTATAAAATCATCTGCTCCAAGTTATCCCAAACAGAGCAAGACACACAGATGAGCCAAGAGCAGATATCTAGAAGAACATCACGTACCTAGGGAAAGCAAACATATGCAAAGCATATAATTCACTCTCAGAAGGCAACATTTTGCTTCTCATGCACTCCAAACCCTGAGGCAGCAATCAGCATCTAGGAAGCTTTTTTTCTTGCATCAGTATCCAGTATAAATCAATCACTAGCAGAAGATATTGAAGCGAATAGCAAAGGGTTTGATAGTTCCTTGTCAGTTTAAGTACCAGATCCATGGTTGAAGGTTCAGCAAACCCTGTTATCAACAGAGCTTAGACTGTGCCAGGTCCTCCATTTCTGAGATGTGGATCTATCAGTTGTCACATGGCATTTGACCCATGTGTTGACCCACATGATGAAGGCACTTGCTAAACAGGCTGAAATACTTTCAGCATTTCTAGCATCCGACACTTGCTTCTGTAGATAAGCATTCATACCCATCAGAGATCATTTGTAACCCACAGCATTCCTTCTTTCCATACCATTGCTTTTCCAGACACGTTACAATTCATTGCTAAAAAAATAAGTCACTGATTAATACAATTTTCCTCTTTTAGGACACAGCCTCATATTTTACTCTGAGATGAGAAGTCTCACAGATTTACGTGCTGATTAGATAAAGCTCTGAAGTAAGGAGTTACCTACTTTCACTCCTCTAGATCTTTCATACTCAAGAACATTCGGTGTTTACCTAGAAAGGTATCAAACATTTTTTTCTTTCCTAACAGTTTGGGTCCATTTGCTAGAGAAAGAATCATCAGACTTGTGAATTTAGCTTCTTTTCTTCCCCAGCAGAAATATAGATTTTAAGTATTGATTGATCTCTGCCTCCCTCCCCAGCTTCAGCTACGTCATCTTGGTTGGCATAATGACAGGAACAAGAGAGACTGAAACAACCAGAGAATTAGAATAAGGGCAACCCAGGTCACTAACATAGCTTTTGGCCCTAGGACACCCATTTAAATTCAGTTCTTTGCACTAATGCATAACTATATACCTGCCCATCACCACACTTAGAAATAGATCTGACAGCTGTTCCAACTTAGTAGCTCTGGTTTTATCACTAATGCTCAGCTTTCCCCAGCAGATGCTCCCACCATGTGTGTAACTGGTCCCTGTGGACTCCCTCAGTAAGAAGCTGGATGACCAGCTGAGCCAGGACACCACAGCAGCTCAACCTATAAACCAGGAATGAGGCAGAGAAGGCAAAAGGGTCTCCTTTGCTACTGTCAGTGTAAATTTGTTTGGCAGGAGGTCTCCAGTCCTGTCAACACATTCATTCAGCTTTCATCAATACTGAGGGTTTTGTTTGTTTGGTGGTTTTGTTTGTTCATTTTAAAGAATAGCCAAGTGACATTAGGAACCTTGACAGCCTAATGAGCCAGAGGCTAAATCTTTCTGATGGCAGTGTCATGTTCTAAAAGGAGTCTGCCTTGCTGTTTGGGGAAACCTCGAAAAACACCAGAGAAAATTCCATATGGTTTCAAGAGGAAACAATCATTTCTCTCAGAGTTGCTCAGAGACAGGCCAGGGGATTGTGACTTTGCCTGTAGATGGGATTAAAGGATATCTTCCAGTAGCAGCAAAAGTTATCTGTATCTCTAAGTTAGAGCTGACCTAACCTTGAGCCCTTGGGCTTACACCTGAAATCCTGCCCATAAGACTCCTGACTCCACAAGAGTTCAGGCTGCATTGAAATAAGCACTTTAGAGACACTAAGTCAGATTGTCATGTGCAGGAACTAACTCAAGGACACTGATGTGGGAATTGGGCTAGTGACAGGACCTGCAAAGCTTTGCTCCAGCAGCAGAGTTCACACTTTTTTTATGCCGTGTTATCTTTCCTAGGTTCTCCTCATTCATAAGGGTTTCTTATATTTGCTCATGTAAAGGACAGCATGTTGTGGAGCAGTTTTCTTGCCGCGTGCAGGACTAGCAGAAGTGAGAACTCCCACATTGCCCTGGATGAGTCAGTTCAAGTCAGTCCACTGGGCAACAGAGCACTGGTTCAATGAGCTTGCTGATGGGATGAATGCTGTAGCTGGAGATAGCAATGCTCTGTGTACTGTCAAGAGACAGCTCTTAAAATATCTCATGCATAAGCATAGAGTAGCTCAAGAAATGCAGTGCTGGAGAAGATCAGCAGTAACATGGACAGGTAGCCAGCTTGTCACCCCAACAACATCAAAACAGACTGTTCCCCTGATGGATAACACATCTCCAGGCTGTTGCTAAGACAACAAAAATCCATTTATTATGCATAAATGGGCACACTTCATCGCTGGACTTACTAAGCCAGGCCATGCCACTTACTCTTTAGTTTCTTAATTGGTTTAGATCAGACGCCATGTTTGGGCTCCTTCTTCTTGAAGGAATAGACTCAGCTGTATCTCAGTGTATTGGATTTTTATCTTTTCTTTCTCCAATTGATTTCGTCTCTCCGAAGATACAGGAGAGAAGGGACATCTAGTTGCATTTCATCATTTTCTCACAGGCTTCAACCAGGCACTGACTACAACACAGCGCTCTGCATCACCAAACTGCTTTCCTTTTCCCTCTGCTCCTGACTTCAAGCAGGGCAAGGCAGTAATCCCACTCTATGACTGGCCTGGCTGAGGTCACCCTGTTGTCACTCAAATTAAATTGATGCAGTCTAGGAGGAAAAGACAAGCAGAAACAAAGCCTAGTTTCCCTCACCCGAACACACCGTGAGGTTGCTCAACCTGATTTATTCACAAACTCTAATGTACTGCCATTAGATTTGCCATAACACTGTTTTTCTTTTTTTTCAAAGTCAAGAGCATTTGCACTGGGAAATTTTGCATGCAAGAAAAGTGAAGCAGTCTGGACAGCCCTCTCATACCTTGGGCTTGGGACTCTTGCTGACATCCAATGAGAGCAGCTTTCTCTGCCTCCTGTCTCATTCACAGCAGTGGCCTACCTGGCCCGTTTGGCCTCTAACCAAGAGTCTTTCCAGAGAGTTTTTGGTCCCATAATAACAAGTATCACAGTATGACATTACTGTTACAGATTTTGCAGTGGGACCATTACTTTACCAGAGTGATTATGAAGCCCAGACCTATTACACAGCATCAGAAAAGGTTAACAGTCTAAACTCAGTCTCACTGAAAAAAAAAAAAGCCCAGGGCAGAAGGCCAACCAAAAGCTCTAGGAAGGCACAGAAAAACAAACAGCTGAGATCTACCTGATCCTCACACTACCACCTGTGACAAGCACTACGTTCAACTACACTTAGAAACAGACAACACTTATGCAGGACATGTTATAGCACCATGAGGAACCAATTCCTACATACGGGCACCTGGTATCTCACCATTCTGTTTTGTTATCCAGTACGCTGTACTTGATGTAGTTTGAAGACAGCAGAATGAAAAAGGCTCTGGATAAATGAAGAGTCAGTGATAATGTAAAATTCCAAGGCCAAAATCTTCCCTTTTTCCTTCAGGAATTTAAGGATTTACCTTGGACCTTACTCCCACAACCAGCCTGTGAAGAAGATAAAACACCCCCGATCTTCCTTAGTCAAGGCTTATTCATGCAAGAGAGAATTCTTATGAGCTTTGAGAGCAGCCAAAGAATAAATAAGAATATGATACAACTACCAAGCCCTTCCAAGAACATGGCAAACTTTTGAGTTAACAGTGTGTTTTGGAGAACTGAAATGATTCAGATCTGGCAAACAGTTTTGGCCAGAGATGATTGGCAAATATTTTAAGGAAGAGTCAAAACATTTCATTTAATGTGTTTTAAAAAGTGGTGATTTTGTTTCAGAACAACTTTATATATGTATATATTAGGAGCTGCCAGAATTTAATTAGGATCTCCCAAAGGCAATATTTCACATTTTGCTCTCCATTTGTTAAATACATTCAGTTTGGCCAACATATGAAGGAAGAAAAAGAAAGAAGAGATGCTAGTGACTCTGTATCACTTAATCTTTCAAGACCACAAGTTGCTCTGTTAACTTAGAGCATCTCTTTAGCTCATCGCAGTAAGAAACTCCACAGCTATCAACCTACTTGATGAAAAAGTCCCCTTGCTTTCCATGTGGCTTCCTGGAACACCAAATAGAGTCAGGTGATACTGCACTACTCCACATACAGCAGTTCACAAACAACTAAAAAGTAGTGCAGAGATGGAACCACCACCTGCAATAGAATTTCTCACTCTTCTAAAGTGAGCTGAGAGCATCTGAGACCTCTAGTAACCATAATCACAAACATGTTGACACTTTTCTGAGTAAGTAGACTTATTCTTTCCTCCAGAGAGATAAAACGTTCCATGATCTAGTCAGTGCTTAAAACAACAACTTCACAGAATGAAGTGATTGCAAACCTGTTGCTGCTTCTAAAAGAGACTCAAAGGCTCCTTATGTACTGAAGCTAGAGGTATAAAGCACCTCTATTCCTTTAGTCCCAAAGCATTTAATTATAGTGGCCAAGAGTCTGTCTTTCTCTTTTCCACTTGCACTGAAGCCAAAAAGGGATGCTAGGATGGTAAGTCTATGCTGGTTTTCAATGGTACACACAGGTCACCATCTCCAAATCACAACCAACCAATGGATGTTAAAGAAAAATGCTGAAAATGACAGAGTTGAAAAGTGCAAAAGGAAAAGTAACTCCCACCTCCATAAAACTATTTTGTATCAGAGAAGTTGGCTTAAAGCACTGAAGTTTTATGGACTTATTCTGTGGCCATATAAAACCTCTAGCTTTATGCCTTTCCTTACAGATAGCTGGTGTGTCCTCTTCATGCAGGGACTCTCTGACAATCCTTTCCTCAGAGCACATAAACAAAACCCAACTTTCACCCTGTCCCAGCATCTGCTGCAGAGTCCCACATACAGGTTCCCACAGCACAACTGCTTGTCCAAAAATACTACCTACCTCTCTCCTGGGATTGACAGAGTAGCCAGACTGCTTCTTGTAACTTCCCCTTCTTGACCCAGCACCCTCCTGCCAGCCCCCAGTCCCTAAGTCCAGCTCTATGTAGAAGCAACTGTAAGATGACAGACATTTGCACACCCAGGTGGAAACAACCTCATCAGAGCTCTTTTCCCCACCTAAGCCACTCACAGGTTGTGATCATCTTCTGATCAGCCTCTGCTGGGAGACCACACACTGATTGGCTACACAGACCAGGGTCAATGTTTCTCGGTGGTACAACTGAAACTGCTTCTCCTCTCTCATATAAACTCAGAGAGGAAGGTAAACTCATTACAAACCCTCAGGGTTTGTAACACCATCTTTCTCCTTCTCTTCCCTCCCTAGAAATACTGCCTTCTGTGCAGATGCAGCTTCCCAGGATGCTCTGTTCCACCACACCAATAAAAATCAGGAGATTCATGTTCCCGGAACTCCTAGAAATAACATACATGAATATAAGCTTTTACATCCTTAGACCAAAATGCCACCCCTACTTCAACACAGGCTGCTCGCCGTAATATCACAAATACGAAACAGAGGCCTTTATCACTGCCATGGAGACAAGAATGCTATTGCGTTTGTTCTTCTGTCAGGGCCACTTGGATGATCCACTCAGTGGTGTGACAAAGAAATCAAGTCCATGACACCATCATCCACTGATCAGTAAAGCAAGAGAGACGCCAGTCAGTCACCTGCAGGACCACCCTTTGCCACCAGCTGATGGTCTTCAGCCATTTAGCTGGCAAATGACATAAATTACATAAAGAACTGAAAGAATATGGGAGGACTATTATAAATAATTACATTTTGGGTATCTCTCTGAAGTTGGAAGTCACAAGGAAAAATCTTAGAACTAGTGTCTCTACAGTGACCCGAATCTTATTTCCCTCTCATTCACTCCAGAGAGGATGACAAGTAATGTCAATGTAATCAATGGAATAACAGAGGGACAAGGCTGAGAAAGAGACGCACCCCTCTCATCCAAACAGACCTTACATCATTGCTCCCTGGATCCCTGCAGACCAGGGCTCTCATTCTCCTCTGCAGCACATCTCAGGGGCTCATTTTCCCCAGCATAAAGAGTAATACAAAATACAGGTAGATCAAAATGACACTTTTGTATATTATCTGCTGCAAAGACAGTGGAAATTCGGGACAACCATATCTGTAATAAAAGAGGGACAGCAGTGATATGAATATCTTTGCTTTTAATTTGATAGCATGAATGTGCTATGCAATAAGCTGAAAATATTACGAGAGCCCCCAACTTGAATCTCTGCCACAAGAACTATTTTTAGTGGAATGTGTTTAGCTTGCTTGTTAAAGATGTAAACCTAGGCAATAATCTTCTGTCTGATTTAAGTAGGCAACATTTATTAATGTACAGTGATTAAGTCAACTATTCCAAAGCAAGCCACAAAGACTTAAAGCAATGAGGAAACAGGATGATATCCTGGCTGAAGAAAGTCAGCCCTGTGATCTAAGTAAGATCTGATCCACGATAAACAGCTTATTAAGGCAGAGTGGAGGGAAGAGAGCTGCAAGTTATGAAGGGGAATTTGATTTATCCCTCTGAAGGCAAAGTGATAAGTGGCTGATCAGAGCAAACTCTGTCATAGATTTTACAGACCCAGCTATTTCATGTAGGTCTCTGAACACCTGTTGACTTCGAGAAAGTCCATGAGAGAGCTGGATTCAGATTGGGAAAGAGATTCATCCATGACCAAACCCCTGATCCATGTTGTTATTCTGTGTTCACACTTACAGCTTAAATCAGAGTTCAGTATCTTGCATATTCACTCTTTAAAATGTCCCTGTGGGGCAGCAAAGTTCTCCTGCCCTGTCTATTTTGCAAGTGTACAGGTGTGTACAAGCTCTTTAGCAGCAGATAAGACAGGATATAAGTACCCTGTGTGCTGGGGGTGAGGGAAGTTGCTTTTGACAATGATATTTTGAACACTTGGAGTACCCGTTGATTTTTGCTCAATTTCATGCTGAAGAAAGTCTACAAATAGATCTACCTGCTTCAGCTATTTGTGCAAAATGCCTCATTAAATAGAAACACTTTTTTCCGAAAGAATCCTGGTACATAACCTATGGATAAAAGGATAAATGGCTATAATCTTTGAATACACAAGACTACACAAAGTGGGTATTTCATAGCTGCACAAAACCCATAATTGAACTTTTGCCCTAGGGGTAAGTTTTCCTGCAGTGTAAGTGCCTCCAGATGCCATACAGGAATAATGTTCCTTGTCAGGAAAGCAGAGCTTTACATTCAGTTAATTGTGATCCCCAGCTGTCTTTTTTTCTCCTTGAGATTAGTTTTCCAACAGTCATTCAAGCAAATGTGCTCATTTCCCAGTTCCCCCGCAATTCCCCACCACAGTGTAACAAAGTGCAGATTTTGCATGGCTACATTCCAATCTCCGTGGTGTTAAAATCATAGCAGCAATGGAAAAGCATGTAGCCTCAATAATCATAATGTAGGACTTGAACTAAAGGTGACTCAGTGGTAGTCAAACAGATGCTATATGAAAATAGAACGGTTTCTATGTACAGAGCATTAACTTGTGGTTAAGCCGTGGAGTTAGTACTCACACATGAAGGTTTTCATGGCTTGCTAAGCAGCAAAAATTGCTCGGTCTGAATTAAACTGATGACCTCAGTTCAGTTCACTGTGGCTGGGTGTCCATCTCAAAACACAATGACCATGAACAGCAAGTCCAAATCTTTGGTGTCAATCACACAAAAAAGGCAAATACCATATCCATCCAGTATTCAGATCTCTTTAGTTCAGTAGCAAAATGTTCACCGATTTGGGACAGCTCAACAGTGGCTCAGAGAGGAAAGTTAAGACCATAGCCTACTACAGAACAAACTAAAAAAATTGCAAGGAAGACAGTGGATATAATAAAAGGGCAACACAATCCCTTTGTATTCCTCAAAGTATTAATGAGAAAGTCTTCTGTGTGCATTTGCAATGCCAGTCCCTTGTTACCATGGTCTAGCTACCACCTGCTTGGGTTACCAGACCTGTCAAAGACCTGTTGTTGGGTGAAGACCAACATGGGGGAGTTCACAGTTCAGATTGCCAAGCAACTGACCATTAAACACTCAAGACCAAAGTCTAGGGAAGGATTTTACACCAACTTACTCAATTTTACCAATAATAGCCCTGGAAGAGGGCTTCAAGCCACTGTAGTTGTGCTTTTCAGACTGTCCTTCAATATGGATGCAGTACTACCTAAATAGCCCTTATGACTCCCTCTTCCTTCAGAAAACAACCCAGCTTTTTTAGTCAACTACAGATCACTTAATCTTTGTAATAAGAAGAGTTTGACGTTTACTTTGGTGTCTATTCTCTGGATTCCCCCAACAGGTAAACTCACACTGTTCTGTGGGCTTCCTGTTGAAAGTTGTCACTGTCTGGTGGCAAAAAGCAAATGTATGCCATAACCTTAAAGGTCTGGAGCTAGATATTCAGAGCTCTGTCAGCACCTGGGCCTCATAAGGTTGTATTTTTCCCAGCAAAGTTTACTAAATTTTGGGGAGATCTGAAAACTACTCTTTTTTTTTTAAATCACTAGTTCATAAGCAAAAAATTGAGAGGAAGTACATCATCATCAAAATGTTCCTCATCTGAAAATGCCTCTCCTAAGCTTCTGTTGGACCAGAAAGCAAACAGGTTGTGCCAAGGCTTCTTCTCTCTAGGGGCTTGTGCCAAGGCTAGGATTTGGATCTTCTGATTTGTTAGCACAGATAATTCCCACTCACATTCCTTCTTGGAAGAGGAGGGCAAGGAAACCCACTTGCTACACTGTGAACTTTCAGGAAACATTGCTGAGCAGCATGTCCCTGTGCTGAAACTTCTCCAGTTCAGACAATTTCTTACTCCCGTTGTTGCAATTAA
>Ga0181612_111227_pt1 | contig 14009 bp, 7 predicted proteins | sample HoacroProtozoa21_FD_119630 | JGI IMG/M metagenome (GOLD analysis project Ga0181612, IMG submission 119630) | Hoatzin crop microbial communities from Cojedes, Venezuel. Combined Assembly of Gp0051906, Gp0051904, Gp0051908
CCAATCTGCATTTCTATACAGCTGTTCTACAAGTGATTTGTACTCTTTGGCTCAGTTTATACCTTGGTTTTGTGGAAGGTGTTTTTTTTTTTTCTTTTTTATCTGCACTGTGGCCACACAGCTTTACTATTTGTAACCCAAGTGTCACTACAAGCTCTTTGGCCAGAGTCATTTAGACCTTCTGTGCCCTAACGCTTCTCAGCTGCATTGCTGCCTCCAGCTTCCTCTCCTAGAAGAAAGGCTTATCAGATTATTGGTACACGCTGCTGTTCTTGTGCTTCCACAAAGGCTGACCAGAGGGCCAAGACAGAAGATCTGCTTTCCCTCCCCTCTTCAGGCTCAACGCTGAGAAATGGTTTGCTCAGAACAGATGTACGGACTATGTAGGCCCCTGCACAAAGCAGTAATTCTTGCAGAGAAGCACAGAATCACCAGGGTGGCCTCTGGCCGCTGAGTGACCTTCACAAGGGTGGAAGCAGCAGGAGAGGATTTTGTCCAGACCCTGTAATTAGGGACTGAAGGAAAGCAGAAATGTAGACTGGTATGGGGAGCTGTGGTGAGAGGTTTCACATCTCTGTATTCCTGAGGAAGGACGATCTAGCTAGCACTGATTTATACGGGGTCAGCACAGCACAGAAAGTCAGGAAGAGAAATGGCTTGAACCTGCTCCATGCCATCTTGCTGCTGTGCGCTGGATAACCTCGCAAGCAGGAGACAGGCAAGCTGAGAACACAACCGCCGCAGGTCCCCCCTCCGCTCAGCCGCTGGACGCTGACATCACAGCCCGCTGAAACAGCGGCCAACAGCAAAATCCTTTCAGTGCTAATTTTCAGTCTTCTGTTGAGAAAGGGTCCTTCTCCTACAACAACGGTACGTTTTTGAAAGGTTTCTTTTTGTCTGGTCAGTGTCTTCTCTTTTAAGTCACTGTGACCTATATACAGACACGATCCAAATAAAAAAATTAAAGAGAGCTTTATGTGACATTGCTTGGCTAAGCCAGCTCTAGAGTTGCTGTGTCCTCTATTATTTTTTCACACAGGGTCAGATATGAGTTGATATATATTTTTTTTGTTGGTTTTCTTCTTCACTATCATAAGGAACGCTTAAATATCTCTCTGAAAAAAAATAAATCTAGTTTTCCCGCTGAAGGTGGCTTTGATGGACACACCCATGCCACTGTTGTTATTCTGATATTAAAAAAAAAAAAAAAAAAGCCTAGAGTTCTGCCTCTGTCTGAATAACACACAGGACCGAGGCACACCATGAAGTCACTGTGAGTTAACAGGTTACCACTGAGTCACAGTAACTGACACACGGGTCCCCTTAGCTGCTTGCCAACACTCAGTACAACACGTTAGCTTAAATCATTTTCACCAAGACACTTTGATGAGGTTTGGATGGCACAAGAAATTACTCTAGGGATATGGAATCCAACCCCTGCTATAACTTACATTTAAATCAAGATTGGTGGGATCATTGCTACCTGATGACTGTTCATTAAGCCTGGGTGAGAGAAATTTGGAAGTCAGCTCAACTCCCAGTGGCTGGAGACTTGCTGCAAACTGATTTCATAGCACAAAGTTCTGTTCCACTTGGAATAACTCAGGCCGTGAACTGCTCTCTGTCTGCATCACTGGCCATACTGCTGTTCCAGAACACGCAATTCACTCCCACAGCTGGCACCGAACAAAAGAATAACCAAGAACGGAACTGCCCTGAAGGATCCTCTGCTTCGTGACATGTCCCTGCAGCAGTACAGCGAGGGGCAGCGTCAGGGCTCGTGACGTACCTGCACTCCAGGTATAAACCAAGAGTGCAGAGCCCACTGCGGTCAGCCGGGCACCCTTCACTAGCCCTGCATTACTCAGCAGTTCGCAGAGAGAAACAACAGGCATTCCGGCACAGGGAGGGAGAAGCAGCTGGCTAGAGGATGAAGGGACAGAAAGCAGCAATTATACTATTACAGCTAACAAACAAGCCCGCATCACGCTTACTTGAGCTTGGGGGTGCAGGGCCAGCTCATATCCACCTTTGCTGCTGATTGTTTTTTTGACAGAAATTGCTCCCTGAACAGTCATGTTCACTGATTATTTGTCTCCTCCCTTCTTCTTCTGATTACAGCCAGACTGGGATATCCCTGATCCGCATAGAAATGAATATTTTAAAAGTCAGTGCTGTCCTCAGAGGGGCTTGTGCACCATTAGGTCTCCAGATTTACTGCACTAGCAAAGAACAGTGTAGTAATGAGGTAGCAGCAATAGGCTACTAATGAAAAGAGCTAAAAGAAAAGGATTTTGTCTTGGTACATACCTGACTGTAAACTAAAATTATCGTTGATGTCCTGCCTTTATATACGGATTTTTCACCAAATTCTGTAACCACACTCATAGAGCCAACTCTATATTATAGTAACTCCTCTTGATTCCTGACTCAGCACATGCGCTGTGTTTTGCCTATGATCATGAACAGCCGGGAAGCACTACTATCAAAAATTAAAGTGTATTTAAACATGACTTCTGATGTGTTACTGTGTTATATCAAATTCTCCTGTTTTCTAGGTCTCTGCATGAGAAGTTTTCCCGCAGATAACAGCAGTTTGTGCAAAATAGTAACTATTCCCTGTGGTATACGACAGCAGCAAAGATTTTCCCAGAACTATTGAGAAAGCACAGTTATTAATTGCAACATGTGTACCCAGGCCGATAGAGCTGACAACAAAAAAATACTAATGAACGTAACAAATTGTGTTCTCACCCTGTAAGAGGTGTCACAGCCTCATCCCCTGCCTTCAGTTGTAAGTCCTCTGTCTATTTCCATGCTGTTAATTACCCTAGTCTCTCCTCAAAAGTATGTTCAAGTCCAAGCCACAGCTCAAACCTATTCCCTTCTGGGTGTAGTGCTTTACATTAATCAAAACCCAATCACACAACAAGAGTATCGGTCCAGTTCTCCTCCCCACTCCTAGCTCTCCTAGCTCTCTTCTGGCCCTTCACCAGCTCTGCTAACAGAAGAGCCCTGAACTCCAGTTACATTCAACCTTGAGTCACTGGGTGGACCTTCTCTCCCAGTGAGCCATATAAAGCCTGGCGGCTGCTTTGTGCCTGTAACGACTGTCTCTTCTTGCTTAGCTCTCTGAATTGACTCATTTTTTCCATCACTTGGGAATAATTCAAGTGCTTCACCAGATTTGACTCACCCTGGGTGACTTCAGAAATTAGAATCAAATTGAGATTGGTGTAGAAAAAGCAAAACTATAGTCAAATTGTAACTACGGTCTCTCTACTGATGTGACAAAGCATTCCTGGCCTCCAATCTGAATGCAGGAGCTGCATTCATCCGGTCTATCACTGGTCCAAGCTTGCATCAATCAGCCAATTTGATTTTATTCTGAGGGAAAAACATAATGAGTATCACGAATCCCTTTTATATTTAATTCATACTGTAGAAGAACAAACCCTTACGATTATAAAAATTTCACTGTACCATAGAGATAAAAATTTAAGAAATCCACTCATACATCTATACAAACCCATGATGAAAAACCAGAGAATTAGTATCAAATTTTCGCAATTACAAGGTATTAAAATAGACATCAGTGTTTTGAACTATAAGACACTACTTTGTTTTAACAGAGTGGCTTACACAAGCATTTAAAACTTTCATATTTCACACGAGACAGCTGCAAAGTCTGTTCTATGCCTGCAAGCACAGGGTAGGCCAGGTTATGAAATACGCATAAAGGGACACTGCCAGGTAACAAATATTAGGCAGAATTCCAAGGGCTTTGCTGCATCCTTGTTCAGCTCTTTGCCAGGCAAACTCCTGCTGAAATCGACGGGAATTTTGTCTGAGTAGAGATCAAGGAATGCAATACTAAAAAACAAGCAAACAAACAAAAAGTGTATTACAAAAAAGTTGTATTATTAAAAATACAAAAAAAATGCTACAATATTAAAGTCTAATGTGAGAATGACTATGCAGCTAGTGAGACTTCTGCAGTCTCTAGGCTTAGGTTGTGAAAATAAGTGTTTGGTTTTTTTCTGATTAGTTCCATTTTGATCAATATTTGATAAGGGGCTACTATTGTGTGTGAGCTGTTAACTTTATTTAAAAAAATTCAAACCAAAAATTCTATTGAAAAAGTAGTAATGGATTAGATTTAGGTTTAGAAAAAACTTAGCATGCAAATCCTGAAGGAGCAGAATTTATCTACGATATGATTGCAGCACCTCTTCAGCTAAGGGTGTCAGTACCAAATGATTGCTGTCTACTCATTTTAAGGACCTTAAGAACTTCCTAACTTTTTGCATGAGGGCAACCCTTTGGGGAGAAAAGAGATTACTCAGAGTAACCGCTAAAGTCTAGATACGTGGTTTTTCTTTTGGAGCCATCAGCAGTTTAGACATGCAACCTAAAAACCCTGTAATTATCTGCCTTTTTTTCAAGACAGCCCCAGTTAAAGTAATTTGATAGCACAAGGCAACGGAATAACGGTATCAATCATGTTATAACAAAAACATATCAAATCAGAAGTTGCTCTTCAATGCATCATCCTCAAAGGTATGGAGGATGCTGATTTTCACAACTTTGATTCTTCATCTTAGAGAGGATAAGAGATTTTCTCCTTTCTTCTATTCCTTCCCCTGCACTGCTAAGATACTTGGCTGCTTTAGCCTTTTTGCATAATCCCAACTGCAACTTCTCCAGTATCATTAAGAGACAGCATGATTTAATCCTGTTAATTCTTGTGGGACATGGACCCTTGCATTGCATTGTATGATTTAACATACCTTATTTACTACAGAAATGTGTCACTTGACAGAATACATCATGAAATTCAAGCTGCATTTCAGAACATTTTTATCATTCAAATGGGTGCCAGTTCAGAACAAAGTGCCGACTCCCAGACATAGACGAGACTGCAGCACAAGAAGTGGTGATGGAACTTTCGGTAAACACAGCATCTAACCGGCGTAGTAATCTATGACAGGGGTTGAAAGTAATACTACATGCCAGCGATGCTCCAACATGAATTATCTAGACCGCAGACCTCAAAAACACAAAGAGTGAACCTTGTATGAAGTGCAGATTGATTTAAAACTGCAACACTGCTTCCAAGCCTTCTCCATCTTTCCCCCATGATAAATAGAGCAACATGGTACAGTTCATTTGTTTTTCTAACAGTTTTCCCTTTCTTTTTATTCCATTAGTTAGGTTGAGCCTAACTAGAAGATTCCTATAATCTTACAAAAAAGCAGCCATTAACATTCCTTCCTTTTGAGAATGAAGTATCTCTATTGCGGTTTAATTTCTATGTTTTCCATATTAGTATAAACCATGCTGGGAAAAATGCATTTTTAAATCAGTTCTCAATGTTTCTGCAGCTTAACTATGACTACTTGAAGCATGAAGAAAAACAACCACACTTCCAACCAACCTTTCCACTGAACAGAAAGAAGTTTAGGCTGGCAAAGGTATCTTTTCCTAGTAGAGTATGCACTATTCAGCAGGGTGGTTTTAGCTGTACTGGGGAAGGAACACCATCTGTTAAAATAAACTCTGCTATAGAGCTACATCAGCATATCCTTGGTACTGCAGACTTGGCCCTTACTCTGTGGTACAACTATGGAGAAATGCAGCATAGTTACACCAACAGATTTCCTCATAAGGATGGTGAAACAGCTGTTGAGAGATTGCACTTTTCATTTTATTATTTCCTGGGGGGTGGGACAACTCTAGTAATAAGAGAATTTGTGTTGTAAAAGATACTAATACCGCATCGTCCTTCATATGTAATTCAAGATTAGACATTACTGCTACTACTACAGTGAAGTAACATAGTGCATTTAACAATTCTGCACTATTTTCATGCATTCTACTACCATTTAAGAATCTGCAGTACCTACTGAGCACCACTATTCAAGTCTTCTTCCCTAAGGAAGGCATATTACTTTCCAACTTATTCTCTAGTATTTAAGTTAGCCACTAAACAAAAACCAAACAAACAAAAAAAGTGTGGTGAAACTGAGCATTTGCCTAGGAAATACAATGTTATGTGCTTTAATTACAGCATTGAAACTCCTGGCCTATAGATACCAGCAAGGTGCTTTGTAGAAAATATTATACAGCCTCAGTGGACTCCACACTAAGAGTTGATATTAACCAGACTGAAAAAGACAGGACCTTGGTACATGACAAAAATGCAAGCGTTCCCAGTAACCTCAAGAATATAAAAAGTAGACTTTTGCAGCTTTAGAAGTTGCGTGACCAACGGAAGAATTGCAAAAATCTGAACAACCCCATTTCAGCTTTCCGACAAAGGCACAGTCACACAGTCCTGAATCCAGCCTTGCTGTCAGACTCCACGGACTGCGCACAGCTCCGGAGAACTGCATGACATGGGTAAAAACATCCTGTGAGACAACACAGCCCTCCTGCTTAGGTCCTTGCGATGCCCACCGCTATAATGCAACAGTTCAAATGTCACTGAAATGCTCCGAAACCCTGCTCAATGTCCCAAAATTGCCTGTCAAAACTCTTCACAGATTCCCGTTACCTAAACAGCCCTCTCTGAATCTAAACAAGAACCCAGTTCTGCACATCATGCTTTGGCAAAACTTCCATTGACTTCAACTGTCAAGTACAACACAGACCACAGTCATGACCAACAACAAACGCAGGAGCTCAAACGCAAGATCCAGCTGCTCTTACCTTACGGAGTGCAGTTACAATGAACAAACAACATTTTGCAAATTATCAAGATTAGTCCTAATGACATTCATTTTCTGCCTCTGGAGTTGCCAATGGATAGATACGAAAAAGTCATGGCTAAACCGGCTGAATGACACAGTGACAGAGATGTTATCATACCTTGGCATTTGTAATTTTATAGACTTCTCTGTGGCAGGACCAAGGAAAAGGATTTCTCAGAGTTTCCATTTTGACTGCAGCACTCCAGCTCTACATTCCCAGAACTTTTGGACAAGCAACATTTACTATCTTGCAAATTTTCCCACTGATCACCATGTGTCCTTATCACTGACAGGATAATCAAGCCTCATGTTAATCATCTCTGACATGGGTTTGCGGACTAACTGCCAAGCATTTACCCTGACATACCAAACCACAGTGGTCTATTGATTACAGTATCAAAACCACAGCCTGTTTTGGTTTGGGGATGATGGAATGTTTTTTCACTAGCTACAAGGCTTGAGTTAAAGGGAATCTCTGAATGAGGGCAACACAAATTCCCAACCACTGACAATCAAGCACACCCTTGAAAGGTACCAGAGCAAACTCATAGCTTGAAGAAGTCTTTGTCTTGATGTGCAAACCAGTTAAATAGTGTTTTCTCACAGTTAGAAGTGACAAGATAATCTGGCAAGAACAATTAAAAAGTGACCTGACTTTATCAAAGGAAGTGAATTGCCAAGGACCATGCTGCATATTGCTGCAGAGCTCTGACAGGAAGATAGCCTGAGCCTGAATACTCTATCAGTTAACCCAATTGGAATTCGATTAGGTACAGGTAAGGAAACATGCGCATCACATGCACAAAATACAGGTGATACACTTTTCCTTGTTTTGAAACACTTAGCACAATAGGCTCTACAACTTAAAGTCCACGAGAAAACAGAATGAGACACTGTCAAGAACACAGAACTGTAAGAGAGCACAACGCGACATCTTGAAAAGAGCAGAATGGTTGAACTGGAAAGAATTAGGGTGGTCAGAAGTGCAGATATCTCAGTAATCAGCACCTAATGTTCATCTCGTTTTGCTGTGTTAATGATTGAACTCTGCAGTCTTGTGCCCAGACTGTGGCTTGAGTGCTCTTATTTCAGGGAGCACCAAAACTCACTGCATGCCAAACATATTTTGCTGTCCATGCACAGGGGAATGTTTGTCTCCTGAAAGCAGTACAACATTTTCTCCCTTGCATACTTAATGTTCGTAGAGTTTTAGCAAAGAAAGGTGTCCACAACTTTGGGCTAACCAAGCCTGGTTAGATAGAGGCACAAGTATAAAACCGCTGTCAGAATTACAGCATGTGACAATACAGCGTTATAGCACAGCTATCCTTTATTAGGTGAAGTAAGGTATTTCCCACCTGAAACTCCAAGCGCCACCCATTTCTCGATCCAAGTACAAGGCTGTTCAGCAGAGAAATGAGGAGATTTTGCAAGATTAACTTCACTGTTAAAGATGAGGTGGGATGACAGCCCTCAGCTCCAGCTGCTGGATGTTATATGCATACCCCTAGGCTACTGACAGGACGGCAACGACATCCTCAGCTAGTCCTTGTTTTGGGGGAGGGAGGAGGACCTTAATTTGAATACCTAAACATTTCTACTGTCTTCCAAAGAAAGTAAGGACACAAGAACACAACTCTCCTTACACCCTCCTCCCCAAAAGGTTGACTGAGAGCAATCTCTGTAGTTTATTTCCCTATATATTCACCCTCAATACCTGTGATATTTTAAAATTAATAATAAACTTGTCATTTTTATTAAACACTAGGGATCATCCATTATTTTTATCAAGAATGAAAAAATACACAGAGTGTACAGGAACACATACAGTCCGAGGTATATTTTCCAAGATCAGAAGAGCTGAAAATACTTGTCTGTGACGGCAGCATTTCTTGACTTGGTAAACCACGCACGTGAGATGAGGCGTGAGGAAGTAAGAGCATGGATAAAAGGGAACTCTGTGGAAAGACAGAAAGAAAAGAGAAACAGACAAAGAAGGAATAAGAACCAATCCTTAGCAAAATGTTACAAAAAAAAAAAAATCCAAAAAAAGAAAAAAAAAAAAAAGAGTCTGCCACTGAAAATTGCTAACTGCGAGTTTTTATTCTAATTTTAGTCAGAGAACAGAGCATCTGATAAAGAGATTAAGTGAGCACATCAGGCACAGAGACATTAGCATACATAAATGGGCCATGACCTCTCCAACTGTTGTCAGTGTTTTTTTGCCTGTGTGCTTGCAAACACGATGAGGGACAAATTCATCCTCACTGTGACTGGATCAAAAAGTCAGTGGAATTATATCAGAAATTAGTATTACCCTGAATATCTTTATATTGATATGACTATACTGTATGCGAAGATTCCAGCTCAGAGTGGCTTTCCCCCCCCCCAACATGAGAACTGCAGACCTCAATACCAGCTTGCGCTTTTTTGTTGGTGTGTGTTTTAACCGAGCGCTTAACTGGATGGCGTGACTAAGCAGTATGCTACAGCTTTCAATACTTTCGTTTGACCTTTTTAGGTGAGGGGGAAAGGCTTGAAAAAGTCGGACACGTTGTCATTTTTACCACACCCCTCCCCACCAAATGGTCTCAAAACTGTATCACAAGAGAAGCAGAAAGAACCAGCTTAGAGTGGAATCCTGGGCTCCAGAATGTCTGAATTTTATGACTTTCAAAGCATCAGACAGATAGTAGATAGTAAACTAAAGAAAGATCCAACTACAAAACATACCACTCCTGAATGGCATGCAGACATGAAGTCAAGGATGTGAGACAAAAGTTACTCAGTCTTATTCAGGTAAGCCGTGAAGTCAAGATGACTTCAAGAGGGACTGCCAGTTATAAGTACACTTCTGAAATCTACCCAGAAAAAAAACCCAGTACGAATTTGTTCTATTTTGTTGACCTTACTGCAGCGCTTAGCTCTGATCTGTAGCCAATCCATAGGTAATTGGTGCATATAAGGCAATGTCTAGCTGGAAAACACATTTGACTTCCCCAGCCGTTTTACTGAAATACATCCAATTGGTCATGTAAACCAATTAGCAAAAAAGCTGAATATGTCAATAACTCTTAATTTAAGGAGAGAAATTAATTTTTAATTTATGGAATAACCAGATGCATCTGAAAGACTAATTACCCGGTTACTGTGTCTTTGTCAAGGATAACATTTGGCACTTACATGGCACTTTTCATCCTCAGGTTGTTTTAAACATTCACTATAATTAAACCACATTACAATTCTGTGACTGAAAAGTTATCGTCCATATTTTACAGCCAGCAAAGCTGAGGCTACAAATAAATGACAAAGAAGGACACAGAGTCAGAGATGTGTTGGCAGCTGCTTGCTTCAGCTTGGCAAGTACAGTGGTTCCAAATGACTACCAGTCAATTCCATTTCCTCTATTGTCTCATCTTCTTCAGCTCTGTCAGCACAAAAACCTAAATGAGAACAGACTCTGTAGGATTCCCACTTCTGTAAGTAACTAAGGTCAGTATCTTGCCATTCCTGTTACTCCTATTTGACATAAGATTTATTTCCTGGGACCACAGGCAAGGAAAAGCCACATCTCAACAGCTGTAAATTCTCTTGTTCTTGGGGTCAGTTTGTCTACAGATGGAGAACAATCTCAGAAACACTACTGTGATTCCACAACCAAAAAGCAAAAGAGTTGCTTTGATATATTATTTAAGGCAAAAGAGACTTTTGTAATTTGCTCAGAAGACTTCTATGATAAATTCCAAATTAATACCATGCTAACTTACCTACACTTGAATTTAGGCCTCAACTGATCCTAGCTCCAGTGACAACATCACCAATGCACTACAGGCGTGTCAGCAGCATATGCATTTCAACCTACAACTTAGGCCAAACCAACTAATTACTGAACAACGTCGCCTTAAATTTGAGATTGGTATTTTCACATGGAGGCAGGCAAGGATCAGGATAGGAGCAACACTGCTGTTATAATATGGGCTGGAAGATAAAACACAACACACGTATCTGTAATACAAATAGTCTTTCTGAAACTGCAGGAAAAGCTGCACAGTTATTTGTACTACAGCGGTAAGCAAAGGTTACAACCGGGGTTGGCTCCAATTGTTTTGTGCTCCATATACCTTGAAATCTGGATTTTCAGAAGCGCTTTAATCAGAAGGAAAATCAAAAAAATTAAACAAACAAAACCCCAAAATAAACCAACACCTCCCAACCTTGGGCAATGTACTGCTCCAATAAAGGCTTCTATCTCTGTACCCCTGTTCAGTAGCTTGTGCCAAATCAGAGTGAGATGCATTTGTGCAGCAGCCCTTGAGCTCAAGGGAAAGGTGCCATACACTCCTGGGGAAGAGAGCAATGCTGCTGGCGGTTTGTGTTGTGTACTTCCACGGAAAACAAGAGCTAATAAAGTTCACGTAATTCATTCACAAGTACATAGGAAAAACTGCAGAAAACACAAGACTCAGGAACAACTGTACAGATAAAACAAAAGACTGATGCATAAGCTTCTTAATATTACCACTGTTTGAATAAGAACTACCTAGCGTGTTGCTAGAAATAAGGGGACAAGCGAACCGGTCAGAAAAAACAAACAAACAAAACTGGGAAATACTCGGCAGCCCCAACAGGCTCTTCTACTTCAAATGCCAGCCCTGCCTCAGGCTTTTTTTTGTCCTTTCAACTTTTGAAACACTACACACAAGTTATTTCTTACAAAGATGCTGCCGTAACCAGAAGATTTCTTGATTTAATCATTCACGAAAGAATTTCCAGAACAGGGTTTGGGAGGTCATACTGTTGGGAACCACTTCACAGTACAAAAGCTTGGATATCTACTGACACTGAACTCATTGCTGCAGTAAGTCAACTCATAGTAACAGGTGTCTGATCCTAAGGAACACATATGTATCTATATTTTTATCTTTTGCGCACTTAACATCTGATAAAATATGCTAATTCCACAGTTCTGCGAAGCAAATCATCTTTACAGCACTAGTATGCTCCATCCCTGCCAGAGGATTTACCGATCTGTGGGTCTGTCCATATGCTGAGACGGATGCAGCTGCACGTTTGTTCTGCTTTCCCCAACTGGGCAATGGTTGAGCATAAACCAGTGTCAATCCACCACCTCTTAGACATGTTAATATACAACTGTCTTTGCAGGAAACGAGCTGTTCCCCTGCAAGGCTCTTAATGTAGCGTCACAGGCTACGCTCATGTGTCGATATCGAATGCTCTGTCAACAGTCACCTACTGACCGGCTCTGTGTCCTGAAGAAGAGGCACCTTTTCAGATGCAGACAGCTGTCTGAAAGGCAATGGACGGCGGTCTCCAACTCACTTTACGCAATGTTCACGATCTCGGTATCTGACAGACGGTCCTGGGCTGAATTCAGATCCATCACGAGACACATACTCCCATGTAAAATGTTCCTCCGCAGCTACCCACTGATCATTCTTCTTTGGTCTTCGCTCTTAACTGCAGGCCAGTGGGCAAATCAGTGTAGCAGACTGAATCAAGTATTAATTTAAGTCAATCATCCTACTCTTCCTTCCTTCTTCCACTCTCTCTTTTAAAGAATGTAGATTATGTAAGTCAGTGTTCTGTAAAGCACTTTAAGAGCCAGTGATTGTAACAAGCAATTTAAGTGCCAGCTCTACATTATATTTAAAGGAGGAAAGATGATTACTAACAGCACTAAAAATTAAAAGGAATTGTATAAAAGGGACAGTGTGAATAAACAGCTCAAGAATTAAGCAAAAGAACTAAATATACTTGAGAGACTGTGGTCAAATTATTTTAATTTAGAAGAATATTATCTTGTTCAAGGATTTTCCTGTATATTATTCACAGATGGCCAAGAGAAATATTTATGACAAAAGGAACAAGACAGAACAAAAGCCTAGATGAAACAAGAGCTGTTAATGAGGAATAGGTACAATGGCAGAAATAGAAGGATTCCATTTAATTGTCAGAAAAGAACTGGGTCTTTGATGCTCAGCAGACACGGACTGAAGCCATCAGTTTAAAAGAGGTCCTCTTACTTGGGCCTGCTGAGCAGCTGGCTCCAGCAGTTACAGGAACGTGGTGGTGTTTACGCCATGTCAATGATCTGCCATGTGATTACAGAGGAAAAAACAGTTCTAAATTCTCAAAATTATCATTTGCTTTGGACTTTGAGGATTTTCACCAAGTGATTTAAGGTTGGTTTTCAAAGGCCCTAAATGCCTATAAAGACGTTCTAGTAAATGGGTTTAGTTTCTACCCTGAAGGAAGGAGGTGTTCGACCATCATACCTTAGAATATATTTTGTATTTTGATGTCAGTGCTTTAACAGAGAGACATCGAAATGTTTCTTATCTGCTGTGTCCCCAATGCACTCACATTTATGAAGGGGAAATAATTAGACAATTTATTCATTTGCTTTTTCATATAACAGAAAAACCCACCGCTCATCTTTAAAGGAAGGCACATCCTGTTTCACTCGGCAAACAAGCACATTACATATAATTTATAGATAAACGTTCATATATTTTACAGCAACTACATAATACTATACATAGCGATGCATGTGTTCAACATCAAAAGTAATTTTGGGGAAAGGTTTAGGAAGGGCACAGAAAATCCTGATAAACTTTTCAACACTACTTTCACTTCGTGCAATTTGGTCCCTTCCAAACAAAAACATTCGAAACCGGGTACGATCAAACACAGACAACTTCCAGCAGCTTACCAGATCGCAGCTAGCCAGCTGAACCACTGCACGAGACACTGGATCTCAGTCCTCCTCTGTCACGAAATGAATAATAACAGCTTACACAGCAGTGAAATACACCACCTTGTGAGGACTTGTAGAAGGGCTTTCTCTTGCCGAAGAGAAACAATGTTTAAAGTAAGGGTGTTCTACCTCACCCTTGGTGAGGATTGGTATGGGCTGCTACAGTAACTTGAGTTACACTGGGCAATGTGTTAAACCAGTGTTACTTGATTACATGCCCATGTAACTTACAAGTTAGTTTATAAGTCCCAGATGAAGTGTGTAGTATACGGGCGTAGTAAAAGAAAGAAATGGAAATCAACAGGGGGAAGCAAAACTCTCAATCTTCTTTTCAACTTGTTTATTCAGGCATTTTTTTCCCCACCTTAGTTCAGTCATAAGACAAAAGAAAGCTTCTTCAATACTCAGTCTTTCATCAGCTAAGAAAGAAAAACAAAGTGACAGATATATCCTTCTGAAAACATTTTTCCACTTCCCTA
>Ga0181612_138091_pt1 | contig 14009 bp, 11 predicted proteins | sample HoacroProtozoa21_FD_119630 | JGI IMG/M metagenome (GOLD analysis project Ga0181612, IMG submission 119630) | Hoatzin crop microbial communities from Cojedes, Venezuel. Combined Assembly of Gp0051906, Gp0051904, Gp0051908
AGTGTAGATCACCTTAGGAGGTGTGTGTGGGGAAGGGGGTTTGGGGTTGGGGGGGGGGGGGGGGGGTGGGAACCAAACCACTTCAACCCAACAGATGCTGTTCCTCTGCCTTTTGCAAAACTCCCAAAGAGCAGGAAATTCTATTTGGGTACCAGCTACCAGCATTCCGTGCTCTGGAAATCCCCTATAGCAACAAAGACAAGAAGAAAGCCCACATGAAAAAGACTGCTTTGTCTATTCCAGATCTGTTTTGGTTCTTTAACCGTTTCCCAAATCTTGTTATCCTATCCCACCCAAGCTTGTAGCAAGGCCACACAATGCACGCTGTACATATTATGCACAAATACAATAGGGATTCTTCAATACAGGGGACGCACACTGCAGCAGTGTTAAATTTTTCCACCCATGACTTCATGATACTTGTCTGTTACTAATGTCATCTGAACATGCCCCATGGACAACATGGAAAATAATACTTTCACAAAAGAAAAAGCTTTGCTACATAGGAGGAAATGGTGAAGTCCGAGTTAAGGCAAAAATAAACATTGTTTATATAGTGTGACCATATATAATATGCACATACTACTCAGATTTCATATTGGAAGACTGTTGTTCCTTGGGTTTAAAAGGACAGGGACAGCCAGAGGATATAGCTTTTGGCCCTAGAGGACAGGACATCAAGGTCTGTGAATATCATGAATCCATTTTGAGATTCATTATTATCTCTCTACAACTAAAATTCCAGATCTTCTGTGTATTAAACCACTTCACTTAGGGAAATCTGGCTTTATGCAGCCTCAGCCCCCAATGTCCGTAGGGACTTACTCTAACAGTAGTCTTTGCACTTAGGGCTTAACATTATGTGAATTGTCCCCCCGAGTTGGACTCCTTTCAGGCCCTCAAGCCAGAAGAAAGACCAACCAGGTTTAACGCCGAGAACCTTTGCAGGAGGCACAGTCCCTCAGTTAAAACAGGAATTGGATGGGTAGTCCAGGCAAAACGTCTCCTGCACTTCAAAGCTTTGATTCTGCAAAAGTCCAAGTGATCACTGAACTTCAAGCCTGTTTGCTATTGGGTTGGGAGAACCATCCTTTGACCTGTGGATTGGGGACTGGAGATATCCATGGTCAGGGGAATGGTTTGAACTCCATGTTGGCTGGATTTGAAGACCCATGTAGTCCTTCAAGCTTGCGGTCAAAAGAACTACCCATACATACAACGTTCAGCACACCGCTGGAGCACCACGATCATCACATCTCAAATTATAAACAAAGAACGGTAAACTAACACAGGTCTAAGTTCCCAGCCCCAGCATGGCTTGAGCTTACCAGTGGGACCTACAAAGGGATCACTATCAGTATGGGAAGAGGGTGCTCTCCTCAATTTCACCCACATGGGAGTTACGGTTCTGGGACGGAGCACAGTTGCTAGACTGGTCAGGGTGCCACTGGCTGACTACCCATAAGCATGTTGTAGGACTGCGTCAGTCAAGGGCACAATAGTCAGCAGATCAAATACTGAAGGCAGCTACAATGAGAATTGTAACAGGTCATCTGCAGAGGCTTAGCTTTAACTAGATACTTGAGTTGCATCAGGCACTGTGTTAATCACGCCCGTAACAACTAAATTCTCTGAATTTCTTTGGGGCACCCTCCATCATCCACACCGTGGCATTTCACCATAGCTCATTCCCGGCAGAGTCAGCTCTCCCCAGAGGAGAATGTGCCTTCCACATCCACCCTACTACCTTCTCCCAAAAGGCACTAATGTGTGACCTGTTTGCAAAACTGTCTGAACAAGTAAAAATCAAGGGGGGGAAAGTCGACCCAAAGAAGCTGTTGCCATGGCATTTTCTCAAGATGACCTCCCTCATTTTCTGCCTCTACAATGGAGCCAGACAGTATGTTCAGCTCGTGCTTCTGCAAAACATTATGGTTCCACCAGCAAGGTGACAAGAGGCTTTACAACCTGTTTGCATCTTTCAGGCATGTTAACACTTCTATAAAGCAAACGCACAACTCCCAGGCAACATGCTCATGGGCTGCCCTGGCCTCCAGCATGGTGCAAACCTAAACCATCTGCAAGCCTGAAAAGGAAACAGTGCAAAACCGCTGCCTTCTCACCGTGAAAGCACACCTACAGCTACACATCTTTGCCATTATATCTCACCTGATGAAGGTTTTCAAGCATCCTTTGCTTTGGTACCTGAGCATTGGGTGTAATCACCACACTTTCGCCTGTTCTCAGCAGTTTAAATTTTGCCACCTTATCCTAAAATCAGTGAGCAGCGCAATGTAAGGGGCCAGCTGGACCTTCCAGGCCTGGCCATGGAACTTAAATAACAGGAAACAATCAGAGACTGTGTTTTTCCTGCCCTTCACTGAAAGCATCTTGGAAAGGCACATGTTCTTCAGCAGACAATACAACATGTAAAAAAGTCCATCATTGCTTATCGAACTCCACCCTAAACACATCCTATAGTGGGAGGAGCAGAAACTGAACTGTGATTTTGCATTCCTTCATACCTCTGGAAAAAGAACATTTTGTAAGTAGTGTCAAGACCTATTTGGTAAGTCCATGGGGCAAGCCCAGGCAGCAGCCTTGAGGATCTACTCCTATAGAGGCTGTTGGCCAAAGGCATCCAAAATCAAAATGCAAGGCAGCTTAAACAACCCCACTTCCCTGTTACCGCAGGGGGTCAACGAGAAGAGTAACCAGAGCTAGATTCCATTCCCAGGAGGGTCTGTCGTACCGTCCTTGTCATCCCATGCTTAACTCACCTCTCAACAACTGATTGGTTGGAACTAATGGCACTAATAGCATACAGTAAATAAATCCCTAACATCTTTAGGATCACATCTGGAAAAATATCCTTGCCAACTGCATGGGCATGGGAAGAACATCTGGCAAAGAAAAATTGTCCAAATAACCACGCATAACACAGGGACTAGAAAGGACTTGGATCAGTAAAGTAAAAGCAAGTACCTATTATCACCTGGGTTTTCACCCCATATCCTGAAGAACCATCATCTCTGCCCTTCTAAAGTTGCTATTTTGACAGTGTTTCCTATACAATGACCCCATCGCTACCTTTAAGGAACTGGCTGACCCTGAGATCCCGATGAAAGGCTGTCGACTCACTGCAGAACGACACTCTCCTGTGAGCTTGTGACATAAAGGTAAACAGCAATGTAGAGGCACTGGAAATCGAAGGAGCCCAGGCTACTGGATGCAACACTGCATTCAGAAGCACATAAACTCCTAACTCTTCAAGAAAACACAAAAAGTCCTTTCTTCTCCCTTTTCCACAATGCTTGCAGAAGCAGTATGCGAACAAAAAGACCTGTTAAGTGGATCTGGGAGAGTTCTCTCTGGTCATACTGCCGCTGTGGGATATGGAGTACAAGGTGGGGAGGAGCTTCTATTTAGACGTGCTGTGCATTGTCAGCTACTTTACCGGGCCTTCAGTAACATCATAATCTCTGCAATATTGCAAGCAGGCAGTCTAGAGATCATTTTGTTGTCTTTTTCTTCATAATCACACAGCTAGGCTCACAGACATTGCATCAACTATCATCCAGCACAGCAACACAGCAGTTTAATTTAGCAACCCCTGCACTGCCACTCCCAGTCACTCCCAAATATTCAAACCCATTTTACAGTGAACAGAAGATCAACTTAGCCATTGCTTTTCTCAAAAGTACCCCAGAAATCTTTCAGGTTCACGTGCTGGCTTCATCCAAGTATCACAGTCCTTGTCCCACCAACACATGCAGTGGCGAATGAGCCACAGGGATCGCATTCCCACAACAGGCCGCGTAGCTATCCGTTTCCAGAGATGAGACTACCTTTTCCTCTTCTCTCCACTTTTTCTCACTCGTGCCATGGCAGTGGTCACGAGACTTGAGCCAGTCCCAGGCAGTCGGGAGGAGGACCGGCCAGCCCCGGGCTTGTCCATCACAGTGCTGGAGGGAGAGCCAAGCTGCCACGGCAGATCTGGTGCTCTGTAGAAACGACTCAGACCAGATAGGATTACACGTTCTGCTACTCTCCCACCCGTGCGATGCGGCCTCTACACGAAGAAAGCCAAGTCAGCAGCTACCTTGCAGCACGTAGAGACATGGATACAATTTTCCAAGTAATGCACAGCACTGGACAGGAAACCTGACACATTTCACACCAGAAGAGGACGGAAGAAAATACACCCACATTTACAGCAGCAACCACAAACTTCATATGGAAGAGAAAGGCCAGGTACTGACAGCAGACAGAGAACAGTGCTGTTGTAAAACCCTTACCAAGGTGAGACTCCCCGGATGCTACAGGAAGAGGAAAGGCTTAAATACAGACACTTTCCTCATGCAGAAGTGCTGCTGAGACCCAAGGTGTGTGTAACACAGAGCAGTAACAGAGGTAGAGTCATACAGACAGACATATGCTAACAGCTATAGGATATATCGTATTTGCTCATGTAAAAGCCACACACGCTTACGGGCCTCATAGCCCAACCAGTTGCAAACAAGAGATCACCAGTTAGATAACCAGTAGCTTAAGAATAGACACACAAAATCACTGCACCCTAAATTTGGAGGGGAAAATCACAGGGGCAGGGAATTATGTGCACTCCAGGAGCAATACAGTATTTCACCATGGGAGAAGGTTTAGGACTGGCACCCGGCTTGATCAGCACACTCATTTACCAAATCAAACTGTCCCGGAAAGCAGCCAGTTGCCCTTTAACTGAGTTCATGAAGTAAAAATTGTTTAATGGGGTCTGGGATTGGAAGGATATGGATCAGATCCAGACGAGATTTGCCAAGTATTCTTCGCACAGCTATGCGGCAGAGAGACAAGAGGCTCCGGGTGCGGCCTGCAATAAAGAAAGCAGAGAAAAACTGCTGAGGGACAGAGAGAGGACGAGAGACGGATAAAAATGTGTAAACTGTGCCGAGCCCTGTCTGACAGCTGAGGAGCCATTTACCCCTTCCATACACCGAGGCCACATCCCGCACAGCAACACGAAGGCAGCGCAGGAGAGCTGAGAGTGCACAAATCCTCCCTGTGAGGAGGCCAAACCTTCTGGCCAAAGATTTGGAGCCACGACAGCTGCTACACGGGCAGTTTGGAAGGGCAAGCTGGAGACTGCACGGGATTGCGCCCACAGAGCCAGTCCCTGCACGGGAGGGTTCAGGAGATCACCGCCAAATCCACACCAGGGAAGGCTGTGAGAGGCTTTATACTATTTGGACCGTTTTAAAATTACGTGAACTTTATTTTTGCTCTAAATAGCCCCCTGGGAATCAACAGCATTGTCAGCCAGATCAGGTCTTATCCCATTTTCTTTTGAGGGCTTCTTTTGCGTTCATGAAGAGCTCTTCAGGAAAATGGACAAGAGGACAGTGGTGTCCATGTTGATTCAGCAACTGGACCTCCAAGGCACCATTCCATTACCTTGCATGCGCTACCTGAGGAGTCCCATTTGCCTCCTAAACCCAGGCTTAATGGAAACCACTTGCTCCAGCTTACATACAGCTCTTCTCAGCAAAAGTCGAGGCAGGTTTAAAAACCAGGCACGTGCAAAGCCAAATAACTTTGGGGTGAGGGCTGGGGGTTGTATCCCACAACCTGAATCCCTTTGAAATTTCTCTGGAGTCCAAGAGGGAAACTCCGCTGCTGAGCTTGGTGGTTTTACAAGGTGCTGCCCTTGCTGGAACAAGGGTGCGCACTGTATTGACGTTCCTTTAGTTGTAAGAAGAAAGAAATAACAGCTAAATTTAGCCATGTTCAGGTCTGAGGCTCTGGTTTACTTCTTTCATAACTCATTCACTTCCCAGAGGATGTTAAATTAAAAAAGCCAGCTTTCCCCCACCTTTTTCCATCATCATCTGAGCTCCCTCCTGCCACTTGCTACCACCATTTGCAGCTTTACTTCCCAAGTAGCCTGTCCAGATACAGCTACCTCTGGGGTCCCTCCCTGGGTCCCCCTGAAGAGCACAAGGTTGCTCAAGAACAGTGAGGGTACATCTGCATGGCTTTGGAGAATGGGATCTCACTGGATATCCCATAACCTGCCTGTGGGTCTGCAGATCCAAAATCCAGCTCTGACAGGACCCCACTGCCTAAACGTTGCTTCAGGCTGCTGAGGACACGCTTAGGCGATGGAAAAGAGCTGGGAGAAAGATTAAAAACATGACATTACAGAGAGAGGTTGCGCTGCTGAGATAGGCATCATTGGTAGCTGAAGGACTCGAGAGGGAAACCACCACGTGAACGTACAAAATGCAACAGGAGAAAAACAGGGAGTCTAGCTGGAGGCTTACAGGGAAGCCATTGGATTGAGACATCAGTGTTGACAGACCTGGAGGCAGGCAGCAGCACAGCAACACTGAGGATCCGTGCCAGGGATCCAGAGAGGCCAGTCCCATGGTCCTCTCCTGCCTGATACCTGCCTGGCCAGCAACAGCTCTTCGGGAGCCTATTAGGGGTGCTGAAGTCATTAACGCTTACCTTAACAGCTCGTTAAATCCCAGTTATCTTTCGTGTGTGTCAGAATTGCTTTACACTTTTCATTTGGGTATAAGCTGTTTACACGATCCTTTTGCACTTGGCTGAAGGCATTTCAACAACCAGACCCAAAAGAGGATGGTCACACCAGAGCTAGATAAAACCAGCACCACTTCAGTAAGCCAAAGCCACTTACCCCTTGCTTCTTTGAACACCTGCAGAGCCTCAGGGTTGACTTTGACCCTTCCCGTGGATTCAACTCCCAAGGCCTCCACCTTCACCAGGTTCAGATTGGCTCCAAAGTCAATCAAGAGATGGACGAACGCCGCTTCACAGCCATGCCGCAGGACAGCATCCATCACACACACCGGGGAGCCCCGGGAGAAGCCTTGGATGTTGATGGGCCCGCAGCAGTTAAAATCCGGGTTGGCTCCAGCCTGGAGCAGCAGCCGGAAGCACTGGAGGTTGTGGTAGGCAGCGCTGATGTACAGCGGGCAGACCACCAGCGTGGTGAGAGGCCGCAGAGAGAGGCTGGGGACCCGGGAAGCGAGGTGGTGATTCACGTCCACATCTGCACCGTACCTGGGTGCGGGAAAGAGAAGAGCGGAGGTTCAGAAACAAGGGCAACAGCAGCACAACTGCAGCCCATGGTGACAAAATGGCAGGGGATGAGTCTGAAGGACACCCGGAGGGTGAGCACCCTGCCTGTCTTTGGTACCTCTGTGGCCCACCACCCAAGAACCGCCCATACCTACCCTCAGATGGGCCTGGAGGGGCTTCTGAGTAGGCATGCTTTATCCAGCACAGTCTCATCTTCAAGAAGGGAAGCTGTTTCTCTGCCCACAGCAGCCCGGGCTTTGAAGAGAGGAGGAGCAGCTGAGGAACATCTCTCCTTGCCCTCCTGAAGGATGCGCCAAGCATGGCCTTGGCACAAGGGACAGCTCAGCTCTGAGCCAGCACCACGTAATGCTGGATGCTAATGAGCCGGCTTGGGGGGCAGGGATGTTTCCAAATGACTCAGTTGAAGAGATGCAGTGAAATAACTTCCCCACCAGGATAAAACAGGCCAAAACGCAATCCCGGCAATCGATCTGACTGTCACAAACAGCAGGAAAATGGAAACAGAAATCTGTGCTCAACAGTGAAACATATATGAGAAAATCCTGCTCCCGAAGGAGCTGGGGTGATTGAAATCTCATCAGAAATCCCACCAGGGAGTCAAAAAGAGGCCTTTTCCCTAGTATTCAGCTCAGCTGAAAGGATGTACCCGCCAACTCCGAGCATGTAGGAAACTGGAAAAACACAAAATAATTGCATCAGACCTTCCGCTCTCCCCATCCACCCCGCACAGCTCCATTCACAGGTTATATTTTATGCTAGATACCGCCGGAGAGATTAAAGTTCACTGGCCAGCACTCCGGGCGCTGAAGGAGAGACTTCCATGAGCTGCAAACCTCTCAAGCCTTTTGCAACTGGCTCCTGCCTCTCTCTACCCCACAGAGAAACCCATACCTCGCCGCACGGTGCCACGGTGTGCCAAATGCTCCATCGGCCCTGCGGCCAAAGCACAGCGGGCTCGGGCTTGCCGTGGCGTAGAGAAGGCATGCCAGCAGGCTAGAGCCCGGCTCAATGGACATCAGCGTCGTCATCAAACAGAAGCAGTGCCTGCAGCGTCTTTCTTTTGGGGAAGTAGAGATGGCACTAAATTGTGCACGAGCAGAAAACAAGGCTTATTGGCTGCATTTCTTTTCATTTTTCGGAGGAAGTGAAGAATGCGATCAAATAAACAGGAGCAAAAAGGCCAAGGGTCACTCTCTGGAAAAGCACGGAATTTGAAAAACAGCAATGCTGAGGAAGGAAGAGACAGTGGAAATAAGCACTGATTTCCCCCAGGCTGGGTAACACCCAAGCAGTGGGGACACTAACTCCATCTAATTCACACACAGCTTGGACAGGAACAAGGAGGAAGACAACGCAATCCCCTAAGGAGTAGCTGGTTTTAACAGCAGCATTGCGGATCAAGCAAAGCCTCGTCCCTGATCCCCACACAGGGATAAAAGGCTCCTTCACCCACCAGTCCCCCTCCCAAAATTGCAGACTGAGCATTCAGAGAACTAGATTTTTCTGTCTTCCTAGATAGCAATATATTCCTTTCTGCAGTTAACAAAACAAATAAGGAAACCACCTGGGGACAAATTCTGCCTCAAGGCAAACACAGCTCTCGCTGAACCCAGTAGGGGCTGGTACCTATCCAGCGTAGACTTAACCAAATGCTTCAACTCTGAGGATGGGAAGTCTCATTTAAATTTAGCACACACAGAACTAGGGCTGAGGAAACTTGTCTAAGAGCTGCAAATGGCATGCAGCATATTTTTATCCCAATGCATAAGATCTCCCAAGCATGAACATCCTGGCTGAGAAGATCTCAGGAGACCAGCGGGGTGGAGAAATGCAGAAAAAGGACGGATCTAGACAGTAACAACACTGCTGAGTGCAAGCTGGTCCTCACACCAGCCACAGGACCGAGCTTCCCTTCCCAGGCCAGGCAGCTGGCCCAGGGATCACTGCACACTAAGGGGACAGTCCCATCTTTCGTGGACTTTCGCAACACTTTGCTCAGTCTGCATCACTCAGATGCATCATCTCACTAAGTGAGAGCCTGGAGGGCTAAATAAGAAAATGTGTCCGTTCTCCACAGGCAACGGCACATGTTCCCTGTAGATAAACAAACCTCTTAAAATCAGACTACACGAGCATTCGGATGGAGTCATCTGTGCTGCTGTGGGACTTTCATAGGGCTGTTGTATGGCCACTACATCCTACGGCCATGGTCCTGACCAGACAGCAGGTACCCCTTCATTTCAGTCCTTTTTTTTTCATTATTGTTATCAAAATTCTGGGTGGAAACCCCTAATTCAAAGCAAAATACAAAATTCTGCTTTTATCCCAGTTAGGCATGTGCCTGAGGCATCAGGATGATTTGTCAGATTTCTTTCTCACCATTTTTAGTGTGGCAAAAGCATCTTCTTGTCCTTAATACGCTGGGTCAGCCCTCTATTGCACTGCAAGGATAATGCAACAGTCTGATCCCATCGCGGCATGATCACATCACAAGCTGTTAGGAAAGTAATCTATACCCTGGCAATATAACCATAAATATTTCCGCCAGACGTCTTATAAAATGGATCGCCATTCCATAACTATGTGTGTATTTACTATTAATGGATACAATTTCACCTATTGCTTGGTTAGCTGGTTCAGCAATTGCGGTAGGATTCAGGAATCCTGATTGTGCTCCCATATGATTAAAAAAAAAAAAAAAGAATCAGGTGATGTTTAGACACCTGCAGCAAGCCTGAACTGGGCTGGGCTTTCTTTTCAGGACACTGAGGCTCTCTCAAGTCAAATATGCTGAAATATACCCTTGTATCTCAGTAAACGTGTCTTCCTCACCGCACTCCCCATGCCAAATCCCTTAAATCAACATTTTAAAAATCTCTGAGTGAGCTTTGCAACATAAGATTGCATTTTAAAGTAAGCAAGTCTGAACAGATCTGCGAAATCTGTACTCCAAGATATTTGAAATTTTGGGCAATCTGACAATTTGGTATTAGCTTAGCAGCCTTGGGAGAGACATCGTCTAATAAAAAGACATTGGACAAACTCCAGTTAATTTTTAATCCTGAAAGTTTTCCAACATCTTGCTTTTAATATTGCTGGAAAGGTATCCCAAGGAGCAGACACATAAATCAGTGCATCAGCCCTCCATGTGCTGCTGAAATACCACTTGCTACATACATTTCACCCTGCCTCGGCGGCTGTATCGGGGGAGATTCTCGGGAATGCAGCACGTGAGCTGAACCCTGTACCAACCACCACGCGGCGACGGGGCCATCCTTCTCGCACCTTGCTGAGAGAGGAGCAAGCAGGGGGGACTGTCTCCCTTTCTTTCTACTTGCCAGCTTCCTTAAAGCTGCACTTGTAAGAAAACTAACTTCCCCGCAAGCAAAAAGGAAAGGAGAAAATCCCCAAGTATTTTGAAATTTTTTCTATCCAGATCCTTTTTGCTGTTATTTTCTAGCATTTGCGGTCATTGAAGTGATTCGCTGGAGAGTGTTTCTGTGTGAATCCAAATAAGCTTTCTTCTCTTTCACTATTTCTTTCTACAACCTACATCTTCCGCTTATGATCCCTTATTATTTGGTGTCAACAGCCCACGCAGTTGGTCAGCACAGTCCCTTATACAAAAAGCTTCCAATTTAGAAACTATCATGGCATGCCACGGACGCAGAAACTCAAGTTTGCACAGCCTGCTGCCAGACCTTAAGCCCACTCGCTGCTGTGCTTCAGAGGAAGTTTACTGAGGGACAGGAGGTCACCAGTTACCCACCAGCCAGCTAAGGTTACCCATTCATCACCTCATAGTGACAGCCATCACTCCCTGCCCCAGAGATGCCACCCCTTTGATGGAGCTGTGCATCAGGTATCCGGCAAGGGGAGACTGAGTCAGATGACGCAGAGAGCGTCCTAGAGATGGGCAAACGCTGGGCAGTCAAGAACAGACCGTGCCAGTAATAAGCATCTCTCCTCCCAGTGACAGTAAACGGTCAGAGCAGCAGAGCTACACAAAGAAGAGAAGTGTTTCTGAACAGCTTTTGGTTCGCTGGGGGATCCACCTGCCTCATAAATTCAGCCAGGGACACGGAGCTGGCAGTGGAAATGGAGTTTGAGGGGAAGATACTTTTGGCTCTGACTGAATAGTGGGCTCAGAAACGGAAATGCCTCTTGGGCTTTGTCTTAGGAGAACAGTCATGGGAGTCACACAGCAGGGCACAGACCTGTTGCCAGGGCCAAGCGATGGGGAACACAAGAATGTCCCTTTGGGCACCTCTCCACCCGCTTTCCTGTCCACCTCTTGGCCAGCTTCACCAGGCCTGTGGAGGCACGTGAGGAGCGAATGGATGCTCCAAGCCCCATGGGGGAAAGATCCCAAAGGAAGGAGCAGGAGGCAGAGCCACCCCTCTTCCCACCAGGACCATCTCCAGCCTGCACCCAAGCTCTCACCTGATCAGCTCCCGGAGGATGTCTGCCCGGCCCACGCGTGCCGCATGGTAGACAGGGGTGCTGCGGTGGTGCCGGCTGCCGTTGGGGTCAGCCCCGGCTTCCAGGAGGATCTTGGCACACTCGAGGTGTCCATTGACCACGGCTACGTAGAGGGCGGTCTGCCCCTTCACGTCCACCAGGTCGATCTCGGCTCCTTTCTGGAGGAGAAAGTCCACGCAGGGGCCGTGGCCGGCGGTGGCGGCGATGCGCAGCGGCGTGCAGGGCAGCCAGCCACAGCACCACACCGACTTCTCGTTGATCCGGCTGGCATCGGCAGGGAAAAGCAGTGGGTCAGAGAAGCCCTCCTGTCTCCTTGTACCACCCCACCTCCCCCAACCCCCAAGGAGGATGCCGGGAGAGCCCAAACTGCTCCCTCGAAGTTTTTCCTCCCCAATTTTGGCACTTTTTAGCAACCCTGAAAAGCTCCTGCCAACAACTTGACTATGCACTGCATGTAGGTAGCCAGAGACCACAGCACGTACTGGAGTAGTACCTGGAAGATGGGCTTTATCGCAGTTCTGCTGTGTCAGGAGCTCCACATACGCCCAGTGAGGGACAAACCCCGGCTCAAAACTCAGTCAAAATTTCCAATAAAAAAGATAAAATACTCCCTCTGAACAGGGAGATGTCCCAGATCAGAGGTGACCAAGCTGGGGACTGCCACCGTTTAAATCAAACTGCTCCAAAAGGGGCCGCAGGTTGTCAAAGCAGCAGGGAAACAGCAAAAGGACATGGGAGGAGAGGAGCAATGTAGGGAAATGGAGGTGTACATCTGTATCACACCGCTGGCAACATCCACACTCGGCCAGGCACCATGGGATGACACAACACATATCCAGGGAAATTCAGCTCTGACAGCAAGGAGCAAACTCGGGAGGTGCGGCCGTCCTGCCCTGAACAGTGTAAGTAGGCCATTAGCATCCTTGTGGGACGGCTGTATTGGCGTAAGAACCTTTTCCAATTTATAGCAGAGATGGCTCTGGCTGGCGGCTGCTTAGATCCCCTCTGAAATAACCTGTATCAGCTGCCACGGTCATCCAGATCTCAGGTTAGCTCTACAAACCTCATAAACATTCAGATCTCCCTCCCACATTCTCCACAAATCACTGCGGGTACCATTTTAGCAGGAACACGCAGAGAGGAAGGGATTTCTCTAGGGTCAGCGAAGGCTCGTGAAAGTGCTCTTTGGCCAGCACAGCAGCGGATTTGCTCTTCTAGCTCACTCCATACAGGCCCACGTAACTGGTACAGGACAAAGCAGTTTTTATACCGTGCATTTACAGAGCTTGCTAGGAAAGCAACGCCACAACTTTTTTTTTTTTTGACCACATTTTAGGAAAAAGAGTAGTATAAACCCCACATTGAGCCCTCAGCTGTCAAGCCTTATGACAAGCGTGTTCCCTTTAACCTTGGAGATTTTAAGATCTCCATCCCATACCTACCCTCAAATTCAAAGAAGTCACTTCTCTGCTCATTCCATCATCTGTGTGATGGTGCCACGGGTCCAGCCCTCCTCCTCTTGCCAAACTTTTGCTTTTTTCCTGCAGGGAAGGATGCCTGGCCCTGCTGTCACAGGGTTCCCACGTGGCATGGGACAAAAACAAGGCAAAAAATCTCAGACCAAGGTTCAGAAGAGCCCCAGCGGCCCAGGTGGCAGAAAGAGGGGACAGCTCATCCTCCTTTTTCGCTGAAAGAGCGCTTTTCTTTGAGGCTGGGAGACATTCTGCACTCTAAGCAGCTTTCTCCGTGGTGCAGGAAAATTAATTAACTATCCCCACGGTCACAGACTCAGCACCGGGCAGATTTTATAACGCGGGGTGTTTCAGGTTTATATTCGATCGTAATCCCCTCCGTGTGTTTTCCCCATCATACGCAGGCTCCTGTTTTCACGGTGTTACGTTTCCAGCCCGACCTGGCCGCCAACCGGCTGGAGCTTGGCCTCCCGGGAGACGATGTCGGGGGCGGCGGGGGCACCTCTCCCCTAAGAACCGAGCGGGCCCTGGGGCTGTGGTGGGGTGGGGGGTGCCTCCGAGAGGAGCCGGCTGCGGGGAAGCGGGGCGAGCGGCCCCGGGGAGCCATCACCCGCAATGGCTCCGGCGGGACCTCGCACCCCGTGAGGGTCCCCGAGGCGGGCGTCAGCAGCCCCCCCGCCACCCCTCCCTCACCTCTGGAAGCTCTCCTCCTGCAGCAGGCTCCTGAGGGTGGGCAGGTCCCCCACGTAGGCCGCGTCGTGCAGCCGGGTGTCCTCGCAGTGCTCGATGGGGTGGTCGCAGAACTGCTCCCGCAGCCACTCCTTCAGGTTACGACCTGCGCTGGAGAGAGACGGGGGCGGGGGGGGGAGCCGGGCTGAGCCCCGCCCGGAGGCTGAGCCCCCCCGGGAGAAGGCGAGCCCGAAAGCAGCC
>Ga0181612_166977_pt1 | contig 14008 bp, 12 predicted proteins | sample HoacroProtozoa21_FD_119630 | JGI IMG/M metagenome (GOLD analysis project Ga0181612, IMG submission 119630) | Hoatzin crop microbial communities from Cojedes, Venezuel. Combined Assembly of Gp0051906, Gp0051904, Gp0051908
ACTACACGCCCTTTTAAAAAGCCCCTCTCCAGCTCTCTCGTAGGCCCCTTCAGGTAATGGAAGGCTGCTGTAAGGTCTCATCCGAGCCTTCTCTTCTCCAGGCTGGACAGCCCCCCCTCGCTCAGCCCTTTCTCACAGGAGAGATGTTCCACCCCTCTGATCATTTTTGTGGCCTCCTCTGGACCCAATCCAACAAGGTGCAAGTCTTTCCTGTGCTGGGGGCTCCAGAGTTGGATGCAGAACTCCAGGTGGGGTCTCACCAGAGCAGAGTAGTGGGGTATCTCCATCTGTCTGCTGCTTGTCTGCTGGCAGGCTTCTGCAGTGCAGTGTCCTTGGCCCTCCCAAGCAAGTCTTTCCACCACACCCTCAAGAAGTTTCCTACCCAGGAGACACCTCCTCAGATGACCCTGCTCAGGAGCTCCTTTTCTGTTGCAAAAAAAGCTGGGTGCATGTTAAAGGCAAAAGCGACTAAAAAAACTCCAACCAAGAGGTTACCACGGAAAATGAAGATCAGAAAAAAAAGGGGGCGGGGCTGCGATATGATCAGTGTCTGAGGTTCAACACCAACATCCACTCAATTTTAAACTTAGAGGGGCAAAGTGTTGCTCTACAGTTGTATGAAGGTAAGCAACCAGTACTGAAAATTCTGCAAACAATTTCACCAGTTACTGGTGCCTTTAAAAAAGGCGGCCAGGGAGAGGGGAAAAAAAGGCAGTAAGTTTTCATGGATTGAGCTGCATACACCAGCCGCAAATGTTGGTAAAAACAGAATATGGCAAAACCAGTTTAAATATTTAACAAAACCTGGCCAAAACTGCATACAGGTGCCCTACACTTTTTCTTCCACCTTTTTTTAAAAAGTAGGTATGCTTCTTTCTTTTGTTGTTATTGATTTGGAGGGCCTAAAGATTAGGGGGAAGCAGCAGAGGAAATGATGTTTAAGTGTAAAGACAGCATCTGAAAAAGAACAAAGCCTTAAGTTTTCACAATGCTGCAACAATTCCACTGCCAATTTTTCTCCTCCTACCCTCTATTATTCTGTGTGATATAATCACATATTACATACAGTTGTTAATCAAAAGCTTCTCAAAGCTCTTCATAAACATCTAGTTAGGCCTTATGAAAGAAATAGTAGTTTTCCATCTTTCCAAACAAAGACAACTCACAGACAGGGACCTGATCCAAGACAACACCATGTCTCAACCAGAACCTGTGTATCTGTTCCTCACTGCTGCGCTCCCCGGCACTCACCTGGGTGTTCTTTCTGGTCTCCCTCAGAGAGCTCTAAAAACATTTACTATATAAATATACTATATACTTTAAAACTACTTACCAGACCAATCTAACTGCAGAGAAACTGTTCTTCAAATAAGCTTCAGGGTTTTCTTTGCATTAGGACCAAAGGATTCCAATTACATCTGAACAATAGTGCTGCTAAAAACCAGTCTGACTAAAACAAGCTGTTGAGCCCAGCAATGCACGTTGAAGTTTGTAGGAACTGAATGTGGCACAAAGGACATAACTTTTTTCTTAAATGAAGCTAAAGATTTCAGACCCTTCCTTTCCTTGAAAACACACAACAAAAACATGCCTGTACAACAAACTCAGGCTCTATTTCAGCAATATTCTGATGAATATTCAGGATCTTTAAAGGTCCCTTCCAATCCAAACCATTCTGTGAACCGTTCTAGCATTAATGAACACTACATAAAACAAATAATTGGAAACATCAAATCCATCCCCTGAACATGAAGGGAGTAGGAGACAAAGGTTGTATTTTGAAAACAAGGCACTTTGCTGTCTTCCTTACACATGCTATTGTCACCTCTGCATATAGTAAAAGCAACCTTGGTTGTCACTTTGTGCCCTACTGAGCAGGCATCTGAAGGAGAACCCACTCAAAGCAGAAAAGCAGAGGAAAATCTAACCAAACCTCACTGTGCAAATCTAGGTCCCAGGCAAACTTGTTTTATGCACGGTCATTTTAGCTGGAGATATTAATATCCCAAAGCACCTGCTTACAGCCAAGGATGACACGAGTGAGACCTAACTTCCTAAGGGCAAAATCAGCCAGGCAGGTTAGACAGAGTCAAGCCAGCCTATGAGCAGCACTCGCACAATCACTTCGGCCAAAACTGGGAAAACGGGGACAGGGAACTACCTGGTGGTGGGATAAGCACAAGGCCGTGTTCAAAGATACTTTTGGTCTGTCTTGATATGTTGTTTTTCTCTGAGAATTTGAGAAGTCGGACTGTGATTGGCATGCACCAACAGGTGTAGACATCTTTCTCACCTGCACAAAAGTGTAAGATGAAGAACTGTAGAGTAAGACTAATGAAAGTATCCAAGACTTTAAACCACATCATCCCTCCCACCTTCATAAAGTTTTCTCAAGACAGGCAGAAAGTAGTCTCTAATAAAGCTTTGTATAGACAAACTCTCCTTTTCACCATTCTGTAATGTTTTGTACTTTAAAAAGAACCACATGCCTAAAAGTAATTTACCAGATATTAAACTTAAAATTAAAGGCAACACCCTTTTTTTATGGTGACCTGAAAGAGAAGGTGAACAAATTAATAGAACTTCAAAAAACACATGATAAATTTTACAACATTCATTACACTATAGTCCAAGCTATTATTAAATAGCTAGCATTGCAGCTGAAGACACAATATGCCAACTGAGAGTTTAGAAATACTTTTTATAAAAATCAAAACACAATTAAAACATGATAAGACATGAGAAACTGAAGGAAACAACTTTTATGAACACGAGCATCTCGGAACAAGCCTAAGCATACAATCCATATTTCACTCCTCACTGTTCCTTATCTATTCGCAGGTAGAATCTGACAATGCCTGTAAAAATACAAACATTCCATCGTGAGTGAGCTACTACACAGATGCAAACCTCTTGCCTCCAGTTCCAAAATAGGCAGTAGCTTTGACAGCAAATTGTTATGAATACTTTGGGGGAAAAAGAAAAAGCAGCTGGTGCCCTTCCACACCAACACAGAGGCCAGATAACCCTGGATGTAGCTCTGTCTGTCCCACACCATCCAAAAGTCACTTTCATCTTTTTAGCTCTATGGCAAGCTAAAGACCTAGATCCTCCTAAACTGAGAGACAAAACTGTGAATTCCTCACGCAACAGCGCATTCAACACCAGTGACTGAGCACATTTCATTGCCATTTTTTCCAACAGGATAAGAATACCTCATGTTCAATAATCCAAATACGAGCGTCTGCACCATCTTCACAGTAGCACTCATGTCTACAATCCGGAAAACTATTTTTAGCATATTTGTTTACAAATCATCCTTATCTTTTCTATTTCACAGCCCGATAACATGCCATTCTGTATCAACCACAAGATTTGGGTATCTAAAGGGCTGGACAAACAAACTTTAGCAATTCACATCAGAAAAAGTAATTTTATGTTTTTTTAAATTAATTTGAACATGAAGGGAGAGTAAGTCAAGTTCCACTTCATAATTACTCATTTCTATGAACATGTGTTGACATTTTTCAGCATATGGCCTTTTTTTCTAAATCAGAATCTCAAGTTAAATTTCATTTAAGTGACATAAACTGTTTCCCAGCACTCACGCTTTAATCTTATCTCTGCGAGACATAGGACTGCAAGATTTCCTGATAACCACCCACTTCAAAGCAAGAGACAGAGAAACCAACAAAAACCCAGAGACATTCTGCCATTCTTACTTTCCAAATGAGCACACTGGGTGCCTAAAAGAAGCTTTACTGTATAGCCCGATCACTTTTTAAAAAAAAAAAAAAAAAAACAAAAAAAACAAAAACAACACACAACAAAAACACCAACCATAAACAGGAAAGGAGCAGGATGCACATCCAATACTACCACAACACCATCGCACCTCCTCATCGCGGTCACACAGGGCCCCTACACAAGAGCCTCCTTCCCTTAACAACACTTACATGTCGTGACGTTTTGTCTGCTTTACACCTTTCTTTCCGCAGCCGACGCGCAGCCGTTCTAAACATCCCCCACCCTCACTCCCGTCCAACACACTACTCATTTCAGAAATATCTGCTAACTTCACGTTTACTTCTAGTTTCAGCCTAGCTCTCATTTCAAACCATCTGTAATAAGGAACAGTCCAACAACTCACTACCATTAAATCTATTTATCATAAGATAAAAAGCATGAGACTATTTCATGCAATGGCATTCACGAAATTGACGAGAAAGTATGGCAATCCACAAATGTAAACAAATACAGGACATCCTTTCCATAAGGAAGCCAAGGAACAAACAAGTTACACAAAGCATTTTATTAAAAGCAACATTTAGTGTTTAGTGAAGGCACAACACAGTAATCTTTTATGGAGGTACAAGAAGTTAAACAAAATACCAAACAGAAATATAAATAAAATAATGTGCAGAAAATGCGTGTGCCTTTCGAAAGCAATTACAATTTTGATACAACTCTTCTACATGACTTTAATGCATTCCCTCAAATATACACCATAATCAGCACAAAATAATAGATCTCATGTTGATATGCTGTGCTTATCATAGCTTAAAATAAAAACAAAACTTTTTAGTTTTTTACTTTAATTGCACAGGCCCTATCAGCCAACACAGCATTTTCTTGTCTCATGATTTTTTTTAAATCAAAAAGATACACCAACCTATCATAGTTCTCTGCTTTCTGGAAATAATGATCAGATACAGAAAGGAAGTTGATGCAACAAAACTGCAGAAAATAGTTCAGATTGTTTTTATAAAGGAGAAGAAGGAAGGAAGGAAAAGAGCTCTTCAGCATTTGGAAGCTTCTCCAGAAAGATTTCAGAACACAGTTACACTAATTAGGCTTAATTTTTATATAGCTAGATTATTTTATTATATTAATACAATACGCAAAAGCAAGCTTCTATGACACCATAAACAGTAAAATACAGAAAGTTTACAACTGCACTAGGACCATCCAACACTGCATTGGTTGACAGATGACGCATCTCAGCCACTCAGCCACTCAATCTCAACCCTCCCTTGTGTCCACACTAGTACGAGGTAAGCAGCAAGCTGGATCACTTCACTGCTCCGGCTGAGAAGAAAAAAAATCATTTCAAAAAGTCAAAAAAAAGAAAGTCTCTACAGATCCACAAGCTGCTGTGACTATCTATATGCCAATCGACTCGTACTATTGCAAGACAGGTAAGTAGAATGCTTCAGCAGAAAGAAATTATGTGGCAGCAGTGCAATCAGGTTGCCTCCATCACGAAGCCTCACCTCACACATGAGATCCTGTTTTACCTTTGGCTGAAGCCAAAACTACACAGGACATTCTCCCACTGCACGCACTGTGAGACTTGCCTTTTGAACACGATGCACATTTAGAGAAGGTCTGGAATAAGTCAGTTCCGTAATCTACCACACAGATCAAATAATTTTCAATACAGGTTTTAAACTTAATTTTAGGACTCTCTGCCAAATTTTAGCTAAATTACTTTTTTGCTCGTGGTTTCAGAACAATGCATTTCCACTAGGGAAATCAGAACCTATATTAGAAACCTATGATTAGGAAATGGGATATTTAATGAAAACATTCTCAGACATTTCAAATCCCATTGCATTCATGAAATAACTTATGCGATTTGCCCTTCACCCCGTCTTTTGCGCTCACAAACTCTAAGTACCTTATACAACTACCACAAAACTTTGGGTCAAGGAACACAATGAATTTAGTATTATTCTCTCTTGAGGTAGCAAACGAAATGCTGAATTGCAAAGCATCTAATAACTCTAAAATTCTACTTAAAGACAGCAGCCAAATAACTTAATAGAAATAAATAATATTCACTTTCAAAATTTCCTGCTTACTCAGCACACTACTGAAATGTTCAATCTTGTTTTATTTTTGAAAGAAATTATCCACAAATTTCAAAATGTTTTGGAAAAGGTTAAAGTGTCTAAATGTGAAGAAGCATTTCTACACTGAAAGACTATCTTTTTTTTTTTTTTTTAAATAACAGACTCAGTATTGTTGGTTTTCCTGCCACTTTTTGTGGCTTAATCCTGGTATCAAAAAATTTCATCCAAAGGATGGCATTCATGCCGCCAATCCACATACACTTTTTGGCAGGCTACAAAGTCTGTGCTCCTCACAAAGCAGCTCTGTGCTACGCAATGACTGATGCCAGTAAAATATTATCCCAAAGTGAAGCCTAGTATACAAAATGTGTGCAAGCATCAGAATTCATACTCTGAAAATTCATTTCTCTTCATGAGTAACAAAGTCTTCAAAGGCCTTGTAACTCAAAAGAAAAAAAATTATGGAGTTGGTGTCACCCCACACTTCATTTTTAACTGGAAAAAAAAAAAGAATGGAGAAAATACGAAAACCACTCATGGAGAGCATGAGCAAAAATAGACTGAAGATTCCAATGCAAGATCTTTCTCTCTCACATGCCTCTAAGTAATTATTGCTTTCAAAGCTCTTTGTCTACCCTTTGACATTGGAAACAGATGAGAAATTGTATCTTGAGCAGAAAGAAAGACTGGTACACTAAAAGGATAAAAAGAACAGCACCGGAGGTCTGTGCATTAATTTTTTTCCTTATAAATGCATAGTAAGCAATAAAAGTTTTTCAGCTCAGCTCATCCTTTGCAGAGTTAACATACTTCTGATAGGACCATTAGTAGCAGGGTATAGAAACATTAAACAAAACATGGTAAGAGACGCACCGTCTTCTATTCCTTGATTCCTCAAGAGCTGAGTCCCTGAAATCCAGTACTTTCACACAGCTGCAAGCTTAACTCACGGCTCAAGCTATTAGGTGGACTTTGCTACTTAGATTTCTATGAGCAGGTATTATTTTCAGAAACTAATGCTTATTTGACAGAATAGATTCATTTACCAGACATGGGAGTAAATAACCTTTATAGGCACAGCATGCAGCAACTCTCTTGTAGAGTATGAAGACCCTAAGCATTCTGAAATATGCATATACACATATATAAAATACATGGTTTTGTATGCATATAACAACATACATGGTTATAATAATGTAGAAGTGGGTCTTTGTGGAATAATGTTTGGCACATAAACTAAATTCTCGCATTGTTTTGCATTACTTCTTGTTCCTATCATTTTTCTAGAAACTGGTAGGAAAAAAAAAATCACATTGTCCTCGTTAATTGAACTTTACTGTTTTAAATTCGTATCTGGTTTTTATGCACCTACAAGCTAACTGAATCTAGATTAAACTATTTGGCTCCAAAAGATCTTTTACCTCTACTCTACACTGCAAAGTAAAACAAATTGCCACACAAAATATAGGACTGTGTTCCCCACAAAGAGAAGGCAGGCAGTTATAAACTAGGGCAATAAATAAAGCATATATTCATGGTCTTCACAGTTGTATAACACATTAAAAAAGTCTTTGCTCATTATCCACATAGAACTCTCATCAACTCAAAACCTCCTTGTGTGAATATCTGTATATTTGCATGCAATTATGCTGCAGCACCAAGCGCACTTAAAAGCTTGTAACACTATTTTTTGTGAGATCTGCTTTTTGCTTATGGGTTATATTTTAAAGAAATAGCGAAAGGCCATTTTTAACAAAAGGCTACAATCTAAAAACCTTGGTTTTGGCAAAATATAAGCTAAAACATTAACCAGAGCAAGTGTACAACTGTAAACAAAAATCACTAGAACGAATCATTCAACTATTCAAATACTCAAGATTAAAGGTATGTTTGAAAGTTCTCCCTCAGAAATAAGAAAAACTTTGTGAGGCTCTTAGTGACAACCATTTCCAAGTTTCAAATAAAAAACTCACCTACCCCAGAAATGCAAAGTCTGAAAAATGAAACAAGTCTAAAATCGGAATTCTTATTACCAGTACTGATTTCATCACAATTTGTTACAGAGTATAACAAAAATAACAACAGAAATAATCTTTCGCAGTGTAGCACCATTCTACGTTAATTGGTCATGACAAAGTTTTGCTTTTAAATCCATCTGATAATGAAACCTCTTCAGAAATCTGAGAATGCAGTGCTGCTTTTCTTAAGAAGTCAGGAGGCCTTAGTACAGTATACAGATGAAAGTTTGAAATATCAAACAGCCCTGTACCTGATTATCAGTGGTGATGAAGAGTCATGTATACTTCGCAGGCTTCAAGTTTCATGATTTTTACATGTTCATAATTTTTCTCATAATGTGACTGTTTTGAAACTGTTTTAAGAAGAAACACTATTTTCTGTTTTTACCAACTTCCCAATTTCAGAATCTTACAAGCTATTCTTAAAACTCAACATGTAATTTTAGAAGATAAAAATCCTTATACTGAATCTTTCAACCTCACTAGCCAACTGCAGCTTGCCAAGGGAAGTTCAGAAACGGAACCATTCATTAAACAAATACACTGTTCTGTGCCAGGCAGCCCACAGAAATTCAACCCCAATACTAAACCCCTTATAGTGCTAACTGCCATGATCAAGAACCTAATGAGGCTTGATCTCATCCACAGTCAAAATATACAAACATTATATTTATTTGTTTTTCTGAATGTGCCAGGGATGCCTCAAATTATCACAATACATTTCAAAATATTTTTATTGCCAAATACATTAACTAATGTCTTCCTCATCTACAGAAAGTTTGCTAAAACTTCTTTACTGGCACACAGAACTCCAAATGCTAAGAAAAATCTTCTTGAATATAGTTTCAAAATAATTTTTTTATTGTTATAGCCCATTACACACAGTAACATGGTATACTGAGATAATACTGCTTCTGTTTTTAAAATTCAGATTATTGTAGAAATGTAATGGAAATGTAATTACTTACATTAAGCTAGTTACAACAAAGACAAACAGATTTTTCTTTAACAGTGAAGAACCACCATACAACTATGGTTTTACTTAATTTTAATGTAGGTTAGTCATATCACACACTCTACTTCCTCCCCCAATGTTTGACAAAAAATAAATAGCATACAGTAGTACTGCTCTTCATAACAGGGGAGAAGGTGGAGGGCTTTTTGCATATGAAAATGCAGTAAATGTTCATCAATGATGGTAGGGCTTCATTCAAAATCCAACCATAGCATGTAACGTTCTAAATTTCATATTCTCCCAGATTACCCAATGCTGCTATGCTTGAAAAAATAATTGCAGCCAGGTAACGTGGAGGGACCATTCCGAGTCCCGGTAACTGCCTGGTTGAAGTAGTTAGTTCACAAGTTATTTTCAGTTCCTTATAGTAGTTAATTCACTGATTATTTTCAATTCCTTACGGTCAGCTTGTAGTTTATGGTCAGCCTATGGTTTACATGTCACACCTCCCTTTACCTCCCTATTCACAAGTTGTCACGACTAACAATTAGCATTGGCAGAGCAAGTCAGTGGCAATAAATACCCTACCAGAACCTTACAAGAATCAATTTCAAATAAAAGGTAGATACAGGAGAACTAGTATTTAATTATGGATATTTATCTGTTTAAGTTTTTTGGTGGGTTTTTCGGTTTTTTTCCTTCCACTTTCATAATACTAAATTATTCAAGTACTGCAGGTAGAGTTATCATTTACCTGCAAACCACCTCATCTATAAAAGTTGAGGCAGATTCTTAAAACTACTGCTGAACTATAGCAGAGTCCCAGGACCTGGCTGGGTATGGAATATCAAAATTAGTGAAATCCAAGCACTAACGAAAACATAAAGCAGATAAACTGAAGGCATTCAAGTGCACAAAAGAACAATATGTCCAGTTAGACAGTTTCCTACCTTCTTCAGGCTTCAGACAGAACCACATTTGATCACCGTTGTTCTACAAGCTGGCACATTTTTACAGAAACTGCCATTTTGTGTTCAAGCACTTAAGCTGCCATCAAAAAAAGTTTGACTGATCCCTTGAAGCAGCAAAGAACTTCAGAAATAAAAACACATGCTTGTTGACTATCGGCAACAACGACTTGGGATATAAGAATTAATTTCAGGGTAACAGGACTGGTAAAAGAAATACCACAGGAACCTATACAATGACGGAATAAGTATTATTATATTACAAAGATCTCCTTATTCTATTACTGAGCAATAACTATGTTTGGGATCACATCTCGAAAGAGCAACACTTCTGTATTTTCTCCATCGGGCGCTATTTTCTAGCTATAAAAGCACCTAGAAATAAAAGACTAGACACCTTGCTAAAAGCAATGTAGCCATTTATCATGAACAAAGAAAAAAAAAAACCATTCTCTCTGCGTGGATACCAACATGAAGCTTTGAGGATTTGTTTGTTTTATCTTGTACTCGTGTAAATTTTTTTCTGAAATACAAAAGAACAACAGACTTATCTCAGAAGTAAGTATCACAGAGCATCATACTGTACTTGCAATTAATTTTCAAAAGCAAAATGAACTTACACAAACATTATCATCCATGAAACGCTAATTACATTAGGATTATTATATGTTTTTCAGAACATCATTCTAGAATTAACATATATCGCTTGAGACACTATCAGAAACAACTTCATTCACGTACTGCTTCACAAGTATTATATTTGGCATTTTGCAACCCCAGCGCCCAGCCAGCAAAAGATTTCTTTTTTTCTGTTATCTCAGAGAAATACTTCTAAAGGCAAATGGACTATCTTCCCCTTGCTATCTGAAACGTAACATGATGCCTCTCAGATATCCTCAAAATCTAGTGCAAACGATTATTTCACTTCACCATATTGGCTCTCTAAACACAAATACTAGCCACCTCTCCAGATAGTCCAGCTGTGAGCATCCACCAGCTACTGGGATACCAACAGGTCTAAAACAAATCTGTGTATTTGCAACGTATGGATTTACCCAGCTGGCAAGCGGGTGAGGAGGAAGGCTTGGGGAAGGCGGCACTCTGGAGACCTCCCCACCGCCTGAGCACAGGGAACAGGCAAAATGAGCTGCCTTAGCTGTATCGCAGTACTATGGACACAGTTAAACTTAACTGCAGTCACACACTTTATTCAACAGTTTGAAGTGTTCAAACAAAAGAACCTGTCCTTTCAAAAACTTCATTAAATCAGCATCTTATTACACAGCAACCATGAGGAACTGTTTACAATGTATTAAAAATGCACCTTCGTAAGTGTAGCAAGCAAGCCAGGGTGTGGTTGCCTCGCAATTGGCAGGGAACATGTGCCTTTCAAATATTTCCAGTTCTACTGTGCAGCAGCTTGGGTTTAAGGCAGCATACTGCAACAGGTTAAAACGCATTCAGAGTTATCTCATGCCATTGCCACAACTACAAGGTGTGCCTTTTGGCTCTGCTAGAGATACTCTTTATTATTCATCTTGCTTTACTCACCTGTTCAAAGGAAAACATCGTCATTTCTTTACAATAATGTATATAGTAAAGCACTCTGATTTTCAGAGAAGTCCAGCCATTTGGGATTTGCTAAAGGACACAATAAGCATATAAAAACTATTCAGTGTAATGCATCTGAAAAGTTCAAGAACTTTGAAAAGTTCATGGAAGTTTAGGAGAATAGCAAGATCTTTCATTGAAGGTTCTTACAGAAACCAAATTCTCACAGGATGGGAGGGTGACAAATTACCTGGGAATCATAAATGATCAACAAATATGAAGTGGGAGATCAGTGGAAGCAACGAGCTTTTTTAAATGATGACCAGGGAGACAAAAAGAAGGGAGGCGAATGATGCACCGATAAACTTTCACAAGGATCTACACTCGGACTGACGCTCATGAACACACACGCATCAACATGGAGTAAACTGACAGATACAGAAACTTCTGTAAATTTTGCAAAGCCAAAAATTTTGACATTCAGATTCAGAATTAGTCAGAATAATCTTGTCTGAAAGTCACTGTGGCTAGCTACAGAAGGTCTGCACTGTGACGGGCCGATTGTGAAATAAAATGTTAGATGAAATCCATTGCCAGTAGATGAAATAGGAATGGAAAAATAACCTCAAGTGAATCTACGTATTAACAGGCTTCACATTTGTTGTTAACCCTTCAGAAAAAGACTTGAAGTCATTATGAATAACTCACTGAAAACATCAGCTTTACACCTTCAAAAGGCAAGTGAAAAGAACTGGGACATTTCAGAAAGGAAAACAACAGAAATCACTACCACATACAATCTACTACAGTTGTCCTTGACTACTGTTTGTCACTCATATTTTTCAAAAAGATAATAGAGGGACTAGAGAAAAAGTGACAACCAGAAATACAGCACAGCTTCCACACAAAAGTTATGAACATTTATGGCCTTGGAGGGATTAAAAAAAGACACAGCTAAAATCATGAACACAAGCAGGAAAGTTATCCATGGTATACAAGGATTGGTGAAATCTCAATATGATAACCGCAGTTTAACAAGAAATTTAAGAGCAGTTTTCTCTGCAATATATAGTAGTGGCCACAGGACAACATCAGGACAGATGTCAGAATTGCAGTTTGATTCAAGAAGTGAATCCACTGAAGAGATGGCACTTTTTAATAACACCCTAAATATGTCATCTCCAGTGCCGGCAGTCCTGAAGCTAGTAAAACACTGCAAAAGTAACTGCTTGTAATATACTACTACTTACATTTTCTCCCTCATACTAAAAAAAAAAAGGGGGGGGGGGGTTGTTGGGAACGTTTTTGGAAAATTTTAAGGCTTAGATTTAACAGTCCTCAAAACCACTACACATAAAATAGTTTTGATGAATAAGCATCTAAGTCACTCTCAGATTATCAAAAGAAGAGTTGCACTCTGATTTTTCAGTAAATATGCCATTCAGCATTTCCTGAATGCTACCAGAACTTCCTCCTATTAAATCAAAGTTTTCTAGCCACCACTTGGGGCAGGGGAGGGGCGTGAAATGTCAGAAGGGTCACAAATGAGTCACCTGAAACTACAAACTAGCAAGCAAAGTTGAACAGCATACTTCAATAAGGAGCCCCTACAAAACCTGAAACAAATCCCACGCATTCTTGTACTATCAGACTTGTATTAGGTTGAACTATGCATGTAATGAAAAAAAAAGAAATTTGTAAAATAAAGCCTGGGATACAACAAGAAATTAAGATTCTTTTTCATGCACCAAATTTTCAACTGCTCAAGGCTGGTATTCAATCCTTATAAACATCTCTTTTTTGTAAAGCACGTAATTTAAGATTATGCAATTGCACTACAGCTGCCCCAAAATATTATGTGCTGAAAGCGCCAAAGTGTTTATGGACGAAGCTTGCCAAACAATCATTCCACCAAAACCACAACTCAACCACTACTTGAGCTAAACTTGTTCAAACTAGACTGAACTACAGATGTAAAGTATTATGTTCATATGAAATTGCAAAATAAATTCCAGGAAAACATAAACAACACACCTGTTGGAATGCTTTTACAGAAGCAATCTGTTATGCACAGAGCTGGCAGTGATACCCATGCTGTTGTAACATAGATTTGAAAGAGAAGAGAAAAAAGCAGAACAGTAAGTTTCATTACAGGAACACACAGAAAATTCATAAATACCTCAGACCACCGATACTGTTTTGGTGGATTCCACCCCCGCCCCTCCAACTTGCACTCAGAAATGAAAGGAGTGATGCAAGGGTGCTTGGGGGGACGGGGAGATGACCAATGGATCTGCCACCTATAGATTTCAAGTACAGCTTAAAACACATTATTCTCAACCAACAGATGCATATTGTGTAAAGAAACAGACCTTCTCTCATCCCAGCTTCTAGTGTCCAAAAATGACCCACAGCAGCAAGTTTGCTGATGACACAAAACTGGGAGGCGTGGTAGATACACCAGAAGGCTGTGCTGCTGTTCAGCGAGACCTGGACAGGCTGGAGAGTTGGGCAGAGAGGAACCTGATGAGGTTCAACAAAGGCAAATGCAGGGTCCTGCACCTGGGGAGGAACAACCCCAGGCACCAGTAGAGGCTTGGGGTGGACCTGCTGGAGTGCAGCTCTGTGGAGAGGGACCTGGGTGTCCTGGTGGACGACAGG
>Ga0181612_119907_pt1 | contig 14007 bp, 7 predicted proteins | sample HoacroProtozoa21_FD_119630 | JGI IMG/M metagenome (GOLD analysis project Ga0181612, IMG submission 119630) | Hoatzin crop microbial communities from Cojedes, Venezuel. Combined Assembly of Gp0051906, Gp0051904, Gp0051908
GGTCTTGAGATCATCTTGCAGCCTCCTTATCTCTGTAGTTTGCATACTTGTTCTCCCAAGGCCTAAAGGGATTATTCAGGAGTCCCTTATCTTACAACCGTGCCAATTATTCACAAAGAACGGAGACTTATTTTGGTTGTGCAATGATCCTGACTACCTGAAGTGATAACATCCCCTACATGTTACATTTGTTCCATTCACAGTTATCACACTCATTACTAATCTTGGCTGTATATAACCAATGGCAGAAATTCCTCTATTTTCAGGGGAAAGAAGGAAAGGATAGAGGGGTATTTTCAAAAGCCCTTATGTTATTTTTTTGTGAGGGTTGTGATTCCTGGGTCATTTAAACACTCCTGAAAATATCTACCTGCACAGAAATTATTTTTCACTTTCTACTATAGCTTTCCCACATATAAATGAGGGTTGTTGCCCTTATAAGGACCCTTCAGCAGAGAGAGAAATAAGGGCCTTGAAGCAAAAGTAAGTGAGGGAGAATGGCCCCTGCAAAAGAACAAAAATGCTCAAGATTAGCTAGGTGATAGTGAGATTTTTGACTGATGACATGTTCTTTACTAGCATTTAGCTCAATGTGGAGCTGCATTACTGTTGGTTGGAGCATGCTCTTATTGCAAAGGAACTACAGTACTGCCTTGGAGGTCACTGGTAGTGAGCTCATAAGTAGCAAATAGAAGATCATTTGAAACAAACTTTCAATCGTAAAACGTACCACAGGTCTTGGGCATATCTAGTGTATTTTCTGCCTCTACTCAAAGTCACTCAGTTATTGAAGGTTTCTGTTCTTCCTCAGCAGCAGAAAGCTATTGTGGTTTTACTCCTGCCTACTGCAAACAGGAATTCATCTTTGGTGCTTTCAAAACAGTCCTTTCCTATTGCTGCTAGTCTTGCTCCTAGTTTAGCAAGGACTCACTTCATTCCTATGAGATTGACTCTGTCAGAAACTTGCACCCACAAGTTCTCTACAATCTTTAGAAATGACTCTGAGTCATTTTGTATAAAAGTAAACAAATTAATATGGAACTTCATAACTCAGATGTGATTCTGGCTCACAGAATTCTTGAAAGAAAATGTTGGCAGTACAATTTAGAGGAGATAAACTTTTTTTAAAAAAGTCATTATCAGTTTGTATCTAGAACAAAGATTTGACGACACTGTTAAAAATAGATAATTCTCTAGTGAAGTCAAAGGAAATTTTTAAACTGAAACCATAAATAGTGATGCAGTCATGCATACAACTGTAATAAAGATATTTTCAGTTTGGAAGTGTGATCAAGTCAAATGGGTTTTAAAATAAATGCTGCTCCTGTACAGCAAGGAGAATGGAATAAGTGAGCATTGCAATTATTTTTGTTTGCACTCTGCCTGCATGGAGCCTTTTTTACCCCCCAAAAAAACCCCTTGGGAAATCTAACTATCATCACAAGTTGTTCTTATAAATATACATGGATTTTGTCTGCTAGGGACCTCGACTTAAGTGGGGGTTATTTTGGCAGGTTATTTTTAGCAATCTTTCTTCCAGTGTAAGAGGAACTTGTGCAGGGATACATCCTAGAAGTTAGGATAGCTCCCATACTTTTGTTTTCATCCTTCTTTTCTCCTTCTCTGTTGACCACATAATTGATATCTTCAGAAAAATCACTCCATGAGTACCAGCTTGAAGTCCTTGAGGATCACTAAAAGAGTGCTAATTTAGACATAAAGAATGTGATTTATCAGTGTGATCAGTCTAAATGTGTGGGGAAAAAATGTTACTCTGTGTTTGGGTAAAATTCTGACTGTCCTGAGTTCCATGTCAAAAATTCCCACAGAGCTTAGTGTAAATCAGGACAGTTTCAAAACACTCAATAGCAAAGACTAAACTGCACTGAAAAGTCATTCAGGTCTAAGAACACTAGCCACAAGAATCAACAAGGATGGGAGAAGAACCAAAACGCACCTGTGGGGCTGAGGTCGTGAAAAAAGCAGTATCTAGCTACAACTGCAAAGCTGCTCAGGAGATGCTGTCTTGCCATTACTCTGTGGTCAACAAATCACTGAAACCTGGAGGCAAAGAGAGCAGTTTCTCTCCATCTAGTGGTTGCTCTGAATGGAAAAGTGATGGCAACAGCTGTATGTTAGCTTAAAAAGTGGAAATAGAAGATCTAAATCCCTTGCTGATTTAAGGGAGATGGACTCAGTTTGTTGCTATATGATTCTACCCTTTCCTGCTGGTTTTAAATGTCGAGAAGACCAGGGGATTTCTCCATACTCATGCACAGTGCTGCAAGGAAGTATTCGGTAATGGCCAGGGTTGTTATCACAAATCTAATTTAGCTTTCAGACTGAGCACTCCTTGATGATCTCTTTATTCAGTGGTCACAGTTCTTCTTCCAAAAGACAGCATGTGTCCTTTACTGGGCAAAGTACATCTGTCCGGTGAGCTGGGATGAATTAAGGTTGTGTAGCAGAGGTGCCTGGGTCTTTGCCTCATTTGGTAAGAAAGTTGAGCAATATGCAGAGAACAAGGGAGACTGCAGAAAGAGCAAAGTGTTAGAAGGTTAAGGAAGATAAATGTAAGCTTAGGAATTTTGTCCCTGCCTCTGTCACAAAATTGGTGTATGAGGAAGGGCAAATTACTTAAGCAGAAATCTTCACAATTGGACATTGAAAGTTCATTATCTAGGGATCCAACTTGTGATACCTGAAGCCTCTTTTAAGTAATTGCTGAGTAATCACAGCTGCAGGCAGAGTTGCTTGGAGATGTGCTTTGAATATATAAATTGCTATGAAGATTTTTTCTGTAGCTGAAAGACACCAAAGTATTTCAAACCTACTACGTCAAAGTTAATAGTAACTAGAGTCTCACTGTTTGTTCACTAGCTGTAAAAAGGAAAATAATAAAACTTTATCTTTAACCATCTCCTTTTTGTATCAAGATCTGTGCCTACAAGAAGATGGGTGATATTGTATTCCCTCTATGATTAGAGCAGCTGACAGATCTAATGACAAATGGTGATTAACGGGTTAAAAAGACTGGGTAAAGATATCAGGGAACCTTTTCGCAATCATATGGCATGAAAGTGTCAAAAAAAATGTTTGCTAAGACGGTAACACAATTTACATTTCTCAGCTTTTGAATAATATGGTTCAGGCACATCCTACATTTTTTCCTTTTTTAATGTTCTGGATAACATACTAGATGGAATACTAAAAGGTCTTTCTTCTGTCTAGAAACTTTCTCTTAGTAATGACTTAACTGCAAATGCTACAAATCATCTATTACTCTGGTTCACGGAAGCAGTGAAGGGGGGTGGTGGGAAGCAACTTCTGGGGTTGGTCTAGTCCAGCCCTTCTCCTCAGAGCAGGCTCAGCCAGTGCAGGTTGCATAGGGCCAGTGAGATTTCAAGTATCTCCAAGCATGGAGACTCCATAGTATCTCTACACAACCTGTTCCAGTGTTTGACTGCACTCACAGTAAAAAATGTTTTTTACTGTGGTGAGGCACTGCTGAGAAGGATATAACACTGACCAACATCGCCCATGTTCTGTACTGGGCAGGGTGGGAAGGCAGACGATGATGAGGTGAGAGAGACAAACCCCAGAAGGATTTTCCCACAGCATGCTGCACAGAGCCCATCTGTCCAATGTTGCACACACATGGGGTTCCCGGCATCCAAAGGACCATAAGATATTACATGCAATATGTGTATTCCTTTTTTTATTCAGTCTTATTAAAACAGCTATTATATTAAGCCATTTGTTATTGGGCCTTTGTTACTGAGATCCAGAAAGAGCCCTTTGCCCTCTCTTTCTCTGACCCCCTGCTTCCCTCCCCCTGGGGCAGACCTGTCCACCTCTAACCCTCACCCTTGTGCTCTCAGCTGGCTCATCACCTCTCCCAGTAGCCATTCATTCCCACTTCCCTCTCACAGAAAGGGTCCTCACCATCCTGCATAACTGGTATCATAATAAAATCATGTTACTCTGGCAGGGGATGCATCATCAGCATGCTTGTCAGAGGGTTAGGGTTTTATGCTAAACTGTGTTTTAAAACATGGTTACTATTAGAACAATTTCCTTTTCAGTAGCAGTCCCAGTTGGTGGCTTGTTCTTGCAAGACATGAGAAAGGCTTTCAAAATGGAGCTAGGAAAACTCATGACTGAGGATGCCCAGTCTCTAGGCTGAATGTCAAATGATGATACAATTAACTAAGTGAAAAGGCAAGTCATAGCAACTCTTGACGCCAGGTGCAACCGCACAGTTGCAGAGCCCTACAGCATGTTTATGTGGGTAAAGAACATTGTGACGGAATGATATGGCATATAGAGCATAGTAAGCATCTAAAAGCTCTGACGTGTGTGTCTTCTGTATTGGAAGAGATCCTCCATACAGCACAGTTCAACTGGGCTAGTTTACTCAGACAAACAGGAAGGAAGATAAATGATTTATTTAATTTTTTTTAATGTGATAATTCCCAGTTTATTTCTCCATCTTTCTCAGTAGAAGCATAAGGAACTTGAAATCAATCCAGCAGCCTTTCTTTTTCAGGTCTCTACCATCTAATGAGGGAACCAGGAGCTGCTTCATGAAACTCAGATGATCATTTGCACACTCAAAATGCAAATGATATTTTGAAGCAGCTAGTGAATGCTCGTGGTACGCTGTTTGTGTATGCTTGTAGAGACAAAATATCTATTGCAAAATTTGCTGTGAATTTATTCCATCCAACCTGGTCAAAAAAACAGTCAATTGGAAAAATAAATAAAGGACCCTTTAGCAGACATCTTCTATCAGAATAAAATCACACTTATAATGAGATATCCTGGTGATGTATTCAGCATTAGAACAGTCAGATTTTATCCTCCTCTTGCAACCTTTGCACAAGCACGAGCAAAACTTCCTTCAAAATTTAGATAAAGCACGCAATCTTACATAGAATCATAAGAAAAATGAGACTGGAAGAGACCACAGGTGATTTCTAGTTCAACTTCCATCTCAAAGCAGGGGTAGCTCTGAGATCAGAAGTTGCTCAGTGCTTTATCTAGTCAGGACTTGAAAACCTCCTAGGATGGAAGCTACACAACAGTTCTGGGTGATTTCTTCCAGTGCAAGAACATACAGGTGAAAAATAAAATGTGTTGCTAAATAGCAGATAGGGAAATCCTGTATTGCTAACTTTGTGCTATTATCAGCCCAGGGTGCTATAGCTACATGCCATGCTTTTAGGTGTGTATACTGAGATTATTGCAGTTGTTATGATGTCAGGCACTCCAGATAATATCAACAGACAGACTGACCCAAAAATCATACTTATACGAAGCTCCACTTTCCTTAGAAGACCTATGAAAGCTTAAATCCTACTTAAATGCATGTGAAATTGCCACCCTATTAGCAGAGCTGAGTATTTCAGAAGCTGTCTGCTCCTCAGGATTCCCTTTCAAGGTAGCCCTCCGCAGAAGTCCTTTGAGGGGCTTTATCTGGAACGGATGTTATAAGCAAGTATAACAGATGACAGTAACAATGCACTGAGCACGAAGCACAGAAGCTTTTCAAATATTTAGTCACTGGAGGTAAGCTGTTCATCATTCATTGCACATAAAACTTCTGGTACTGACAAGTAAGGATTCAAACCCTTATTTCTCATTGTTCAGCCCTGATTTAAAATTAGATCCACGTAGTCCAGGTCCATGCCTCTATTAATTTTGGTGTACTAGCCCCATTTAAGGAAAGAAATACAGAGTTGAAGGGTAGGGGGTAAAGTTAACAAGAAATGACATAATTCTGTCACATAAAACACTCCCCTGGGAGGGAAGTGAATGCAATTCCAACCACTGCCTCCCATACTGTTTTATGTAGGGTTTTTTCAATATGCTTTAATCAAAATACTTAGGAGCAAGGGAAGAGAAGAGATTCTAAGCTGCTATGTGCCCATGAAACCCAGAGAAAATGTGTGATTTTCTTAATTTTCTATCCCCTAAATTTTGGATTCCAGTTTACATGATGTTCAGCCTCAACTGTGATGATGGCAAGTAGTCCCCATGCAAGTAGTACAATAAGCTTAAGGCTGCACTACTCTCCTGAAACTCACAGTAATAAGTTTCAGATCAAAAAAACTAGTTTTCCCCAGTTTTTCTGAAGATAGTTGGGGTCTTAGTCTGGGCTTATGAGCTGTATTTCTGAAGTGAGGCCTAAATACTAGGTGTCATAATGAAGAACATTCCCTTAACCAGGAAACTTACGGAACCACAGAATGTCTGAGTTTGGAAAGGACCGCTGGAAGTCATTTTGTCCAACCCCCTGCTCAAGCAGGGACACCGAGAGGACATTGCCCAGTACCATGTTTAGACAGCTTTTGAGTATCACCAATGATGGAGACTCCACAACCTCTTTGGGCAACCTGTGTCAGTGATCAGTTGCCGTCACAGTTAAAAAATTGTGTTCAGACAGGACCTCCTGCCTTTCAGTTTGTGTCCATTGCCTCTGGTCCTTTCACTGGATATCACTGGGAAGAATCTGCCTCTGTCTTCTGTACACCCTCCCTTCAGATATTTATACATAGTGATAAGACCCCCCTGAACCTACACTTCTCCAGGATGAAGAGTCCCAGGCACTTTGTTCAGTATGTCCATATCTCTTTTGTACTGTGGAGCCCAGAATTGATCACAGCACTCCATGTGTGTCTCGCCAGTACGGAGTAGAGGGGAAGGATCAACTCCCTTGACCTGCTAGCAACGCTCTTCCTAAGGTGGCCTAGACAAGTGATTTGGACAAGTTATTCAGGTGTTTGAACAGACAATCCTTGCTGTGTTGTTTTACAGATTTGGGTGACCGTTCATGAGAAGGTTAAGATGGTGACATGGAAGCAGATGTTTCTGGTATTTTTTATTACTGAATAAATTATCCAGATAATTTGTAGAGGAAAAGAACTTGCAGGTGAAAACATAAATCTAAAATAATCAGCTCTTCTGGCCCACTTAGAATTTGCTTTAATGATATTTAGAGTAGTTTGATTCAAAGAGCACATTTCAGAACAACTGGCTTGTTGGTTGAATACTTTTAAGATATCTCTTCAAGTGCAAATGAAATCTGAAAAAGATTACTGTGACTAATGTTCCTTCAAATACTTCAGAGACAGATGTTTTAGATCCTGATCCTGCAAAGATTTATTCCTAAGTATAACTTTGCACTTCTGAGGACTGATCATTTCAATGATTCTCTGTACAAAAGCTTTCAGCTGGAGATGATTTGGCCCATGCATAAAGCACTCTCTGATTTAAGTTTCAGTTCCTACATTTTTAAAGATGTATATAGGGATATAATTCAGCTCCCTGATCTATTGTTACTGCAGTTGCCTTTTTAATTTTTTGCACAAGAACTGCAACAATTAATTTTAAACTAGTTTTCTGTATCTATCTAATGATTCCAAACCTTTATTCCTCCTGGTTTCAACAAATTGGAGTCATAAACCCTCCATGATATAACAAAAAATGAAAAATGCAGAAGAGAAGGAAGTCTCAGCCATGGGATGAGTTAACTCCCTTGGTCCCTGATTTTCCTTGACTTTGGATCTAGGTCACATTCTCAGAGTAATACTGAACAACTGAAAAATAGGGAAAAACTGTTTGCATGAGTTGTGAATCTAAATGCTAGTCCTGCATTTTTGTTCAGGTTACTGGTATTAAATTGTCTCAGAGGTTGTGGAAGCTGATTGAGAGGGCATGGTTTGATTAGGACACTGTAAGAGACAGCAGCATAATACTTTACTGCAAAAAGCCTTAAAATGGTTATTTTTTTATCTAGCTTGTTTGAGGTTGCTTCTTTGAGTCTCAGTTTCTCTTCCCAGACTTGTTTCAGAAGTTCTTAGTTGACAGCTGTTTGCAAGGCACAGGACGAAGTGCTGTATCAGTAATGATGGAATGGGCAGAGTCCTGATGAAGAAGCATAACTGGAAAATAATATTTCACTGTGTATGAAGACATTTGTGACAGAGTACATGCAGGGAAAAATGTTCTGAAGAAATGCAGCTTTGGCTTACAGAGTCTTCCTCGTTTCCTTTTCTTTGACAAAATAACACTTCTTCAAATCAATTTCCTAATGAACTACTTTTGTAACAACAGATGTAGGCCATATTTCTGTGCATATTTTATGGGCAATCCAATTCAGACAAAGCAAATAAACCGAGCTTCCTCTCAGTGCTCCTGCAGTACACCGATTTGCAGGCTCTGGCGTTCTTCAGAGCCCTCTCAGTAGTGATTACCAAAGTACTGTCAGTTTAAGAATGTGCAGAGATTTATGTGCTAGTTCTGAGGGCCCCCTGGGACTCTGCTAATTGTACTCATTCCTTGCCTACACAGTAGAATGGATTTATAATCATTGTAACCTGAGAAAACACTAATTTATTGGTGTTGAACATGGGTTGTTTCACATTAAGATAAAGTAACTAAAACTAAAGTCAGCAAGAGAATTTCCTGTAAAGGCCCAATAAACTGAGAGCCCCTGGATAAATTTATGAATTCCAGACACCTTGAATCATCTTTAAGTGCCGTAGTGGTTTGTTCAGAAACCCATACCACTTCTGTAGAACTCCACTTCTTTAATTCCCACTCTATTTTATAGGAATTTTGACCGAAAGTAAGGAGTATGATTTTTATGATTATGAATTTTCTGTGAGGGCATATATGCATTATTAAACCCTTTCAAATTTCGTATTTGGGCCTGGCTCAAATGAGCAGGTAACTGTTAGCTGAAAACAGGTAGTAGTTTTCTTAGTACACAACATCTAAACACATTATTATCCCCCTACACAGAAGCAACTCACAGAATGTATACAAATGTTCTATTCTTATTTTTATTTCCTAAACCAAGCTAGAACAATATCTCCCCTCCCCTCCAGGCTTTCCTCTGTTAAGAAAGAAAAGGCACACAATCTCAACTTGTAGCAGTTCTTTAGCCCACATCAGCAATTAACTCAGGCAAGATGCAGTACCTACATTTTTTTAAATTTCCTTTATGCACATTCTGACATAGAACTTCCTTCATTTTATAGTCAGGTTGCAATTTACAGAGTTCAGAATCCGGACACCAAAGTTAAATGCAGGAGCACTTGCATGCATCATCAGTTGGGTGACGTTTTAGAGTTACTGCAGTTTGTAAATGACCTTTGGGGTGGTAGAAATATCTGTGGAGCCACTGCTGTGCTGTCAGCTCTGCTGCAACCCAAAAATCCCATTGCTTAAAAATGTATCACAAGAGACATTTCTATTTCTAGGAAATAAATTGCATGAATTTTGTATTCATTTTCTTCCCCACTTTCTTACAGCTCCCTGTTGAAAGCAGCCAAGTGAATGGAACTTTTGAAGGAGAGGAGTTTGACCAGGAGTTAAGCTTCTGTCCAGATGAAATAAGTTAGCACCGAAATTCAGTTTTAAAAAACTAAAATCTAGATATTATTTTTAAAGTCTAGGTGTTCAAGGCATTTGTAATGCATTTCCACAGTCTAAGTGTTCCATGTTCTTCTCAGACAGCACATGACAAATTTTAAGAGTCTGGTCTCACACAACTAAGTTCCCTAGAGAAGGTCCTCCGATGAAACAACTATTTTTGCCTGTTATGGAAAAAAAAAAATAGTGTCCCTAAATCAGCAGACCCACAAGATGATCACTGAGTAGAAAGTATACTGAAAAATTTATCACATAATGTGATGACAAGAGAAATAATGGAATCTACCTACCAAGACAAAGCATCTACTGAATGATGAGTGCATGTCTTCCTTCTTTGTTTTTCCCTCTTTCTCTTTTTTTGATAGTTTAATGATAGAAAAACATCACTTCAGTGGAATTTCATGAACAGTCTAGAGAAATTGAATCCCTGCATCAGGACAGTTTTACTAAACTTTGGTGAAGGTGTTGTGTCTTCTTTTCCTCTTCTCAGAAAGACTAGTAGGAAAGGTAGGTATATGGGATGTAGGAAGGCCAGCTCCAAGTCTAAACCTGTATCATCTCTACCACAGACCTGCAAAATTCTTAGATAAGTCTTATTTTTAGGTGGACTTGCTATAATCTTTCCCACTGAAGCGATGCTATCTGGTTTCCTTACAGAATATAATGCATGGTGCGCTTAAGTGTAATAAAACGCAAAATATTTCAGTATTTTGAGGCTCAGAATGCTTGCAAAAGTTTCCAGTCAGGACAGAGTCGTGAGTCAACAGTTTGTGTAGAATGAAACAATGTGGAAGTATTTTACGTTAAGACAAACTTTGCCAACATGAAGTTTAAGATAGACATTGCCTTAGTACTCTGCTAGGCTGGGGGCTATCCTTGAGTTGTGTGTTCTTATAATTCTTTCTTTTTTTTTCCGTAGTGGCCTGCCTGGTTGTAGTAAACACTGTCCTTCCTGGGTTTGCCATTTTAATGCTCTGTTTCTCTTTTTTCCTAATTCACAGTGATGAGAAAGTATTATTCAATTTCACTAACAGAAGGATAGGGAAAAAGTTACGTTGAATTAATGTTAATTAATCAGTCCTACAAACGCTTTTTCTTTTTTTTTTTTTTTTGCCACTGATCTGAAAAAATCCCTTATTTATATAGTTCTAGTTTACACACTTAGAAGGTGGTTATTAGGGACATATGACACTGTCAGCATACTTCACTGTTAGTGTTTCCTTGAACAAATATTTAGAAACTCTGATTACTACGAATTTTCACTGGAAAACTTGTATGAATGAAGAGGTCAGAATTTTGGAATTCTGACTCGCTCATGAATTGCCATAAGCCTATGACACAAAGTATTATTAATTCAATACATCTGCTCATTCTGTCTTGCAGTGAACAGAGTTAATTCATTGCCTTAACATGCGATTTTCACAACTGTTTTTTTTTAATGGATATATTTAAATTGGAAGTCTGGATCTTATTTTGCATGTAATCACTGACTGCATTTTTATGCTTACAGGGAAGGTAGGGAACTAAAACATTTGCAGAGAGAACAATTATTCTGTAGCAGAATTATTAAATTATGCAGATGTTTTAGTTAAAATGAAAATAAAGATAAACATTTTAAAATGCATTATTCCCTTAATTGCTTTTTGAAACAAACCTGGAACAAACTGGCTTTTAAAGGCCAAAAGTTCCTTCCTTATGCCATTGTGGAAAAAAACAAAAAAAATCCTTTAGAGTACTCTTTCACTGGAATAATTTTTTGGCTTTGTGGGTCAAGTTTGTTGTTTGTGGTGGACCACCTTGATATGGTAAGGAATAAAAAGAAAACAGGTTATAAGAGTAAAGTGACAATTTATATGTTCCTTTATTTTTTTTCCTTTTCTTTCTGTTTTTTTCCTTTTCATTCTGTCTGTTTTGCTCTTTTTCCCTCATGCTATGGAAATTACATTTCAGCTACACTTTGTACCCAAACTTGCTTTACCTAAGTGTAACTTAGGTAGGCAGGGAGAGAGGGGCAGGATACAAAGGTAGATATTTAGGATCAATGAGGAGGAGGGAAACCTAGGAAACGGTTCGTCCTACCCCAAGTCGGTGTCTATTTTCTGATGGTGTGGAAGCCTTCTCTGAGTACCTGACTTTCAACACTTTCTATACCCTAACCATGTAGACTCTGCTGAAAGGGTCTGTTTGCGTGTTCTTCACTCCTGTGGCTTGCAGCAGGGAGGAAGGGGTGAAAGGCATAGAGAAATTGGGCCAGTGCTGTTCGCTCTTGGGCTTTCACAGCATTTCCTCTCTGCAAGACCCTGTTCTAATGATTCAGGAGTGTCAGTTTTGTGTCTGTTTGGGATGGGAGCAGAAGTGCAAGTCATTGCCCGCATGCCCTTCTGTGTCACTTGTTGCTGGCTTCCCACCTTTCCATACTGTAGTCTCTGCACAGCCCCATTCCTAGTGTTAATCCCCAGGTCTGCCATCCTGAGCCTCTCGGGATGTGGTGGAGAGACGTGAGCGAACAAGGACTCAACAGGGCAGGACAGTCTGACCTGTCTTGTGAGTCTCAGTGATTTTTGGAGAAGTTAAAATCAGAGTAATCACTTTTTCTAGCTGGTATGAAGGTGAGAAGGGCTAGGGAAAATGAGTGTTTTTACAATTTAAGTCTTTCCCTGAGCTGTTCCTTCAACAGTTTACAAAATTTACAGAAATGTAGATTTTTGATTAAGCTGATTTTTTTCATAATCTTCATGTTTAGTTATGTTGGTATACAGGTCGGTGTGATGAGTATTCTCATCTAGCTGCCTAGCAGTTGGCTAAACTGACTGCTCTTATTTTTAATTGCTTGAAAGCATCCATAACTGCCACTTTATTAGCTGAAGAGAAATGCCAAAAATCACTTCTGGGGCAGAAGATCTGTTTGGCCAAAGAACTCAAAAGCTGGTGTTCAACAATACTTCAGTCTTATGTAAATTTTGTTGCTGTCCTACAAATTTTAAATTCCAGACGTTTTATGAACAAAAACAGATTTTGAAAGCTGTAATTAATTCATGGCAAAAGCAGCAAGAGGACATACATACTTCGGTAACTGCAGTATAAAGAAGTCTCTACGAAGAAAATTTTAGAAAACAAAACAATTTTTTTTTTAATTAATTGGTAGAAATGGGTAGAGCTGCAAATATAAATTTCCTTGAACTGGTGTGTTTGATTTTTAGACCTGCAGTTGGTCAGTTACGTTAGTGTTCCTTTTTTACATATACTGAATTCAATATATACTGACTAATGTGTGTTGACTGACCTTGTGACAGGACTTAAAATGGTACCAATTCTTACATGACTACCAGTGTAAAATCTCATGGCACAGAAGGCTGGTTTTGTCACACTCGTTGCATTCAAACTAACTTGCTCAACAAGGGTAAGTTTTGATGTGCACTGGATGTCTATGAAGCCCTGCGGACTTGCAGACCTTGAGACTACGGCCTATTTGCAAAAACTTTCCAGTCTTTTAAATAGTTATATACAAGAGCGCTTTCTATGATTTCATTATCTGAAAGCATTTAAGGTTTTGATACTGTAAATATTGTTTCCTTAAAGTAATAATGGTAAGTAATAGTATGCAAAAGCTTGCATTTATATGGCTTCAAGTTTTTTCAGAGCAAATCACCAAAATCAACAGTTTAAAGATGGAAGATTGTGGCAATAACACTGATTCTGCTTCACGGCAAGTATGTAATATTTTTATTTCGTTTAGCTAAGGTATGCAAATCAGGTAAGCTGATGCCAAAATCTTAGGTTTCAATTTATTTCACTTTAAGTTTGCAGCCTTGATAGTGCCATGAGGGGTTGTATCTGAATACATGTACTGCAAATTACTTTAATGGTTTTACAAGGTCAGAATGATGAAAATGGCCTCTATAAACTATGCTACCCTAGGTCTTTTATTCTGCCTTTATTTCAGGAATATTTGTTGTAACGTAATGTACTGAAAAAAAACCTTCAGAATTTTTTCCTCTGTGTTGTGAATAGTTTTGGAAATGATCTGAATTTAGATTGAACAGTGGTATATTTACTTTAACTTCTAATCTCATACCTGTGTAAATTAATTTTGCCACAGCTTTTAGATTTCACTTACATACACAGTAGCGAATCACTGCTGCAGCAAGATGAAGTATGAAATAACCTTTGACTCGTGCAAAGGAAAGGATGTTATAGATACATAGTGAGATCTGAAATGTACATTTCTGCTGAACCGCACTGTGGAATTATTAGTAAAATTAAGGTTTACATCCGAAAATTAAGGTTGATATGAAAAACGTAGTGTTGTTCACCCATTGAGGAAAAGCATAAAGTCAAAAAGAGCTCTGAGAATGGGACACAGCTGCAGCAGGCATGCAAGGAATCCACCAACACAGCAACTCCCTGCAACATACCATAGAGGACGGAGTGGAGTGGAGATTCTGTGGCCAGGCTTCGTGATGATAAAGCGGGAAGAAATGGTCCTCTACAACTGATAAGCAGCTCATCTGGCCCCCTGAGCCAACAGGTTTTCAAAACCTTGCCAAAGTGCTATCCTTTCGTGAA
>Ga0181612_103705_pt1 | contig 14006 bp, 9 predicted proteins | sample HoacroProtozoa21_FD_119630 | JGI IMG/M metagenome (GOLD analysis project Ga0181612, IMG submission 119630) | Hoatzin crop microbial communities from Cojedes, Venezuel. Combined Assembly of Gp0051906, Gp0051904, Gp0051908
AAAATATTTTGGCACTTCTAAAATTAAATGCTTTTGTAGTCTTGAAATCAAATACTAGATTACTGTGTATGAAAAGTCTTTTTGTTTCATTTTTTTTTCCCATCTTTCACAAAACCACCTAATACAACCACAGATGCTATGATGTTTTCTGGGGATAGAGTAGTATAATATATTTCCTAGTCACAGCTGAGAGTGTAATTACAAGATCCAAACTAGTTCTTATTTTCAAAGAACTGATCCTTTCATATAGAAAAAAATATTGCAACTCTCCTTCTCATGAAATGAGCCTGGTATTGTTGCTTCTGTGTAGACGTGATGTGGAGGTGATGTGAAGGTGATGGTTTATAGACCTTCTAATTAAATCTGAGATAGGATAGACACAGCACTGAGATAGAAGCACTAAAGGGCCACTCATCAAGTTGAGAATGTGATGAACGAGTTTTTAGTGTGCAACCCTTTGATGAAAGGATGTAGAATGACCAAGTGCCCTTAGAGGGGTGATGAATCGTAGAATAGAATCATAGAATATTTTGGGTTGGAAGGGACATTTATAAGTCACCTAGTCCAATCCCTCTGGTATAAGCAGGGACATCTTCAATTGGATCAGATTGCTGAGAGTCCCGCCCAACATGACCTTCTAAAGAACAGTGAAAAAAATAAATTATTTCTCTACCAGCTTCAACAAAAAAGGGATTTATCTTGTCCAAAGTCTTGTGAGTCACTGCTAAAGATGCAAAAAATCTCACTGGGCAACTGCAACTAAATTCAGACCTTCTGATTCCTCTGTGAAGCCCAGAGGGGTGGGGAGAGAAAACTGAAATTCATAAGAAACATGTGGACAGCCAGCCTCTTGGTGCCAGATTTCAGCAGTGGCCCAGGAGATTGCTACTAAGATTTTACTTCTTCCAAATATCTCCTTAAGAGGAAGATTGTGAAGAGGCATTTCTACTGGAGTTAAGGAACAGCTATACAAGAAAACACAGAAACTACCCCTCGTCTCAGCATGCCTCAAGCACCCATGGGTGTGCTCTATAGGTCTGTGCACAGGCAGGCAAGCTGTGGATTTAAGACCTCTAAAAACTACATGGAAAGAATTTTGACAAACTCTGCCCTGATTTACATCTTTCACAATTCCAGAATTTCGACCAAATTCCACCGGAACTAAATCAGAAAAGAATTCACCTCGCTGATTATTTAATTAGTCTGTGGCTGCTTAGCAACTCTCTAGATCAGCACACAGTGGCTAGGAACTTCAGGTGCCATTTTGACTCTCTCTCAAGGGAGAAGTGGTGACCCACTGGAAAAACAGAATCATCATAGATTCATAGGCAATATTATGAATGGGAAATCAGGATCATCCATAAAAAGCTGAATGAACTCTGAATAGGAGTCAACACTGAGGAGCTACAAGTTATTATCTGTTGACAACTATGCTTTGTATGCGGGAAATGGGTGCATGGACTGTTGCAGGGCTATGGAACATGTGCATTTGACATGGTGACGCTTTCTTCATTGATGAGTAGGATCAGGCTGTTCTTGTTCAACTTCCTCCAGTCCTTTTGACCAAGGTGACTTTTCCTTAGCAGCACTGAAGTCCTGGGCATTTCCCATTTCCACAGTTGGCCTTGTTTTTCCTATTGCAGTCATGTACATTTATCAGTAACAAGCAATAATAGATGTATTTATCTATATCCGTACTTGACTGTTACTCATACCTCCCAGAGCTGAGTGAGCTAGCAGTCAGGCCATCTTTCAGAAGATAAATAAATGAAGAGACATTAGCTTTTTATTACTTCCGCGACGTATGTAAGTGCTTTTGGTAAGCGACTGCTTCAGTTTTAACAGCGGAAAGTTAAGCAACCTTAAAAGAGAGTACAGTTTTCGTATTCACTGAAGTAGAAAGGATAACTTTTCTGGCATGATGGAGGTTTCTGAATGTTATTACATGCCTTGTGAGCAAGTGGGGTTTTAAGATTACAGTTCCAGAGCTGAAACCTATTGAGTGACACATCTGGGAGTTGAGACTGAAATATAAGCCATGGTAGGTCTGTTATCAAGGATCAGGCATGTATGGCATCTAACCAGCATCCAAAACTTGTAAGCGTGTCTCTTGAAAGGAAGTTTGCTGCAAGTTTTAATAGAAGTGGTGGAGATTTGTTAGTGTTTCCAAAGAATTTCTGTCCCTGAAAAAGTGAGAGCGTACTAAAACTAAGTGAATCAGGCACACATCTGGACCTCATGTGGCCACCACCCTTCCCTGGTCTCCTGGCATGGGCATGTGGGCAGAAAGAGGAGACTGAAATCTTACTTCTGCAGACTGTGGCAAAGCTTCTATCGGCCTCAGCATGACCAATTTCACCCAGTTATTTCACTTTTTAGGAATAAGAGGCTGCATTAACTACCTGCTTGTCTTGCATGAGGAGCTATGTAAGGCGTGAGGTATTTGGAAGAGGTTTGTTGCTAGCTGCCTGTGCAAATTACAGAAAATAGCAACTGGAATATGAACCCTAAGGGTAGAACTCATTTCACTTACTCTAGCCATGTTAAAGTTAAATAAATCATGCAAAGTTCCTTCTACAGTCAGTTCATAGAAAAACATAGCTCCTAAGGATAATTCACTATGTCCATTTCAGTATGGAAAATCGCCACGACATTGGGGTGGCAGTGGATGGGAGGCAATGTGTGGCATCTTGTGGAAGAAGATGTTGTTTGTCTGGAATTTAGTAGGAGTTTTGACATTGTCTCCCACAATGTCCTTATAGACAAACTGATGAAATACGGACTAGATAAACGGACAGTGAGGCAGATGACTGAAAACTGACTGAAGTGCCAGGCTCAAATGTTCATGATCAGTGTCACGAAGTCTGGCAGGAGACTAGTCACCCATGGAGTGCCCTAAGGGTTGTTATGGGGACAAATATTTTATAACATCTTTGTTAATGACATGCACAGAGTACCCTCTCAGTGAGTTTGCAGAAGATAAAAAACTAGGAGGAGTGCTTGATATGGCAGATGGTTGTGCTGCCATGCAGATGGAATTCAACAGACTGGGAAAATGGGCAAACATGAAATTCATGAAGTTAATCTAAAGCTATGCTTCAGGAGGTTCCATCAGAGAAAGATTATTCTTTCTCGGGTGACAATTCTGGACTTGGGTGGAATAACACCAATGAAGACTGGCGACTGACCCACTGGAAAGCAGTTTTCAAAAAGAGCCCTAGAGCATTGTGGTGGACAAGAAGTTTACCATGAGCCAGCAATGTGCTCTTGCAAGAAAAAAGGACAACAGTAACCTGGGCTGCACTAAGAGGGAAGTGGCCAGCCATTTGAAGGAGATGATCCTTCCCCTCTGCTCAGCACTAGTGAGGCGCACCTGGAGTTCTGGGTCCAGGTCTGGGCTCCTCAGGATTAAAGAGGAATAGACATACTGGAGTCAGTCCAGTGCAGGACCAAAAAGATGATTAAGAGACTGGAGCAGCTGACATGAGGAAGGGCTACGATAGCTGGAACTGCTCAGCCTGGAGGAGAGGAGACCCAGGGGTGTTTTATCAGTGTTTATAAATACCTGAAGGGTGTGAATAAAGAAGATGGAACCTGGTTCTTCTCAGTGGTGCTCAGTGACAGGACAGGAGGGAATGGGCGTGAACTGAAAGACAGAAAATTCCATTTCAACACATGGAAAGACTTTTTTTCCATGAGGTTGGACAAACAGTGGAGCAGGTTGCCTAGAGTGATTGTGGAGTCTCCATCCTTGGATACATTCAAAGCCTGAGAGGACTTGGCTCTGAGCAACCCAATCTGCCTGGCCCTGAACTGAGCAGGTGGGTTGGACTAGACGATCTCAAGGGGTGCCTTCCAGCCTCAACCAGCCTGTTACTGCATGGGTACCACTTTGGATTGCTATTTCGAAGTGAGAGGATACACATACATGCACACACCCTTGCCCAGCAGCACAATTACTCTGTGAAATCGAGCAAAGTGTAGAAACTTCCCAAACAAGCCCTGGTTAGCTTGGCCAGAAGCAGGAGGACTCTGGCCGTGTCACTGCGGTGTCATGCCCAAATGTTGCCTGACGTGATAACTTCTTACTCTGCAGTCGGGAGCTGTGCTGGCACAAGACTGATGGCTAACAAGCAGAAATATCCCCTCTTCATTTTTGCAGAAGGACCCACAGCATTTCTACTGACTTCGTCTTTATTGTTCAGAGCCCAAAGTAGAAATAATGTAAAGGTTACTAAATGGTTGATAAGCAGAAAATGCAACCTAGTCCATGACTTCCCATTGCTGTTGGCTTTGTCAGTGTGATGATTCCTAGTTTTTATGGTACCTCTTTGGGTAGGGTAAATTGGACAGACGTTCCTGCCCTTGTTTAATAGCACTTTCTGCAGATTGCTTCCTTGGATTAACATCTTGCCTTTGTTCAGCTGTCAAAAATAATTCATGCAACAGTGCAAAACATATTTGAGGCAAATAATAGCACAATAATGAATATAAACCGTGTAGATTTGCACTGCAGGTGAAACAAATGGGGAAGGAGATGAAAGAATTAATAACTACAAGTACTAGAAATGGATTCTTTTTTTAAAGATAAACACGGAGTGATAAATATCAGCCTAAAAAGCAAAAGTGTGTGCAGCCCGGAAACAAGGTGTAGACAAGCAAAACACAGCCTCCCCTTAAAGCAGCAGAAAAATAATTAGAAAAAGTCTGGCAAGAGAAACTAAGTCATCTTTAAAGAGTGCCAACAAGTAATATATAATGCATTTGATTACGTGCTTTTTCTTTTTGCATACACAGAGCTTTTGGTGCTGTCAGAGGGAGATCTGGCAAAGTCAAAGGGGTGAAGCAAAGCCCTGAGTAGGAATCCAGCACAAATTCTTCATCACTTACATCCTTCCTTGCCCTACACAAGATTATAAGATTTTGTACCATTGCTCATCACTGTAACACCTGAAAGCTAATCTCTTCAGTACTGATGCACATAATGTTACCTCTGAACTTATTTATCTGGAGAGCACTGCAAGTTTGGTTGAATGTTTTGGGGTTTTTTTGTTTGTTTGCTTGCTTGGTTTTTCAAGGTACCATTAGATTAAATGTATGTAGTAATCACTTTGCAAAAGAGAAAAGACGAAGATTTGTCAAACTCCATGAAATAGAATTTCACAAGATGAAGACCTGATTTAAACACATCTGTGCAAGTCCTTAAATCCCTCACTGTTTAAAGCACCACTTAAACATGTGCATAATGCAAAGTACATTCTCTTAGCCTATTAACAACAAGGTCTAGTAAATATATTCTCCTAGGAATTTTTCCTGGGGATACAAAAATGCATTTTATTGTACAAGGTTCCTACTTAAATAGTATCCATTTCTTCTGAATAAGGACTTAGTACAAGGCAGAAAGAGGAGTAAAGGTGGGGCCCCTTCCCGATGAGGTGTCCTCAGGTTACATATAAGGGAGAGATCTCCCAGGTTGTAGTCATGCTCCAGAACAACAGTATTCTTCCTTGTCCACATCAGCAGAGGACCGAGGAAAGGGCAGATAGCTCAGACCATGTTACACTGGTTTCTAGCAATAGACAGGTGCCCTGTCCTTCACAGTCACACTGGCCATTAGTGGTGGGGGTTAGGACAAGCATGGGAAGGGCAGATCTCATCAGACTGGTGAAAATCAATTACTTTTTTCCTTAATGATTTCACTAATGCAAAAAAATTCATTTTCCAAAGGAAGTGGTCAATTTTGTTTTCAGAGGAATTTTTAATAACGGCATTTTAGAGGAACGGAGGTAGTTTTGATCCAAGAGCTCCACTTGGAAAAGCAAGCCAAAATCTGATTTATTTGCTGCCCATGGACATTATGTTTATGCCTTATTAACCCCTTGATTTGGGATTCCTCCTGGTCATCTCAGGGGTCAGGAAAGATTTCTCTTCCCAGTTTTTAATCCATAGTATGGCTGCTGGGAGGGAAAAACAATTAATAATTGTTATGGTTAGAAATATGTAATAGGGAGGATGCGCTGAGTACTCCTAGTGGCATCAGTTTTTATATCCCCTATTATTGTGTTTTGTCTGCATTGAGGCTCCAGAAGGGATTTTTCTCCTAGGTTTGTTTGTGGGAGAGTAGGAAAGTGGATTGATTTCCTCTGTAGCGTGGTCTGCAATTGCTTTCCTAGGGTGCCTGAGAAAAAGTACATAGCAAAGGAGAAAAGGTACTTAGCAAGTCCACTGCTAGAGGAGACGTCTCAAGGAGGGAGACAGAAGCCACACTCCACTGCACGTCACTGATGTGGCACATTACTTGTGTGGGTTTTGGTTTCCCACTCTATGTCTTTGGTCAATGTAGGGGGTTGGGAAGGAGGTTTGCAGTGTGAGGACATAAGTTCTCTGAGCTAGCTAAGGAGAAATATCAGAATGTGTCTTTTAGAGAAAGTGGCAAGAAAAGGCTTGAGGTTTGCCCTTTTTTTTCCATCTTTTGTCTTTTGCCAAATTTAGCCTGATTTTATAGATTTGGGTGGGGAAGTTCAAACAGTTGAACCCCTTTTTGAAAGGGAAGTGTTGTACCCCAGTCCATTTGTCTCCTCCTGACCTACAGAGCTGTTCAGAAACAAGAAGCTCTGGCTCTTTTTAGAAGGAGGGGAAATAATTTTCCACTGAGGTGTGCCTTTCTCATTTAGAAAAATTGCATAGGTTTTGCCTATGTCTAAGACAAAATGCAGACTGGATATTAAAAAGCATTTTTTGCGTGTTGGTACTGAATGGCATTTGAAAAGTACTTTGATGATCACTTTTCTTTCATTTCAGTGAGTGTCAGGTGATTTAGAAAATGCTGATAAGTACCTCTCTTACCTCTCTATAAATACCTTAAAATACCTGACCTGCATGACCCACATAAACGCAGAAAATGCAGTTGCAATTTGGATGCTTTGTGGATGGTAAACGATCCACATTGATTGTCTGGCTCCTCTCCACACCAGTGTGCCTCTTCCCATAGTCACCCTGAAAAGGACAGGACTTTCTGAAGTTAACCAAAGTTATACGCGTGAGTAAGGGAGTGGAACTGCTCAAAGTGGGAGGACAGTCTCGTCTGACAGCCAGGAAGATCCGACTAACTGTGTAGCAGTAAATCTAGGAAACGCTGCCACAGAGGCCAGACGTTGACATCATCTGAGACACTTCAACCAAGACTGGAAATAAGCAGACCCAAAATAAGATTTGCTGGAAGGGAAAACACTGTGGGAGTAACAGTATTTCCCAGCTTGCTCCCTTCTTGCCTCAGACACACCTTGAAAATTCAGTCCATATAGTTATTTGCATATGGATTTGCCAAGATGTCAAACGGTTTCTAATGCATCATTTGAAGGTGTACAGATGCTCTAGAGGCTCTCACCGTGATATGCTCACATCCTGCTGTGGAGGAAAGGCTTTGTGTACTTCTTCCTTTTCCAATTCTGTTCTACTGTTTGAGACTTTCTTAGAAAAAAGAAGTCTGGGATTTCTTGGACTTTGGGGAGTTCAGGAATTTAGGAAGTCAGATTTAAAAAGTCTTCCTTGAATTCTTTAAGCCTGGGGAGTTCTTTCCTTTGCTGTTACATGTTTTTGAGAACAACAATAAGAAATATTCTTTCGCTATAATAGATGATAGAAAATACCCTGTGGAGAGCTGAGGGGGAAGTTCCATTTAGAAAACATTTCTGAGAAGCAGGCATCTCCACTGAAGAGGTCTAATTTAATTTCATTTTTTTTTTAAGTCTTTCTCTCAAATGGTCTCTTTTTTTTTCTTTTTACCAAAGTATAGCACTTTAGCAACTACCGCCAGCTGGTGTGTCAGGAGGTCGATGCCAGGCGTTCTTAACATTTACATGTCCTTGAATGCGGCAGGGACTCTTTCCTTGATATTGTGGTGTTTTTTTCTTGTTTGATGATCCAGCTCATAAAATTGGTGAGAGTGAACTTGAAGAGGGTGAATACTTCACTTTCTTTTAAATTCCTGTCACCTGCTGTTGTCAGAAGCCATAATGTAACAAGCTAAATGCCACAGTACAAAAGTTGAGGCATTTTGCTTCTAGAAGATCTTTTCATTCATCTGCACTGCCAGTTCATGTGTTGCTTTTAGATCGTTGTGCTTTTCGGCTTGACTTCTTACAGATCCTCTTTACTTGTGGTTAAAACTTTTCAAAGAATGCCACTACATTTTCACTGAACATGCACCAGGCACGTTATATTAATATAAAACTGTTCCTACCAATCTAGGTGTTCTGGAAAGAAAAATTAAAAAAGAAAAAAAGGAAAAAGAAAAAGGGAAAAAGAAAGAAGAAAGGTAAAAAAAATTTTTCCTAACACCTGGCAAATCTTTCAGAGATCTCCTGAGTTTCTGCCCATGGACATTCTGGCTATTAAAGCAAAACTTATGAGTAGTAGTTGTGACTTGTACACCACCAGTGTGGGAACAGCGAAGCAAAATACAAGTAAGCTAGAGAATTAGGAGGCTTAGTGGCAAAGTGCACCATAGATATGGCTCAGGATGTTCAATTCAGTAAACTTTTTGCAGTGCTTTTCTGAAAGGAGACTGCCACTGAGGTCTCCAGGTGGAACCAAGGCCTCCAGAGACTATGAGGTCCTACCTAAGTCAGACTTGAGGATTGCTCCTTTCCAGAAATGGCTCAAGGCTCCCAGGCTGTGCAAGACAATTTCTATCTGGCAACAACACAAGAACAGGATGCGGAAGGAAGGATAAGCCAGCAAGACCCTCAAATATGGGGAAGATAAACCAGGAGCGAGTGAGCACAGAGACCCAAGGAGCTCTTCCCAGCTTTGCCACAACTGGGTCTGGCCAACTGATGGTGGACAGGGGTGGGCTTTGATGGTGCGGTCACTGGAGGAAATTATCTCCCAATGAGAATAGTAGCTGATCCACTGCTTGAGCCCTTCTAAACTGCCTGGATTAAGCACTGGAGCCATTAGCCTTTACAGCCCAGCATCTCAGAGTCTTATCCACATAATAAAGTAACCATGCCGGGGCACAATGCTCTGGCCCTGAAGCCAGCTGGTGCAGTGCAGCTTGTGTCCATACAACCATCTTCCTCAATAGAGTCGCTTCCTCCATAGTATCTTCTGCGCCCAGTCATTGACCTGTATGATCTCCCAGGAGACTAATGCTACTTCTACACTGCCCTGTGGATGTGAGCTGTGAGATTTTACAAACAAAAATGGTTTCAGGATTCCACCAGCAGTGGCAAGAATGGGCTTGTGCCCAAGCCCTGATTAGTCTAGCGATAGTCTGAGGAACCATGGTCCTGTAGGTTTAGGAACTGATGGAGTGTAAAAAAATGTACAGTCTTGTTCCAAAGACTTCATAGCACTTTCAGGAGTATTCTAAAGATCTTTCTGAGACAGATGAGCATATAGGAAAATAGGACGATTAAAAAAGGTAAAGGTATGTGCTCCCCAAACCAGTCATAATCCCACTTTATTGGACACCTGGCCCATCTAGGGATAATCTCTTCATTTGTTTGCATTAATAAACTTCAGTAAGCTCTCTAGTAACCTTGGAATGGGCACTGGAGTACAGTGGCTAGAGAAGACACTGAGTAACACTTCTGCTTTCAGCCCAGGGTAATTCAGGCAGGTTTGCACCATTCTCCTGGAGCAGAAGGAAATGTGTGCAAGAGACTGCAGAGAGCTTTGGGACAGGGAGGAGTTTGTGGGGAGAAAGAACATGGACGATGGGTCTTCTTCCTTCTCTCCAAACTTTGTCAGTCCTGCACTGGCCATGGCAGAGCTGGTTTACACATAAAGCATACCAATTTACCCATTACTAATGAATAGATATCAGCAAATTAATTTTTACTTAGAGTTTTCTGTACAGCTCTCCGAAGTATAGATTTTCATAGGCTCAAAGGGTGGGTACAAATGCCAGCAAAGGAGCATCTTACGGTTCTTCACGCAGAGGAAAACCAGCTCTTCTATGTGTGCCTTCTTGGATGAGTCTGCATTTGTTTGTGGTATAGTTCTTGGTGCGGCAGGGCTTTTATTTTATCGCTGTAATAAGATCACAGAATCACAGAATAGTAGGGGTCGGAAGGGACCTCTGTGGCTCATCTAGTCCAACCCCCCCGCCGAAGCAGGGTCACCTACTAGCATACATGTATATACAAAATTTGAGTGAGAGACAAGGATGGGTCTGGCTCCAACTACAGCAAGCCCTAGGATTTTCTACCTCCCGGCAAACATTGACTTTTTAAACAGTTCCCAGCAGACACACAGCTATTTCCCTCCTGAGTGACAGAGCAATCACCATATTACGAGCTTCAATAAGAACTAAATACTCCAGCTGTGGCGTTGGAGGTGACTCTGACATCCCTTGCCTGGAGAGGAAGGTGTTAAACTAAAGCCAAAAGCGGCCAAGATGCACACTTCCTCGAGTGAATTTTGAAAACACTTCTTTAAAGGCATCCTTTTAAACTCCCTTTTCGGAGGATGAAGTGAGGGAGGACCACGCTGACAAAGATGAAATGAGCTGACGCTGACTCCCCAGCAGTCCGGGATGCAGCAGCCTGCTGCTGGCACCGTACACCAGCTCCGCGCGTGGGCGGCAGGCGCAGCCCCCAGGGTGGCTTTCAGAACCAATTCCATCTTTCCAAACAAACAAGCACACAAATATTTATCCATTTTAAATTTGACTGAACTTCAAGCCGTTCCATCGGATCAATTTAATTCTCCTGCTCATCTCTTCTGCCTTACCTGCTGCAGCACCTCCAGCCTGAGCCCCCTCTCCCTCATGGGGACGTGCCTTGAGATCCTGCATCGCTATCATCTTTCCCAAACTAAGGGTAGTTTAAATATTTCACACTACCTTCCGCTGGCAACTCTGGTAATAGCTCTCGAGGGGAAAATTTTAACAACGGAGCACGGAGCCGTACAGTTCAGATGTCCAACAGGTCCTCCCGGGCTTGACAGCCCCGCAAATGAGACGGCAGAGCCCGTCACTCGGGCTGCTGGAGCGACTGAACCCATACATCAGAGCAGAGACCCGACCCACTTATTAGAGTCAGTGAGGTATTTCTTATACTAATTAGTGAACTTCCCTTACAAATACTTGAGCTGGATGCAAAACCAGCAGATGACTCTCTGTGGCCCACATTTTCCTGGATGTCATTTCAGGGTACTCTGGTGACTTCTTCTGACCCTAAAAACTTGAGTACGACTTCGCCACTTATATGTAAATATGAAATTGTAAAACCTATCATTCAACCTACTCCACGGGACCTGGCTCTCAGTTCATCTGTGATAACACAACATTAGCGGAGGAATAACACATCGGCACCGCGGCGGCAGCGCGTCTGACGAGACTTGAACACGGAGCTTCCTGGGGGAGAAGTTCTACATGAAAACAAGCACTTCAGTACGCAAAGTGAGGAATAAATCTTGTCACTCAAACTAATCATCATGGTAAAAATAATGGATTGGATTAAAATCAGCTTTACTCCTTATTAATTATACTGTTTTCTTCCTCTAATTACAGTGTTCAAATCATATAGTGCATCTGCAACGTTTTAAAAGAAAGATACCAAAAAGTAAAGGAAAGAAAGTTTATGTGTATAGCATGTTTGTGTGTATATACATGTATATATATATATATATACACACACATGGTCTAGTTATCCTTAAATCATCCAAATATGGATCTCAACAACCAAGTACTGGAAAACACACTTTGATACTACAGGTCTGCAATCAATATTCCCAAAGTAACCACACTTCTACGAGAAACAAAAACCCTCACATTGAAAGACTCTGAGAGATTTCAAAGTAAATGATTCAGATGATATATTATGTGATTTCTGTTTATTAACAACCTACTCTTTCTGATTTTTAATACCAACCTAGAGTTCTCAGGACAAGATTTCTAACCAATTTGGTCTCCTTCCGTTTGGCAAACACTGTGTCTAATGGAGCTTGAAATTAAACCAGCTTTTTTGGTTACTTCCTGCTTTGTGAAATCCCAGCAGCGATGACGGGCTCTCCTGTTCATGGGTGGCAGCAGAGGATGCCCAAAAGAAAAAAATGCATTGTAGTTGCTCTCACACATAGAGCTGAACCACTCTGCGAGGTTCAGGTTCATGAGTGAGGTTGGTAGGAGCTTCCACTTTAAAAACTGATAAAATGTAATAGTATGAAGTATTTTAATTTCTGCTGTAAGTAGAAATGATTGTTATTTATCTATTTGATGCCTATGCTGTGACAAATGCAAGCGACAAACGGTCACTATAAATGACAACGCAGTAGATGTTGTTACCACCTCACTTGGAATCTGACAGTATCATCTTGGATATCCCTGTCTCGCTAGATTAGGAGTGCATGTAACTTAATTAGAGACTTCTTCAACTCTTATTGAGTGTTTCAGTCAGCCAAATAAATGCACTCACAGATCTGTTTATCTGTTTCTTCTTAAGGGTACTTGATCTTTTCCAGTGTCTCAGAATCTGTTTGGACGATCTAATCTGCTCAGGGAGATGAGCAGTTATGCAAGCCGTGTTTTGAAATGTCTAAGCAACACTTGACAGCCACAACCTGGACTTTTTCTTCTCCATTTGTGAAATTCCGTGTGTATTTAAGTTGGAAGTTACTCATGATGAGTGCTTGATAGACTACTCTTTATCCAGACTTTGAGTTTTCACCTCCAAAGTAACAGTAATATCTGCTTATATGCACCAGCTACAGCTACAAAGGATATTTCACTTTGATTTACAGTCTGGCACTAGGAAAAGTATTTCGCTAATTTTTCCATTTGTTTACTCTGTGCCATCTGTTAATTCTGCATGAATACTCCATTCCACTGTTTCCTACATTGCAAATGTCTCCCCCTTTTCCAGTATATCCCGTGGTTTAGCGTTGCAAAGGGGTTGGGTTTTGCCGGAGCCATCCCTCACGGAAAACATTCAGAGTCACTGAATTGACCAGCTGTGCTCTCTCAAACCATACAAATCTGCTGTAGGGCACTGACAGATTGACATTGTCCAAGATTTATGCTCTATTTTCCAAACGTTTCCTGGGATATCATGACTTTGTTGTGGATTTTCTTAGGGGGAAAACTTTGAATTATTAACTTTACATGATATGTAAACATATAGATCAATGCCCCTCCCAGCAGATGATTGCCAGACTGTTCAATGACTGCATTTTTGTACAAAAGAGACCGTTGATTCTCTCCTTCCCTGAAAATCTCCTCATAAATGTCTCTGATGGCAGATCGTTAAATGCTGAGCTGTGGCATTTCCCTGAAGATATAATTATAAACCTGTGGGAGGAAAAGAGACAACTCTTTAGACCACACTCTTCTTTTTTTTTATGGCCATGTAGTTCAGTGGCTAATGTGTATATTGAATTTAATTTAATCACTTCTGTTATTTCTACTAGTTAGATCGCAGCCATTTCATTCAGACATATTATTAAATTATTTATATGGGACCTTCTACCAGCTCAACTTCATTAAGATGGAGTTAAAAGTTTATAAGCTCAAAAATAGCATGACTGTCTGAGGTCACGGCAAGAAAGCCGCAGCGTAAGATTAAATTTCCATGGCAGTATGCATACGCCCGCATGCCAGTCGGATGCCTAAAACCCCATCGCCACTGCAGATCCGGCGCGCGCAGGCAGAGGAATCTGCAGAGCAACGGGACGGGGAGCCCGAGCCCAGCCGCTCCCCGGGGTTCATGGGCTTTATCGATCGGGTCTCCGCTGGCACAGCAGGTGAGACACGCTGGCTGCATGTACCTACTGACATTTAAGTTAGTCTTGTATTGAATCCCACCGAAAGAGCCTGGAGTTGAGTCACTCCTTAAGAAGTTTTGAAAAGATTTGGTTTTTGGTTTTTTTTTTTTTTTCTGGAAGAGAGTCTACTCTTTTCACTGAACCTTTCTGCACTTCTTTTTCCTCCGTATTAACTTGAATAGTGTTAGAATCCAGGAGGAGTGTTTGAGTCATGCCATTGTATTCATTTTTGCTAG
>Ga0181612_119293_pt1 | contig 14006 bp, 10 predicted proteins | sample HoacroProtozoa21_FD_119630 | JGI IMG/M metagenome (GOLD analysis project Ga0181612, IMG submission 119630) | Hoatzin crop microbial communities from Cojedes, Venezuel. Combined Assembly of Gp0051906, Gp0051904, Gp0051908
CTCACGCCGCCCCCGCGTGCCGTCGCTTGTGTGTGTGGTAGCCAGAGCTCCAAGCCCACGGCCGGGCCAGCAGGACAGTGTCCCAGTGGTCCAGGGTGGTGGCCGAGGAGGGGACCGGGTGGCTAACGGGGAGATGGATGGCATGCACCAGCCGAGCAGACCCAGCGAGGCTGCCCAGAGCCAGGCGGCCCGTGGCCGTGGGCTGAGCTGCCCACAGGGATGCTCCTGGGGCACGGGCAGAGGCCGGCTGCACCGCCTGGCAGGAACAACGGCCCCAGGAGGTTGCAGCTGGATTTCTGAAGGGGAAATGAAGCTTAGTCTTTTGGAATGAATTCAGGCCTCCTAATCGGCACTCTAAATAGCGTTTCTCACGACCAAGGTGTGGTAACAAGAATATCAGGTTCTTTTTTCAGATTAAATTGCATTCAACAGCCTATTTAAAAATAGTATGAATAGTCAATTGGATGTTTGGTTTATAAGTAAGCACACACCTTCCCCACTCAACACACTAACATTCCACTTCCAAAAAAAAAAAAGCCCATATTATCCTTTTATAGAAACACTTGTGTACATATCCATATCCAGGGGCCTAATCCTGTTCAGCTCCCAGCTTGGCTAGGCTTCGTGCCCGCCAGCCACATCCCCAATACTAGCAAAAGCCGTCTAACACTCGGTTTCTCTACCTGGGACCACTTGGAAGTTAACAGTTTGGACCCCATTTGCTCACACTGCAATCTTCTTTTTCTTGTTTCACCTACTTACCAAAAAGTGTAAGTAATCACAGGGGAAAAAATAAGAAAACATCTCTCAACTGTTTTATTTATTACCTTCTGAAAAGGAGTGTTCTTTGTCTCACGGCTCATTAGTTGACTTTTTAAACTGTCAGAAAGGTTGTCTATTTTGTTCAAGCAAATTGCCTTGTTTTGTAGATCTTTCATTTATGACTCAGTTATTCCTGAGTAATTGTGAGTACAGTCTAATAAACTCATCCTCCTCTTCTTGCAGAAAAAAAAAAGCATTGCCATAGAGGATTCTTACTTGTTTTGACAGAAGAACAGAGCAATCTGAAACCTCTCACTTGAAAGGATTACATTTGAACATGCTTTTCAATTTCTGTTCTGGCAAACTATCGTTTTTTCTTTTTTCCACATAATTAACTAATTTTGTTTTTTGTGCTTCAGTAATATCAGAGATCCCTCTTCTCTATAATTCATAGAGAATTTCACTTCACTTTGTTCCATTCCTCCCACTTTTTCTTTTTCATGGTCAAGAGAAACAGTCAGCATCTATAGTCTTAAAAAATACTTCTATTTCATGATCTAGTAGCCATCTTCTCTACAAATGTGCCCGATTCCCCACCTGCTTTTATTAATTTAAAATCTATTATGACTTGGGTCATCCATATATCCTCTCCTCTGCACCATCATAATGTGTCAAATAATCCAGTAACTGAACAGCCCTAGGAAAATGTGGAGGATGCACACACCATCCACAGAAAGAAAATGTGGAAAAGCCAGCAAGCTGCTTTACACAGCAATACTAAACTCTGGAGCAACATAAGTCGCAGCGTCATTTAATATGATCTGTCTTTATGCTTCCTAATTCTAATTCAGCAAAGCATTTAACTACTTTTGCACTTAATTTCTCTGAGGAATCATGGTTCTACTGCATTAATCTCTGTGTCTTGAAGAATGTATTATCAACAATATGCTGTATAGACAAAAGTTGCATATATTCTAATACACTCATAACATGGTAACATTCATTTTTCTATTTGCATTGCGATTTTATCAGTACAATGCTTATGGCATGTAAATTATTTCATTTCAGTATCTACAATTACAACATTTTAATTTGTTGAGTTTTTCCATTTTTAAAAACTGCCAATCTGAAATAATGAAGTTGTCTTCATCGGAGTTGGCTCAGCTATTATTAGAGGAAAAAAATCTAGCTCTGTAACTGTACCATTCTGTGATTTCACACTTATTACTTTTTTTTTAATATGTATTCTGTTGATAAATCAAGAATCCTTCATCACAATAAAAGACTGCAAACTCTTCATCCCATACCTTTTATTAATACAAACAAATCTAGCAAAAATAACCTACTGAAAGAGGGGTGTCTCCTGGCACAGCCTTAATACAGAAATTCAAGTTTCTATCAGATCTGTCTTGTGTTGAATGGATCTTGGTTTAAAAAAGAACATGTTTGAAACAAATGTTGAAAATATTCACGTGTGTGTTTTAATTTTTTTTTTCCAAAAGGAAGACTAAGTTCAATGCTGTATGCAACAGGTCTTAAAAAAAGATAGCAAGTCAGTTTAAACTTTGTTCTGGGGTTAATTAAATTACATGGGTCAAAAATCGCCAGAACTTTGTTCATGTCAAATTACCTCTTTACCTTTTTTATTTTTTTTGGTATTTACTTTGGCTAAACGAACAAAGATGTCAGTGCTCTTCCAAAAGTAAAGTAAATACAGGGAAAATTAATAGTCAGCTAAGAAGTCATATTCTTTGATGAACTTTATTATTAATATTTCAAAATATTAATATAACAAATCACAATATGTTAAATATGCTTTGTATAATATTTATTAATGAGAACATGAATGAAGCCATAGGATCATAAGAATATATGATTTACCATATCTCCTCAAATGACTTATATAGGTAAATTTTACAAATAGGAAAGTCTTCTTTACTGTTCTACACATCCATACATAGAATACAACAGGAAGAGACAACGTAAAACACAGAATCATTTTTGGGTGTGCTATTAAAACAGATTTATTGTTCAAATTTCTTTAAAAAAATCATTGAGTTTAACAACACTCATAAAGGGTGATAGACAAGCAGCTTTCTGGACATCTCATCAGCTTTTCTGCAAATAAAGACTTCAGCAATTCAACCATTTGCTACAGTGGATTTTAAAATAACTTTTTATTAACTCAGAAGAACTGCCACTTATATGGCCTACGGAATAACCACCCAAGGAAAACAGAAGCCAGAAAACAAACTTTCTCGGCATCACAACCATGCAATTTTACCAAATAGATCTACACCAGGCACATGACTGGACCCTGTGAAAGAGCCTCTGCTGAAAAAGCGTAATTTTTTGTTTTGGCACAAGCGCAGACTAAGAAAAACAACAGAAGAAAAACATGCTTTGTTCCAAGATTGAGACAGTTCTCTGTCTAACTTCCAGCTAACTGTCTTGAAGCTAAAGTCCTCAGGCATAAAAATGCAGAGAGAGGTCCCATTTTGCAAGAGGAACAGCAGTGGGACAACCCTCACTTTATTTCACCCCTGTTATCCAGAGGTAAAGCACAAGGAATGTCACTGAAGCTGACATTCATCAGCGAGTACTTCCCAAAACTGTGAACTGACCTCACATGGACCATGCCTTCAGTGCCTCTGCAATGAAACTGGAGGGCTAAACATTGTTCATACATTGCCTGTTGTTTTCTTAACCAAAGTACTACAATGCCCAGGGATTTTCTGCTTGCTGTTTCTGGCCTGCTGGCTTCACTCTATCCATTCGGCTCAGTCTCCCTACTGAAACGCTAAAAATCAGCCCGAGTCGGTACCTGTCAGAGTAGAGAACAGAAATAAGTACCTGTTTTCTATGCATATCTAGCAGGTAGGGAAGCACAAAAGAAAATTTTACTTTGTTCTGTCTCCTTACAAAGAGCGTGTTTCAGTGAAGAAGCTGTATGTTTCTTCACAAGTGTTCCTCTGGTGCTCTTGCTGCACCTTTGAGGCAGACACAGGGGAAGCAGTGGTGCTGGTGCAAGTGAATCAACCCTTCAAGACGTGTAATGATTTCATAGTCAGGAAGAGCGAGACTGGCAATGTCGAGGCCCAGCATCTGAGAGACCACCTCTCGGAAATCTTCCAACTGCAAGAGCAAACAGAAAGGAATTACTAATAAACTAAATACCAAGCAAAGGAGATGCCTGCAAAAACATAAGCATCTGTGCATACTACAAACACAAGCATTTGTATTAGCAGTGCAAAATATAGACATTTCTACTGTTGCTCAATACAGAGAGCTGAAGAGGATGGAAACAGCCTTTTGGGGTGTACCTCAAATAACAGAACATGTAAACAGCTGAAGTGCTAAGGATCTTGAACACAAAACACAGTTTGAAGTGTTCCTTAGTATCCTTCACAGGCATACCTTCCCTGCTGACTCAACAACGAAAACTGAGGAAAAGATGGGAAGAGGTTTTGTACTTGACCTAGATGACTGATCACTCAAGCAATCTGGATGCTCACAAATCCATGGGCCCCAAAAGAACACACCCACGAGTACTGAGGGAGCGGGCAGATGTCATTGCTGAGCCACTCTCCATCATCTCTGAAAGGTCCTGGAGGACAGGAGAGTTGCCCAAGGACTGGAGGAAAGCCAATGTCATTCCAATCTTCAAAAAGGGCAAGAAGGAGGACCCAGGGAACCTCCAACCGAGGAAAGATGACGGAGCAACTCATTCTAGAGGTCATCATCAAGCACGTGGAGGAAAAGCAGATTATCAGGAATAATCAACATGGATTCACCAAGGGGAAATCATCCTTGACCAATCTGATAGCTTTCTACAATGGTGTGACTGGCTGGGTAGATGAGGGGAGAGCAGTGGATGTTGTCTACCTCGACTTCAAGCTTCAGCTTGTTTAGTTTGAGAGCTGGAAGTTGTGAGCAACTAGAAGCAAGATTTGAAAGAAAACCACCTTGGCTCCTGTGACTTCTGTTTAGTGGCCCAAACCTTTTGGGATCAGCAGACTTTCAACACATGACAGTGAAGCATGCTCTCAAAACTACTACAAAATTACTGTGTTTCATGCAGCTTCTCTGAGCACAGGCCTTTCACTGGTAACCGGAGCTGGAGCTGTGTATGCCTCGGGTCCGAAGGAAGACGCTCTGTTTTGAAGAGCAACTTGCTTGTTTTGAAGAGCCACTTGAAAGGCCATACTTTACATGACACCATAGGAGGTGCTGCTGCTTCACCCTGGCCTCTGTTCGTAGCCCTGGAGTTAAATGTGCATTCTCCCTGGGCAGATGGACTGTCTCAGAGGAGGCACATCAGTGCCTGTGCCTTTGGAGATGATGACTTCGGGGCCTCTTCTGAGACTGCTACATGAGGTCACTGCAGGGTAACCAGCAAGGCAAGTCTTTCTGGAGGACTTGCCCTTCAAAAATTTAGCCACAGCCTCAGGGTGTGTGCTTCTGACCTATAAAGGTATTATTTTTCCCTGCCGAGAAAGTAAAAATTGTCCTCCCCCCATGTTCTCTTCCATTAAACAGTTCCACAACACCCATCCCCAAAACGGATTCGTTATCTTGTTAAGGTGGAGTTTCTTACTGGGAAACTTCCCCTGTCAAGTGCTAGAAGGAGAAACCTAAACTCTCCGGGGTCACTTTCCCATTTTCTTGCTGTGGGAGTGTAGGCTCTTCATGAAAATAGCAATTTTTAAAGTGAGAGAAATAAAAATAAACCTCACCTGGAATGAAAGCACAGCCTGTGTCCTCCCGGAGGGGTGGCAGCTGAGGTGGCAGGCTGCGGTTTGGCACTGTGGTCTGCCCTGTGGGCCACATGCTGCTTTCTGCGTGGTGAGCCCGGATGTCACTGGAGCCCGGCGGGCGGATGGCTGCGCTTGCGAGGGCGGGTGGTGGGGCCGTGGCCAGCCCTCCCGCTGCAGCGTGGTGCTGAGGCCGCTGGGCTTACCCCTGCTGGAGATTTAAGTTAACCTGCTTTCCTGGCTCTTGTAGGTGTGCTGCTTGTAGTTGCCACTTAACAACATCTGATTTATTTTAGTTTTGTACAGTCTATTGTATTCTCCGTTGCTTCCATTTAGTGCTAAGTTTAATTTCATGGGGGCCTGCAAAGCATCCCAGGAGAGGGCTGAAGGAAGGAGGCTGCGGGAACGCAGAGTGTTGGTATGTCACTGTGCTCAAGGTAAAATCGGACTCTGCGTAGAAGCGGGTAGCAGGCTATCAGGGCATGGCAAGCTGTTTTTCAGGTATGAAATTAGCTCAGAAATTCGCATGGTTCCGCTTTGTGGACAAGAGGAAAAACCAGAAGGACTCAATGTTATCGCCTGCATCTCCCTTACCTGGGAGAGCTTCTCTGCAGGTGCCATAATTCTGTTTTCCTATGAATGCAAGAGAGCTCTTGAAATAATCTCATTTCAGTCCCTCTTGTTATTTTTAATGGATTCCAGGATGAGCTGGTTGCTATGTATGGGTTTTTTACATATGACTTTGGGGTTGAACCCAGCTGAATAGTCAGTCCAACTAAAAGCAAAGTCTGTGCTAAAACAAAGGCAAGGGGAAGAGTGGGGAAGGCTTTCAGGCAAATGAACTAAACAACAGAAACAGGAGGACTGAATGTTTGTTATTCATACAGATTCTTAGAGTTAATTATTGTGATTTCATTCCTAAAAGCTGCCCGCTTTAAGAAGAAATGATTGTATTCTAATAAGTACTTGTTTATTAAACTTGCAGTAACTGAGGTTGAATATGAATTATTAAAATGTCTGTGAGGTGCAGGACTGTTTTCCTTTCGCCAGCTGTCTGTGAAAAATAAGAACAACAGGAGAACACGCAGCAAAGCAGGAGAAGCAAAGTGTAAGGCAAGAACTGGCCCTGGATCAATGGTCCCAGTCCCGCTAGGCCACGTGTCAGGATTCTCAAAGTCACCCAGAGCTCTGAGCCCCCCTCACCTGCGCGGCAGCCTGGGCTGTGGGGAAGGGAAGCAAGCGGACGCTTTTGTGCTCTCATCAACTTCTGTAAGGCTGAGGCATATTTTTCTTTTGAGAAATAAGGGGAAATTTGAGGGGGAATGAGAATGCCAGGAGGGCAGAACTAGCAGCCGGTGGGTTGCAGCACCCGCCGAAGAGGAAAGGGGAAAAAGGGGATGGTCCGTGGGGATGGGTAGCATCTGTCTGTTTATAAAGGACACGGTCTGCCCCGCAATTTCCAAGTACTGAAAGGATTTCAAAAGCAAGTTAGAGCAGAGCAAGGGAAGCCTGGAGATCTCAATAGATTTAGATTTAGCCTTGTAAGAGGTTAATGGCTTAGCCCTTAAAATGTACCAGAAAATGCAAGGAGGTTTATGTGACGGCTTTGACATATTCTGGCAATAAATGCGATGAGAAGATCTTTCCTCCATTTGGTCTAAGCCTTTGACTTTACTCTGTCACTATGGGAAACTCACTGTATGTAAGAGAGAAGAAAAGATAGGATGTGAATTTGTGTTGCAAAATATTTGTGTTTTTCTTTAGCATAGTTTACTACAGAAAGGAAGCTTATGCCTTCGCGCTCTGTGTATCTCCCAGACTTCACAGCAGTGTCAGGACCTGTTGACCAAGTCTAACAGATGAGGACAAGTAGGGGAGAGAATGAAGTTTGTAGAAAATCAGTGGCAGGTAGAGCAGAGATCCTAAAAACACCTGAATAAAAAAAGCTGCGATGACCTCCAGAAAAGAGACTTTGTCCTGGTCCTGCTCCAGGAAAACTTTCCATTGGAGTTCACATTTTCCTAGAGCATGAAGTCTGTCAGTCACTTGACACAAGCCAGGAGAAAATCAAACTACAGTTTTTCTTTGTGCTACTGTGGGTGAATTCTGGAGAACTGTGGAACCAAAATGTCCTGAACAGGTGATCCACCTGATTTCAGTGGGACATCCTGTGCTGAAAGTCAGATCTCCTTTGAACAGCACCTGTGCAACTGCAGTCTTTAATTTCCCCCTGATTCCTGGGAGTTTGCTGTGTGGTTGTACAGTTTTGTCGAAGAGAAATGTAGATCAAATGATTCTTCTTTAAGCCCAACAGCCTGCTGGGTAACAGAGTGCAGGTACAGTCACATACATATTTTTGATTGCTGGTTATTCATACGAGGTGATGTAGCCATATGTGCCTTTTTAGCTGAGTTCCCTGCTGCGTAGTCCTGCTTCTGTCAGTCTCTCAGCAGAAAAACATGCTGTGACCCAGTGACGTCTGCACGCTACTGTTTTTCTCACAGTGTTCATATTCTTAACATTTATAATTCAAACATCTTCAGAAAGAAGCGACAGTTCCTCTTCTACAAAATAAAGAGCAAAAGGGTTTGTGTTAATTATTCCTTTTCGCTTACTCGTTTACCAAGTCATATATTACTCCAAGCCTTTTAGTGCCTTGGGCCAAAAATGGTCATTACAGCAAGCAGAATGACCTGACCAAAAAAATATAAGTGAGGGGGAATGAGTCCTTCTTTGCTGGGCTCTCTGAAGTTGTTAATGGATGCCATGGGAATTCTACAAAGCAACAGCTCGGAAAACAAACATTTCTTCAGTGCTGAGTACCACTCTCGTGACATCTATGCTATTACAAAGATTTACAGATAATTCGATCTGGGTTTTTCTCTTTCCCCCGTTGACTCACGTTTTGGAAGGCAGTCAGACCCTGAGAGTTGGGTTTTGCGTAATTGAAGCACCAGAGCATATTAAGTGGAACGACTAATGGAGACGAAGCTTTTCCCTTCCTTCCAGACTAGGTTATCAATTATGAATTAGCGGCAATCTGAGATCAAAGGGGTTCCATTTTTACAGCTGAATTTGAGGATTTTGGAACTGAAAAGATGAAATGCTGTTAATGACTCATTTCAGGAAGGCAGACACGAGATAACTGGCAGGGGTGGGGTTAAGTGTTTGTGTTAAAATGCTTCTGAACATGGACATACATTCTCGGATGTAAAACCGGATGCTGAGATGAAGTTACTTGTATAAAATGAAGCTGTTAGTTCCCCTGGTGGGGCATGGCAGGTGGGAGTCTGATCTGTACCATTTTTCTTAATGCCACATATGACCTAGTTATTGAGACATACTATAGAAACGTGTTAGGGTTACCATGTATTTGTTACACATAAGGCTGTTTTGCATTAAAACAACCAGTTCTGTTGCTGTGGAGAAAACGCATCTCTCCAGCGAGAACAGTTCAACACATGCTTAAAACAAAAATTATGAGGGTTTTTAATTTAAAAGTGGCTACGGCCTAATAGAGGGACGTTCAAAAGAGCAGTCCAAGGCAGGGCTTAGCTATATGGTCCCTGAAACAGCAAACAGTAAAGCAGTTTGTGATTCAAGATAGTAGATGGTGCCACAAAGATCTCGGAAGCCTTAGGGAAGCAATAGTAATCTGCTGTGATTTCTGCCAGGCAAGAGCGTGAATGCTCAGCAAAGCAGACAGGTGCATCAGGTGCCTGTTGTTTATAAAGCCTTTGCTCCTTGAAATATTCTGGTTCTGGGGAAGCGGGACCCAGGTCAAGCCAGGTGTTGGTGATTAGGGGCTGAGAGCTTCTCCCCACAGCTGCCCCGCAACGCAGAGGTGGGAAGCTGCATGGTGGGTCTGGGGCTGGTGGGGAGAAGACACCAGCCATGGTGCTTCCCTGCAGCTAGACAAGAGGAATTGCTAAACCCTGAGACTTGAAGACAGGAGGAGCCTGTGAAGAAGCTTCCTGAGGAGTCCTGGCTGCCCTGGCAGAAGTAAGTGACTTGTGTAGCAACACCTCTGAATAGAGGAAAATATTCAGGAGGGTGAGGCAGGCTGGGTGAGAGGAGGGGGCTCGGGTGGACTGCTGCTGGGATCTGAGACCAGCCTTGGTGAGGTGAAGCCTCTGTGGTTCCTCAGCCTCCCTCTTTGTTTTAGCACTGGGACTGGCTATCTGATCTTGCTTCAAAAGCACAGCAGAAAAAGTCAATTAGATCATATGCTTTTAAGTAAGATACCTTTTTTTGGCCTCAAAGTCATCATTCTCAATAGGATGTTAGATAAATTTCATGCTATGTATTACTTGTTTTGTTTGGGTAATGCCTTGTAAGTAGGATTTTAGATTAATTTAATTTTAATTGTTTCTTGTTTTGTTTGGGTAATGCCTCATAGTAAGACTTCTGAAATTAATGTGAACCTATTACTAAATTATAATGGAGCAATTATGAAAATAATGAATTTATTATCACAAGTGCTGTTGGAATAAGAAGGAAGGAGATTCTAATGACCTGATTTGCCTTTGCTGATATATCAGAAGAAAATGTGGTCTGGAGTTCTAAATTTTGTATTCAAACAGTTGAACATTTGGGGATAAACTTTCAGAACTTCACACTTACTTGAAATTTGAAAAGAGTATTTACTTCAGAACAAACCCCCCTTTTCTAATCAGGCTGAACGCAGAGGCCAAACTAATAAAATCTGTTTCAACTTTGATTCAGAAATTTGTTGGGTTTTTTTCTTTTGTCTTGAGGACTTCAAACACTTTTTTTTTAGGATCTCTAATGAAAAATGCCTCCCCCCCCATTTTGTTTTTCACTTGAGCAAGCTCGGAGTGTGGGCAGGTGTGTCCTGTTGCTCTGAGTTGCACAGAGCTTCAGTGTGACCTATGGTTGTGATGATGAACACCTGCAGATGAGAGTGTCTCCCTCTATGAAACAGCAAGGAATCCATCTAAATGATTCTTTTTCTTTCTTTGTGTCGGTGGTCTGCATTTGCTCACATGTTGTTCCTGTTTCTCCAAGAGCTTCTCTACTTCCTGTTACTAGTTTTAATCAGATATTTGCTAATTTGTAAGTCTTTGTGAGAAACAGTAGAAGGGGTGACCTAGGCATGGTCTTTTAGAAAAACAACCTAAAACAATTATTATAGGGAAAATACTTGTTTAAAACTTTTGGCCAGATCTGTCCCTGGTGACTCTGTCTTCAGACCACAGTGTAAAGTTTGTTTCTCTAAAGGATTTTCTTGTGGAAGCAGAGCTATTGCTGAAGAAGTTACTGCTCTGCCTGGAGAGGGTGATAGCTGGTACCCTGAAAAGGGAGACGGGGATAACTTTGTGTTACTGATTTGTTGTCTGGTGATCGAAATCTGCTCCAGGAATGGGCAGCTCTTGCCTCCGGTGTGTAAGTGGTTTGACTGTTTGAGTCTGTCTAGTTAGAGGAAGGTGTGGGGATGGGGAATCTGTAGCTCCAGGCGTCTTGTTTGAGAAGAAGGGGAAGTGATCTCTATGGTACCTGGGTTTTCACCAGTCTGTCTGGGCTCTTTGCTTTGAGTATCATGGGGAGGAAGGGGAGCATCTCATCCCTTAAGAAGAGGGATATGGCTAATGCAGGCAAATAAGCGGTACAGTCCCTTTTGGGCCCATCTCAGAGGGAGCCCTGTGACCCTCTGTGCTGCTCTCCTCTTCACCCAGCCTGGGCTGTAGATGGAGGGATGCTATTCTTCCTGGGGCCTCATCCAGGGGCCTTTTGCAGGTTAAAACATGTCCTCGCAAAGCATGAGCAAAGCTGTCGCACCCTCTGGGCTGCAGGGCTGGAGGCTGGTCTGGGGCGTTAAAAGCCATTCCTTATCTCTGCCATCCCTGTATGGCTCTGCATCCTCTGGTCCCTTCCCTTCTGCGACCCGAACACGCAGCAATTTCATTCCCTGGAGTGTGCCAGCGATGTGAGTAGGTCCTATCCCCTCTGTTTGCTGTTTGTTTTATTTGGTGTGTTGTTAACCTTTACTCGGTGCACTTATTTACTTCAGGTTTTAATAGTGTGGTAAGGTCACCACAAATTTAGTGGGAGGCATTTTAAGCACTTACAGCAATAAATCACAGTGTACATCACCGTTGTGCAGTTTGTCCAGAACCAGAGAAATCCAATTTGATCCATAATATGAAGGCCAAATAAAGCCAGGTATCATAGTGAGAAAGCTTTGACATATGGCTCTGAAAGAACCTGCACACTTCTCCTCTATAAATTAACAGCTGTTTTGCAGAGCTGACAAGTAACTGATATTCTTGGAACCGGTCCTATTTGTGGCTCCCCCCGCCCCTCCCTTCCATTCCAGCCTCTTGATCTTTCCTTTTAGAAAACCTGAAGAGAAGAAAAAGCAGTCTCTTCTCTAATGTAGGTTTTAAAACACTGGTGGTACGGACACGTCTCGCAAGTGCAATGAACTTGCTGGTAGTGCATGAAATCCGAAAACCTCAGGGACTCATCTCTGCAGGAATATGTTTTTATCCGTTCCTTTATACGCTGAAATTTTTTTTCTTTCCTTAGACAAGACAGCCTTTGCAGGTAGGATCAAACCAGCCTGCAGGTCATCTGAAGAGCTGCAAAGTCCTAGTGACCAGAAATGAGTAGTAGCAAACTCTCCTCAAGAGCTGGAGATCAAGCACAAGGGAATGTGTCATGGGCCACGCAGCTGCGCTGGCCAGGCATTGGGCTTGATAAAGTGGGATATATATGCCAGGTTAATTCCTGTTGGTTTATGGCCGCTGCAGTATCCCAGGAGTCCTGCTGGTCGTCTGACCTCACCCCTGCCTTTAGCCCAGCCAAATCGAAAGGGAGTTGGAGAGCGGAGGGAAGAGGAGGAGGAAGGGATTAGCTGCAGGTGGTGGTGTCGAACTCCTGAACTCTCTAAATGACCCACAAGGAGATTGATTTTGCTGATGTGTAAAGCCTAGCAACCGCCTGGGTCTTAAGCTAACATTAAAAATTAAATGCCAGTTTCCATGTTATTAAAGGTGGAGTAAAAAAATGTTGCGCCTCACCATATTCAGAGCAAGAAAAAGATGGAGACTTTGTAGAGCTGGTTCTGCAATTTTAAAGTCCTTGCCTCCTGTCTCTCTGAAGAATGCAGCTCCTAGAAATGTCTGGTTTGTTTGTTTTTAAAGGCGTGAGCCTCCTACCTTCACCTGCGTAGGTGGATCATGGATATCTGACCTGTCTGCATCAGACTGGGAGGAAAGCCAAAGGTTTTTTTGTCATCAAACCTTGGGACTTTTATTTAAGTACATGCACTTTTGGGGCAGTGGGGCTGAGAATAACGAATGGATGAACAGCTGACGCACAGGACCTGTGTGACTTGATGGAGGTACCTACGACAGAACCTGAAAGCGGTCAGTCCCTGCTGTGAAACATTGGGAACAGGGGACAGAGGTTTCAATAAACTGGACGTGGCCTTGCTGCAGCCTACCGTAGGTACAACCTCTGTGGCTGTCACTGGCAAAGAACAGAGAGCAACAGAGTTGCTGGGAGATGGGGCACTTGCCTTTAAATGGGGTCTGTGCCTCCACCTGAAGCGCTGGGCACCAGCCGTGACCACCCCGCCACTGGCTGAGAGCTGCAGCTCCAGGGCATTTTGCATGCAGAATAGTCCCTCCGGGTCTTTAACGCCTAACTATTCTGATCATCCTCTTTTAATTTTTTTGCTAACTACATTCATAACTTCTTTGCTCTAGTAAAAATCTGCGTAATACACAGCCGTGTTGTAAAGTCAAGCTACAGTTCCAATGTGCCTAATCCTAAAAGAAGCGTTTGTTCGAAAAAGATCCATTTCCCAAGGAAATGCGCTTTGATTTGCGGAACAGAAAGTGTATTCATTTAACTGAGCCATTCGTGTGACAGGTCACTATTTCACCCTTTCCGTGCAGTAAAAGTTTATTCTTTTAATAGGTTTATTGCTTTTTGGTTATTCGTTTCCAAAGGACTCACTTGACTGCTGCAGCTCTGATCTGGAGTACAGAAAATTAATTCTTTTTATGGTAGTCTATTCCTTTCACAAGTCCTCATTTTAAGTGCAGCTCAACTGTATTACAAATAACAGTATGTGGTCCTAGAGGGAGTACCAAGCCTCTAATTTAATATTGTACTAGAGACCTTATAATGTCAGCGCTGCCGAATTGAGCTTTTCTCTTTTGAGCCCTCCTCTGTGTCCCAAGGGAAGTCACGAGATACCAGGCTGGCTGTTGTCAGAGTGAGTGGATGCTGCTGGGTGTGCGCATTCCTTCTTTTGGCTTTGGATTTTGGAGCCTGATTAATAGAAATGAATGTTCAGAATGAACACTTACCTCGAGACTCGGGGAGGGGGGGGGGGGGGGGGCTGGGACAGTTGAACTTTAAAAGTCCCCTTCCAACCCAAAGGGTCTATTACCCAGTAGTAAAAAGGAAGGGGCCGGGGGGGGAAAAAACCCGTTACCTCCCGGGGTTTCAGGTGGA
>Ga0181612_149642_pt1 | contig 14006 bp, 5 predicted proteins | sample HoacroProtozoa21_FD_119630 | JGI IMG/M metagenome (GOLD analysis project Ga0181612, IMG submission 119630) | Hoatzin crop microbial communities from Cojedes, Venezuel. Combined Assembly of Gp0051906, Gp0051904, Gp0051908
GTTGTTGTGTTCTTTGCCCAAAGTCTGGCTGATTGGTTAAGGTTTCTTGCGTGTAGTAGCAGAATGGCAGAAATTGGATTTTTCACTTTGTTGAGCCTTGCATCACTGGTGAAATTGGGTCAGAATGCAAGTCAAAGCAGTGTATGAGCACTGGGTCTTTAATACTTCTTACTTTAAAATGATAGATACTAAAGGAACTTCTATCATTATTTTTAGCAGCCTCTTCACTATACTAAGTAGAGACTGATTGAGAGTATAATTATCCTAATTTGAGCAATTCTCAGCGTGGCCCGGCTGCCATTGGTATTGTCACAATTTGAAACAGTACTGGGCTCTTATGAGACCCTTTTTTGTGCAGGTCTAAAAGCAATCAGGAATATTTTCCGGTGTCTGCCAAAAGATGGCACCACACTGTTGTTAAGGTCCAACGCTCTTTACTGAATTAGAAAGAAGTATATCCACAGAAGCGTTCTGGATGTGGAAGTTAAATTAAGAATCTCTTTGGAGTGTTGATTTGTTCCATTAGATGGAGGATGGAACATTTCAGCCTTTTAAGAACTCTAAAGTAAATATTTTTTTCTGCTCATTCAGGTTCACTCCATTTTCCTGCCAGAAGGAAACTACAGAACTACAATTCTAGTTCTAGTTCTAGAAATTATATTCTGCAGTTATTTCTTAACCTCACATTTCCATCTCACAGGAACAATGAACTGAATTCTTACCGCTGCCTAGTTGCCATGAAATACAGCCTGACTGCCTAAAGGACAGTGGCTCATGCATTTGCCGTTCCAGTGCTGGATAAGTTTGGTGACTGGGGACTCCTAAGTAGTATTCGAGTCCAATATTTTCTCTGGTTTTGCTCCAGCTTGGTGTTTATACCGTGCCCTTCCTTGCCATCCTTGGTGTCCTGCTCCTTGTCATGCCTTTAGCTCCTGGGTGCCCTGTTCCAGTCTTGCCTGCACTGTGGCAGGCATGGTGCTAGTCATTCTTGAGCTTGAAGTACTTGCTAGCACTCCCTGCCTACTGTGCTCGCTACAAACCCAGATGATGGAGGAAAGTATATCCACAGGCAGGCAGCCCTGACAGACTCAGTTGCCAGCATTGTGCTCCCAGTTAGGAATGGATGACCAGTGCTTAAGATGAAGGGATGCTTGTCACCTGCCCTGGAGCGTATTTTCCACTAACAGCAGTCAGGAGCCAAAGCACCCTTTGCAAAGTCATAGTAATGGTTAATTGCTCTGCTGTTACTATTATACCATAAATGGCACTAATGCTAATGAGAAACTTCCAGCAGAGCAGGAAAGATACAGGAGTTTATCTGAGTTTACAAGTTTAGAAGTTTGTAGTCTTGTGTAAAAGTACAGAAGGACTATGCCATCTTTTCTAGGAAAAGAGAAACGGACTTTGTATTTAGGTTCCTGTTCGTTAATAAGTCTTTAGACACAACTAAAAAGCTTTTAGTACTTAAGATGAGCAGGAGGTTGTAGTAGATGACCTCCTGAGTTTTCATGCAGCTTGAATTATCCTGTGATTATATGATGATGCCTACAGCATTGTTGTAAATACGGAAAATCGATTCTCTTGATTAAAAATGTGTTTCTCCCACTCTTACTGGGTGTTTATCTGTGTGCCTGGGAAACATAAATTTCAGCAAGCCTGGGAATAAACACGTTGTGTAGCAGCTACCACGTACTAACTCTTTATGCAGTCACCCTTGGTGTTGGGTAGCTTTCTTCCATTAAAAGTGCAGAAAGTGACTGTACACTTAGTGCTGACTAAGAATGCCTTAATGGCCTTTGCTCCTACAGAGGCATGTAGTTACATGTCTTGCACTAGAAATTATATTTAAATGCACAAATGGATCAAGACTTCAGTGTAGCTGGTGAAGTATTAATTCATACACAGCCTTGCTGCCCATTAGCTTACTCATGCAGGTGCCTGTGATTTCTCAGAGAAAGCATTAGTGATACTGATTGGGACCAAGTTGAGAATTCATGTAAACAGAAATATTAACATTACCTATTACTTGCTGTTATGATAAGAGGAAGCATTCCATGTGATTTAAATGTTTTAATAAAGACAACACACAGATTTGGGATCTCTCAGATAAAGCCTCGCTTTTATATTGGTTTGGAAAAATCCTTTCTGACTGCTTGCAAAACTGTAGTATGTCACAAGAGGGCAGTGTTAGAACACATAACAAACTGAGTTAAACAGGCAATGTTTAATACTAAAGTGGCTAGTTTGAAAGTCATACTCAACTATTTGCAATATACATGTTTTAAAGAGTTTGACCAGAGCAGATTTCTCTGTTACGGTTATTTCTGTTCCACTGAGGTGGTAAAATATGCTAGCTGCTGCTGGTCATGATGGTAATACCATTTGCCATTGAAATGGGACAATACAATTTACAATACAGCGATCTGACAGGATTGCCTATCCAGTACATCCTGAGTGGTGGCTGCTCTGCTTTCTGTAAAAATTATTTATGAATTTTCTGGCTATTCAACAATCAAGAAGAGACTGAAGAGAACCTTTTTTGCTTTAAGATAAAAATGTCACACTATGAATTGCAGAGGTAAGTGTAATGAACTGTTTTGGTCTTGCCTCAACTTGTTTGTAACAAATACCCTGATAAATACCATACTTAAAAGTCACACAAAGACTTAGTAAGTCGCCTTCAAAATAAACAGAAAATGCAGCCTATTTAGAATTTATCAGAAAGACGTCTTTACTCTCAGTTATGAACAGATTCTGAATTTAATTTTTATTTGGCACTGTTACCTACCCAATATTACAACCGAGGTATATAGTGATAGAAGTTCCTCTTAGAGACATATTCCTAGTTTGGTGTTGTCTTAAAAATACTGCTGACTGCCTTGGGCATGTTTAATTTTTGAACTCTGTTTTGAAAATGAACAAGTTCTGAAGGTTGTCTGTTGGTGATGTCTCAGAATGAAGCTGGGAATAAATGCATTACAACAAAAGCATCAGTGTGACATCTTTGCCAGATTCTGCAGCATTGTCTTTTACTGAATTAGATCCAGAGCTTTTTACCCCAAATGATTAAGATTTATATTCATATGTGATAAAACAAGAAAGAATGAAGAGAAAAAAGACAAAGACCAAATAGCCATTTAATCTTCAGGTTTGCTGTAGTCTGCCGGCTGGGGGCCATTGCTAGTTTATCTTGCCTGTGTTTGGGTGGAGTTTTTTAAGCTGATCAGATTTTAGAAACAGACCAAACTGAACACAGGACATTGACTTTACAAACAATCAGACTTTTTTATAAAAGGTTTAAAGGAGGAGCTGTGGGTGCTTGGGTGGTACAGCAGTGTCAGTTGTAGGAAGATGCAGAAGGCTGAGGATCAAAAGCCAAATAAGTTAGTGGGGTTGCTGAGAAGAATAACTGTGAAGAAAGAGGTTCAGATGTCCATGTAAGAAAGAGAAGAATTTCCTGGCTGTTTGAAACTGAGGACAAAGGAGGTATGTGATAAGATAAAGTGGAAACAAGGAAAGAGATTTAAAGAGGGCAGTCCTTGCAGTACTGCTTTCTGCATTAAATGCCATTATGTATGCATGTAAATAGCCATTATGTATTTTGGAGGTATCCCCTGTGAAGTTGTAAGATAGGTTTGTACTGTAGTCTGTAGTGTAGTGTAAATATGCCCAAGCTCGCTTTAAGTTATTTAGTTTGAGCACAAGAACTGCTCTACCTATTGTAACACAGAGATTGACTGGACTAACGTACTCAGCTGAGAAGCTGAGTGTGTTGGCCCATGCTGAGCTCCACAGTGTCGTGGTTGTACTAGCTTTGATTATGAACTTAGCTTATTGAAAGCCGATATAGAAAAATCATTTCACTTCTGTCTGCCAGATTACATAGCAAAAAATCCAAGAGATTGCAGGTAGCTTTTAGAGGATCAGATAGAAAGGTATGGAAGTAATGAATATGTTATAACAGTACAGTTAATCTGATCTGTAAATATTTTAATTAGGAACTAGATAAGAAGTTGATCACAGTCTTTCTAGAAGCATAATGCCTTCTTTAAGCAAATCACCTTGTCCTGTGTAAAGAGGATGCTGTAGCCTATGTTGGAAAACTGCAGTTCTAATGTGGGAAGGTATTTCTATGTTATCTTTAAAAGTAGTGTGATTTCTTGTCTAGTGGCTGAAATATACTCTAGGGGAGGTAATGGAACAGGAAAATCACTTTGAAGATAGTTTACTTACATGTGTATTCTCTGGTTTCTCTGTTATAAAAGGAAGTTTTTCCTGAGGACAAGGCGGACTGTGTCAAAGTAATAATAAACAAACTTTTCAAAATGCCAGCTTGTGCAGATCTCCAGTTAAACATGGAGATGGTATGGAGTCCGGGAGGGACATAGGTGCGGAGGTGAGATAAAGGTGCAAGGTGTGGGAAAATGATGAAATTGAAAACAAAATGGCTATATCAACTCCATTATAAATTCAAAATATTGAATAAACTAAAATTTCAACCTAGCACTCGTAGTTTTTTTTTCCTATTTTCTTAATTTCTCTTTCAGACACCCTGATTTTATTTACACACAGTACAAAAATTCTGTTTGCCAGGTTGGAAAATAGAAAGTATCACAAGTCAAGGAGGAGCATGCAGGCGATATGCCTTGTGATGCTGGGGGAGGGAATAAGGCAGAGCCTTGTTTCTGATTCTCAACCATTCAGTAGGATGGTCTTACAAATTCAGTAATGTTTAGATTGATGGGAGTCAGGGAGGGGGAGGTTTAACAACTCTTCACTGCATGTGTCTCAGCTGCTAGTGAGAGTCAGTGAAACTGAATACACAAACAACCTCTGATTTGAACGCTGCCATTTTATAGTGTGTTCAGGGGACAGACGAGCAATGGAAACAATCTCATCTTTTTAAGTCTTTAATACTGTCTTTTAAATAGCCGTATGAAGTTTAGCTGGTTACGAGCAGTGAGAACCCCCTGCTGCTTCTGGGATTGCAGAGGGGAACAGCAAACTGAGTTTTGAGTTGCTAGCAATCCTCCTGAAGCCTACACTGAACAGCAGGAGATTCTAGAGTGTAAGGTTAACAGGCGGAATAGGAAACGCACACCTGATTCCCCATAGGCTGGAGATATATAAACAAGGGACAGAGAGAAAACGGGGCTCTGAAATTTTGAAGAAGACAGATGGGCTTGCTCCCCAGCTGACTGCGAAACTGCATCTCTGTGGAGAGCAGTGATGGCTAGGGAAAAAAACTGGAAGAGCTTTCACTTTATAGAAGCCTGGACTTTAATGAACGTAGATAGGACCATTCCAGCTCCTTGACTTAACACCCCACAATGTTCATTTATTTCTTAGGCTGAACAGCGGGCTTATCAGAAGTTATCTTAGAAAGTGGTTCCTTAAGTGGTTCCTTCCTAATACTGGTCATTTTCTCCTATTCTCTATTCTGTCTCTAAACATCTATTCTTTAGGGTTGTGAAGAATCCATAAAGGTGAAGCATTTCAAAGCAGTTTATTTTTCTGGAGGGAGGGAGGGGAGTGGTAAAGAAGTTGGAAGATGTAAATATTCCTTATGATCCACCTAATGGGAAAGTTTCATTTTCTGCCAGGTGATTTGGTTATTCTGCCCTGAACAGAGATCTTTTATCTGAACTTTCTAAATAAAGTTGAGAATAATGTATTGGAGACCTGGAGATCAAATTTTGTGTGAGGAGTAGGCACATTTTCTTTGTGTCTCCTTTGAGTGCAGCTGTGGGTATGGTAGTGTGCATACAGTGTTTCAGCTCTGAAAGATAAGCTTGTTAAGGTGGAACTTTAAGTGTATAGCCTGTATTATAGGCTGTTTGTAGAGACTTCTCTTTAGATGCCTAGGTGCTCTTTCCCAAATACTGTTTCTTTTAAACAGTGCCTGTCCATATTTACCTTCCTTGAAAATTTATTTCAGACAGTTTGTAAATTCTTCCTAGATTTTTTCTAAGACATAATGGATTTTGTTTTCCTGAACACATTGTTCTATATGGTAGTATCTGTGCAAAAGCAATTTGCTATGGTTCAGGGATCTGGCCTATTATGGGCATTTGTCTTTGTAATGCAATTATAAAGCTACTAACTTGATCTTAATAACATTTGCCTATTACCACTTATTAGATGCATGAAAGGAAAACAATTTTAAACACAGAAAATGATGCTGAAATATGCTCATGCATCTCTCCTGGATTATCAGCCATAAAGATACAGTGGATGGGATGACAAAATACTCCAATTTCATGAATCCTACATTTGAATACTAAACTGTATTTCTAATGTTGTGTCAAGTAAAATTAGCATGTGTTTTTATATGTTTATGTGTATTTGTCTGTGTGAATATATGAGTTCCTTAGTAAAGTGCAGTATGTATCAGTTTAAATTTTTAATGCTGTTGCTTTTTTTTGTTTTTTTTTCACTACTCAAAAGACAGTCAGTTAAGACCCAACTTAGAAAGAGACATACATAAGTGTTCAGCTTGAAGCCGGCGCTCAGGAACATAGCAACTTGTAAGCCTAGAATAGAACATGTATCTGAAGATCTTGAAGCAGCAAGTTATTTAATTTCTAGTAGTCTAATTTTTTTGTCTGCAGTAGATCATAATTTGTGTTGGAGCTATTACAGAGGAGTTCCTGGCCAAGGGGGATTGATTTAGACATCTTTCCATCACATTAATAGCATGTGCTCCTATAGACTCTTTTGAAGTGGACTTTACTGCATGTTTGGGACCATCCTGAATATTCTGTTCCAGGTTGTTTTGGACTTTAGTAGTTTTCTTGAACTCTCAGACTTATGTGAAAAAAGATTATATATTTAGTCTGGTACTTAATCAGCAGGTATCCGTTAACAATTGAGAGATTTACTGGCATTTTCAACAGAAAGGTCAGGAGTTGATTGAACTGTACAACTGCATTGCACTCAGACCTTGTACAATAGAAAAATGCATTATAAATACAAGAGGATATTATAATTGAAAGGTATGTTTGTAGAAAAAACATAACAGTCAAATTTTTGTTCTGATGAGGGTAGCCTATATAGGGCAGAAATTTATATTCCAGGATAGCATTTCTGATGCTAGTTATCTTCTGATCACCCCTGACATTTCTAAAGGATCTCGTCATCACAGCAGTCTGCAGAGGTAGATGAAGAGCGGTCATAACTTTCTTCCAAAGGTGAAGGTGACTCTTGTGTTCTCTGCTTTGCAGACAGAAATATCTAATTCAGCTGATGGCCATAGAAAACACATTGCTTCCACATTGATGCTTCCTGTGTTGTTAATCAGCATATTAATTTTTTTGTTGGCGCTTTTAATTAGTTTTCTTTTAAAGCAAATAGCTGAAGACTCTTAAGGCAGTGCTATTAGCAAATGTGACATAAAGACTCTTAAAACATGCTGGAATATTTAATATGTGCCCTTTTATTTTTAATTCAAAGGATGCTGTGACAATATGCACTCTGGGAATAGGAACTGCTTTTGGAGAGTCCATTCTGGATAACACTCCTCGCCATGCTACCATCGTTACCAGAGAATATAGCGAGCTCCTTCGAATTGAGCAGAAGGACTTTAAGGCACTTTGGGAGGTAAGTTCAGATTTACTTGCAGTTTATGCAGAAAAAAAGTGGTTTGACCTTTAAAGTATTTCTAATGAAATGTAAGCACATTTATACTGTAGGCAAAGTAATAATTATTTTAAATTAGTTTGGACAAAAAAGAAAGTCTTTTTACTTCTTTTTAGTGCTTCATATTCTGTATGATTACGTACTCCTGTGTTTCTTTCTTACAGTCTTCCTCTAATGAAATAACTCAGGTGAAATTTCTGGTGGAATTTATTTGTATAGTGCAGGTGTTGCTTTCTTAGCTTTAAACTTGCTTTTATTGCCAACATTTAAGAAGAGAGTCTATCCTTGATATACTCTGATATTTTAAATTATTCTCCTTTACTCCTGTCTTATCACCAGCTGTAGGGGGTTTAGAATTTGCAGATGGATCAACTTAAAAATTAAGTTACTGATTACATGTGAATTCCCTTAGAACTTTCCATTGTGGAGAACTTACTGCTGAGGTTATTCATTGTATAATCTGTGTATGCATTGGTATCCATGCTGAGATGACTTCATTAACATGTTACTGAACTTCAATCAGTTTACATTTTTGTAAGCTTTACACTTGATTTAAAAAGCGTTCTGGGAGTTTGAAGGCATTCTGTTGGCCTGGCCTACTCTTGCCATTTTATACCACCAGCTTGTTTTAAATGGTGACTGTCCAAATTTCAGTGTTATGTAGAGCTGTCAGATGGTGTGACAGTGTCCTAAAGTTGCAGCTCTAGGAACATTAACTATATTTAAGAAATAGATGCTGGTTGTAGCATTGTAGTTCAACTTCTCTTCTAAGTGCAGACTGATGGATTTTTTTTTTACTTTCTCTTTTCCTGACAAAGAGCAGTATTATACTCCAAATAATTGTCCTAAAGCAGTACGAAAGTGAGGCTATCAGGAAGAAAATAAAATCCACAACTAGCTACACTGACTGAGGAAACAGCACTAATAAAACCTGCCTGCAAATATGTTGCCTTGAGCATGGTTAATGGTACAGCATGATCAAGGCATGAAAGACCAATGTGTGAATGAAACGTGCTTGCTGATGAATGCTCTGACAATATCAGATTTCATTTTTTGAATTGCGTAGCCATAATTTATACTGCTTTTTTGGCAATGTCTACAGCTAAAATAAAATGCTAGTAAAGTCTCATAGGAAATTTGAAGAAATTCAGAATGCAGTATTTTTCTGCAATTCATGCTTTTTTCTCAACAGGAGCTGCATTATAGTTTTAGATCCTGGCATTAAAAGATTAAATATGCCAGAGGTCTTATCTGTTTTAACATATGCTACACTTGCCAGTGGTCAGAGATTTTTAATGTAGATAGTGCTTTACTAGCTCGTGATGGAGGAGAATAAATGCAATTGTAGGATTCTTGAGTAACTTTTTTTTAAATTCGCTTTTAATTGGTGTAAGCAGAGTAATTTCTGCTATGTGTCTATGTGTATGACTTTTCTTCTAAGCATTCAGAGATAATTGGTTTCCTGTCAGAAATATTGGGGTAGTCGAGGTTAACTTCCCTCTTAAAAATTTTTAACTTTAAAACATAAAGTTGTTTTAAAACGAAATGGTTGATGTCATTTGCTCTTTAATCACTAACACAATGCCATTTCTAACAATTTTGCTGATCTTGATGATTTTTTTGATGATAGATTTTTTGGAAAAGGTCATGTGTGCTGAAAGTATTAGGAGCTATCGTAGGGAGCCTTAGCACACATCTTGTAAGTTGCAGATTTTATGAAATTGTGCAGTAGAGCATGTCACAGATGCTGCAGGTGTCAGTCACGGACTGCAGTTTAGCTTTGTGGTGCTTCTTTGCCTTTTGTGCAGTTTTACAGTGAACTTTTCATGTATTTTGGTGTGCTTACTTTCAAGGAGGCTATCCTTGTGCATGAGTGGAAAATTATGCCATGAAATACAGCTTCTCTGGTTAGCCTGAGGTAGAATTAAATTGCTCTTTTTTGTCAAAGCAGTATTTGGTTCCTTGCAATCTACTAATCTCAAAGCCTACAGAAACTGCAACTAATGTATGATAAACAGAATGTTCAAAACAGACAGAAAATTATTTAAGAAAATTCTCCTAAAATATACTTGGAATAGCAGCAGTAGTGTATTATTGTTATCTGGAGAAAAGGAAATACTTTTCCTCAGGGAAACTTTTCGATATGTTATGGATGCTGTGTTGTTCTGTCTACCTTATCCCAAGCTTCATGTATCTGTGCTATGACAAAGCCCGTATGGGGAAATGGTTATTGATACAGTGATGTGCCATTCGGATAATTTTTTAATTTTTTAAGTGAAAACCCATACAAAGTCAAGAATGGATCACAGATATTTGTGATCAGTGGTACCATGGACAAAATGGGAAAAGGCAACAATGTCAGTGTCATTACAATTCAGATGCAATAGAAATTAAAATCTGGTGCATGCAATCAATTTTCACCTCTCCAGATGAGAATTTAATTCCAGAAAGAAATAGTTTCTCCATTAAAAAAATATTGAATAGTTCTAAAATAATGTACTTTAAGAACAACCTAAAGAAGTGGTAGGGTTGGAATTCTTAAAATGGTTACTGCTTTTAGGAATGTAGGATTTATATCATTAACAATAGAAGTACAAAAAATACATTTTAGATATGATTAAGGTTTCTGTTTGTTTTGGGGTTTTTTTCCCCAGGAAGTTTACTTTTGGGTGAATTTACTTTTTTCCCTCTTTTGAGGGTAAAAACAAACAAAAACTCTCTGTTAGCTGATTAAAGACTTTTGGCATGCAGAGCATGGAAATTCCAAGACTGGAATTTTTAATACTCTTTTGATGTTACGGTTGTGAATATAATCTAGGAAAATGAACCAGTATAAATTGATTCAGTATTGATGTTAATTTATTGTGTAATGAATCTGAAATTATAGGAGTAAGAGCTATGAACTAACTTCCTTTATAGTAAAAATTTTTTAACACTGAAACCTACTGATGATGTTGATGTTTGCAACAAATGTTTTTCTTACTTTGAAAGACAAAGAGTATCCTTTTCATATATGAATTTGCAGATTTTTCTGACTTTTGTTTAAATTGAAAACTAACTTTTCCTGTATTGCTCTAAGAAACAATTTTATCGATAGAATGTTTCACAGACCAGATTTAACATATTTAATGCACAATGTGTAGAAAAGTGTGTTAAGTTCTTTGAGTATGGTTACAGTTGGGTCTACACCTAAAAGAAAGAGATTGCTACTTCTGAACAAGCTTTTTTTTTTTTTTATCACTATTCTTCTGTCAATTTTATAAATTTAGAATCATAGAATCATTTAGGTGGAAAAGAGCTTTGACACGATCAAGTCCAACCGTAAACTTAATACTGCCAACTCCCATTAAGCCATTAAATAATCTTTGAAGGAAAGATAGGATATTCTTTTATCAAAAATATGATAAGATGCCTTCTGCAATATACAGAACCACATATTCATTCAGCTCTTTAAATACAGAAAGATTTTCTGTGACCTTCATTTTTAACAGTCAAGGAATGCTGGTCAAAACAAATGATACTGTCCTGATAACAACAATTACCAGTTAAAATGGCCTAGTCTTTTCTCTAATGACTATATCGCTTGAAGTAGCATCCTGTTTGGGAACTTCTGTTGAACTTCTAAGCTTATTCATCCTTGGAGTCTTGTTTTTCTATCAAGGGCTGGTATAGCAGATTCGAGGTGATGAAATCTCTGGTTAGGTTCTCACACAGCTGAACACTGTTCCCTTATGAAAAAGCTCTGAGCAGTCACGGAATCGCTGGTCGTGTGCCTTTGTGCACTGATTGCCCCTGGCCTTCATCTCTCAGAAGCACTAACAAACATGAAAAAAGTTTTTCATCACTGTAGACTTACAAGGTGCTATAGGAATCTGTAGGAAGAGGGACTCTTGTGTTGATAAGAACTTGCTTTCCCTCTTTGGCATCATTGAGTTAGCGTGGTGCTAGCTACCTTGCCCAAAAAACTGTTTCAAAGCACAAAGGAAAATACATCCAAAAATAAACATGAAAGCAGAAGGTTACGCACGAGGAGCTTTGGTCATGCACATCCTGTTGGGTCACTGGCTTGCTCCACCCCTAATAGTTGTATTCTTTTAAACAGAGTAGGAGTGAAATTAATGTATTTGAGCAGTGTTACCATTACAGAAGTTCTCTGTAGTTCATCCTCAAGCTTTGTCCTTTCATGCAGTTGCAAACTGATTCAAACCCAGACAGGAAGGGAGTGAATCTGCTGAGAGGTGACTTATTTTTAGAGGTCTTTCCTACCACAGTGAATTACTCAGCCTTCCTTGGATAACATACACGTAACCAATTTCCTTTTGTGTGGAGTAAGATTATGTTGGAAGATACTGAACATGCCTTGAGAAACATTTGATCTTGAGTAAATGAAGAACAGCTATTACTTCGGTATGCGGTAACTTTGGAGAGAGGGAGTCTTGGCCCTGTAAGGTCAGAATGAATATTTTAATTCTTTGTTATTCATATTCAACAGCACTTGCATGTCTTGTAGTCTGGTAAACAGTAGCGTAACTTGCTTCCTGCTTTTGCCTGTCTGATGATAATTCAATAACCCTCAGCAGACTTCACTGCTCTGAAATAATAGGTTTGGGAGAAGCAGATTTCTTGCTGTCTTTGTTTTCTGAACACTGTGAATGTTACTTTTTAATGAGGTAGTTTGAAAACAGATCCTCTGTCAGAACACAAGAAATTTCACATACAGTTTCAATGGAATGCTATGTAGGAAATACACGTATGACATGGCATGACTTAAATGTCTGTTCAATGAGATTTCTGAATAAACCTTACAAGTTCATCAGAATTGAGACCACAGCTCTCAGTGCATTTGCGTGTAATATCAGTTTGTCTTTTTATGGTATATCTAATCATATCCCTTATATCAGGGTATAATACAATCTTATGCCCTGTTTTATGTGTCAGGATTGTGGCAGTAGGGATTACGAAGGCACTGTAAAAATACATTAATGAAAATGGACATGTAAGGATTTTAATTTGCTTTATCCATTTGGCCGTACTGTAAGAACATTATTTATCAAAGTATGTTACTAAATCTCCTGTAGGTGTTTTGTGATGTAATGCAGTAGGCAGCGTTTCTGAGACACAGCCTTTTCCTTGCCTTAGGCTGCTGGAAAATATATGTTACATTGTTACTTGAGAATGTTCTTGCTTCTTTCTCTGATAGACTCCAGAATACTTCAATGTGTTTAAGGAGTATTAGGAATCTCATGTAAATGTCAGTACTTTCTAATGCACCTTTTCACCAATGAGTATTCCATACCAGAAATTCTTTCCAGTTCGTTTAAGTGAGAGATTATATTTGATCTGAGAAATGAGATATTGGGAGGGGAGAATCAAACAAAAAATCAGATTCATGTCCAAGCCCCTAAACCAGCAGCTTGATTTATGGCATACTACTATGCCAGTTTATTGCCTAGTAATAAATTGCAGAAGTCTTTGCTCTAATTTACTGATTTCCCATAGGTGAACATAGTAGAGGTATAAAACTGTAGTTAATAAAATACAGAATATTTAGTTTTTCAGAATGGATGATCATGTGATTTAAAATAGTGAAGTGCTTGGAGACCCACAAAAGTATAAAAAGGCGGTCATGGAACTCTCAACTGTCTTTATCTGCTTCGTGTCACACTCTCCATTGACTGCTCAAGCTCTGCCTTGAAGATTTGTCTCTCTAATGGGGTTTTATTTGAGAAATGTAAAAGTGATCAGATTGTAGTAGCCTGCATTTGCTATGTAGCTGGAATACTGTGTTCACCAACCTCTCAAATAGCCATCTTGTCAGAATGAGGAAGAATTATTCCGTGTTATCAGATGCAGAATACAACACAGAAGGAGGACGTGGAAGGACCCAGGTGTGTCGGGTCTGTTGCCTTATGTTATCTGCAAATCGTCAGCTGATGACCAATTCAAATTTGCATGCAAAGAAACAGAGCTAGCAAGCTGGCGTGAGAGACATTGAAAAATGAAATGATGATAGGCAAGCAGGAGATTTTTTTTTTTCTAGAGTAACACATGGAAGGAGGAGGAATATAAAAAGTCCTCCTCCCCAGCTTTAGAATATGACGGTAAACAAAGAATTGGCAAGATGTGAGCAAAGCTTTGAAAGTAACTAGCATCCCACTTTCATACCTTCTGTGTTAATACTGATAAATCACGCAAGTGAGTAGCAGGGAAAGATTCCAAAATTGTTAATATACCGAGAAGAAGTGCCGGATTGCACTTCCGGTTTTGCTGGTGTGAACTGAGTATATTTCAGGTGAATACAGTACAATTGCTTTGATACACATGGAGCTAAGTGGGAGCAGAGTCTGGCCTTGTACTGGTTTTGGCTA
>Ga0181612_159082_pt1 | contig 14006 bp, 14 predicted proteins | sample HoacroProtozoa21_FD_119630 | JGI IMG/M metagenome (GOLD analysis project Ga0181612, IMG submission 119630) | Hoatzin crop microbial communities from Cojedes, Venezuel. Combined Assembly of Gp0051906, Gp0051904, Gp0051908
GGAGAAGGAAGAACCCAACCCTCCTGGCTCATAGCTTCTTTGGAATCTATCTCCAGCTGACCTACGTGTTAAATTTCAATGCACGCATAAACTGGTGCGAAATATTTATTTCCAAGAGGGAAACATCTCTCTCGCTCTCCCTCTCCACCAGTCTGTAAACAAATCCTGCAGAAATAAAGTTTCCACTTGGATAACCATTTAAAACTGTGAGAAGGCTGAGTTTTCATGCCACGGATGCGTGTCTGGGGTTTTATGTCCAGATCGGGGCGTGCTCTCCTCAACACCCGTCCAGTCCATCCTCGCACTCGCGGACCACTTTTAGGGCATCTTAAGCAGCAAATTAAGTAGTTTCCTCCATCCAGCACTGAATTCTGTCCTTCCAGGGTGGTTTTCTACTAAATTAAAGGAAAACCATCCATTTTCTCATGAAGGTGTATTCCTTAGATTCAGTATTTGCAAATGATGCTGGTTTAGAAGCTTTAGGAATAAGACTGCAGCTCTTAGAAGAGTTTACATGGAAAGATGCTGGTTGCTGTCCATGTGGCATTTTTTTTTCTTTTTAATGTATCTTTTAAAATCTTCCAGCAAAAAAAGTTTTCCTTAAAAACACAGCACTGAAGAGATCAATTACAATTTTTCAAACCATGACTATGGGTTTCTGTGCTCCTCTCAGGAAATTCCAGATGAAGGAACGTATTTCATTCGGGGGAAGAAAAGCCAAATGGGGAAGGAGAAAGCTGCTAGAAAATTTTCACTTGGCTAAAGGGCTTTGAAATCCCCTGTGTCTCTATTTCTTACAATCCTAGCAAAGGACTTCCACTTATCCCCAGACCAGAAGCACTGCTGAAAAAACCTAGGGATGCACTTCCATTTGCTGTGACATGCTCCAGACACAGAGCATCTTTGCGTTGCTGCTGAGGTCCAGTGCAAGCAGTAGCTCCTTAGCACCCAAAATCCCCCGATGAACATAAAATAGCAATGGGTGGTGGGAATGTTTGCAAGGAAGTGATTTTTTTTTGAGCAGAATATGACATTTCTGCTGAATCCAAGAGAGATCAGCGCTGGCCGGGGGCTCGGGAGGGAGGAAGGGGGATTTAGCTGTGTGTCTGCAAGGCATCAGGAGGATGCGGGCAGAGAGGGCTCCTGCAAGTGATGGATTGCCTACAGGGCCTGGATCCAGGGTGATGGATGGAGGTGGCCCAGGGTGTCTGCAGGCAGGCTGTGAAAGCTTCATGAGTGTTTTCATCCCAGTCCTTGCACTCTGCATAACCCAAAAGCGAGATCCCGTTCCCCCTCCGGGCAGGGAGATCCAGGCAGGGAAGCATCTGAGTGAGGGGAGAAGGGAGCTTCATCCCCTCTGCCCTAACAGGGTGGAGAAGACTCATCCTTAAGTCCCAAAACAGAGCAGAGCCGTGGATCCCGCTGGCCGTCACCTTACCAGACCTTCTCCCTAGGCTATTTTAATCGGTCACTAAAGTGTGGCAGAAAAACCCAATTCCGTCATTTCCTATTATTCAAAAATAAAAAACAAATGTTGGGCCGTACAGCCCAGAGTTCAGATTAGGGGAAAATCCACAAATCTCTTGGATGTCTGGGTTCTTTTGTTGATCGCTGCACTTAATCCCATTTTTGGGTCTCCCAGGCTCGGGCTCGAAAGAAAGATAAATGAGGTGCGTCAGAAACTCACCTGATTAACTTGGCTAATTCAATGATTTTATTCTTTTCCAATGACACACCCACCCTATTTCCTCTGCTTTTTTCTGAACAAAAAGGTAGAAAGAGGAAATTTCACCGTGCTTTTTGAGGAGCTTTTTTCTGGAAGAGACAGCCAGCGTCCCGCACTGCGATACGGCGCTCCTGGCAACCCCAAAATCCCCCCCAGTGTGTCCAGACAGAGCCACAGAGTTCGCGTGGGTCAAAAAAACAGCCAAAAAACCTCCAAAAATATCCCCAGGAGTGAGGGAGCAGGGACTTTCTCCTTGTATCCTGTCCTGAAATCCAAGCCCTGCAGCAGGCCGGGAGGAGGATGCTGTGTTCACATCTCGCTCCCGCTGCGGGATCCGGGTGAGGGATGGGGCTAAAATGTGAAGGCAGCCCTGGAGACTGTCAAACAAGGGAGAATGGATTAACTCTGGTTCCCAGGGTGGAAAAAACTCTACTGTCCAGGCGCTTGACATACCTGCATGGTTTTAGGCATCCCTACAAGGGAAAAGCAGCAAAACCCCCATCACTGGAAGCTTTATCCCGAATTTTATCCCCCATCCCCGGGGCACCTCAGCTGTCTTACTGCAGATGATCTATTTTAATCACTTTATCTCACCAGGTCCTCATTCCCTCCCCAAAAATACGCCGTCCCTTCCCATCTGGTTTGGGTTAGGAGTCCGTCCGCCGAGCGCGTCGCTGGGGGGCTGCAAGTTCAGGATCCCCTCGAGCGATGGGAGCCTGGGGTTGCCGGTGGGGGCTCAGCCCCAGCCGCTCGCACCCCTCACCATGCCCCGTCTGCCCCCGTGCAACGAACTCTTGCCTCCCACATCTGCTTCCAATCGCCTCTTCATCTGACCAGCGCTGGGAAAAGTCAAGCTTTTGCTGTGGTTAGCGGTCTCAAAGGCAACATGTGTGGACAAAACCCACCCCCTGCGCCGGCTCCGAAGTCATCCGACCTAAAAAACCCACTCCAGCAGGTTTTTCCTTTTATTTAATAGCAAAGTGGGGTCTTTTTATTCCAGATAAGTAAGGCAGATTTGAGAGTTTCTCAAATATTCGACTTTTTTCCATGCCTGCGTGCATCAGACTGTGCCATGGGTGCTGGTCTCTGGGCTCTGAAGCCATCCAGTCCAAAAAAACCCACTCCAACAGGTTTTTCCTTTTATTTAATAGCAAAGTGGGGTCTTTTTATTCCAGATAAGTACGGCAGATATGAGAGTTTCTCAAATATTCAACTTTTTTCCATGCCTGCGTGCATCGGACTGTGCCATGGGTGCTGGTCTTTGGGCTCTGAAGCCATCCAATCCAAAAAAACCCACTCTAGCAGGTTTTTCCTTTTATTTAATAGAAAATCAGGGTCTTTTTATTCCAGATAAGCAAGACAGAGATGAGAATTTCTCAAATATTCGGCTTTTTTCCATGCCTGCATGCGCTGGCATGTGCCATGGGTGCTGGTCTTTGGGCTCGGCAGTGAGCAAGTGATGCACAACGAGGATCTGTGCCTTTGCAGATCCTTAGGGACAGTCCTGTACCGAGAAGGCAGATCTTTTGAGCTGCCTTTAATTCTTACCCAACGTCACGATAGCCCTTTCATGCTCAGCCCGTACTCAGCGTGGAGCTGAGACCCGATGCATCATCCCACCTCCTAGCAGCGAGCTGGCTGGAAACCCTTTCCAGGCTAGTCACAAGAGGGAGACAAAAAGCCAACGGCAGCCTCAGATTTGGGTTGGAGACCTGGTTTTGTGGGGAAAAAAAGGAAAACGTTGCGTTTCTTTGGCGAGAAGCACAATGTTTCAGCTCTGCTTGTATTGGGGGTGGAGTAGGGAAATGATACGGACCCAAACAGTGCCTGGAATTCAAAATTCATTTTCCAATGATGGATTTAAGTGCAATTTTTTCTCTCGGTGAATTAAATTCCTTACCTAAGCAACCCATGAGCCTGACTCAACTATCAGAACTGCAAGGACAGAGACAGAGGCCATTTTTTCCATGCACAAAATGCACTTGGACCCTGCTGAAGTGAATTTACGCAGCTCTGCAAAAAGCAGGAGGACGTGTCTGGGTTGCACTCCCGTTGGCTGGGTGGTCTCCTGCACCCACTGATGCTCAGCAGCACCCGTCGCCCTCCTGCTCCGGTGAGGAAAGCAGTTCCCGGCATGGATCCCGTTTTCACGGTGCAGCACAAGCACATCCAAATCCACCGCAGCCCCATCTCCCTGGAGCATTAAAAGCTGGAGAGAGCATAAAAGAATGGTCTTTAAAACACTCAAGATGTACTCAAAGCGTGGCTGCAATGAGCTGTGAAACCTCAGGGTAGAGCCAGGGCTGGGAAAGAGAAGGGGAAAATCTCTTCCAGAGGTTCAGAGGGCCCCAAACTTGCATTTTCATGGAGAAAAGAAAAAGCAGAGTGCGACTCCACAGCAGGAAAACTCTTCCTTCCCCCTGCCGTGAGTAGGATTAAGCCCTGGAGAAACCTTCTGGTTGCTAAAATTAGCCCGGAGAAAGCTTGGGAGATGGGAGAGTGAGAAAGCATCTGCATCGCTGGAAGAGGCTGAGCCAACCGCAGGCTTTGCGTGCGGCGTCCGAGAGGGGCTTGAGTCATTTTGGTTGGCAAATTTTGCTTTATTTTCCCCCAAATTGAAATGCCAACAGACAACCGATCCTACCCGTCGCCTGCCTGCTGATCCAGCGGGGAGAATTACTGTTGATATTAATAACTGCCCTTGATTTCAACTTGCTGACACCGTGAAGATGGTTTTAATTAAAACTCATTAGCGGCAACCTGTTCCTGAAAATGAGCGTAGCTAACCCAATTACAGAGCTGGTTCCTTGACGATGCTGCTCTTCCCAGAAACCCATCCTAGGCACATGTGTAAATCCTCACCCCGGTCCTATTCCCAGTGTTAAGGAGGGTGTAAATTCTCAGTGAAAGCTGAAAAATGAGGGTGTTGCAGGGCTCGAGGTGCTGGAGCACAGGGAGGGATGATGCTGTCACTTCCAGAGGATGGCCAGCTCCGTGGGACCAGTTCTTTCTGGAGATCTGTGGTCTGTGCAGAGCAGTGATTTGAGTTCTGCAGGCAGTTTGGGGTTTGGGAAGGCTATTTTGGGTAAAAATTTGAGTTGATCTCCTGGCCATGACCTTGAGCTTGGGCTGGGAGGCTCGGCTCTGGTACTAGTTCGGGTTCATCCATGTGAAGATTTCCTCTGAGCAGAGGCAGGGGGATGCTGTCAGGAACCAACATCAGAGCTGAGACCTACTCAGGGGAACGGGAAACCTCACGGAGATGGAAAAACCAACCTCAGCACACACGCCGGCTGCATCTGCAGGTGAGCAGGTCCCAAGAGCCGGCTCCGGGGGGGTCCGAGCATCCCCAGCATCCCCATCGCCGGGCTTTTTGGCTGCCTCCTCCCCATCCCTGCCCCATGCCGGAGCTTTGGGCGAGCAGCAAAACTTCTGAATGGCTCCATCTCCCCTCCCCGCCAGCCCCTTTTGCTTCTGCTTCGCCATCCATCCCCCACAAGCAGCTGTTTCCTATTACCATAAAAGCTGACAAGGTGCAGGGCTGGAGCGGAGCCTCCTTTGGCAGGTAATTTTGACGAGAGGCAGAGGGCCCGGGGCCGGGTGTCTCTGATGGGTTTCCGGGGCTGTTATCAGCCCGGCGTGATCCCCTCCCGTCTGCAGACCCACTCGCCGTGCCCGGCGAGGGGGGAACCGCGGCGGCTCGGCAGCACCAGCTCTTTCCTCGCTTGGGAGTGGGGATGGAACATCCCCAACGAGCAGCTCGAGCCGGCAGGATATCTCCAAAAACCATTGCTTTTAGGTTCAATCCCTGCCAGCAAGCGTTTCACCTGTCTTCAGGAAATATATCTTTGGCATGCCCGGCTTGGGCACATTTACAAGGTTTTATCTCCCGGCGGCAGAAATAACGCAGCTGTGTGCCGGAGATGGATAATCAGCTCAGACCTTCAGCCACCCTGGTGTTTCTTGCCATGCCAAGGAGAAGATAGCCTGCCTGTTGCCCCCATCCACGCAGAGCATCCTTACCTGCCTGAGGGATGCAGGCGAGCGGGTGCTGCCATGGTTTGGGTGGGGTGTGCAGCCCAGCCAGCTCTCCGGCTTTTCCCCAGTGGGGCATCTATTCATGCAGGAGGTCAGCTTAGGCTATGAGGCCAGCCAAGGCTTAAGCATTAAATATATTTATCAAATAAACCAAAGAAATAGGTATTCCATCTTCTGGGTACCTGTTGATTCGCTTCCACAGTCCTGAATGGAAGCAGCACCATCGCTTACAATGCACCAGTACCGCTGTGCCCCCAGACAAATTAATAACCTCCTTCCCAGACAGACACATTAAACATCATTTTGTAGCTCTGCCCAGGGACTTGGAGACGTGATGGAAGTCGCAGCAGCTGGAAAACGCACCGTGCCGCTGGGGAGAAGGACTCGCTGGTGGGGTATGGGGGCAGCGAATGCAATTTGTCTTCTCTTCTGCATGCTGCCAGAAGTTGTTGGCTTGTGTTAACTGAGTTTGGGGTACGTGAGCACGCGTGCACAGGCAGACATGGCAAATGGCTTCGATTTGGTTTGAAGTTGGGGACCCTGGGTCAAGAAAAGACATTGTCCTCACTGGCTTGGCTTGGCAGGGGTCTGCATCCTCCCTTTCTCCTCCTCAGCCATTGCTCCAGCTGAGATAAAGACAATTTGGTCTGCCTAGAAACTCCGTGGTCGGCCTCATTTGGTTTTTCCAAGCACGGCTTATCCATTTCAATTGTCCTTCATTAGCCAGTAATCATATAATTGCCTTCCCTTTAACTTCAGCCCAGGCTGTGCAGGCAGCTCCCGGACGTGCTGCACATTCCCCATCGCCAGCCTCATTAGCAGAGAGATGGCCATCCTTCTCTAACGAACTTTCCAGCTCCCACCACCCTGCCTGGACCCTGCTCCCTCTTCCAGCGCCCAACCAGCAAAGCCCAGCTGAGGCAGAGGCACATTTCGGGTGCTGCGGACGCGTTGACCTGCTCAGCGATGGAAGGGTTAATGCTCTCACGTTCTTTCCCCCAAAGACATCTCCCCGAAGCGTGCTGGTCCTGCTCCCCCCCAGCCACACACGCTCAAGTCTCGGTTGCAATCCTGTTTTGCTTTTTGCTAATAAAACCCGCCGGTCCCCGTCCTGCTTAACGTCAGCCAGACCCCATTTCCACGCGCCTGACATCTTCCAGGGCTGGGCGATACCTGGGTGTCCGGAGGAGGGAGGAAAGCTCCCGCAGTGAGTCCCAGGCTCACTTTTTTCCACTTTTGCTTATTTTTTTTTTCCTGGCAATCCTGTCTGAAATTGCAAGAGTGCTTCTCCGGAGCCTACCTGGAAGCATGAGGCTCCAGAGCATCTCCCTTTATCACCAGCAGAAACCAGCTCTTGGTGGACCCAAAAGCATCTTCTCCCACCTCTCATTCCCCTGGGAAACAGATCCCTACAGCCCAGCACCAAGAAGAATGAGGATTTGGGGGCCAATCACCTCTTTGTGGCGATTTTAAGGAGAAGAGCGGATTAAAATCTCGCCGAGCTGGGAGGATCGCGTCCAAGTGCAACATGCGAATGGGCCTTTTGCACTGAACCCTCTTTGTGTGGCTGCTGTGACCCGACGCCGTGCTGGAGGTTTCTCATACCGACATTTCTGGAGTGTCAGGTTTAATTATGGGCACAGGAGTAGTTTATTATCCAAGGAGTTATCAGCTTCTGAATAAACAGCATCACAGAGGGAGCTAAGCCCTGCAAAAATGGGGTGAGCTTCTCTACGTCACCCATACCAGGGCAGAAAGAAGAGTTTAAATGCTTTGGAAAAAGCCAAACAAGCCCAAGGTTAATTAGTCCTCGGGGACTGCCAAGCGAGATGCTGTGCTGCTCTTGCCCTGTCCTTGCATCCCTGCCCTGGGGCACGCTGATGGCTCGGGAGCTCTTTCAGAGGTAAAACTGTTCCCGAAGCCTGGGAAGCATCATTCTGTCTGGACCCAAAGTGGCTCCGAAGGTAGAAGTGTGTAGGAAGCAGCTCTAGGAAGGTGGTTGCCCAGCTTTGGGTATTCTTAACAGCAACCTCCTACCAGCTTGTGGTCCAGCAGCGTTTAACAGAGCCAAATTCAACGTCCCATATATTTTGTGCATGCATTTTTCAACATATTTTTTTCCAAAGGTACCACTTTTTTCCAAAAGCAGCACGACTTTCTGGTGCTCCCCAGCCTCTTTGCAGCGGTATTGCCCTAGCTACATCCTCGTGGACGTGCAGCTCGCTGAGCTCTCACTGATTTTAGCGGGACGGAGGATGAATGGGGGTCCCAGGATGATGTGGGATTTGGTCCTGAGGGAAAAACTCTGCTGCCCAATGAGAAGTTTGACTCCAGTGGTGGTCTGGAGTTTGAGAAGCACTTCAGGATGAAAGGAGTGATAGAAGTGTCAAATATTATGCTAAATAGCTCTGCGAGAACTCCTGGATGTTTTAGGAGCGCTGCCAGGCAGCGAGATGAATAAAGCCAAACTCTTCCAGCGTATTTATTTTTTGAAGGCTTAACGTTGTTTAAACAGTAAGGTCAGAGCAGATAACAAGACCGGGAGCGCAATTCCCATCCTCCACACGTCGGGCGATACTCCACACAGAGCGGTGTGAAGCTGGTCACCCCAAAAAGCAGGGCAGCAGTAGAAAATTTGGAGTCTGTCCAGCATGTTGCTGTGTTAGCCATGAGGCATAAGCGCTGCAGGTCTTGGGCAGCCCATAGCTTGCGAGCTGCAGCCCCGTGGTCCTGGGATGCTCCCGTGCTCCCTGGGTGGCCCAGGAGTCCTCAGCCTGATCCTGCTACCTTGAGCCACCTCATGTCCCGACAGCGGGGTACGGAGACGTAGCTCAGGGGACGCAGAGGACACGGAAGCAGCCGAGCCGGGCTGAGGTCGTGCTTGCAAAGCTCCCTCCTGTCATTTACTGATCCTAATCAGGCTGCAATAAAACCTGTGATTGCACATCTCATAAGCGAGATCACAGGGAGAACAGGAAATGAGCTAAGTTAATCAAATTAGATGAAAGACAAGGAAAAAGCAGGCTGAAAATCCCATCTGGGGAACAATTTTATTAGTGCTTTGCACTCCTGTAGAACATTTCTGATGGGGAGTGCTGGAGCATTAATTCATCCAGGCAGCGCCACTCAGCCACCGCAACGTCCGAGGCAAGCAGGTGAAGGTGAACATCGTTTCCACCGCAGAAGTCCTGCCGCTTTGGGCTGCATGAGGGAAAATCAAGACATATTTCTCATTGTAACATTCTTCCTTTGCTAAAATTCAAATAAACCTGCGCTTTTCTTCCTTGTAGATCAGGAAGGAGTTTTTTGTCTCTCCTGTCAGAGCCCTCGTCCTGCTTTTGCTCTTTGCTTCTGCTGCTGTATTCAGCAGGACAGTGAGGAGTCAGATCTCTCCTCTCCCTGCTCTGCGCTACAGAAATGCAAATGAACCGAGCAGGACACATCTCACCATCTTGATCTCACATTTGGCTCCTTCTTCCTGCCTTTCTCTGAATTTCCTTCACAGAAGGAATGAATATTTCATTACATTCCTTCTGACTTTGACTTCTCTTGCAAGTCACCACAACAGCCCAGCGAAAATAGAGAAGATGAATGCAAAGGATTGTGTATGTATTGTATTAATCCCATAACTTTCAGACCACCCAACAACACAGAAAACAGGCGTGGTGGTTGATGGTGATTTTACCATTCTTATCTATTTTAGGGTCCTGCTACCCCATACAGGCACATTTACAGTCAGTGGGTGACACTGAGCTTTGACAGAGCTGGGAGTCTCGTGGAGGCTTCCGATAGCTTTGCAGATGCAATGCCCAGGCTGTATTTAGCAGCCTCTGGAGGAGACATCTCAATCAAGCATCTGTTCTTCTGGCATTTGGCAAGCTGGGTGCTGGTCCTCTCGAGGACCAGATGGGAGCCAAGTAAGGTGGTGATGGTTTGAAGCCAGGTCAGATTGCATTGGTCCCATCTCTAAGCAAGTAAAAGACAAATGTCTTGGAATATCTGTGCCCATGTGTAAACCAGGTTTTCTTTCCCATCCCTGTCTCTCAAGGGAGTCAGAGTCAGGCTAAGAAAGGAGAAGAGCTCTTTGGAAAGGCTTCCCATCTGCAGCTTCATCAATGCACCCAGGTTAAGACGTTAAGATCCAGGGCTCCAGAGCCCCAGGTCAGCAATGGGCCTTGGATTTCATCCTGTTGCAATCCCACCAAGAGGTTGGGTTAACTACACTGGGCAGGGGAAGGGCAGAGGAGCCATTGCTGCTCCCAGGTTTACAGTCACAGGTGGCCTGTGCAGAATCCAGCTCAACAAACATTGCAAAGCAACCAGCATTTAACGAATTCTCGAGCACCTTCCAATCCCACACAAGAGCTTCTATGCTTTAGCCAAGTGAGAAGCCACACTGACCTTTCTTTTTGCCCCCTTGATGGTCTTTTTGTCCCCTTGACCTGCCTTAACCTCACTTCCCTCTGCGTGCAAAGAGAGGGAAAGAGTTTGACTTGCAAATATGGTTTCGGTTCCTCGTTGAGAATTGAGCATTTTGAGCAACGCTGAGCCTGGACCCTGTTACTCCAGGCTTTCTCCACCATCCACCACCACCTCCATTCCCTCCTGCGTCATGTTTGCACCCAAAGAGGTGCCACCTGCCCAGTTTTGGGGATGCAGCGGAGTTGTCTGGCTTGCTGTAGATGTCAGGGACACATCCACTTCTTGCCATGACCTTGACCTTCAAATATCCATGTCAAGCATCCCCATCCCCACCGCCTGGTTGCCGCAGTACATCAGCCTTGACATATTACCCATTTATGGGCAGAAATCCACACCCACCTTCAGTACCGAGTAGCCTGGCAGAAGGGGTTTTTAACTTTTCTTTTTTTTTTTTGCGTGTGGCATCTATTGTTTTTTACAAAAAAAAACAACAAAACTTTGTCAGAAAGTGCTGGTTTTGTCACAACTGAAACCATTTTCAGGAAAGGGCTTTCAAACGAGGTTCCTGTTTCAAAAAGAAAGCTTTGAGAATGTCCTGAAATTGTCAAAAACATCCTGTTTTGACATTCAAAGAAAATTTCTCTTTTGGTTGGCAGCGAGTTTGTTAAAAAATACTAATTTTCAGAAAGACTGGGAAAAAAAAAACCAACCCCACCACCCCACCCCAAACTAAAGTGTACTTCAAAGATCTGGGTGAGCCCAAATCTGGGCTTTTTGATTTATGGGTGTTGAAATGGAACCTGCCCGCTTCAGGAAGTGACAAGGTGTTCAGTGTCTCCATATGCAGAAAAAAATCCCTTTGTGGTTGGGCCGTGTGTGTGGTTGACTCATCTGACGCTGCCAGAATCCGGGTTTATGGAGGATAAATCCAGTAATAAGAGTGTCTGTCACCTGGAGGTCCCAGTTAGCAGTGGGGTAGTCCTTTATCCTTGGAAATACATACAATTCTGCTTTTTAGGAAGTGGAAGAGAGTTGGGAAGAGCTGGGTTTAGGAGCCTGGATATGGGTCTGCTGTACCAAATGCTGCCAGTGCTTTTACTCCTGGAAGCTGCTTGTCACCCTGAAAGCATCTCCAGGATGTTGAAGACTTGAGAGTGCTTTCCGGTCGGCTTGAATCTGCCAAGTTTTCACACCCACCTTAAATCTGGGTGCTCACGACATCCATTTCGGAGCCTGGATGTCAGAGATGTTGTCCCAAAGGTGCCGAGCCTGAGGTGTTTGGAGCCATCCATGAGATTTGGACCAAACCACGAGGAGCCAAGCAAAGTTCAGGTCAGGTCAAGGCAAAAAGAATTGGTGTTATGTGCCAAATTAATTTCTTTTGTGAAGTTAGCAAACGGTTCTTTTGACTTTCAAGAGGAGTTTTTGGTAAAGGAGTAAAGCCTGCTGTGCTGAATCCCTTTTTAAGACCAAAATATCCCGGAAAAGCAAAAAAAATACCCGACACCCAAACGTCCTTTTGGAAAATGCCAAGGAGGAGAATGTCTTGTCTGGACTTTTTTTTGCCAGATTTGCTCAAAACTGTAAGTTTAATCTGAGCTGGTAAACAGTTTCCTTCCTGCACCACACTTGCCTCCTCAAAAATTTGCCCTATTTTAGCAAATTTGATCGCTTTCTGAACACAGCAAACCTTGAGATGAGAGATTGCTCCCTACAGCACCATCCCTGCTGGGTTTTAAATGTCTCTATGGCACGTTGAGATTTTCGGTGGTCAAATAGGATGCTAACGGTGAAAGAATTTAATGATTTATAAGCCCTGACATACTAAATTCATTAAGAAACAGTGGACAAAATGCAAATATAGGACTAGGGAAGGAGAACACGTTGCTAACCGGATTTCAGATGATGAATATCAAAGTTCACATGTGATGAAAAAGCAAAGCTATGAAAGGTGTCTGCAGTCACAAAACAAAGTCTATTAAGCTTACTTGTTCTGGACGGTATTGAACAAAGCCTGGGAGAAAAATTGGATAAAATAAATGCTTTTGATTTTCTAATGTGTTTTGAGCTAAGGCCAAGGGCTCAGATGGTTTTCTGAAGAATTACGCTGGGTTGTTTGCAGGGAAATAGCTCTTTACACTAAAACCTTTCTCTGGAGCTGGTGAAATGCATCCCAGCTGTGGGCTGTTGAATTCAGATGTCACTTCGGTCTTTGAAAAGCCTCCCTCCTTTGCAGATGCCAATGTGTTTAGTCTTCGGAGTCCTTAATATTAAGCAAGAGCCCTAAAAAGCGTGGGTTGGGTGCTGCGTAAAGCCATAAGTCCTCTCCATCTTAGAGAGGTTGCTAGGAGGGGACCAGGATGCTTCGCAGCAGTGCAAAGCTGCCGGTGGAAAATGGGTCAAAACAAGCTGGTTTTGGGTGCCCTGGGGATAGGGGCATAGGTATCCATGCCCTTTAGGGGTACCAGCTTCAATGCACTGGGCTCGGCAATATTGCACCCCTCCAGGCAACCCCAAGTCTCATCTCTTCCATGTTCTCATTTTGAAGCTTTGTTCTTCCCTCTCATTTCTTCTTCTGTTTTTTTTTTCTCCTTCTCTCAGGCCACACCCTTTTGCCAACATGTGTCCTGCTTGCAAATGAGAGCGAAAAGGAGGTTTGGGGAAAAGGAGAGATCATATGGACGTTTTCTGGGCCTCTGATAAAGGGATGGGGGGTGCTGGCAGCTCTGTCATACCGCGGATGATGGTTTTGTGATGTGGGCTGTGTAATGTCCCATCTGGGAGAGAGCCGAGTCCAAACTCACCCACTCACATATTTTCCAGACACGTGTTACTGCACATATGTTCAGAGGACAGGAGAAACCTGTTAAAGAGATAACCTCGCCGCATCCCAACCCCATCCTCCTGCTCTTCTTGCAGGATCCTTATGCCACTCTCAGCCCTGAGGCCAGGGAGACAGACAAGTCTTGCCAGAAAAAGAGAAGGCTTGCTGGCATCTGGCCCGCGTTAACACCGTGTCGAAGCCCTGAAGTAGCTTGAGATCGGCCATGCAGGGGTGAGATGAGGGCTCCACGCTGGGTGCAGCAAATGGATCCCTGCAGCAGGTTGTTACGGGGTTGGAAGTGCCATCCACTAACTGTTTGCTTGCTAGTTCTTGGCACCAAGGGCCAGATCCTGCCCTCTTACATGGCATTTGAAGCTTTCATACCTGTATCTTTGAGAAAAGAACGTACAGCAAAGAAGAAAGGCTGAAGTCAGGTAGCGAAGGGCTCACCGTAACGCACCACCTCCATTTAGCGTGGGGGAAATGGTTTGTCGGTGGGCTCAGCCCAATGAGATGAGGTTTAATAACAAACAGACTATTATTAATTATCTGTTGCAGCAACATCTCTCAGGTCTGGACTAAAACCTCCTTGTCATAAATGCTATCTAAGCAGGGCAAGAAACAACACTTCTTACCCAAAGCCTTGGAAATCCCTCTGTTTTCTTGAGATCCTCAGCTGAGATTGATAAATCCCAATTTCCAGCAGCCTTTTGCCCCTACATCCCTCCAGTTCAGCAACATAGTGACTACCCTAGGACACGACAGCAGCCTGAAAATATTTAAGGGATGTAAACAAGAGGAGGGAAAGCATCGGGGCATTGCTGAAAGCAAGCTCTGCTGAACGTGCAGGGGATCGGAGGAGCCCCACAGGAGGAATGGGTATGGCAGGGCTGATGTGTAAAATTATTGTGCCAAAGAGCTGCCATGGGTATCTTCCTCCTTGCGTATGGATATTTTGCCATGGATATTTTCTTCCTTGCACATGAAGGCCTTAAA
>Ga0181612_145693_pt1 | contig 14005 bp, 19 predicted proteins | sample HoacroProtozoa21_FD_119630 | JGI IMG/M metagenome (GOLD analysis project Ga0181612, IMG submission 119630) | Hoatzin crop microbial communities from Cojedes, Venezuel. Combined Assembly of Gp0051906, Gp0051904, Gp0051908
CGGCCTCCCGGCTCTCCGGCAGGGCGGGGTTTCTTCGCCAGCCCCGGCGTTGGAGCCACGCGGCCGTGTGGGACTTGCAGCTTTCTGGTTTTTCTTTTTCAGTAAGCTCGAACCCTCTGTGTTTACGGAAGAAATGAGAGCTTTTAGCAGGTCAGAAACGAGGAGCCAAATCAGCAGAGCGTGTTTATGAAGCAGAACGGATGGGTTTTCAACCAGTCCTGCGGCTGTAATTCGGCTTTTTCAACGCTTGTGATTGGCGACCGGGGATGGCATTTCCTCCTCTCCAGGCAAAGTGGCTTTCCCACCCACTCCATCACATGCCAGGCCAGTCTGACCTGATCTTTCTGGGAATGGGAGAGAGAAAAAAAACCAAACCCAACACCACTGTTTTCCTGTGCTATTCCGGGCTCCAGGGCCGGCGCTTGGAGCAGCTGGACCGCCAAGAATTGCCCCCATACCCAGGGAGGAGGACACCTGAGCCTTGCTCCCCGTGGCTGTCACGGGATGGGAATTTCACCCCATCCAGCCGTGCTGACTTGGTGTTTCTGCTTCCCCTCTTGCCCTCTTTTGCCGAATCACTCCTTTCACAAGTCTCTGGAACTCTTTGTTGATTGGGGGAAGGAACTGGGAGCCCCTGCCCAGCCCACCGAGAGGGACAGGCAGCTCTGCCAGCCTTCCCTGTGCCCCCGCTGCTCTTACAGGGCTGCTGCTCGCTGCTGGGATAACAGGAAAGCCCTTTCACATCCCAGCCTCCAGCAGGGATTCCCTGGAGGAGCACAGCAGAGGGAGGTCAGTTAGGGACGACAGCCCCGCCAGCAGCAGGGAGCTGCCTGGCACAGGGACCTTGGACCTGCTGGGCTGATTGACAGCTGTCAGTCCAACGTCTGGGCCACCCAGCCCAGTAAACCCGGCGGCTCTGGCCATCTCTCACCTGGCATTTGGTGCTTGCAGCATCCTGCTCCATGCACAGCATTCGGGAAAAGCATCTTTGCAACCATGCCTCAGCCTGCCTGGCTGCTGCCTGGATTTTGCCAGCATCTCAGGAAACCCCAGTGGAAGGGGGACTCTGGTGAAGTTAAAGGACAGAGCAGACCCAGGGAGAAACGAGCCAGGCTAGTGGCCATCAGAAGATCATGCCCCAGAGCAGCAAGGTCCCGGAGCATGCTTCTAGCATGGCAAAGGGAGCAGGAGAACGTGGCTCAGGGGTGGGAAGAGGATTTGGATGCTGCAGTAAGTGGCTTGGCAAGGCGGGCTTCCAGCCGTCAAATGGCTCCGGTGTCCCCAGCTACTGGCTGAGCCCCGCGGCTGGGAGGATCGCTCCCGCCCCAGCTTCGCTTGTCTGCACAGCAAAGCGGGACCCTTTCTGTCAGCTCCATTCCTCTCCTGCTCGGGAGAGCTTCTTGCTCCTCTGCAGCGTCTCTGATGAGCGGAGCTGTGTCGGGTCTCGGCCAGCATGGAGGCAGGCGGGCTGGCCGGCGTCCTGGGTCTCTCTTGCAGCAGGATCGTCCGTCGTCGTCCTTCCAGACTTTTCACCCCAGGCCCATTAGGAAGCAGGCAGCAAGGGGGGGATTCAAGGAGCAGTGCCCCGAGGGACTGCCAGGCTGCTCAAAGACGAGCTTAAGCAGCTGGGAAAATCCCGGAGAAATAATGTGATGACCGAGGGAGGAGGCAAAACCCCCATCAGCCCCCACCTTGGAGGCAGCCAGAGAATTGTCTCGTCTGCAGCAGCTGTCGAAATACAAAGAAGGGGAAAAACAAGCCCGTCTTTGACAGGACTTGTCCCCTCTCCCACCCCACGACTGAAGACATGACTTGTTTTTCTGGGACACGGTAAAATTCAGGAGTCTCCTGGGCAGCAAGTGCCTGGGGTGCTCCCAGCTGCCGAGTGGATGGATGGGGTTAATCCAGAGAGTCGCTGGAAATGCCGGGAAGGCAGCGCAGAGGGGCCAGAGTGCGGCCGGCCGTGCCGCTGCCCTGCGCAGGGTGAAGGCTGCGGTCCGAGACGGGCCGGGAGCAGCAGGGATGCAGGGTGGAAGCCGCCGGGATGGAGGCGGGTGCGAGCCTTCCTTTTGCATTGGAATGCGAGGAGCTGAAAATACTGCATCTCGGCTGGCTAATGATAAAAGCTGTCTCGTTCTGCAAAGGCTCATCGCAAACATCTGAGGGTGGTGGAGTTACCAAAAGGGGGAAGAAACCTCTCCCTCTTGGAGCAGGTCCTGGGGGGAGGATGCGCAGAGAAATTGGGGTGCTCAGGGTTACCAGCCTGGGAGGTGATGGATCTGCAGGGCTCACCTTCCAAAAAAAAAGGAAGGGGGAGCAAGAGTGGGTATGAAAAGCAACTGGCAGGAATCAAGAATAATTGTATGGCTTTGCAAAAAACTTACCATGGCAATTAAAAGTGCTTTAAGCTTTTTGGAGGAGAAAGAAGAGGTAAGCGGAACACCCTGGGGATGGATTGCATGGTAGCACGGAGAGGAGTGTGGACATCACCGAGTGTGGCCATGGCACAGCTGAGGATCTGCTGCAGGGGCACAGGGGGACGGGCAAAGCCCGGTGGATCAGGAGCTGGGTGTAAGGGCCAGCAGGGAAAACCAGCTGAGCAAGGACCCTTGGAGGTAAGTGGTGAGGGAAGCTCCTTCTGCAGGGTGCCCAAGTTCTCGCCTCGGTGTCCAGTGGTGGGGGGCTGGAGCTGCAGCAAGGCTGAGCTGCCCATGTGCTCCTGCTGGCTTTGCCTTCCTTCTCCGTGCTCACCTGCCGGTGCATTCAGTGGGCTGAGGAAGAAATGGTGTCCTCTGCTGAAATGTCCTCTGCGGCATTGTTGACCAGGTACCAGGCATCTGCAGCTGGGATTTGTCTTTGCTTTCATGTTCCAGCCCCAGGGTTTGCAGGGCGTACACCGCTGCCCTGGGTGAGACCCGCTCCGGTGGCATCGCCGAGCGCTAGTCTAAGACACCGTGACAAGGACAAAGCACCTGAGATGTCCCATCCCGAGGTGTCCAGACCAAAGTTACAGCGGGCTCCTTCCCCACTGGGCGCGAGTGCCAGCTGACCTGGCTGTGGGCTGTGGGGTCTGGTGGCAGCCGCCCGCCCTGGGCTCCCCACAAGCCCCCCTGGGTCAGCAGCCGGTGCTGCCCGGTGCCAGCCCCCCCTCCTCAGGGACCGCAGCCGTGCCTGGCCACCCACAATAGCTGCTTTCAGTCCAGTCTCACCGAGGGGTAGAGCTCTAAATACTAAGTGGCTGGAAAGCAGGCTTCCTTCCCTAGCTGGTTTGTCACAGCCTTTAGGTTAAGTTCCCGTGTTGGGTGTGGGACCTCACTCCCGGGCTGTGGCCAGTGCTGTACGGGCATGGGGGGGATCTCCCTGCCTCCCACTGCCATCAGCCTCACCAGCCTGGCAGAGCTGAGGAAGCTGAGGCACGGGGAGGCAACCCCTGGGAACGAGCTGTGGCATTTCTGCAGATCAACCCATCAGCTGTGGCCAAGCCTGGGTGGTTTGGACCCTGCTCCTCAGGGACTAAATAGCTCCTAAGCAGCCACCTTCCAGCTTTGGTGCTTCCCAGCTCTCACAGAGCAATGCCAGCTCCAGGAGTGATGGGGGGGGGAGCCCTGCCCACACACCAGCAGAAGAGCCTTCGGCCCCAAAGTGCCACCAGCTCTCGTGCAGACCAGGAGCCGCAGCCACTCGATGCACATCACTCCAAAACTCGGCACAGAGGGTGCTGGGGAGTCACCTTCAGAGCCAGTTGGGCGGTCATGGGGCAGAGCCCGCACCAGCCACAGCCCTGCCCTTGGGGAGTCACAGTCGGGTGGGAGCCAATGTCCTTTTTTGGGGGAAATAAAGAAATCCCTCCGCCTCAGTTTCTCACCTGAGTCTACCTGGCTATTGCTGAATTGCTTCTGCACTGCTGGCAGGCCCGTTGAGATCTGGAGAGTCTCAGTTTTCTTAAAGCCTCTGCTTTTTTGTGATTTTCTTTCAACTCTTTTCTCATCCCACTGGAGATAACACAGAGCAGAGGAGACCCCGGGGCTTGGCCACCCACTCCCTTCCTTCATGACTTGCTAAGACTTCAGGCTTTGGTGATGCCTCTATAAAATGCTGGTCGGTGCTTCTTTGTGTCCCAAAGCTTTCCTACAGCCAATGGGGGGAAAAAAAGGCAAAAAAACCACAAAGGACAGAAAGGCACAGGGCTGCTGGGGTGCAGGTTACCTGCACCCTGGGACTTTGCTGTGGAGGGGAAGGGCAGGGAGGGCTGGAGGCTGGGAGGAGGGGAGGGAAAGCCACCACCCTTCGGGGCCAGGGCTGCGGAGCCCCCAGGGGTGCCAAGGGTGGGTGCAGGGGGCAGGCGGGGCTCCGCCTGGCACGAGAGCACCCTGGGAGGGTTGTGCAGGAGGGGGGGTGACATGGGCTGTGTCCCAGCCGGTGCTGCCCTGGTCGGAAACGCTGCCTTCCCTTGCTTGCTCAGGGGCACGGGCTGCCTTGTGTAAGAGGTCCTGGTGTCCCAGTTTCGTCCCAGTCCCAGGCTGCACAACAAAATAAACTCACCCAAATTTGCTCTTCCAAAGTGTGCAGTTATTGAGGGGCAGCTAAAATTATCCCTCAAAATCCTCCGAAACCTTGGGTTCTGGCAAAGCCTCGCTCCTCCTTACAAGCACCACACACCAGTTCCTTCCACATTCCTCCCAGTCCAAACCTGGCCAAGGTGCACCCAATCTTACATTCAGGAGCAATTAAGTGAGCAACACAGCAGTTATTGCCCTACCCACCCTTTGTGGTCCTACTCTACATGACCCTATAGCAATCCCTATGGAGGAGAGAGAAATTAGCATCTGGCATAGGCTCCCTAGCAAGATGTTTCCCACTCTGGACTGTCCTCAGCCCAGCCACGGCTGCGTGAGGATGCTCTCCAGCCACCACAAGACAGCTTTTAAGGGGCAGATCTTTCCCAGAGCTGCATGCTCAGCCTCTGCGAGCACCTTTTCCAGAGGGCTCAACCTCCCCTGGGGCCCTGAGAGCTGGGGCTTTGGATAGTTTGTGCCCTGAGGGGTTAAACGCTGGGAGATCTGGTCTGGAGAATGAGAGAAGGACTGTCTTTGGAAGTTCCAGCCCGGTGGCTGGGGCTGCAGTGGCCCTGTGGGACGGTGGGTTGGAGGAAGGCTCTCCACCAGCGCCGGGCAGCTGGAGCAAGCGAGCCGGTTGCGATGGGATGCAGGAGCGGGTGGCAACGAGAGGCAGCTGTTGGGTGCAGGTGTCCCTGCCTCCCCAGATCCACCCTCCAGCCTCCCTGCAGCCCTCATAGGCTCAGCGGGAGGCAGGGTGTGGGGCATGGGTGCTCTTTGGGAGACGGGGCCCTCCCCTTGCCCTGGGCAGAGGAAGGAAGCAGCAGGGAGAGGAGGAGCGGAGGGTGAGCAGCGTTGGTGCTGGCAGGGAGCAGCTGCTGGGGTTTCTGGGCTGGCTGCCCCAGAGTTGAGGAGGTGCTGAGGTTCAGGTAATGGGGTAGGTTCAGGTAACGAGGTAATGGGGAAGATCCTGGGCAGTTTGTGGTGTGTCGTAGATGGGGAGCGTGGATGTGCAGGCAGGAATGCTGTGCTGCTTGTGGGGTGGCCCAGCTTGCTGCTACCGAGGAGCAGAGCAGGCTGGTGTTAGCAAAATACCCAGATAATTTTAGGAGGCTTTTTAGCTGGAGAGGTGGGCGTGAGCTCTGTTCCCTCCACGGGGGAGGATTCCCCCCTTTGCCCTCTGCAGAGCTGTGTGGTGAAGGGCTGTGACCCTGCTGTGGCTGGGGTTGAGGGGCAGGGATGCCCCGTTCCTGGTAGGGTTTATTTGTTGAACGTGGCTTGGGGCCCTTGGGGTGCCTTGAAAACCCTTTCTCCTGCCCTGTCCAGCTGTTCATCTCTCTCCAGAGCGTAACTTACTCTTCATCTCCCTACTGGACCTGCTCCCTCCATGGTGGGGCTGAGAGCTGCACGGAGTCTGAGCCTCTTCTCTCTGTTCCCTGCTTGTCTCCAGCTGTGCTGGGTGAAGCCTGCAGGGACTTCAACTCCCCGAGCTGGAAACGGTACCAGAGCCATCCTCTTCCCGCTGCCCCCCCTATGTGCTTTTCAGGTCTGCTCCCTGGCCAGGAGCCCATCGGTGCTGCCCTGGGAGCATCGGGCCAGCCTGGTTGTTCCTCCTCCCTGAAAATCCCCCACCCTGCAGCGAGGAGCTCTCTCCCACTCGCTGCCAGGCCCCGCAGCGCAGCGGGGAAGGCAGCTGGAGGGCTGCCCGCAGCAGCGATGCCCAGGAAAGCTGGGCTCAGCAGGTTGGTGGCCGGCCCCGTGACCCTGGCCCTGCTCGCAGCAGAGCTGATGAAGGCACCGAAGCTTCGGGAGCCGGCTAGCGCTTCCCTGCCATCCCCCTCCCCGGGGAGGGTCTGGGCTTTGGGCTTATTCCTGGCTGTCGGGGAGAGGCGGGGGGACAGGACGGGACATGGAGTGGGGACCGCGTCTCCTCAGGCAGGCTGCCTTCCCCGAGGGATGTCTGGGGACGGGATGGGGCTGAGCTTGTGCGAAGCAGATCAGGGAGGCTGGGTGCCTGCTGGGGCAGAGGGCTCCTCGGGTGGCACCCGCTTGTCCTCGTCCCTTTGGGTAAGGATCCAGCTCTCACTGGCCGCCCGTTGGGTTGGCTGTGGTGAGAGCCCCCAGGGACACCATGCCATCGGCTGAGCGTGCTGCCTTTAGCTCATCCATGGTCCTTCTGACACGGGCATCCTACGCCCTTGTCCTCTCCCGGGGGCAAGGTGGGGTGCAGAGCTGGCAGCTCGGGGAGCTGGGTGCAGCCTCTGTGGTTCCCAGCCTCTGGTGCGATGCACTGACACCGAGACCACTGTCCTGCTGCTGCTGAGCACGGAGCGATGCAGCAAGGGGCTCTTCCAGTCCAGGGCCTGGCACCCTGACATAGATCTGCAAGAAAATACTGCAGTGATTTCAACGTGCTGGCCAGGAGGCAGCTGCAGGAGAGCTGTTTGGAGCCTGTGTGCCATGTCGCGTGGCTGGAGGCATGGCTGTGCAGCGGACCCTGGCATGGACCACGCCAGTCTCTGGCTTCGCAGCCATCCCTCTCCTCCAGCATGGCAGAGGGGAATCGTCTCTGCTCGGGGAGCGAGCAGCTGGAGGATGTGAGGGGGTGAGCGGGAAGCAGGCAAGGCTTTCCTTCCATGAGTTCTTGCTAATGAAAACCAGGAGCCGTGCAAGCTCGGAGTGCAGCAGTGCCTTGTGACAGCGGCGTCGCAGAGCTGTGCGGGTGTCCTCCGGGCAGCCCAGCCCCTTTGCTGGGATTCCCTGGGTAGGTGGATGATGGTGGCAGGGGCCAAGGCACGGAGACCAGGGAGTTCTGGCTTTAATGAGAGCTGTGTCTGGCTGGTTCTGCGATACCTGGGTGGCATGCCTTCCCCCTCGAGTGGGAAATGTTGGGTTTGGACCTTGTTCAAAGTGAGCATGGGGTGTACGCAGCAGCTCCTTGGCTGTCCCGCCTCTCTGCCCTGCTTGTTTGTTAGGGGTTTTTTTAAGGACAATGCAGGGCAGGATTCTGTTTGAATCTTGATTCTTGTTTGAATGGGATGTTGACAGCTTGATTGCAAAGTGTTGCTGTGAGGAAGTATTTGTCCTCCCGAGGGGCAAACGTGGTGGTGCATACCAATGGCAAAGGTCTCTCTCCTCCAAGCTGGGTGCAATAACCAGTGCTCTGGCTTGTGTCCTGTTTTCTGCTGTGCACCGAGGCCCTGGCTGGTCTCTGTCAAGGCCCTTCATGTGTCTGCCTCAGTTTCCCTAGAGGCTTTCCTGTACCCGTGATGGAGCTGTGTTTGCTGCTGTGAAACAACTCTCCTAGAGCAAGCTCATGTTGCTGCTAGAGCACTTCTTCCCCACCTGAGGCTATTCGTGTCTCTCACTTGCAGTCGCAAACAATGAACTACGTGGGGCAGCTTGCTGAGACCGTCTTCGTCACCATGAAGGAGCTGTACCGGGGTCTGAACCCTGCCACCCTGACGGGCTGCATCGATGTGGTCGTGGTGAGGCAGCCCGATAACTCTTTCCAGTGCTCCCCATTCCATGTGCGCTTTGGGAAGCTGGGTGTGCTGCGCTCCAGGGAGAAGGTGGTAAGTGGTGCCTGCCCCGGGACTATCCTTCCCCTCTGGTGTCTCCAGACCTAGGATCTTCCATAACCCACAGGTTATGGAGGAACTTTGTTTGAGGGGAATGGGAGCCCTGCTGAAAGGGATGCTTGCCAATTTTTGGCGGGGATGTCCCAAATGGAACCCATCCCCTTCCAGGGAGGACGGTTCTTCCTAGGAAAATTAGGAGAGGTCCCTTGCCTCAAAGGCTGGGTGGCTGCCAGTCCTGCGAGCAACCCCAACCCATCACCTCCCTGGAGAAGTGCCTTCCTGTACGCAGATGGGAGGATGGGTTCAGACGGACAGGCTGCTTCTGCCCCTTGCCAGGTTGACATTGAAATCAATGGGGAGCCTGTGGACCTGCATATGAAGCTGGGTGACAACGGAGAGGCATTCTTCATCCAGGAGTCAGAGGTGAATGAGGTTGGTGATGCAGAAGTGCTACTGGTCTGCGTCCTGCTGTGACCACCTGGAAGTGCATGCTTGAGATGGAAGGACCAGGTTTGGACTTCCCTTCTTCCCCAGGGTGACTCCATTATCCCCTCTGATATTTTGTATGTTGGGAAAGGTTCCTACTCAAAGGACCTTGTAACCAGTGTGGAGGATCAGGGCAGTGGAGCACCCTGAGGGAGAATTAGCCCAAATACCTGCATCCCAGACTGTCCTCCCTCCCTGGGCATGGCTGCTGGCCAGCCAGGCAGATATCTTGGTGCTTGGCCTCTTGGGGGATCTTGTGACAGGGATGAGAGCGAGCCAGATGCTGTGGCAGGCTGCCTGCTCTACTGGGAAGCAGGATGAGACTAGTTGTGGCTTCCAGAAATCTTGGCAGCTCTCTCCCAGCCTGACTTGTGGTCGCTGCTGGCTTGGGCTGGGTTTGAGAGCAAGGGAGAGGGCTCTAGAGCCGAATCCCATTTGCAGCTTCTGTAATTCTGGTCTCGTGGTGCCATCTCCTGCCTGCCTCTCCTTGCCTGTGTTAAAGATGTCCTTAGTTTGTGGATGGATAGCCCTGCTTCTTTTTTTATTCATGTGTCGTATGGACAAAACCTTTCCTTTTGGACCTAGGAACAAAACCACCCCCAAGGTGAGGGCTTGGTGGTGTTGGTTGTGCTGGTGGCATATGGGGCACAGAGAGCCAAGAGCTGTCAGGCTGCAAAGGAGTGTGCTGGAGCTGACGGGCCCTTCCACCCATGTTGTAGGGCAGCATCCCCTCCCGCCTCTGCACGTCCCCCATCCCCAGGGAGGAGAGCCCAGAGGGTCCCGCTCAGCCCTCTCACGGGCACGAGGCCTCCAGCGCTGAGGGGACCCTGCACAAGAGGAGGCGACGCAGGAGGAAGCCCAAGCAGAGGGAGGTGTTGGACTCAGCGTTAGAAGGCTGCGAGGAGACCAAAAGCAAGGTGTCTGTGGAGGAGCCATGCAAGCTGCCAGCCCCCGGGTGAGTGGCTTGGTCTGGGCAGGGCGGTGTGGTGGGTGAAGCCTGTAGGTGTGCTTGGTGATGCCCAGCAGTACTGAAACACGGGGAAAGTGTTTTGAGTTGGACCCCAGCCTTCTGTGGAGTAGAAAGCCAGTGGAAATGGTGAAGTTGGGTGTTGCCAGCTTCGCGGGTGAGCAGGCTGGTGCATGAGAGTAGCATGACTGGCTTCTTTCCTCCTTTGCAGTGATTCAGTGTATTTCTCCTTCGCTGATCTCCCTGAAGAAGAAACTGGGTCGTTGCAGTCCCCAGAGGTGCATCCTTACTCTGACGGGGAGCTGGCCTCCATGGACAGGTAACAGGCAGAGCCAAGGTGATCTGCTAGCCTTTGGGACATGCCTTGTGGTTGGGAAGGTGGTAAGGAAAAGGGATTTGGGTGTCAGGAGGGAAGGGTTTTCCTGGCCTGAGACGGTGTGTCTGGAGGAAGGCTCACAGCCCATGAGGGACACTTCTGGCCATGGTCACAGATGCAAGAAACCTGTGTGCACAGGGCTCTTCTGCCTCTGCTGAGCTGCTTCTGGACAATGGCGCATAGCACTTTGCTTCCTTGGGCCTCAGCTTCCCATAGGTCTTGCTCATCTGTAAGTGTTAATCTTATGGGGCAGAACTGACATTAGGGGAAACCAACCTTACAGGGTTCTTGGCCCTAGACATCCTTGCAGTGATAGGAAAGCATGGGGCTGTAGGGTAGATGAGGTCCAACATTCCAATTTCTTCTTGTAGCCCCACCCTGAGCCATCCTTCTTCTCCCAAAAGTGACTCTGAGCTGGAGATCAGACCGCTGGAGAGTTTTGCTCTAGGAGCTGAATCCTGCATGCAGTGGACCTGGGGAAGGCTCCCTCAGGTGAGACCCTGCTCTTGCTCTTCTCCAGCAGCTGGTGGGAGGGGATATCTGGAAGGCTTGCAGAAAGTGGAGGAGGCTGTGGCCAGGCAGCCTTAGAGGAGTTGTCCTATTCTGCCTGATGCTTTGGGCAACTTCCCATCCTCAAACCTGTTCTTCTGTGTTCTTTGAGGTGAATAAATCGGAGCGAGCTGAACCACCTAAGTCCACAAAGACCTTTGCTAATGCAGCAACTACTATCTCTGTGACACCAGTCCAAGTGGATGAGGCAACCCATCTTGCTGCCACCTCTGAAAGTCTGGGAGGAGGTCCAAGCCCAGTGGAACATCAGGCTGCACCTTGTTCCTCCGCCGTGTCTGCTGTTGAACCAGCACCCATACCCTGGGGTAGGAACAGCCTCCCCAGGCTGAAGGACATCCCCAGTGCCGTGGGGGCAGAGAGCTCACTGGAGGCCTCCTCAGTCCCAAAAGAGAAACAGGAGGGAGGCGGGAGCATTGTGCCAGAAGTTCAGCCAGATGTGAAGCCCTTTGAGGGAGCTGCTGCTCCAAGGCAGGTGGGCTGGGAGGGCCTGGAGTCCCAGCTGGAAAGCCAGAGGAGACGAGGTGAGTGGGTGACCAGCACTCCTGGAAGCGGTGTATGAGCCCAGAGACGCATCTGACTTGGGTGCAGGGCTGGGTGGTTCATTCAGTGTGACTCCTTCATGACTGCCCTGTGTATTCAAGGTGTGACATGTTTGCTGTGCCCACTCCATGTGCTACCAGCTCCTTTGCTCTGCAGAGACATTCCTCAAGTTTCTCCTTTCGGTGACCACCCAGCTCCCCAGGAGGGCTTTCTTGCCTTACATTTCCTGAAGTCCACCCTTGGATGTCTCTGCTTTTGCATGCTTAGAAGTTTTCTCAGCAGTGGAGTCCATACCTTAACTTGAAATGTCTGGCAGCACCTGGCCTGACTTGTGTCTTCATCCTGAGCACACCAAGTCAGGTGGAAAATTGCACAGAACAAAGCATGCTTATGTCTCCCTTGACAGCTAGCATAAATTCAGAACAAAATTTTCTCCGTGAAGAAGAGATGCTTGGGATTCCTCATTGTGCAAAGAGGGAAGTCGCAAAGTGTCATCTTGCATGGTGCTAACTTCAAAGGGCACCTTCAGATTGCCATAGCAGAACATAGGCAGGACTCTGGCCTGGCCTTTGTGTCCTCTTGGCAAGCGGTCTCATGCCAGTGCAAGTGTCTTGAGGTATTTCTGTTGCTCTTGATTTAAGACAGCTTTTCAAGTAGGAAAAGCTGCCTTAAATCTTTGTGATAGACGAATGTGGTAGAGCAAAATGCTGTTAGCTTTCTTGAGAGATGCTGAGATGGTTGGAAAGGTGATTTGGCTAAGCTCTCTCCCTTCTGTCTGTGCATTGAGGATCCATCAAAAGAAGCCCTCACTTGGGTCCCAGTGACATTTACCTGGAAGACCTCTCCAACCTGGATGAGGAGCAGGCGGCTCTCTATTTCCCCAGGAGGTATGGGTTGCCCCACTTGGCCAAGCTCAGACCTTCTTGAGCAATTCCGTTACAGCAAAGCACGGAGGTATGTCTGAAGCTATTGCCTGATCTTGCCACTGTTTCTTCTCTCGCCAGTAGTGACACAGAGCAAAGTTCAAAGCCTGTAGCAGACCCTAGCAGCTCTCTGTGTGTGCAGCTGCTGCCTGACTTGCCTGCTGACAGCCCCATGGGCTCCAACTCTGATTTCATGCCGGCAGTTGCCCTCTCGCTGTGTGGAGGCCTTGGGGGCAGCAGGCAGATCTCTCATGGTAGGTGGGAGCAGAGGGGGAATCTGCTGTCCTGAAACCCACTGTGTACACCAGTGGCATGACACAACCTCTGTCCCACCAGAGAAGTTCATGGAGCATGTGGTCTCCTACCAGCAGTTTGCTGAGAATCCAGGACTCATTGATGACCCGAACCTGGTGATACTGATCAACAAGAAGTGAGTGGCCTGCTCTTCCTTCTGCTTCATCCCGAGATGACCAGTGTGGCCCCTTTGTCCCTACAGAAATACTCCTGTAGGAGTGTGACTCCATCCCAGACAATGATTATACCGCAGTAGTTGTGGGAGGGGACCTTCTGGCCATGCTGCAGGATGGTGATCTGGAAACAGCCCTTGCTCCAGGACTGGTGATTTTCCCATTCCTCTTGCTTCTTCCAGGTATTACAACTGGGCAGTGGCTGCTCCCATGGTCCTGTCCCTGCAGGCTTTCCAGAGGAACATTCCTGAGGTCAGTGGTACAACACATTCACTGGCCATGCTTCTCAGCAGGGCTCGAAGAGTGCAGTGGGGCTGCAAGAGGCCAAGCTGCTCCTCTGGGGCTTTGTGGGAAGTCCGGGGCAGAGCTGAACATCACTCCAGCCCACAAACTCTGAGGTCTGTCCTTTCCCCCAGCGGTACCTCAAGGCGGCTTTTGGATACCTGGGTACCACTGATGCCTAGAGAGCAGCGATTTCCTTCTCAACAATCTCCTATTCTGATGGCTGTATCTGGGCAAGGCTGGGCAGAGCCAGGGACCCTGGCAGTCTGGAGGATTTGGGGCTGCATGAGCCCACTCCAGGGCTCTGTAGACCTGGCTGGGATTGTATGGAATAAGGCATTGGGATCTTTGTTTTTTCAAGCTGCATGAAGGGAACATGTCACTGTACCCTTCACCCCAAAACCACCTCGACTCGCAATGTGGCAGGAGTTACGCATCTTATCCTGTGAATAATTTTGCAAAGGTAACCCTGTCTGGACAAGGGTCTCCTTAGCCTGTTGGCAGCCGAGCATCCCTGGGCTGAGGACTAACTTCATCCCATGTTCTGCCATGTTCACAGAGCACCATCGACCGCCTGGTGAAGGAGAAGATGCCAAAGAAGGGCAGCAGGTGGTGGTTCTCCTGGAGGAGGAGAGAATTCCCAGCAGAGGAGGTGTCTGCAGTGGCGGCTGTGACAACCTTGTCCTCAGGGCACAGGAGTCACTCTGGCAGCTGGCAGGGGTGGGGGCAGGAGAGCAGCAGGGTCCCGGGGATGGCCTGAGCTTGAATATGAGAGTGGCTAGAGGGACCTGGGTGGAAAGTTGACTTCTGAAGGCTGTTGCTGTCCCCTCAGGTCTGTTAAATGCCTGGAGCAGCATTAACCAGCATTACCAACAACTGGTAACGCAGTAGAGTGGACCTTGTGCCCCTCATGCCACAGCCCAGGCACCACGTGTGCTTGCCGATCTCCCTGCCCCACCACAGCCCCAGGTTGTGGTTCCTCTTCCATGGGGCAATGTCCTCGTGAGGGCAGGGAGACTCATTGCCACCTCTCCTCTGGTATCGCCACGTTGAGTGGCAGTGAAGCGAAGCAGCCCCTGCTCCTGCCCTTGGCTCTGAGGTGCTAAGGACACTGCTCTCTGCCTGCAGCAGCCGAGGCCAGGGACAGCCAGCGCCGGGACGCTGCAGCACGACTCTGCTCAGCAGGGGTGAGTGCCTCCCTCCCAGGCTGCCTTTAGCGGTCTGTGCATGCTCTTGATCTCTCCTCCTCCTAAATGA
>Ga0181612_163868_pt1 | contig 14005 bp, 7 predicted proteins | sample HoacroProtozoa21_FD_119630 | JGI IMG/M metagenome (GOLD analysis project Ga0181612, IMG submission 119630) | Hoatzin crop microbial communities from Cojedes, Venezuel. Combined Assembly of Gp0051906, Gp0051904, Gp0051908
CTTTTTTACATATTATTTGAAAAATTTTTCTCTTATATCACTCTGTGATTGTGAACTTGAACCTACTTTACTGGTTTATAGCAATTTTTGTAATTTCTCCAACACTTCAAAATTATCTTGAGTATTTGTAGTGCACCAAATGGATTATGACTCAAGACACAGCCGTGACATACATAAGATGCGTTACTACAGACGTTTGCTGCTGCAGTGACATGTCTCTGAGTCAGACTTCCTTCTCTTTTTATTCATTTAGTGGGTGGGACATAAAATATTACTAGCCTATACTGTGTCAGCTGTTTTAGTTGAGTGGATCAAGAGACGTCTCTGTTTGTTCCTTAACTCTGTCCAAGGAAAGTAAGCAAGCTCACTATTTTTATTTCTTGTTTAATAATTAATTCTGGTAACCTGAGGGAAACAGACAGTCTAACTCACTGCGAGACAGCTCTAATGCTCCTTCCAGCCTTGGCGTCAGATTACAGCTCATCTGCATTCAGAATTATGCCTCCCTTATCTGACAACTGTCTGGCACTGATTTAAAGTGGTAGATACATATATGAAATACACATCACTTCAAATAATTTGGCAACTCTGTTTGTTACTCTGAAACTTGTTTTATATCAAATGTGACATTTCCTACGTGGGGGACCATTTCTTGCTTTGGCACTATTGAGACTAATAACTCGCTGTTGCTTTTTCATTTGATCCTTTAACTGCCCTTTAATTGTAAAGGGGGGGGGGCAATGCCTCATTGATAAGGAGGAAGGGATGCTTGGTGTTCTCTATCAATAAATGGGGTACCTAAACAAAGGACTTCATTGAGCTGGATGCCAGACTCTCATCCCAGTGATCAAGCACCGCCTAGCTCCACCTCAGGAAGTGCCTGAACATATGGAGATAGTTAGCTTCTCAGCGACGGAGAGTCAGAAACTGAAAGCTAGGCTGCCAGAAAAATCAAACTGCTGCAAACCCAGGAGATGTGAAAACTGTTGAATCCATACAGGAACATCCACAAGGACACCTCTGTGTCCCAGTCTTTCTGTGCTCATTTTCTCTGGTGCATGTGTGATATTTGCTTATCACGAAGGTCAAGAGGAAAAAAAGGGAGCTAGAAATGAGAAGGGGCAATGATCAGATGCCAAAGAAATATTCTGCACACATAGTTTTACATCTACTTTAATGCTCTCAAAAGTAAAGAACAGCATATACCCTGACATTTGTAAGGTAAACTCAAAGGTTCATAAAGAATTCAAAATTGTCCAATTTGGAGCATTATCCCAAGTTACTGACCAACCTCTAAGGAATGTTTGACTTCTGTAGGTCATAAATAAGCTGGGAGACATGATAGAACCTACCAGCCACAGGTAAAAATAAAATACACATTGCAGTGTGTTCAGCAGATAAATAAAGCATAGCTATGAGGATTGCAAGATATTTAGAGGGAGGTTAGAAAAGTTCAGGGGCAGATTTCATTTCAAGATGAAGTGCTCCCTAAAGTTCAGGTGTATGTTTTCCCTGGATCTGAAATTGGTCCCAGCTGCAGTTTTACTTCACGTTTTTTCTTGCTTTCCTTATTAATTTCCTCATTTGGATATTCTAATCAAAACCAATAGAGTTCCTTCTGAGTATACGGGGATAACAAAGCTGGCACTCACTAAGTAGTTTTATACTGATAATACGGAGAGAAGATTGATCTATGCTCTAACTCTGATGACATTTAATGATTTTTACACACCTGTAGGAAGTTCCTTGAGAAATTAGCAGAATAAGGGCCATTTTCTTCCTTTTCTTAATAAAAATCTGTAGCACATAGACAAAGTTGATACAGTAATATGTTCTAAAAGTCTCAGCATTCACCCATTCATACTGGTTTTCTCAGGAAGAAAAAGTAGGAATTTTCTACTGAGAACTTGACCTTATACCCAACTTTACACACATGCCAAACTTTTATATATGTACACGGGCCAGTTTCACAGTGGAGCTGATCCCATCCGTGAAGTTTAGAAATAAAGGCCCAGCTCCTCAGACATACATAGAAAAGTACGTCAAGTACATCATGTTTGGTTATAATGATCTCAATGATAACTAAGCTCCTACACAGGATTTAGAAATGGGAAACATCTTGCTGAATTTTGTGTGTCTACACATGAACAAGTCATCGTGCCTCCCTTTCCAGACAAAGTACGTCCAGTCAGTACAATCAGTAGTATGCAATGGCCAATGGTTGCTTCAGGATCAGAAAAATATACTCAGCACAAAGTATAGTGACTGTATTGGTGATCTCCATCGGCTGCAAAGGGAATCTAAGGTGACTGACCCAGAGATAGAGACTTTCACTAAAGGCATCCACAATTTAGATGAATTCCCCCTCTTTTTTCTCATCAGGAAACAAAGTACTCTGGGCAGGAACTGGCCAATGTCTGGAACACTCATTGCTTTTCCTGAACTGGGAAACATGGTCGACAGTTATGGCAAACAAATGTATTTCTATAAATTATGGCCCAAGATATGATCTTGGAAATACTTCCATACATAAGTAGTCTATATCATATGGGCAAAACTACAAAGAGTAGTGCTCAGATAGTGGCAGAACGCTGTTTCTGCTTGACCGAGCAGACCAATTGCACCAAAGTTTGAAGTCAATGAAGCGTAATTTTGATGAGATATTTTAAAACCAGACAGGCCAGATACCAGCAGGAAAGAGCTGCTGAGTATCACCTGCAGAGGGCTCAGCTGAGTCCAACTCATAAATCTGCTTCTGATATTTTTTTGCAATGTGCCTGTGTGTTTGAGCTCAAAGACATATTTGCATGGAAGGTTGACTAGTATATAAGTGTTGCTCACTCTGTAAATGTGATAGCTATCAATGTAAGTCACCTCACTGGGCAGATCTTGTTGTATCAGCAGAAACTCACTTCATTTCCTACTCCAGGAGAGAGAGGAGATGGATTGTGAGCTAGAGAGATATTTCACATTTAGGATGAGAGAACCACAGCTTGCTGTGTTTCAAAGCAGATAACCCCTCCATCTCGTGTTATTCCCAGCTTCATTCACAAATCGGATGCAGAAGGTTGACAAAATCAGAAACGATGAAAGGCTCCTGGTGATGGAGACACTGAGCAAACGACAGACAGATGCAGGCAGTGGTTTGTGCAAGATGACTGTCCCACCCTCCGCTGGCTGCTATGGAGGATCCTGGGAACAACCCGCCATCCCAAGGAATGCCAGAGGAAGCAGAGTCACGGCCATTCAACCCACAGCCTGCCCAGCACCGCCTGACTGAGCGGATCGCAGGCGCAGTAGGAAATAATTTCGACTACAAAAAGCCCCCAAGATGACCTCAGAGGGGGCCCAGCTATGCCGATCACACTCTTGCATCCAAACATTTTGTATAGCTCCCCAAACTCTTCCGTTGATTCATTTTCTACAAAACAAAACAAAACAGAAGTCGTAAGGTATCGGAGGTGCTTATAGTGAACGTATAATAATAGGCAGGTTAAAAAGAAATCTCTACACGATACACAGTTTAGATAAACAGAGGTTTCAGCCCTACTTTGTGGATATTAAATACGGCTTAGGACCATTTTTGTTCTGAAAACACTGAATGTACGTATTAAATGCTTTCCTGTAGTGGGGAGGTAAGATGTATAAACAGTTGTGCAAGTTAAAATGCTGCCACATCTTCTTTTAATTATGTATTACTAAGCTGCCCTGATATGGTCCTTTCTGTGTCCTGAGAGTCAGCCATAGCATAAGGATCTGTCAAATTTCTACTTGATTTGCAGTGACCAGGGGTTAACAGATTCAAATAAGACAGGAAAAGCCCTGAACTTTCAAACAAATCTCACACCTGTTTCGTGTCCCAAGAACAGCTTTTTGTTGAATCTGCCTCTAAATTCCCAGCAGTTTTCAGGATGATTCTAGCTTAGCTGGAAGTAGACAGACCCCAGGACCTCAAATGAAAGTGCTCTGCCTTTCTCTTCTTTGCAATTTTTCCAGTATGAATTTAGCAGGCTAATTATAGCAACTTTTTTATTCGTTACTGAATGACTGTCAATCAGCTGAACCTTCAACTTCAGAGAAGAACAACCATTTCTAGGTGGCCAAAGGTATAGATTTCCCTAAAACAGGTATGGAGAGAGTCATCTCCTCTGCAGAGACAGTTATTATTACTGAGAGAACCAACATTGCAACACAAAGTTACAGAAGGAAATAGAAATTTAAAACTAGTATAACAGAAGAAACATCTGTGTGACCTAACAGTGTTATTCAACATAAAAATCCTGTTCAATAGCTCCCCTAACTTATTACTTCTTATCTGTTTGAGGGTGGTCTAGCAGCACTTTGGATTATATTACAAACATAAATGGATTGGTTCAAAATGTCCCGCAGGATCCCCTCCTTCTGTCTTCACTGTTACCTACTATCATTCGGGAACTGACCAGAACATACATGATTCAGCCCTACTGTTAAAAGGAAACTAAAGTGATTAGTTGGGATAAGTAAATAATGGATTTTTCACATAGGAAAGAAATTTGGTTTGGGTCAAACCAAAATTAAATTTGTCCAAGTTTTAAAGGGAAATGGACAAAGTGAAAAAATGTGTTATTGGCTCAAGCTTTAATATTTCCTGTAATCTGAAATGAAAAATATTTCTCTCATTGTCAGATTGTTTAACCCTTTTGCTCAACTTTTTTTTTTTTTTTTTAAAAATTAGTTTATTTCCTTTTTGAAACTGCCTTTGTGAAATGAAAAGTCAGAGTTTTGCTGAGGTGACAGGTCAAGTACAAAAATTCATCACTTCTGACACAAAGAGGTTTGGTATTACTTAATTCTTTCTTCTTTGCTTCTCCTCTTTCTTTTCAAGTCAGACCCATTTAAAAATTTGAGGCTGAATTTTCCAAGGAAAACAATATTTTCTTAAAACAGCATGCTGTAAGCAGTTCTACTATTGTTAAATACTTCAGCTGTAGGAACTGGTAGCAATTCCTTGCATGAGCGAGAGGCTTGAGTCCCCAGGGTGACTCCATTTTCCTTATCAAAGTGCCTTTTATTCTGACCTATAGTGGAATAACAGGAAAATCAGCTCTTAAAGAAGATATTATTGTGATATCTGGGTCCTTTCCATTTCTCCATTCCTATTGCTGTTTCAGTGTTTCTGTTCACTGAAGGATGCTAACGACGCCTTCAATGTGAGCTAGCAGCTGAAGTGTACCCCAGGGATGGCTTGGGCTCAGAAGCAGTTGGAGACAAAGCAGGTTATGATACTCCACACTGTAGTTATGGATTTAACACCAACTAAAGTGAAAGAAGAAATAAGCACAGGCAACTTAATTTACCAACCTAAAGATGGGGAAAGAGGCCCGTAGCAAATAACTGGAGGGCCAGTCTCAAATTCACCTACTTAGATGAAAGAGGAATACTACTTTAATTTACCTTAAAGAAGGTCTCTGACAGCACTGACAGTGCCAACTTTCTGCAAGTGCTCCAGCAGTGGCTATATTTTCTGATGTTTCCCAGTCTTTGATCAACCCAGTGTCCCAGAGAAGATAATTCCTAAGTACTAGAAATACAGAAACACTGTCAAAGACTTGTATCAATTAGCCTGTTCAGTGTGCATCTTTCAGCTTGTTATGGATCTTGATGTCTTGTTTTATTTGCTTTCTGGTTTAGCTTCATGGCTTTTTGTTACAGCAATAATGAGGGCCTATACTGTATTCTTCAGGGATTTTCCTAATGGATAGTCATATGTAGTCATTAATATTCAGAACCTGGTGTGCACTCACAGTCAGAAAGCACAGTCCTTTGACGGTGTGCCAAGCAGGACTGCAAAACTATATGTCTGCTTTTCAAGAAAAAGCTCATGCCTCTGTATATGAAGGAGAAAGTTACCGGTTTTCTTGTTAATCAGGTGTTGTAACTGGAAAACTTCCCTCTTCACTAGTTTACCTTGAATGATGTTTTAATAGCTGCAGGGAACCAGTGAAATGAAATGAAAGGAGAATGTTAGGGGAACCACAGGGGAAAAAAAATCCCTCAATTCTGAGCTGCAGAGTTTTGTACAATGGTGTTCAGCTGTTCGAACAAGCCACAGATGTGCAACGTAAGTGCAGGTGAAGAAGTGATGGAGAAGCATCTGGTGATGTCTCTGCATGCAGACTATATCCACCTCCAGCATCTACCTCACCCCAAAGCAGTTTGGTCGGTCAGCCCCAGGAAGATCTCAGCTGGCCCAGTAATCCCATAGGGGATCTCACAGGGGGATTGCTGGGGCAGCACAGCCAGGGGCTTGGGACTTATATGTCGTCACTGCAGGCAGGTACATGGTAAGAGCAAAGGCTCTGAACTGAGCAGTTCAGGGTCCCTGTCCTTAGAGGTTCTCGCTGAACTATGTTTTAAAACAGATTTTGTGAGCAATAACCCACAAGATCTTTGGGTTAAGCAAGGTCTGAAGGATCACACCAGCTATCTCAGGATGTTTGATTCTGGACATGTGGGAACAAGCCCTGGTTCGTGTCTAAAGTGAAAGTCAGGTGCCCATATATGAGCACCTAATGTCTCTTTGAAGCTGAGGGTATCCAGGTCATTTGCTTGGAAGCTGGCCAGCGTGACACAACATCTTCATGGGATCTTTGGGACCAGCAGGCGGAGGCTAGATAAGATACATGAGACCCTTTAAAATACCTCTAGAAAACAATCTCTGAGCACTAGATTTGCTTACCTAGTGTCTCACGTCTGGTGTTGAAACTAAGGATATTGGAAGGTAGGGGAGGGTAAGACCAACCAAACTCCTCTGTTGAAAGGAAGAGTTTGTTCTTTTCTTATTGGGGAAAAAGCAATTTTCCACCTCTGTCAATCATCCCTTTCCTCCTTCCTCGTTTCCTTATCCTGCTGTGGTATAGCTGATTTCACATCTGTTTACTCAAACATTTTGTGAGCAGAGAGTGAGATGCAAGTGTATGATTTTCTGCTGAAGAAGATTATTTTGATCCATAGATCCTCATATGGAAGGGAGAAGAGAACGGATTTTATCACCTGTCGCTGCCCCTGATATATCCCAGAGGTGCCTGCCTTGCAGGTAGGTGACAGTCAATAACATGTTCTCTAGAGGTTCTGTCTAATGTTCTCTTCTGGTCTTCAAAACTGGGAATCCATGAGAAACTGCTTGTGCACTGGCACCCACTTTCATGTCCAGTAGTGCTTTATTTTAGGTAATAAAAGTTGCTTCAGATACCAAAGGATCAGTATCTCCTATATGGCCAAGATGGACTGACACAGGGTGGGGATGACCAAGAAGCCACACAATGTTGGATGCACCATCTGACCAGCAGCCAGCATGCAGTACCGAGTGAAGGTGCTGAAGATGGAGCACAGCCTCCAGCTGAATTCCGTGAAATACCTCCTTACCTTTCTTCTTTGCAAGTATAGTATGTTCAGGATTTTTCTGCCAAGTGAACTCACAATGCTTTTGATTGTGGCTATATCTCTTGCTAAGACCAATCAATTATTTTTCTCACCTCAAAGATTCATTTCCATTATGAGTAAATATTCTTTCTTGCAATTTTCTTCCAATGTTAACCTCAGTCACCCCTTGTGCTTGTGTGGTGTTTGGGAGTTACTGCCTTGCATGGAGGCCATAGTTGAGCTACAAGTTGGTGGTTGTAGCTGCGTTCACACATCCCATTTCCAGGTGTTGAACTGCAGCTGTGAGAAAAGGAGTTGCTTCATCTTGTCCTGTTCATCTGTCGGCACAGAATTTAGGCTTTTACTTTCATCATCACAGGGATTTTTTTTTAATTTTTGCATTTGGATAGTCACATGTTAATGAATCCAGCTGATTTAAAGGTCTTCTCTTGCTGTTAGTAAATACATCTGCTATATGAAAATGTTAGTATTTCTAGCTGATTATTGAGCTGACCAGAAAAAAGTCATGATAAATAGAGGCTGAAGGACAATTCTTACTTGCACTCACAGCCGGAAATTAAAAAAAAGGAAAACCAATAGACAAAACCAAAAGGAAAGTGATCTCTCCTCTCTGTGGAGGAATCCATCATTCTCAATTGGTTATTTCTAATTCAGCCAGTATTTTCCAAAGTATTCTCCTCTCTTGCAATTCATTAACTTCAATGTCACATTAAATTACAAGACAGGCGAATGTATACTTAGCCACTCAAGAATGGTATTTTCTTGTCACACTTGTTAACTTTTTTGCTTTGAAATTTAACTTTCCAGCAAGAATTCATTTGAAGAGTCAGAGAATACATAAAAGGCATTAGAATGCTATGCTGGCTCAGTCAGAACCATAAACTGCCACTGTCTCACATCAGTAGGACGGTGCCTTTTGGTCTCTACTGAACACAGATTCCAGATATCTCGGCATGCCCCTTCCAGCCTGGCAGGGCTCTGGGCACTGCTGATCTCCCTGCAGGGTGCCAGCAGAGAGAGCAAAAGGTGCCTGGACCAAAACCTTGCTCTTACCTTGCACCATTGGTACACGCAGCACAAGGAGAAGGAATAAGTGTTTCCTTATGCTGTGTAGTGAACACTGGATTTTCTCATGGGTTATAGAAAGAAGGTACAGTTGAGCTACTTAACTGCAAAGAATCTGGTTCATTTAACCCTTTCAAAAAGCTACTCCAAAGAGGACTGGCACACAAGCTCTGACACTATGTGGAAGAGACTGCTGTGATTTATCTAGTTGAAACTCCTGCCAGCACTTGGATTTCATCCATGTTGGGGCATGACCTCCATCCATAAGGTGACTGTATGATTCCACCACCAGAAGATACGAACAACCTTCCATCTTTTAATATGTTCATTAAAAGGGGCTGACAGCTCGGCTCCGTGTTTGCATCAGTCTGTAGGCCGAAGCCTTGACTATTGACTCAGTTTTATGAGCACATAAAATTGCAGTTACGTTGATAGCCTGTGGCTGGGCTGGTTCAAGAAGGGGATTTGCGTCTCTCTCTCAGAAACAATGGCACTGTTCACACCATCCTGCTCAAAAACACTTCCACTTGCTGCCATGTGAAACTTTTTGCCACTTCATGTTAGCTAAAGCAACAAGGGAAAGGATTTGGGCTGACAAGTACTTACAGTTTCGGCCCATGGCCAGCAACAAAGGGCCACGCAGTTGCTCTATCGCCCCTTCCCCTGCTGGGGTGGGAAGAACAATGGAAAGAAAAAAAGGCAAAAAAACTCGTGGGTCAGGATAAGGGCAGTTTAACAGAACAGCAAACGAAGCGAACAGTAGCAACAATAATACTGAGAAGAAGAATATATGAAACAAAGAGCGAAATGCACAGAGCAACTCTCACCGTCTGACGTCCCGCACACTCCCGAGCTGCAACTGCCTTCCCTCTGCCCAGCTCCCCCACTCAGAACACAGCATGACCTCACACGGTATCAAATGCCTGGTTTGTTTAGCCAGTTTGAGTCAGCCATCCCGACTGTGTACCCTCCTGACTTCTTCTGAAAAATTAACCCTATGTCAGCTGAACCCAGGACATATTGGGTCAAGATGGGCTGTAGACTGTTTTAAATGTTAATTTAGAAAGAGTCAGATCCTTAAGGACACATTTGCAACATATGATTGAGAGCAGCAGAATAAGGAAAAGCACTATTTGTACCGCCCTTCTTCTTTGTTGTAAAGTTCCTGCATAGTGAGAATGTGAAGTGAGGGTGAAATGACTGTGAAAGTCTGTGTCACTAGTTTTGTGAAAGAACATTACAATTAAAGTTCTGCATTGCAGCCTGACAACAGCCCATTCTGGACCCCGAATCAGCCTGCAGGCTAAACCACTGCTTTAATCTACCTCTGCTTCCAATTCAGCTTGCCATGCAGCAGACTGGCAGGCATATTGTTGAGAATAGAGCTTAGAAATGTATTTTAGTTGTTCTTTCATGTTGTGTAACTAATTAATTGCTGCAAGGCATCTAGGCCAAATTCAGAATAACATAATGTGATGTCAAGTAAAGCAATCACTTATCCGAGTTTTACATTTCCTGAAATAAAGCTTGTCTGACACATTATAATGCAAATCCTAGCGACTATTAACATGAAACAAAATTCTTCTTTTCACTTATTTCCTCTGTGTGAATGAAAACCATCTAATAATCTGGACCTAGGATTAAAGTGTCTATATATGATTTCAAGATTGACACACTAGTTGTATTTTGCCATACACTTCAAAACAGCATATAGGTAAATATACAATATTGATAATTACTGGAAACCTACCACTCCATTTGTTTCAAGGCTAGAAATAAGCTAGCAGTAAGCTTAGTTGTAAGCCAAACCATACCATCCTCTGAGAAAGGACCCTCCTCTTCCATGCTTCTGTAAAGTGCTTCAGCTCTTCAGTAAAATTGTGAGTTGTCTGGTGTATGAGACACTACTGTATATAATCAGGGACAATCACCCTTTCAGAAATACAGCCTACTTACAGAACACTAACGTATTTCCAATAGTGTTTTAATTCAGCTTTTTGATAAACGTATCAATAAAACTTTGAAAGCATGCTTGCTTTCTCATAAAAAGAAGAGAGTAAATCAGAAGTTCTCTATGACAATGTCCATCTATATATACAATTAACAGAAAGTGTGCTTGCACGTGTTACTAAAGTACACAGCACAACATCCAGACTCTGAAAAAGAAAGCTTCTTGCCATGTACTGCAACTGGTTTGGGTAAAACTTACGTGGCCTTGAAGGACTACTACTCAAATCAATAGAACTCTAATAGGATCAAGCCCTTCGTGCAGTGTTTCTAATGTCTGCAATATCAGAGCGTATGTTAGGATTTCATTAAGGCTATTTACCTAAATAAAGGCCCAAAGATTGGATCACTAAGCATCTGTGATATGCTACAATCAACTGTCACAATTATGATTTGTTTTTACAGCAAATTAGCATTACACAGCCAAGTATAATTACGTAGCCATCTGGGCTTTTGCAAATTCCTTACCGTTGCAGGAACAGTCTTATTTGCTTCTTGACAGACATGTCGTTCTGAGACTAAGCTGCTATGGAAATAACCAGCTGTCTCCATATGATCTTCATACTGTTCTTGATAAAACTTCAAGCAAGGAGATATACAATTAGGGACCTTAAAACAGTCCTCATCTTGTTTGATCTAGTTCATAATTTCATCAAAAGCAGTTCTAATAGTGTTTCTGATTCTGGTTGTAGATTTCCTCGTTTCAAATTAGCTGGCACACGAAACAAACCATTAACACAAGTTCTGATACAGGCATACTTTTTTGGAGTAAATCAGTACTGCCTATAGTTCATCTGGAAATTTTTTATAAATGCAGCTAATATTTATCTTCGCTTCCCTTAAATTTAAGGGGTTTATGACCAATTGTGATAAAAGCTTCCTCCTCCATAGTTTCAGCAAGCAGCCACAGAAAAGAACTGTTGAGCCCTCCCGTTAAGCTTCAGTTCATAATTACCATATAGTTATTTCACTACAAAAAAAAGTTTAAAACCCTCAAGACTCCTCAATCAGTTTAAGTTTAAACATTCACTTCAAAAGCTAAGTTTCTGCTTTAAAACCCACAATAGCTCACCATTAGCATCCATTTCTGGTCAGAAATGTGTGTTAATCTACTTCTGGTTTGCTCATATACACAAGAATCTCCTCTTACACTTCCAGGCCAGAATTCTGACTCTTTTTCTTTCACAAGTTTTGAGTGAACATAAATCAACTGTCCTTTTTTTATATTAATTAATCTGCAGTCTGGAGCATTATAATCCTCTTCTGCTGTGGCAAGGGAAATGGTGCCAAGAAAAAAAAAAGAACGAGACGGACAAATTTAAATACATATGTACTTTATTATAGAGAGAAATATAAATATGCGTGTGTGTATGCACACCTGTAAAACTATTTCCACAGACAAAAGTAGGTTATCCTGAAATCAATAAAGCCTGAAACAATTGCTCATTTTTCTGTTCTCCAGTAAGAAAAGTAACGGCTTAAGAATGTACCATTTCATCATAGTGGAAGTTACAATCCTTCTCTCTACACTTTCACTTGAGTGAAAAATGTCTTTTACAAAACCTTTTTTGCAGTAAAATTGCATATGACATTCCAAATAAACTCTCCCACTCTGCTTTTAAAGTTGACAAACCAACACAAATATAACAGAGCTAAATAAGCAGAGTAGTTATCCCTCACACTGCAGCATCCAAACTCTGCAGTCATTTTTGAGACTATGTTCTCAAATTACAACAAAATTACTTACACAGTTGTCATCAGCACACAGCTTCTTGCTGGAAACCTTGTCCATAAAAAATCCAGTTACAAGAGGACACATTAATCCACGACACAAAAGTGTCTTTTTTCTGTGCTGCAGCACTTGCCGAATACATGCCAGATCCAGTGATACCCATCTTTTACGGAAGAGGCACATACCTGGACAAACATGCCAGGCCAATGGGGAGGTGTCAGGGCGACATTCCACCCCACGAGAGGAGCCACAGATGGAAGGAAGACCTCAGGATCCACTCACAAAACCGAATCCTTTCCCAAAGTTATTCTGTATTAACATTTCAGTCAGCAACTGTATTATTTAAATGTTTTAAGCCTTCCTGCAGTTGTCCATTGTGGTGAATGATCGCACGGACCCCAGTCTGTGCTCGATCAGAATCCTTTTATTGCTCACGTGAATACCTTATATACTAATACAATAGTTACTAAAACCAATCAGCTTTGGATTTGTGGCTTTGTGGATGCCAGTTCACGGTTGCTGTTTTCCAGGATGTTTTGCATCTGGATGTGCGAAAACAGCTTATCACCTGGGAACAGCAAAGAGAGGAACAGGATGCGGTGATCATTCAGGGTCATGAGACAGTGCTGTTCTGTCTCAAGCTATACTGTTTCTCACAACTCCCCCTTTTTTGTTTTGGAACAATGGGTTCACCGCCAGAGCAGCAAGTACCTTGGCTTCAATCTTCTTTAGATCTTGAATCATTAGATTATAAAATCCAGCCCCGATAAATACAAATACAGCAGTCTAAAGTCAAAAATCATAAATAATCAATACCTGCAGAACTTACCAAACCGGAAGGCGCTAAAGCAGTTACTTAATCCAGACAAATCCGTTAGGTCACAGAAACCAAATAAATCCATCACATCACAGAAATACAAACACTATGACAACAAACACACAAAACCACACAGTTATAGTCTCAACTGCACATGCACAGGCACACTGAATTTTCAACATACATCCGAATATTACAAATACATAGAGACTTACAAACAGACAGGGACTTACAATAATTATCACTCTTACTAACAATGCATAATTATAATCACAACTGTATACAACATTTAACAAACAAACTCCCAAGCCTTGGTTTCAGGAAGGAGACTTATTCTTCAATTCTCTTTCAGGAAGGGTACTTTCTTTTCAGTTCTGTTTCAGGGAGCGTACTTGCCCTTTTCCCTGGGGATGTAGCCCAATGCTGTGAAGCTTTTGCTGTGACTGACGGGCAGGCAACAGGAAATAATACTGGAAGAATGCCTTTACCTTATTAATGGTCCTTGCTCAGAACTGTTCGGTCTGAGGATCGGAAGTTCTCCCTGACAATCCCTCGGTGCCAGCTGGAGGTCCTGCGATCACTCGGATCCGTTGATGTTCAAGAGCAGGGTCCCATCTGGGGTGCCAAAATCTGTTACCGGAAAGCGGCAAAATAATACACTCTCTAAAACTTAATTTTGGAGTTTTAGAAAGCAGGCATTCTTTATTGCAGTGCTGGATGCACAGGGGATAGCTACGCCCAAATGTGCATGCCGAAAAGACATAATTACCAGGTATTTATACTACATTAACATACATATTTATTACATTTCCGAGAAATGCTCATCATTCTTTTTTTTTTTTTCATTTTCTTTTTTTTCCTTTTCCTTGCGGGTCCCGCGGGACCTTTAAGGTGTGATATTTTTTTTTTTGTAATAATTTGAGGCTTAATCCTTCGGGATTGTCAACTTCGAAGGATTACGC
>Ga0181612_176428_pt1 | contig 14005 bp, 6 predicted proteins | sample HoacroProtozoa21_FD_119630 | JGI IMG/M metagenome (GOLD analysis project Ga0181612, IMG submission 119630) | Hoatzin crop microbial communities from Cojedes, Venezuel. Combined Assembly of Gp0051906, Gp0051904, Gp0051908
CACCAAAAATCACATGGTTCAACCAGAACAGTTTTGAGTCTACTCTAAAGGACTGGTCAAACAAAGACTGGATAAGAAGGCCTAATACAACCTTTATATGTCTAGAAAAGCACAGAGAAGCAAGGACACCATCTTGCCTCTGCACACAGTTTCAGGTCCTTACAAAAGCACTGCATACAGTGTTGACAGCTGCAGGTCAAGAACAATATGGGTATAGAAGAACATCAAAACGAGATCCTAGAAAATAAGCCTTATAATGTAAGGCTCAAGGAATTTAATCCATGCATTTTATTGAAGAGAAGGCTAAAAAGGTGACTCAGTCAGTGTTTTTGCTACCAACACACAGAACAGAAACAATAGCAAGGCACAGGGGTTCAATCTCACAAAGAGGTACAGAGCAAGACCAATGACAGAAATTGAAGATAGGCAAATCTAATCTCAAAATGAAAACACAAAGGTTACTTTTTGCAGGGCAGACAAGTAAACTGCTTTCCCTTTATCACAAGATTTGTTGAACTTTCACCCTCAATTAGAAAGGAAAAAGATATACTTTAGTTTAGCTTCCCAGGAAAGCCTAGATGATGGGATAAGTAAAGACAAGCACAGCTATCTGCTGCAACCTCAGAGCACAAGCTGCACCAGAAGGCAGCTGTGGCACCTCAAATCCAGGCCTTAAGCCATTAAGTAGCTCAGTTGTCCCCGAATTTCAAATTGTAAATTCAAGTGAACAGATGTCACATAGAAGTTTGCACACAAGAAGCAATTTTCCTCATTTCTGTGAGCAAGGAAAGCCTTAATTACGGGAGAGCCACCATACTCCTGTTCGAGTGAAGATTGGACTGGAAACCACACAAGAAATTAATGAGGTCAAGGCACTCCATCCAGCAACAGGAACTTTTAACTCTGGACATTCATTATGGCCTTAGAAGTTTATTGTAATGCAGAATATTCCTGCCCAGAGAAATAATTGAAGGCTTTAGAAATACCAGTGGCTTCCTCAGCCAAAGAAGAGGAGGTTCCCTCCTTCCCCTCACCCCCAAGTAAAAAAATCTGCTTGTTCAAGCATGGCGCCAAAGGCAGGATTTACCCTCAGATTGCTAACATAGTATGAAACAAGTGATGGGGTGTAGTTCACTGAAGTAAGGCCTGGAGGGCATATAGCATATTAGTGCTTGAAACAGAAATTAAACTGTTTTCTGTTGTTAGTCCATGTTTCATTGTATGTGGATAGACATCGTGCCATATATAAGACTAGACACCCTTTATGGGGAGTCCAAGTATTGTAGAAAAAATAATCGTAGAAAATATTCTCATTTATTTTGCTCGCAACAGAGCTGATTATTTAAATTTAGTCTTGTAAACAGCTAGCTTTATAGCCTGCATCTATCTGCCTTAGTAGTACACTTTTAAACTAAATCTCTCAGTCTTCTGAACTTACTGAATTTTGATTCACAATTTGCAGCTGGCTCGGAGCACACAAACAGGATCCATTTCTGATCAAGTTAACCAGAAGGTTCATTTCAGTACCACATCTAATAAAATCCAACTGTGGATGGACAGTTAGGCCACAGGACCAGACTGCAGCTAGCCTGAAGTAGCCCTGGGAAATAGGTAAAAATTGACACCAGGTCCCCGACACCAAGTGTTTTCCTCTCCAGTGCTGCCCTTACTGATCTGCACTACTTACTAAAGTACTCATAGACGTGGAGACCTGTGCATTTCTAGGGAAGAAGCACAACGTAAGTCAAAGTTTAAGCAGTGTAGAGTGCCTTGTATATGTGCTTTGTCAAGGCAAAAGCTTCATCTAAAGGCTCCAGTCCACCAAACTCTTGTGATCTCTCTCCATCTATATGCAGACTATTACATGCAGGCAAACCGCTGAACTGCTTTAGGGTGAACACACACCCTGAAGACTACAGAATTCTGTGCTTAAGGTTTGTTTGAAATCGTGAGAGAGCATGGCTAAAAGGTTTACCAGGAATTATTTTTTTAAATAAGTTTGTGACAAAGTTATCTTACAACAAAAGACAAATAACGGAACTTCAAAACACTGTAATCGATTTAGGGCTTTAACTGCAAGACTTCAAACGTCCTGTTACAAACCCCATCCTGGCTTCAGGAGGGAGGAAGATTTTTTTTCATATTAGTCTTTTGATTGTGCCATTAACATCAAACACAAGTCCCACATAGTTGCCCTGTCAGAGAATGTATAAAACCAAACAAATCACCCAATCACTGTCATCTAGATTTCTTACTACACATTTTGAAATTTATAGCAGCTCAGCTTTCCTTTAAAAATATATCTTCAAGTTGGCTCTTCACTTCAAGAAGAACACAATAGAACACCAGATCTTTTTGAAAACTCATTTCAGCAGATTATTTTCATTATGCATCATGCTGGATTGCTTAAATGTCTAGTCAGATATCAATCTCACCTGAGCTCTGCATGATACTGATCTGCTCTCTGATATTACCTACATCCCCCAGGTTTCTAGCAACAAACCAGAGGATGCTGCATATACGGGAGAAGTGACAGCCTAAGGATTAACCTGCTTGTTGATATTCATGTTCCAGCACATCCCCTGACAAACAGAATACTCCAGGGGTCAGGCTTCATCCTAATCAGAAAAGAGAGAATACAGATTGTTTTGATCAGAACTACAAGTGTCTGGAAGGCTAATCCAAAATTAATTAGATCTGGGCTGCATAATATTCATTTGGATTTGTAAACATGGTGACGGGCATATGAGGATTATGCAGATAGAGGACAGATAAGGTAACTAATTTGTAGGTTGATGATGCTTTAATAATGTCACAAATGTACTACTTTGTCTTAATAACTGCTAAAAATAAGGAATATTTTGGTGTAAATTAGTGAGTTTAGACAGCATTTCATTCAAAAATGAAGATGTTTTAACAGCGAGAATGAGATACAGATAGAAATTATTTTAGCAACCATTATTTGAACAATATTCAAATTAATGTTTCCATTCTCTATCACAGTAGTCAGTTCAGAGCAGTACAACCTTTTTAAAAAAGACAATTATCTTTATTAAGTGGAAACAGATACTAATTTATTTTGAAATAATTATTGCTCACTACCTTTTTTTAAACCATGAGGCAGCCTTTCACATGGTGCAAGCTGACATAGTACTACTGATTTCAGCAATGACACAATAGTTGTTTAGTTTTTAAGCAGCTTCCCCCCCCAATCAACTGAGCTTCAACCTTCACGTGCCAGTAAGAGAAAAACCAATAGTGTTTACTAATGAAAAAACCCAACCCAAATTCACAAAAAACCCCCAACCAAACAATAAATTACAAGAACACCAGGGCAGCCGACAATACTGTCCAGAGAAACAGATTATCTGGCTAATTTCATGTGGCCTGGGAGGCATGTTTGGGAAGAAAGGTCCTCTGCAGGATTCACCTGAGGGGGTGAGACACATGCTACAGATAGATTCGCCATCTGCCTGACATAAAGCGTTGATCAATTTAGAGGGATGGAATAAGAATGAGCAAACATGAAAATGGAAACTGCGAGCACTTACAAATTTGTTAACAAAAGTGTGTTTTCGCAGACCAAGGTCATCCTTATTCAGCTGCTAGATTACATGTCCTCCCTGCTCTTCATCAACGCGAGCCGAGCAGGATAACAATCTTCACTTGTGTTAAGAGAATGTCACAAACAGACCGTTGCTCATTTTCATTTTACAAATGGATTAGCGCTGTGCAAATTCATGACCCCATTTCAATCTGTGTTCAGGGTGAAGACCTATCTTATTAAAACTGTACTGAGATGTTATCCTGTTACATAAAAGCTCATATTAAAGCTCAGTTGTTCTACATAGACAATTTTCAGATGAAACTCTAATATAAATATTTCAAAGAGGACTGACTGGAAACAACTTCAGAGAACTGCATGTTTGACAAAATGTCAGACAATGGCCCCAAAAGCTAAGAGAGAAGAAAGATAAAAATGCTTGCTTAACAAGTAAACCCTTCGGGACAGATTTTATGCAGTATCTGTACAATCCTAGTGCCTCTGCAACCTGACTGGTTTTCATCAGTACTATTGCAATAAATGAGTATGTCACATTAGGGAAATTGTATCAGAAGAACAAGCAAGAGAGAAAGTAAAGATGTGGAGGGGCTCCCTCCTCATCTCCCACAAGAGAGTAAAACTGTAATTCGGTAAACATTTCTGACACCTGACCACAGTACCCGCACAGAATTTGCTTTTGGGAGCATGCATTCCTCAGCATTGTTCTGCATGTCATCAAGAGGCCATTTCCTTTCTCACCTGTTTACTGGAGCTTACTTCAGACCTCACTACCTTTGTAACCAAGCGGTTGACAGTTGACCTCTGAAGTACTTATTTTGGTTCTTGGCAGACTCCAGGCAGAAATTGTATGAGGTATGCTTAACGCAGAATAGTCACAGAAATAAATAGGAAAAAAAAAAGCTAGAACAAACATTTTCTTTTTTTTAACATCAGGAAAGTCAAGAGAGCATGCTGCTGTGATATTTAATACTGCTAAACACAATCCAAAGGGAACTGTGCAGCATCTGAACAGACTGCTAACAATAAAAAGGGTATTTGCAAAGGAGAAGAAACAGTAGTGATGTAGTAAGGCTTACTGTAATATACCCAAGCCACAAAGAACTAAAAAAGGTGCTAGTACTAAGTTCTTTCAGAAAGAAAAACTTTAGAATATTTTTACACTAACATATTTTACTCTCAAGAAGCTAGCAGATATCAGCTCCTAATTTACCTGCAGCTCGCCATCTATCTGCATGCAATGTTTTCCACCAAAGATGCTTACCTCAGTGTGAAACTGAAAACAGATACTGGCACAAAGCAGTTCTGACAATGACATATGCTGTTAAGCACTGAAGCCTAGATTTATGCAGTTATTCCATATAGCTATGCTAGAGTAAAATTAATCCAGCAAATATCTCCCAGTATCCATACAGTCAGGAATAAAACAATCAGACAAGAACCTCAAAGCTCATCAGAAAAATCAGAACCTTGGGGAGAAAAATATGCTCCAAATAATTGAAAATCATTTACCTGCTTGGCCTAGAAAAATGCCAAATCAGTGTCAAGCAAGGCAAAAGCAGGAACTAACATGATGGGGATTCAATATCACATATCTTCGATTAAAAGAATAGCCTCAAATGGAGAGACAGGGTTCTGCTCTGAAAGTGTGAACTTGTTCTGGGATATATAAAATTTCTCATTGCAAAGACTTTCATGATAGTCTAATTTGAAAGCTAAGATATTCCTGTGAAAATGGCACGCAGTAGGGAAGAAGTTCTTTAAAAGGACAAGTCCTGGTAGCAGGTAGCATAAACAGCTTTGAAGGGAAACAAATCAGGATTCACTCGCTACCTGGCTTTAAGGGAGATGCACCTTAATGGGCCCTTTACCTTGCCTATGGAGCAATAAGATCAAAAAACAAACCCACAAATCCCACCACTGCAGGATACGTACTCCACTTTGGATCCTGGCAAATACTTGCAAAAAGGAGAAGCTGAGATGGCACAAACTTCTGGTCCTTTTTGGGGAAATTGCTGTTGGGTGAGCAGCTGTCACACCCACTTGCACCAAACCAGACACCAGAAGCCAAGCAAAGTGTCACTGATGCAGGCCAAGCACTGCTTAGGCTTAGCTGAAATACTTCTTTTAAGCACCTTCACCTCCAAAGTGCTATGTGCCTCTGGATTGGCAGCATCCACAGATTTACAAATGATCTACTTCAGGGTATAAACTGCTAACGTATTTGTCAGACCCCCCGTGAATTTACTGCTTTCTTGGCTGCACGTGCTTCCCAAGCTGGGTTGTTCACCTCCACGTGCGTTCTGTGAATCCAGCCCCTCTCACACTGAAACAGTATTTCTGGGACTGCACTGTTAAATATATAACCAAAAGTAGACTGAACAAAGGATATAAGATTTTTAAATTATTTAAAAAAAAAAATCTGAGTTCAGTTCAGAGTCCCGTGGAGAGTTGTGTCAGCACTCCCTAACACAAGGGAGGAACAAGAGGCGCCAGAGCTGCACATATTTTATCCTGGAAGTATGGCATTGTTCTAATTAAGGAACACCCATGTTTCCTTCAGACTGTCTGGGCTGCAGTCGTTATTCCTCTGTAGCTGTTCCTCTCCGTGTGCACATTAACAGAGCCAACTAGCTAGCTGTTACCAATGCAAGCATTCCTGAGCTAGCTTTACTCTAGCAAGTTGGGAAAAACACCGTATAAGCTTAGTGCAGTTATACAGACCTCCTAAGCTGAATAAATCCCTCACTTTCCAGTTTCATCAAAAACTTGTATTTCCCAAGCATCACTGTCCTAAACATGCTACGCTTACACCAATCAACAGGAGCACAGACATAGTTTGGAGAGACAAATCACTTCCTGTCAACAAAACATGATTTTCAGTAAGCACAATCAATAATATGCCAACACCAGTTGTTACTAGGACTTCTACAAATGATGTCAAACATCATCGGTTGCCACAGTATCATAGTGTTCATCCATTTAGATAGAACATATAAATAATCTGACTGAGAAAAGTTCAAGATTTTGTTTTGGAAAGTCATGTAAACATAATGAGGGACATAGGAAGTGATCTGTGACAGCATTTTGCCTTATTGCAAAACACAATGATTAGACAGAAAAAAAGCACACTGATTAGAAAGTGATCAAGTAACAGAAACTACCCAGCTGAAAACGTGCAACTTTAAATAGGATACAGAATATCTAGCCCATGGGGATGCCATGCCAGAGACTAGACATGAAGATTTACAACTGGAAATCACATCACAATCAACTCTGTTAATATAAAATTTGCATTAAATGTAGAGTAACAATTCTAAGATGGATATAGTGACATTTAGCATGATTGTTCTTTTACATCATGGCCTTTTGCGGTGAACATACGGGAACAGACTGCGCAGTGTATGCGTCTCGAGACCACATAAGTAGATCTACCAAAACAGAACACAGTACTTATACTTTATCATTTTCTAATCCAACGTAATTATAACAGCTAAAAATACTAATGGAGTATTTTGTATAGGTAAATAAGCCCAGGGAATTTTTTATTGCACCCTTTGTCCTCAGCCACAGATTTTGTTGTAATAATTTTAACTTAACCATCATAGCACCCATTTTTTCTGTCCATATAGGGAAACTGAATAATACGAAAACAAATTCATTAATGTTTATGAAGCACTGGGATCCTAGATTAACAAATCCCATTGAACAGACAATAGATACAGAATATTCGTCTTGCAAGATGAATAGCATGAACATTGGAGAAAGAAGAGAGACACAAACTGGTCAAACACCAAAGAAATTCAAATACTAACAAGCTTCTGACTCAGCACTACCCACAGCAAGGAAGGCATTAATATGAAAACATGCAGTAGAATACCCTCATTGTGTATATGCATAACAGAGCATATCATTAACCTTTACCTGTTTTTTGTGCAAGCCCAAAGTTTTGCATGCAAGAGGCATAGTTGCAGTATAACAGCTGCAAGCACATACTGCTTTTGCTTTAGCATGCTTTAGAAAGAGCAACAAGTACATACTGCAAACGAATTTTGAAAAGTTGGGTGGTGTCACATCTTGTAAATACTCAATCCCAGGAAAACCAACAAAACCCAAGCAACAAAGTCAAGCAACCAACCAACCAAAAAACCCCACACTGAGAAATAGAAATAAAAAGGCACACCCAAATGTATCCAAGAAACAAAACTGTTCTCAAGGCAAATCTACTTTACTTTTAAGACCATCCTAATCACCTTAGAAACCTGCTCCATTTTCCTGCAATATTTGCATGATCTCAGTTGATGGCTATTCCCAGAGAAAAAGATAAACTATATCTCAAGTAGGTCTCAGTCCATCATCCTCACTTTAAAGTTTGCAAGTCCACATATATGTGTATTTAATTATATGGAAGGAAAAAATGCAAAAGAGCCTGAACAGGTGAAGTTATTTAATAGAGACAATTTTTTTTTGTCCTAAGAAAATTTTTGACATTTCAGAATTTACTTATTTTACTCTATTGCACTGAGACAAGTTAGGTACCTTTTACAGATAATGGAGACATACAGTTACTTTGTTGGTACCAAAAAATCCCAGAAGGGGAAAGGTAAGAACACTTCCTAGCTTGAAATCATCTTTCCTCTACATGATTTGGAGTACGGATTTTCAGCCATTTCCCTTACAGCTAGGCTAAATATACCAAGCAAGCTTCAGTAAGGGGAAGAAACACATGAAAGATCACTCACAGTCCTTGCAGGAACAACCCCACCAATGCAGGAAAAGCCAGGATCTTGGAGAAGCTGCTACTTGCACAACATTGAGCTCAGCAGCTTTTGGTGAGTTTACCATTGTTGAAGAACTCACAGAGCATTTGTGACAGTGCCTCGGACACCAGCTTTCTCAGGAGCCTGGGTAACTCCTGCTGAGTCCTCCAAGGGGCACAGGTTAAGGCACTCAGACGAGGTGCAGAAAACCTGAGTTCAGTTGCCCTCCGGCAGCTAGAGCAGGCGAAGCTCAGTCCCAGTTGTCCTACCCTTAGGTAGGTATTCGTAGTTACCTTGTGAGTCATCACTGAAAAGTATAGTGGCTTCTCTCGTTTCGATTAGAAATACCTCTGGAAAAATATTCTCGAGAAAGGATCTCACATTTCTGTGGACACTTTCAGTTTTCAAACATCATCTTACTCCTCCCAGCAAAAATACCCAAATGTTTTGCTGAAATTGCTCCAGCCACTGAGTTATTTGTCTAGAGATTCCTCTCAAACTAAGCAACCCTGCAGCAATACCCTGCAAAAGGCACAAGATAGTCATAGCTATGGAGGACTTCTGACAGGCAGCCTGGGACTGAAGGATGGGGGCACTTGAGGTCTGGGAAGGTGGTCCTGGGGCAGTGCACATTGCTCAGCTTGAAGGAGGCCACCATGAGAAATCCTTCCAGAAGTCACTGTCAGTCACACTGCAGCAGTAAATACGGCATCTCCAGATATAATGGGTAAATATGAAAAGGTTAGGTGATTCTCAGCAAAGGTTAGACAAAGGTTTTCTAATTTCAATGGAGATGAACAGTGTATTAGCAGATCAGGCTGTTTGCTTCCTGTTGGTTAATTAACAGATGCTAAAGAGCTTGCTGCTCTTTGGTAACTAATAGATTATAGATTTATAGATGGCATATGATACTATTAACCCAGGCAAGTAATGCCTGTGTGTTTGTTATTTTATAACATACTAACATAAAACTTCCAAAGCTTCATAAAGCAACTTATTTCACTTCCACTGCTTATTTTTCGCTTCTACTGCACATATAAAACAGAGACTGTGAGGAAAGCTCCTTTTGATGAATTTCTATCCCTATCATTATAAATAAACTTGATAACTACTCTCAGTCTATACTGGCAAATTAAACATAGTTCTACATCAGTGAAAGTGACAGCTTGTCTTCTTCCAAGAGCCCATTTGTACTTTCTATCCCTCTGCCCCTACCCTGGCCTATCCCCTGGCCTCAGCTGGTGTAAATCAGTGCTGCTGCTCCTTTGGCATCAGCCTAGCAGTAATGATTTCTACCAGCTAAAGATCTCTGGGCCCTCCTGTGGTATTTTAGTAGCCTTATCTTTCCAGAAACAGATCAGTGATTCCTTGCATTGGTTTTCCCTATCTAAGGCTGTAACCCCAAAACTGCACACAGAAATCCACCACTGATCTCAAAAGAAAATATGTCCTCTGCTTCTCCCAGACTTCCTTTCCCCAGTAATGGTACTCATAGCCACTTAATTTCCATGAGGGACATTCAGCACAGTAGGACCTATGTGGGAGGATTACCTGAAGTTTTGAGCTGGAGAGATGTTTTGTGCCTAGGCTCACATTCAAGCAAAGCACTACAGCTGGGTTGCAGGGCAGGTCTAAAGGAGGGCAGAGTCTGTGGCCATTTGCTTCTACATGCTAAATAATGCCCCAAATCAGGTTTCTGTGGAGGGTCTGATCCAGCTCCCATACACCCAGAGCACAAAATTGTCTCTGCGGAAGCTCCTCTCAGTGAGGATGCTCCAGTGTGGTGGTGGAGCTGGGTGTCAAGCTGAAAGGCAGCAGGGACCTGCTTCCGTAAGAGGCAGTGGTTGTTTCTGCCATATGCAATTTTCAAGCAGCTGATCTTCTGCCATATGCACTTTTCAAGCAGCTGATCACAGAAAGAACAGTGTATAAAACTGGCTTTTAAAAGAACCAGGTACAAGAGCTTCAGGCTTGATTCCTTCTATAAACTATGCCCACGATTAAATTTGCCACTGCTCATGAATCAAAGGATAGTTAACAGGATATAAATTAATATTTTTAACTAATATTTGATTTGTTCATCTATTTCACAGTACCTGTCTGCTACAAGTAACTGTTCTAAAATGTTTCATATTTTCATCATGATTTCATATAAAATAGTGGAAGAGAAGAAAAAAAAACCCAAAAGGTAGAAAACATAACTAGCTGTGTTTATTTTGTATAGACTATAGTTTTATCAGCACAGAAGCCCAAGTTTCATAACTACTGCTTTGCTACATGATACCTGAGCCACTGGAGTGAAATCAAAACCTTTCTCTGTGAATGTCCAACCATTCATCAAAACAGTGGTATTGTGCTTAATAACAACTGAAACAGTCGAATATTGTCTAGCAGGATATATTTCTGAGAAAATGTTAATTTGGTTAAAATCACAACTTCCTGTGGCAGCTGTTAATTTCAAATAAAATATTTTTTGTTTATAGATAGCCGGCTTATTTTTCAACTCTATTGAAATGTTTGATATATATTGTATCTCATAATTAAAAATAAAAAGACAAAATGTTGGCTTTGAATACAGTAATTCAGGTTACCCAAAACATTTTTTTTCAAATATTTTATTTTATGAAAAATAGCTTTATTTTAATTCAGAATAAAATCCCATGTAGAAAATGTTCATTTCCTGCAAAGTGAAAATTTCTAATTTTGCTCTGTCTTCAATAACCAGCAGCTCTAATAGCAAGATGAAAAAGCAAGAAGGTCATATTAAAAAAAATTAAATCTGTGTTAAAAGAACACTTATACTCTAAAAACACTCTAAGGGTCTCTTTCTCACCTGTAGAACAAGAATTATTTATTTTCTGGACTGTTTGCCTCATCTTTGTACTCAAGTACGTCACAAAATCCAGAATAATATGTCTTTTCTCAATTGTTTAAACATATCTATTGCCATTCCTCCCACCGGCCACACAGTGTGATCTCCAGAGTGCTTCAAGCACTCAGATTTTCTTCAAGATTCTTCCAATTGCAACAAAATAATAAGAAATTAACCGTTTAAAAAAATGGCAGAACAATCTCTCTTCCCTATTTTTTGTGTAGGAAACACAGAGAACTTCACCTGATTGATCAGAATTTCATAGTCAAGGTGAGATGAGGGGTTGAGGATTTTATGTCAAATCCAAGATGTTCAAGACTTACCTACTGAGAGGACATTGAGAAAACTGTCTTAACTTCGTTAATTAGCTCCAGCCTTCAGTGATGGATGATTCACTGCCAGGTTAAGGATCTTCCACAGTCAGTAGATACCTTCTACACATATCTCAACAGAATTAGCAAGGGCATTCAGTTTTACAAAGAAGATTTATTTTTTTTTCCAGGTAGCTGAAAAAATCCATTCATCTCCATTACGGCTTTACCTTTTAAATATTAGATATAGGGGCACAGAACTGGAAGTTGTCTCCTGGGTCAGTGTACCTAGATCCTGATTATGCAGAACTGTGTTACTGAATCCCTTTCACAAACTACCACAATCTTAAAAAGAATAACAGCTTTTGCTCTCTTTAACACTATGCAGAATTTTAATTTAGCTCTCAGTCTACTATGAAAAAGTCAAGACAGGTGATTTAAGCTGCTTCTCCTTTTCCTAGTACATTGACTCTCATATCTTCTTAATACTCTCTTAGCAACTTGAAACATATGCTTTTCTCTCAGTTGTACATATTCATGCTGTTATATTCACCAATTTAAAATAATTCTAAAATCCTTCTAAACTCAATACTGATGAACAAATTCTATTAAGTAAGCTAAAACAGGTTTTCTTTCCTTATTATCATGGAAAGGAAATGAAAAAGTACAGATCCACATTGCTGCCAGGTTTCTATATCAAATACTGATTTATGGACAACAGTCAATTGTAAGCTTCAAAATGAACTTAACATTTTTTCAGTCTACCTGTAGTCCTTCTACCTGGCAGTGGCTTTACAACAAAGCTTACTCCACGTGGATTAACTGTAGATTTGATTTGGCTCCACAGTGGGAACTCAGGCAGGTGGATTACACTTACAGACCCTGTAATCCTTCACCCTGAAGTTGCTGCAGGGCTGGAAGGCTTATTCTAGCTGGCAGCTGATCTCTCCTATGACTTCTCTTGCAACATGGAGTTGTCAAGCAGCCTCACAAGCAGAGCAATGTCAGAGTCCATGCTCGAGTAATGTATGGCTTGGATAATCTTTGCATTTTCTCAGGGTGTGTGGAAATGTTCCTGCCAGGGGATGTTCAGTCAGCTTCCTGAACAGCACCTAAGTGAAGTGAAGACAAACTTGAAAATTATGGCTGCAATGCAAAATTTTCAAAAACCCCACTGGCTGTCACATGATGGACACCCAAAATGGAGCTTCTCTACCCAGGCGTAAAAACCCAGAGTTATTCAAAATGAGCAGCCACTTTGGGAAGTACAGCAGCAACTAAACACCATCTGCCAGTAGAATTTCATTCTCCAATGGAGAATGTGAAGCTCCCAACAGGTGATCACATTCTTTCCAGTTAAAAGGCTGAAAAAGGCAAACCGAAGTCCTGGATGACTTACTGTATTGAAAGTCAGAAAATGAGAGAAAGCTCACCATGTTTTAGTGGTTTGGACATGGCATGTTCTTGTTCCTTGCAATTAAGATGTATATCAAGAGTTTCAAAGCCAACTCCTAGGTATCACTCAGTAGAATAATATGTGTGGTTACTCAGGTCAGAAGCTCCAAGAGAACCTTCCACATAATTTTGTGGAATTTTCCTTTCTGCTCCCAGACTATCCAACAAGTGAACTTGAGAATGAAGTGTCAGGCATTATTTACGGGGTGAGACCACACACTCTTCAGGCAGTCGTGCACAGATGCATTACATTCCACAGGGGCAAAGCAGAGAGTGCAGGACATGTGTGGAGGGTGCCTGTTTATATAAAACAGAAGAACTAAGCATATAATTCACACCATTTTAAGTGTTCAATTAACTACATCCTTTTTTAAACATAGCTTCCATTGCTATGATCCTGACAATTTTTTCCTCACTTCAGAACTAAAGTGTTCCAGCAACTATTCCTGTATTATTTCCTTCAGCTCCCCCAAACCTCCAGGGATTTCTTTTCCTACACTGCACAAGACCACTCTATCTATATGCAGGCAAACCCTCCAGTACCTCTAATTGCAGCTGGAGTTGCAAGTGTAGTTTTTATAGAAGTAATGATTCCTTAATTTCCCAAGTTCTGTTTGGCCTGAGTCACAGCTGACCCGGTAGCTCTTTTTAGCAGAAAGACTTTTGCTACGCAGTTCAGCAGCTTAACATCTGAAGCACCATGTCTGCAGCTAGACAAGACTTTTTCTAGATCAGATGACTTATACAAGTATTATACACAGAGACTGTTGTGGTTAGTTGCAGAAGTTATTTTGGTTTCGGCTGCCGCCGGCAACAAAAGCGCCATGCGGCCGCCCCTCCCCCCGCCGCAGTGCGGAGGACAATGAAAAGAAAGAGGCAGAAACTGGTGGGTCGGGATAAGGGCAGTTTAACAGAACAGCAAACAGAGGGAAACAGGAACAACAACGATACAAATAAAGAGAAAACACAACAACGAACCATACGACCCAGACAGCCGCTCTCCCAAACTGCACTGGCGCCGTCTCACCCACTCCCACTAACTCGC